>Ga0187818_10000868_pt1 | contig 11603 bp, 11 predicted proteins | sample NC_wetland_sal_i_14_FD_130581 | JGI IMG/M metagenome (GOLD analysis project Ga0187818, IMG submission 130581) | Wetland sediment microbial communities from Neuse River Estuary, North Carolina, USA - SO4_3 | ecosystem: Environmental > Aquatic > Freshwater > Wetlands > Sediment | place: USA...
CATCTTCACGCGAGATGCCCTGGTCGAGTGTGATCTCGAAATACTTTCCCTGGCGAACGCCCTCCAGACCTTTGTATCCCATCTTGTTTAATGCGCCCTGGATCGTTTTGCCTTGGGGGTCGAGAACGCTCTTCTTGAGAGAAACGTAGACGTAGGCTGTCATAAAGCGATCATTATACGTCACGGACGTCGGACCTCAGACGTCGGACCTCAGACCCCGGACCTCGGACCTCAGACCTCAGGTCTTGAGTTGGAGGGCCGAGGGCTGAGGTCAGCTTTTCCAGCTTTTTCAGCTTCTCCTCCAGATCGGCGAGGGAGTCTTGCATCAATTTGCGGTGACGGGGATTCGAGCTGGCTTCCATCTGCTGCAGCACTCTCTGGCGGGCAAGCCGCAGATTCTCTTTTTCGCGCCGGCGTGCGGCCTCCTCAGCCGTCACGGGAGTCCCGGTCGGCGCTGGTTTCTCCTCAGCTTCGGCCTGCTGCGCTTCCACCGATTTGCTTTCCCACCCTCGGGCCACGTCAGAATTATAGTTTGTTCCCGCCGCCCGCCTCGGTGGTGCTCGCGACTCCCATTCCGAACGACCGCTCGGTCCGCAGATGTTTACGCTTGTTACGAAAACCGAACAGGAATCCAAAAGGAGCTTTACTTGCTTGGCAACCTGCATACAATGGCGCCAATTTCTGGCTGGACAGATGCGCCTTGAGGGGGCCAAGGACATTATTCTGTACGTAGGAAGTGCGCCACTCCTGAAGACCACGTTGTTACGACGCACCTCAGTCGCAGGTGTGGCCGAGGTTCTGTCTCCCTGCTGCAAGGCAGGCGATCAGGTCCGCACTCGGCATCCGCTCTCACACGCACCCATCGGTTGCCATTCCGTCAGATTCACTTCCTTACTATCGATCCCAGCAAATGGCTGCGCCGGGCGATTGAGACTGGCAATTCAGCTCCGCAGCCCGAGGCCTTGTCATGACGGCTGACTCTGCCGGTGCGGGCAACTCGATTCCGTCCGCTCGCTACGGGGATCTCTCCGACCTCGAAAAGTTGCTGGGCGGCTACTTCACCTCGTCCAGGGTGGGGCTTTGCATCCTGGATTCTGAGTCGCGCTATCTCGCCATCAATGACACGCTGGCGATAATGCACGGCGCGCCTGCGCCCGACCACCTGGGCAAGACAGCGCGCGAAATCCTTGGCGAGTTCGCAGATCAGGTCGAACCTGATTTCTGGCGCGCCCTTTCTACAGGGGAGCCGGTGACCTTTCAGGCGCCGCGCAAGCTCCCTGCCAGAGGGGAGGCTGGGCACTGGATCATCCACTACCTGCCGATCCGAGACGCAACCGGCGCCGTGACCCGGGTCGGCGGTGTGGTGCTCGACATTACGGAGCAGAAGGAATTGGAAGACTCGCTCCATCGCCTCACTGGGAGCCTGAGGAATCAGATGGAGCGGTTGCAGATGCTGGTGGAAGTGAGCAGTATCCTGGCGTCGAACTGGGACGTCCCGCAGGTCTTCCCTGCGATTTCTGCCCGCATTCGCCGCATCTTGCATCACGAATACGCCGGAGTCGAGTTGCATGACGCCGGCAGCGGACTTCTGGTCAGAAAGGCCCAGGATTTCCCCCTGGGCAAAGGGCTGCTGACGAGCGTTCAAATCAGTGGGGATAACAGTCCTGGCGGCCGGACTCTTCAAGCGCGCGCTGCTTTGATCTATTCCAGGGAACAGCTCCAGGGCTTCGACGCCGAGATTGCAGAGAAGTTTCTGGCGGAGGGCTTGCGGTCTCTTTGTTGTGTTCCACTTCTGCGGCCGAGGGGGCCGCTGGGCGTCCTCGTCCTGGGCAGCACCCGCAGAGATGCCTTTCAGCCCGACGACTTGACGCTGCTCAACCAGGTCGCCGCGCAGCTGGCCATTGCCATTGAGAACCAGCGTGCCGCCGCCGAGATCAGCGTCCTGCAACAGCGCCTGGGCGAAGAGAAGAGGTATCTGGAAGGCGAGCCTCGGCCTTATGGTCCTCTCGCGGAAATTGTCGGCGAGAGTCCCGCTCTCAGGCAGGTACTCGATCAAGTGTCCATTGTCGCCGCCAGCGACGCCACCGTCCTGATTCTTGGAGAAACCGGAACCGGAAAAGAGCTCGTCGCCCGCGCCATCCACCAGCTGAGCCGCCGGCAGGCACAGAGCTTCATCAAGGTCAACTGTGCCGCCATTCCCACGGGTTTGCTGGAGAGCGAGTTGTTCGGGCACGAGAAGGGAGCCTTTACCAGTGCCGTCGCCCGCAAGATCGGACGCATGGAACTGGCTAATGGCGGCACCTTCTTCCTCGACGAGGTCGGTGAAATCCCGCTCGATCTGCAGCCCAAGCTCCTGCGCGTACTCCAGGACCAGGAGTTCGAGCGTCTCGGCAGCAACCGCACGATCAAGGTGAACCTGCGTCTGGTCGCGGCCACCAACCGCGATTTGGCCCGCAGGGTGGCGGAGCGCCACTTTCGTAATGACCTCTTTTACCGCCTCAACGTGTTCCCCATTCGCGTCCCACCCCTGCGTGAGCGGCGCGAGGATATTCCTTTGCTGGTTCGCCACTTCGTCCGCAAGTTTGCATCTCGCATGGATCGCCACATCGAAACCGTTCCCAAAGAGACGATGCAGGTCTTGCAGCAATGGTCCTGGCCGGGCAACGTGCGCGAACTCGAGAACCTTATGGAACGATCCGTTATTCTCAGCGAAGGCAGGGCGCTGCGGGTTCCGCTTTCGGAACTGCATGGCGAGAGAGCGCCACTCGCAGGTGAGCAAGACCACACGCTCGACAAGGCGGAGCGGGAACATATCATCCGGGTGCTGCGCGAGGCGAAAGGTGTGCTGTCGGGACCGAAAGGCGCCGCGCGCCGCCTGGGCTTGAAGCGCACCACCCTGCAATCGAAGATGCAGCGCCTGAAGATTACACGGCAGGACTATTTCGATCCGAAGCGCTAGCCGCCCTGTCGTTATTGACGGCTAATCGGCAGGTTGCCGATTTTTCGGCAGCGCTACGGAACCAGGTAACGTTGGTTCTGTTTCGAAACCCGTTCCAAACGGGGAAGTTCCCGCTTCTACCATTCATCTTCTATTTCGGAACTCGACGTGCACATACCGCCTGCTGCTTCGCCTCTGGCCGGTCTCGGGTCCTGCCAATCGCGATGATCGTTCGCAAGCCTTCCCCCGAAAGAAGATCAACGTCCCCGCATGCTGCGGGCCCGATGAGGTGTACATGTGTTCGCAACCAGCAAGCGGCAAAGATTAGGCCCCGCTGTTGTTCCTCGCGCTCCTTGCATGCCGGCGCCGGTGCCCACGCCTCGGCGTTGTCGGCCGGTTGGCGCTCAGGTCCATCCACCACCGGAGTGGGTAGCTTCCCCAAGCGATGACCTTCTAGACGCAGCGGCTCGGGTTGAGGCCGCCCCTTCCCCCTCTTCCAATGTCCATCCGTCCGAAGTCGACCCGCTTTACCTGTTTGCCTGCCACGTGGAATGGGAACAGCGGGAAGAATCGAGCGCCGCGTGGGAACTGATCTCAGCCGCTCAAAGCACGCACAGCGAGACCCGCGCGCATTCCCTCGCCTTGCTATCCAGTTCCCATGATTTGGGCGGAATCGGGATGGCCACCACCTCGATGTCCCCCGCCCGAATGAAGCGAGATTCCCACGGAGAGACGGATATGAAGGCCCCCTACGGATCGAACATCATCGAAGACTGTACGGAATGTTGCGACACGCGCCCCGACTTCTTTTGCGACTTCTCGCAACCGGTCCTGCTGTCTTTGAACCAGATCAGCCACAAGAGCACTTTGCCGGCGGGAGCCATCTTGTATGTGGAGGGGCAGAGTCCGCGCGGGATGTTTATCCTCTGCTCCGGAAGGGTAAACCTTTCCACCACCTCACGCGAGGGCAAGATTCTTATCCTTAAGACTGCAGAGGCCGGAGAAGCCCTCGGTCTCAGCTCCGCGATTTCAGGCGCCTCTTACGAAACCACCGCCGAAACCGCGACACCTTGCCGGCTCAATTTTGTGGATCGCAAGCATTTTCTGGAACTGATGGAATCCCGCGGCGAGGTCAGCATGCGCGCCGCACAGTGTCTGAGCCGCGACTTCCACTCCGCCTATCGCGACATCCACGATCTGGTGCTCGCCCGTTCTTCGGCAGGCAAGCTGGCCAGACTTCTGCTGTCCCGGTCGCCGGCCGAAGACCTGGGAGTCAGCCAGAAACGGATCCGTTCCTTCATGACTCACGAAGAAATGGCGCAGCGCATCGGCTCCTCCCGCGAGACGGTGACCCGGCTGTTGAGCGATCTGCGGAGAAGACGTCTGATTCATTTGGAGGGACCGACTTTGGTGATCCGCGACCGCCCGGCGCTGGAGGCCTTGGCGGTTTGAACTTCCCCCTGGGACCGGAGGGTGGTTTTCCTTTCTCGGCCGCCCTCCGGATTTCTGCCGTCCTACTAGCTCTCCGAGCAGAGAGTTTGGATGTATACAGGAACGCTGATTAACGATCTGTTCGGGTTGGTGGAAAAAGTCGAGAAGTCCGCCCGATCGTCACCACCGCAGGATACGTCTGCCGGGGCTCGCTATGCCGCGGACTCGCGTGCTGAGCGCGGCGGAACCCACTCAGAGTCCGAACAGCTCCCGCAAGCGCTTGGTCTGGGCCCGGCTGACTGGAATCTCGCTCTGCTTCTTGTCGTCCATGCGCAACTGGTAGGAACTCTTGAACCAGGGAACGACTTCGCGAATCCGATTGATGTTGACCAGGTAGGAGCGGTGGGCGCGCCAGAAAAGATTCGCGTCTAAGCTGGCCAGCAGTTCTTCGAGAGTGCGGCAGTTCGACTGTCCTTCCATGCTGTTGGGCCCGCCAGTCACCACCGAGATCACGCCATCTTCGATCCACGCGTAACAAATATCCCTCTGATCTACCAGGAACATTCGCCCCAGGGCTTTCAGCAGAATCTTGGAAGCTGGCTGTTTCTGGTTTTCGATCATTCGCACCAGCGCATCAATCTTCTCGGCGGGCAGGGCACCGGCCTCGTGCTGGGCTCTTGCCTTCTGGACGGATTGGGCCACGCGCTTTTTGTCGAAGGGCTTCAGCAGATAGTCCACGGCGTTTACTTCGAATGCCTTAACCGCATACTGATTGAACGCCGTGGCGAAGACAATCTTGGGCAGGGGAAGCTTCTTCTCGAGCAGTTTCTTGATCACTCCAAAGCCGTCGAGCCCGGGCATCTGCACGTCCAGAAAAACCAGATCTGGATTGTGCTCCTTGATCAGGTGAACCGCTTCCAGCCCGTTCTTGCCCTGGGCCACGACGTCCACGTCACCCGTATTCTTCAGCAGATAGGCGAGCTCGTCGCGGGCCAACTGCTCGTCATCCACGATCACCGCAGTTAAGGACATCGCTGCTCCGGAGGCTCCAGCAAATCGCTGCAGAAAGTAAAGTATAGTGGCGCGGTTTTCCCCACGCAATGCAGACCGGGGAATTGTCTAATAAGGGTCGAGACCCTCGCCGTGCGGTCATGCCCAATCCGAAACATGATTCTCTACTTCCTCTGGATTGGCATCTTCGTTGGGTTTTTGCCGATTTGGTTCGTCCTGCTGCTTTCGGCGCTTTGACTGTCTCTCGGATTCCTGCCGCTGTTCGAGTCTGACGGCGCACGCATCACTGAGATCTGACTCGCCGGCCAATTCCGAGGCGGCTTCCAGCAGTTCCCCGCGGACCAACTCTGCCTCGCGTTTCGCTGCGGCCCTTTGCGCCGATCGAAGAGCATCGAGTGCCGCGTACGGGTTTACTTGAGTAGGACGGATGTGCATGAGATTGCTGCCTTAGGAAAGGCAGCCCGCCGACCACCCGATGGCTGAAGGGCGGCGGAGATCTGCTCCTTAACCAAAGTGTAGCAACTTTCACGCCAATCGCACGTCATTCACGCAGCGTTCGAAGTCCTGATGTTGGCGGCACTTAGTGAGTTGCTGGTAAGCGAGAGCGGTCGCCGAGTCATACCAGTGTGGGCAAACCTTGCCTATGTCGCCGCGCGCGCGAGTTCTTCCTCGCTACTGCTGGTGCTGCTTCATCATCGCACCCATGTCGAACCTCGTGTAGCCCGCCGGAACCTCGAACAGATTCGCAGGCTGCGCTCCTTCCTGGATGTTGCGCAGTTCTCCGCCGTTCTTGCCTTCCCATTTCACTGGGAAACGCAGCTTGGGATCGAGCCAGAACGTGCTGGTGTCTCCGTCGGTACTCGTGCCCTCGTACTTGATCGTGCGGCGCCCGTTCACCGTGTCGCTGCCAACCCTGTGGCAACTTCTGCCCTGGTTTTGCATCATCTTCTGCCAATCGCCGCACGCATTCTCCGCGTCTCCAGCCGCGAAGAAGCCGTACATTCGTTGGTTCTGGGCCTGCGCTGGCACCTCCGTGTACATCTGCCTCTGTGGCATGAGAACAGTCACGGTCTGGGCTGCGAAATTCTCGATGAAAGCACCGCCGCTCTTGCCGCTGCGGTCCTCCCACTCGATGCGCATCCTGTCCTTGGCGAAATAGATTTTCGCTAGGGTCGGCGTGCCGGATTTCTGCGTATCCACCACATCGGCGGAGAATTCGGTTTGCGCCAACGCCACGCTGGCCAGGACCAGTACTGCAGCGAAACCGGAGACACGAGTCATCACTTGATCCACCACCTTCCTTGATTCCTGTCGCCGAACCGCTCGGGACGGTCTGAGCGGTCGAAGCACAGCAGAATCCCGCGCTCGCCTCCCGGAGCACAGCCAAGCTTCACACTAACGCGTTCACACCACATTCTCCAGCGCCAGCGCCATCCCCATGCCGCCGCTGACGCACAGCGTGGCCACGCCGCGCTTCGTATTGCGCTTCAGCATTTCGTGCAGCAGCGTGACTGTAATGCGCGTCCCGGTGCAGCCAATGGGATGTCCGAGCGCGATCGCCCCGCCATTCACGTTGAGCCGTTCGCGATTGAAACTCAGCTCACGATCACAGGCCAGCACCTGCGCGGCAAACGCTTCGTTCAACTCGATCAGGCCAAAGTCGTGCAGCTTGAGGCCATGTTTCTCATCCAGCTTGCGCAGCGCGGGAACCGGCCCAATGCCCATGGTCCGCGGATCTACCGCCGCCGAAGTGACCGCCGCGATTCGTGCCAGCGGCTTCAGATTGTTCTGCTTCACGAAATGCTCGCTGGCCACCACCGCCGCCGCCGCACCGTCGGTGATGCCGGAAGAATTCCCCGCCGTAATGGTTCCTGTTTTCGAAAACACCGGAGCAAGTTTGCCCAGCTTCTCCATGCTCGCATCCGCGAACGGATGCTCGTCCCGCGCAAACGTCGTTGTGCCTTTCTTGCCCTCAATGGTCACCGGGACGAGTTCCGCCTCGAATCGCCCCGCGGCAATCGCCCGCGCCGCGCGCGTTTGCGACATCAGCGCATATTCGTCCTGTTCGTCACGCGTGATCTTGTACTGCTCGGCCAGAACTTCCGCCGTCTCGCCCATTACCATCTTTGCCAGCGGGCAGAAGAATCCATCGCGATACATGCCATCCACCAGTTCCTGATGTCCCAGCCGGTATCCCCAGCGCGCGCCGTCGAGATAATAAGGGAGCCGCGACATCGACTCCGTCCCGCCCGCCAGAATGCAATTCGCCTCGCCCAGAACAATCGCCTGATAAGCCAGCGCGATCGCCTTCATCCCTGACGCGCACGCCTTGTTCACCGTAAACGCGGGTACAGTCTCGGGAACGCCGCTGCGCATCGAAATCTGCCGCGCCGGATTCGGTCCGCCGCCCGCCTGCCGCGCGTTCCCAAAGATGGTCTCCTCGATCTGCTCCGGCTGCACCCTGGCTCGCTCCATCGCCGCCTTCGCGGCCACCACGCCCATGTCCGCCGCAGTCAGCGGCCCGAGCGACCCGCCAAACTTCCCGATCGGCGTCCGAACTGCCGAAAGTAGATAGACCCCAGGCACGTTCCACCTCCAAACGCATGAGTCTAGCAGGAGCGGCCTGGCCTGCGCCTCGGGGAACAAAAACGCATGGACACGGCGAAAAAAACGCAAATTGGAAAACTACCCACTGCGCTCGGCGTTTGCCCTAATGCACTGACCTTCTATAAAATTGGAAGTTTGCTGCCCGCAGTGCGACGCCGCAAGCAGGGTCCTTCCGATTCTTACTGACGAGTTTCTTTTATGAAAATCCATGAGTATCAGGGCAAAGCAATCCTAAAGAAGTACGGTGTAACTGTTCCGCGCGGGGCGATGGCCGGCTCGCGCGATGAAGCCGAATCTGCCGCCCGGGAACTTTTCAGTGCCGGCGCGACCGGGGTCGTGGTCAAGGCGCAGATTCACGCTGGAGGCCGCGGCAAGGGCGGCGGCGTGAAGATCGCCAAGTCGGTCAATGAGGCCGGCGATCTCGCCGCCAAAATGCTGGGCATGAAGCTGGTCACGCACCAGACCGGGCCCGAAGGCCGCATCGTGCGGCGTCTGCTGATCGAAGAAACGCTGCCCATCGAAAAAGAACTCTACCTGGGCATTCTTGTGGACCGCGCCGAGGGTAAGCCGGTATTCATGGCGTCGGCTGCGGGCGGAATGGAGATCGAGCAGGTTGCCGCCGAGAATCCAGACGCGATCCTGAAACAGCACATCGATCCTGGCATGGGCCTGGAGGCGTTTCAAGCGCGCAAGATCGCGTTTAAGCTGGGACTGGATGCGAAACAGATCAATCCCGCGGTGCAGTTTCTGAGCAGCCTTTACCGGGCATTTCTTGATACCGACGCTTCCCTGCTCGAGATCAATCCTTTCATCACCACCACCGACGGACGCCTGTTCGCCCTCGACGCCAAGATCAACTTCGACGACAACGCGCTGTTCCGCCATCCCGACCTGCGGGAGTTGCGCGACATCACGGAGGAAGATCCGCTGGAAGTCGAAGCGTCGAAGTACAGCCTGAACTACATCAAGCTCGACGGCAACGTCGGCTGCATGGTCAATGGCGCCGGGCTGGCCATGGCGACGATGGACATCATCAAGTACGCCGGCGGCATGCCCGCAAACTTCCTCGACGTGGGCGGAAGCGCCAATGCAGAGCAGGTCGCGCACGCGTTCGAAATCCTGCTCAGCGACCAGAACGTGAAGGCGGTGCTGATCAATATTTTCGGCGGCATCCTGCGGGTGGACATGCTGGCGACGGGCGTGGTCGAGGCCGCGCGCAAGACCAACATCAAACTGCCGGTCGTGCTGCGACTGGAAGGCACGAACGTGGAAGAGGGCAAGAAGATCCTGACAGACTCAGGATTGAACTTCATCGTCGCGGACAGCATGAAGAACGCGGCCGACAAGGTCGTAGCCGCGGCGAAGGGCACTCTCGGAGCCACGGAATGGCGGTAGGTTCAGGGACAGCACAGGATGCCGAGGGGAACTGGGAAGGGCACGACTTCAGTCGTGCCGCCAGGAAATCAGGAAAGGCCCGGCTTTAGCCTCTGAGGTCCGCTCTCGCTGAAACCGGCAAAGGAAGTCGAAGGCACGAAGTGAGGAAATTCATATGGCAATCTTAGTTAACAAGAACACGCGGGTCCTGGTGCAGGGCCTGACCGGCCGCGAAGGAACGTTTCATGCGAAAGCCGCGGCCGCTTACGGCACACAGATTGTCGGCGGCGTGACGCCGGGCAAGGGCGGCACCACGCATGAGGGCTGGCCCATTTTCAACACCGTGCGCGAAGCCGCGGAAAAGACGGGCGCCAACGCCACGGTGATTTTCGTGCCGCCTCCATTCGCCGCCGACGCCATCATGGAAGCGGCCGACGCCGAGATCGATCTGATCGTCTGCATCACCGAAGGCATTCCCACGCTCGACATGGTGAAGGCGTGGGAATTTCTGCAGAACCGGCGCTCGCGCCTGATCGGCCCCAACTGCCCGGGAATTATCTCACCGGGCAAGTGCAAGATCGGCATCATGCCCGCTTCGATCCACAAAGAGGGGGCGATCGGCATCGTTTCGCGCTCGGGCACGCTGACCTACGAAGCGGTTCATCAACTCACGCAGCGCGGCATCGGGCAGTCCACCGCGATTGGCATCGGTGGAGATCCGATTATCGGAACGAACTTTGTAGACGCACTCGACCTGTTCAATCGCGATCCCGAGACCGAGGGCGTAGTGATGATCGGAGAAATCGGGGGCAATGCCGAAGAGACCGCAGCCGAATTCGTCAAGGCTCACATGAAGAAGCCGGTCGTCGGATTCATTGCCGGTCAGACCGCGCCTCCGGGGCGTCGCATGGGCCACGCGGGAGCGATTATCTCCGGCGGCAAAGGCACGGCCGCGGAAAAGATCAAGGCGCTCGAGGCAGCCGGGATTCGCGTGGCGAAATCACCGGCCGTAATCGGAGAGACGCTGGCCGCGGCGATCGGAGTGAGCGTGTAGATCACCGTAGCAAGGAGAGCAGATTCCTCGCTGCGCTCGGAATGACAAAATCCATTTTAGACGTCGGCTGGAAGCGAGACCTAACACTTAAGACCCAATACCTAAGAACTTAAGGACCAACGACCGACTTATGAAAACCCTGCAACGCACTTTTACCATCATCAAACCCGACGCCGTGCGCAAGAATGCGATCGGAGACATCATTGAACAATTTGAGAAGAACGGATTTCGCATTCTCGCCATGAAGATGCTGGAAATCTCCAAGTATCAGGCCGAGCAGTTTTACGCGGTGCACGCGGGCAAGCCGTTCTACAATTCGCTGACTAACTTCATGTCGAGCGGCCCGATTGTCGTGCTCGCGCTCGAGAAAGAAAACGCCATTGCCGACCTGCGCAAGCTGATGGGCGCCACCAACCCAGCCAGCGCCGAGGAAGGCACGATCCGCAAGAAGTGGGCCACCAACATCGAGTACAACGCGATTCACGGCTCGGACGGCGAAGACACGGCCCGCTTCGAACTGAGCTTTTTCTTTGCAGGATACGAATTAGCCAAATAGGCCACGGATTTTCGCGGATTCTCACGGATAAGGCCGGGTGTCAGAACAGTGCTGTGGTTTTACTGACCACTGACTCCGGACCACGGAGAACTGGTGTTCTATGCCCCTTGTTCAAATCACGATGCTCACGGGCCGCACCACCGATCAGAAGCGCAAGATCGCCAAGCGGATTACGGATGCCCTGGTCGAAGAAGCCGGCGCGCGGCGGGAAGCGATTGTGGTCGCTTTTCATGAGGTGTCGAGGGAGAGCTACGCGTCGGGCGGCGAGTTGGTGATCGACAAATCTCCCAAATAGGGAAAGTAACAGCTCCGCATTACTCTCGTAATAGCCCTCCACGCCGCGACTTGCTATACTTCGCACGAAAGGCGAGGACACACATCATGAAAACGTGGACCGTGGCCGCTGCTCTGCTTCTTGTTTCTACCTGCGGCTTTGCACAAACCGCACAAACGGCGCCGACCGCGCCAGCAGCAAGAAAACCCTGCGAAGACCTGAAGGCTGAGATCGCCAAGAAACTGGATGCCAAGGGCGTTGTCGGCTATACGCTCGACGCCGTCGACAAGGGCAAAGAAGGCGAAGGCAAGATCGTCGGCAGCTGCGACGGTGGGACCAAGAGCATCGTCTATACGCG
>Ga0187818_10000869_pt1 | contig 11601 bp, 10 predicted proteins | sample NC_wetland_sal_i_14_FD_130581 | JGI IMG/M metagenome (GOLD analysis project Ga0187818, IMG submission 130581) | Wetland sediment microbial communities from Neuse River Estuary, North Carolina, USA - SO4_3 | ecosystem: Environmental > Aquatic > Freshwater > Wetlands > Sediment | place: USA...
ACGGAACCCCTCTAGCTGCCGGTCAGAACCCAGTGGGCGAGTCCGTAGAGAAGGCCGGTGACCGCGGCCATGAACAGCAACGTCCCGATGAGGGCATCCCGAGCCCGGTCCTTGGCCTGGATTTTTTTGGTGATATCGTTCGAGAACCAGCTGACTGCTACCCGGGCCCAGACCAGCGCCAGAATCCCACTTCCCGCTAGGGCGACCAGCTCGACCAGCCGGTTAATCGATGCGGAGAAGTTGCTCACCGGAGTTGCGGGCGTTGCCGCAAAGGTTCCCAGATGGGTCGAGCTAACGTGGTAGGGGTGAACCATTGGCGTCGGTAGAACGGCCGCCACAAGGAGAATCGCCGAGAGCCCTCGTTGGGTTGAACTGAGAGAGAACCAACCTTCCGTTAGCGATCGGTGTCGTGCGACCACGAGAGCACCTCCTCCCCGTCCGCCCCGGATTCCGCGAAGACTTTTCCGTCGGTGACCAACCGATCGATTGTCGAGCGGACGATGCCTAGCGGGACGCCCGCCTCCTCCGCCAGCAGCTCGACGGTGAATCTTTCTGCCCCATCCGCCGGCTCGATGATTCGTTTGAGCACGGCTTCGGGATCGACTCCCGGGCCGTTGTGTGAATCCCGCCGACCCCGGCGATGCCGAAGAAGCAGGAGAGCGACGCCAGCACCGACTGGGGTTAGCACCAACGCGACGACCCCGACCAGATTCACGGATGCTGCGTTCGTCGCGTTGCCGGACGATGTTGGTGTCGTGGAGGGAGGCGGAACGGGAGCAGAGGGTGGGGGGTTCGTCGGGTCGGGTGGGGAAACAAAAACGATGGATAGATCTGCCCGTACTACTCCGCCGAGAGAGTCAGCGAGCAAAACGTCGATGCCCAGCGACTGATTCGCATGCGTGGGCAGGACGCATCGGAATTCGCCGTCCGTCGGAAGCGTTCGATTCCAAGATTCATTGTCGCTCGCGTTCACAACGAGATGGAACGGCGGCAACCCACCCCCAATCCACAAATCGAGCAGAACCGGTTCTTCGGACACAAGTGGCCCCGGCGCTGCGGAGATGATCGCTGAAAGGAGAGGAACAAGTGCCACCATCAGTTTCGCATTCCAGGTCGCGCCGCAGCCGTCGACCACGGCCACCTGGACCGAGAGGTTTCCCTCGCGGGCAAACGAACCGGTCCAGGCGAAATCACCGTCGTTGCCTAAGGTTCCATTCGCCTCCGATTCGTTCCCCGGAGCGATCGAAGGAACCACCCACCACGCGATCGGCAAGCATCCGGAGAGTGCGTTCCCGTCGATCGTCACGACCGCACCGTAAGATCGGAGGGTACTGTCGCCGCTAGCGTTGGATTCGAGTGCGGGGTTGACTCGGATTGACGCAGTGTCGTCGATATTCTGAGATCCTCGGGCATCGCTCACCCGAGCCCCGACCGCGAACTCCCCCGCGATACCGAGCGCGATTGAGATGACCCCTCCTCCGTCAGCCCGGAGTGTTTCCTCGCCGCCCGAACGATTCCCGGAAAGGTTCCAAGTTAGCGAGATCGGCATCGCTCCTCCCCGCACGACCACCGGGACGTGAGCGATGCCGCCGACCTCTCCGACGGCCTGGATAGGTCGAATCGATACGCTTGGAAGAGGAACCACCGACTCGTAGAGGACTACGCTCGCGGAGGGCCCTCCGGGCCGGGGGGAGTACGCCCCGAAGAGAACTTCCGCGGTGCCGGGCGCGTTGAAAGTGCAGGAGAATGAGGTTTCATTGGAAGATAGAGGGCCTGCCGAGGCCAAATCGCTGCTCGCGTTCGAGCAATCGAAGAGGGTGATCGCCCCGGGTGGCGGGTTCACGATGATGCCGGCGAATTCGGTCGGGACTCCCACCTCGGTTACGGAGCTAGCCGGGACAACGGCCACCTCGAGTCCGCTCCCGACCGAGATCACTTCGTCCACCGAAGTATTGGTGACGTCGCCGCCCGAATCACTAGCCTGCAGAGAAGGAACGTATTGCCCGGCGGGAAACAGATGGTCCACCAAGAACGCCCCGGTCGTTCGAAGGACGAGGAGCGAGTTTGTCCCGTCACCCCACATGATCTCAACCTGGTAGGGTGGTTGGCCGCCGACAATGGTGCCCTGGAGGACGGCCGTCTCACCGGGAACGATGGGATTCGGGCCGAGCTCGACAGTGGATAATGAGAGGGGTACGACTATCGAAACGTTCGCTTCGCTCGACCGATTGATGACCGTCTGGCCCTTTCCGCAGTCGAGTTCAGCGCCCGAGTGGGCCAGCACGCTCACCGTTCCGGAGTCGAACGAGTCTGCAGTGAACATCGTGGTGGAGCCAATCGTGGAGTTCAGAAAGCCGGTCGCATTTCCGTCGCCGGTCGACCAGCTATACCACAAAGGAACAACACTACAGTCGGGCAGTTCCGCCAACCAAACCGCGCGGAGAGTGAAGTTGGAGCCGGACCGCAACCAGAACGACGGAGGGTCGACGGTGAGCTTGATCGCCGATTCGTTGACCGACGAGTGAACGACCGCAATTTCCGAAGGAGCCGGCATGATCGAAGCCGGCGGTGGACCGAGGATGGCCAGGAAGATTCCTACGAGCAGGACAGAGTCAATCGTGATTGGAACCGCGGAACTTCCTCGACCCGCGCCGACCCCGTTCAAACGGACACCCGGGCCAAAGACGACGGCGGGCTATTTTCTGTGCCAGTTCCCGGCGAAGCGTGGAAGGTGGGACTCTAGCTTCGCACCGAGAGCGCGACGTGCTCGCGCGAGAACGGGGAGAGGGGAGTCTCGTAGGTGACGGCGAGGTGAGCGGCTACGAGCGCCGAGCGGGCTTCTCGAACGACGCTCGCAGTCGAGCGCTGCTGAGTGACCGAGCGAACCTTGAGCATGAGGACCCCTCGACCGCCCGGGGCGAGGCAGGCGCGAGCGTTTTCGACATAGATCCCCGCCTGGTTGCGCTGCGCGATGTCCTGGTAGAGAAGGTCGACCGCCCCGACGTCCGCCTGGTACCGTTCGGGCAACTGGGCATCGGCAAGGATCGGAACGAGCCCCGGTCGCGTCCGAGCGAGTGCGAGCAACGGCGCGAACGAGGTCGCGCTCTTTTCGATCGCGAAGATCGTCGCGTGGGGCCAGAGGTCGGAGAGGTGGCTCGCGGTCGTCCCGTGGGACGCCCCGAGGTAGAGGACGGTACGGGGCTGACCGAGGACGTCCTCGGGAGCTCCTTTCAAGAGCAATGCCGCGAGCTTCGACCGGAACGGGTCCCACGCGCGGTATTCGACGCCGTCTACGGTGGAGAGCGACTCCCCGTAGACCTTCGTCCCCGGGGTGCGATTGACCGTGTAGAGGTCCCGACCCTCACGGAACACTCCCTCCCAGCTCGCAGGCTTCACGGTCGGGCTAGTCCGTCCGGGCCAAGAACTCGACCTCGACGGGCGCGTTGAGCGGGAGGCCGGCGACGCCGACCGCGGCCCGGGCCGGTCGTCCGGCATTCCCGAAGACCTGCACCAGGAGGTCGGTCGCCCCGTTCGCGACCTCGTGTTGACGACCGAACCCGGGCGAGGAGGCCACATAGACCGTGACCCGGAGGAAGCGGCGAATCCGGTCGACCGACCCCAATTCGGCCGCGAGCGCGCTCAGGGCTTGGAGGGCCGCGCGGCGAGCGAGCTCCCGAGCGACGTCGATCGAGACATCCCGGTCCACGAGTCCGGGATGGACGACGTTCCCGGCCTCGGTCACGATCTGGCCCGAGACCCACGCGCGTTCTCCGTCGCGCACCACCGGGGAGTAGGTTCCCGCCGGTGTGGGCGGTGGGGGGAGCGTGAGGCCGAGCTCTCGGAGCCGTTCGGAGGGAGTCGGGGTCATGGAGGAGGAGAGCCGCTCGGCCGAAAAACGTGTGCGCTCCGATGAACGGCGGTATTATCACGGGAATCCGGCTCGCCCCAGCCGATGTCCCTCTTCCGGCGATTCCGTCGAGATAAGGAAGAAGCACCGGAGACCGCGGAGCCCTCCCCGAGCGAACCGGCCCCGACCGCAGAAGAGCCGGTCGAGTCCCCCTCCGCCCCGGTGGTCGAGACTCCGGCCCCGGCGAAGCCGGCGTCCGAAGCTCCCGGGCCGGGGCGAATCCCGCCCCCCCTCCCCGACCGGCCGAGCGAACCGAGTGCGTCCGCAGCGCCCCCGCTGGACGCGCGTTCGAAGTGCTTTGTCTGCGGGACCTCGCTCGAGGGTCGGACCTGTCCTACGTGCCGCATGACCTGGGTCGAGTGAGCGACGGCCCGACACGAGCCGCTGCGCCCGGTACCTTTTGAGTCTCATCCGTTCCACGAGCGGCGCTGCCATGAGCACCTCCAATACCGTGGTCTCGGAATTCAACACCCTCGAGCAGGAGATCGTCGACCATCTGTTCGTGCTCCAGCCGTCCTACGCGGTCGGTCTGGGCCTGCACCAGTACGACGGCCACCTGCCCGACCTCTCCGCGGCGGCGACCGAGCGGTGGGTCGCGGGAGCGGATGCGTTGTTGCAGCGTCTTGCCGCGGTTCCCCGCGGTTCGCTGCCGACCGCCCGGAAGACCGATGGATTCCTTCTGGGTCTGCTTCTGGAAAGCCCGCTCTTCGACCTGCGGATGGTCTCCGACCTCGAACGCAACCCGATGAACTACCTCGGCGCCGTCTCCCTCACCGCCTACCTCTCGCGGGACTACGCACCGGTCGAAGTCCGCGTCCGAGCCATCGTGCGCACGCTCGAACAGGTGCCCCACCTGCTCGCCACCGGTCGAGAGCGCCTCCGCGCGCCGCTCCCGAAGCCGTTCCTGGACCTATCGCTCGCGATCGGAGGCGGTCTCCCTGCCCATTTCGCCGAGGCCGAGGAGTTCGCCGGTCGCGCCCAGCTCGCGGAAGCGGTCCACTCGGTCCGACTTCCCGCGGAGGCCGCCGTGAACGACTTTCTCGCGTGGCTGCGGGAACATCACCTTCCCCGGGCCGTTCCCGACTTTGCCCTCGGACCCGCCCGCTACCAGCGTCTCCTCTTCGTTCGAGAAGGGATCGAGACCCCGTTCGAGGAGATCCGACGGGCCGGGATGGACGACCTCGCGCGGAACCAGAAGCGCCTCGCAGAGATCGCGAAGAGCGAGAACGTGACGGTCCCCGAGCTCCTGGAACGCCTCTTTCGAGACCATCCGGCGGCGAACGAACTGATCTCCACGGCCCACAAGTTCGTCGACGAGACGCGCCGGTTTGTAGAGACGAACGCCCTCGTGACCGTGCCCGAGGAGGCTCGCTGTCGCGTGGAAGAAACCCCGGTCTGGGGGCGGGCGCTCTCGACCGCGAGCATGAACCCTCCGGGTCCGTTCGATGCGACCTCTTCCGAGGGCGTCTATTACGTCACCCCGATCGACGCGAAGTGGACGGACCGGCAGCAGGAGGAGTGGCTGCGTTCGTTCAACGTGCCGATGCTCCGGAACATCACGGTTCACGAGGTGTACCCCGGACATTACCTGCAGTTCCTGCACTTCCGCCGGTCGTCGGGGAGCCTCGCGCGGAAGGTCTTCCTCTCGCCCTCGTTCGTCGAGGGATGGGCGCACTACACCGAACAGCTCGCGATCGAGAAGGGCCTGGCCCACGAGAGCGTCCTTGCGGAGGTCGCCCAGCTCCACGACGCCCTCCTGCGCGACTGCCGCCTGCTCGTCTCCATCGGCCTCCATACGAGCGGTATGACGCTCGAGGAGGGAACGCAGCTGTTCCAACGGGAGGCGCATTTCGAGCGGCTCCCCGCCGAACGCGAAGCGATCCGCGGTACGTTCAACCCCGAGTACTTCTGCTACACACTGGGAAAGCTCGCGATCCTCAACGCCCGCTCCCGCCTCCTCCAGTCCGGGTTCGGCGGCGACCTGCGCGCGTTCCACGATTCTTTGCTCGGGCTCGGTTGCCCGCCCATTGGGCTGCTCGACTCACTCCTCTCGGCGACCCGAGCCGGGTAAATCGGTCCCGCCGAACTGGGGCCGCGGGCCGGGGCGCGAAGGGGCGGGCTGTCTCGGAGTCGTTATCTTGTCGGTTCATGTTGGGGCCGGTCGAAGATGACGATCCGCGCGATCTCCGTGGCCGTGGCGGTCTCCGACCGGAAGAAGTCCGCTCGATGGTACGTCGAAACCCTCGGTTTTCGAATCTTCGACGACGACCCCGAACATTGGACGACCGTCGGAGACCGGTCGGGGAAGTTCCAGTTCCACCTGTGCGAGATGGGGGGGCGCACGGGCAAGAAACCCCCCAAGTCCGAGGTCGGCAACACCGGGATCCTCCTTGTGACGAACGAATCGTTCACGCGCACTTGCGCGCGCTTGAAGCGCCACCGCGTTCGATTCTCGATGCCTCCGAAGAAGCTGCCGTGGGGGTGGCTTGCGAAGTTCCTCGACCCCGACGGCAACGAGTTTTGGTTGATGCCGCAACCCTAAACGAGCATCCCCGTCCCGGCCGTTCGGTCCGTAGGACCCCCTCGACACAGGGCCCACGACCTTGAGGAAGCAGCGCCCGTCGGGCCGCCGTTGGGCCCTGCGCGAGGCCGTAGGGAGTGTCTGCCGGGTATACAGGCCTTGAACTCGCTCCGGCCACACCGTCTCTCTCGTGTCAGGGGATTAAATAGGCGTATTCCATCAACCTGAAAGGTGGTTCATATTTCAGCCAACGCCCCGTCCTCGGGCCCTTCGCCATCGACCGCACCTCCGACCATGCCCCCACCGTCCGCCAAGAAACCGAAGATCTCTCGGATGACGGCGGCGATCATCGTCGTCGTGGTCCTCGTTGTGGCGGGCGTCGGGGGCTATTTCGCGTACCGACAGCTCACGTCGAGCTCGTCCTCGAGCGCGAACACGATTACGGTAGGGATGCCGCTCCCGCTTAACTCCATCATCGGCCAGGACCTGCTCAATGCCGCGAACCTCGCCGTCAGTCAGATCAATTCCGCCGGCGGCGTGAACGTCAACGGAACGAGCTATCAGTACAAGATCGTCACCTACGACACCGAGGAGGCCGACCCGTCGATCCCCATTGCCAACGGGGTAAGCGGTGTCACGAGCCTCATCACCCAAAGCAATGTCAACTTCCTCATGGGCGGGTATCGGAGCGACGTCGTACTCGCCGAGCTTCCGATCGCGGCGCAGTACCACAAGCTCTACATCACCTTCGGAGCCGACACGGGAATCTCAACGTTCGTCGGCACCAACTACGCGACGACCGGGAAGTACATCTTCAATGGTTTCCTGAACACGACCAACCAGAATGCCCAGTACGGCGCGCTGCCGGTCTTCCTCCTGCAAGCCTACAAAGAGCGCGCGACGACCCACTTCACTACCAACATCACGAACATCGCGGTTCTCGGGGAACAGGCGGCATGGACCCAGGCCACGATTGGGACCGGAGGAACGGGCTCACCGCTCTATCCCATCCTCAAGTCCGTCGGGTTCAACCCGGTCTACATCAATTACTTCCCGCTGTCCCCGGCGGGCGGGTCGTACGACTCGCTGCTCACGACCCTCGCCGGCCTCGGGACGCAGGCCATTTACATCCTCGCGGCCGGTACGGAGACGCCGCTGCTGATCTCGAACTACGGGGCGTTCAACTGGGGAGCCGATACTGCATCCGGCGGGGTGAAGCCGCTCATGTTGGGCGCCGACGTCATGTCGGAGTACAACGGCTCGAGCTCGACCAACAACTATTGGCAGTTGACGAACCACGCGTGCGCCGATGAGATGACGTTCGGCTGGGGCCCGACGCTCCCGTTCGCGATCAACTCCCTGTCCATCCCGTTCTACAACGCCTACGAGAAGGCGTACGGCCTGAACCCGGGGTTCGCGGACGGATTCATCTATTCGGCATTCTTCTACTTGGCGAACGCGATCGAGAAGGCGAAGAGCCTCTCGAGTGACGCGGTCATCCCGTATCTCGCCCAGACGAACTACACCGGCCCGATGGGTGTCGTCCAGTTCTCCTCCACGCACGGTCTGATCGTGAATCTCGCGCCGTGGCCCTCGATCCCGGCGTTCGGTATGCAATGGCACCAGGACGGGAAGCTCTACCCGCTCTGGTCCTCGCTGTGGACGACCCCCAACTTCATCGCGGCGGACACCTTTGCGCCCGGGTCTACGACGTCGTTCGAGAACTACGAGGAGCCCAACGGAACGTTGGTCGGGGACTTCACAGTCGCGCTGTAACGGCCGTCGCGTGAGGTAGGGCCCCGGCCGCGGGGGAGGACGTCGCTTGGCCGGGATCCTCGCGCCCATCGTGGTCTACGGGACCCTGTTCGGACTCACGTACGTCCTCATCGCCCTCGGGTTCACGCTGCTCTTCGGCATCTCCCGGGTGCTGAACCTGGCGTACGGCGCGCTCTACATGGTCACGGCCTACATGATCTACTACTTCGCGGTCGAGCTCGGGTTCAACCTCTTGCTCTCGGTGGCGATCGCGATCGCGATTGCGATCGGCGTGGGTGTCGGGGTCTTTCTGATCTGCGTCCGGTTCGCCCCGGACCCGCTCCGATTCCTCATCGTGAGCTTCATGTTTGCCCTGCTCCTTCAGTACTTGTTCACGAAGTATTTTGGCGGCCAATCCGGGCTCATCATCCCGGGGCTTTTCCCCGTCAAGGAGATCCTGATCTTCGACGTGTCCGTGAGCCCGGTTTACCTCGTGACGGCCGGGGTCGCCCTCGGCCTGCTCATCGTGTTATGGCTCTGGATTGAGTGGACCCAGTATGGCCGGACGATCCGGGCCACCGCCGAGGACCCTGAGACCGCCGCCCTTTTCGGCATCGGCGTTCGGTCCATCTATCTGGTCGTCGTCGTGGTCTCTTCGGCGTTGGTTGCCATCGCGGCGGTGCTCATCGTTCCGGCGCAAGAACTGACGCCGACGATGTGGATCGAGCCGTTCGTGATCGCCTTTGTCGTCTCGGTGATCGGGGGGTTGGGCAAGTTCAAGTGGACTCTACCAGCGGCGTTCCTGCTCTCCTTCAGTCAGTTCATCGTCCAGTTCGAGTACCCGACAAGCGCCAGCTTGTCGGATATTGTGGCGTTCGGGGTCGCCATCGGATTCATCGTCGTCCTCCCGCAGGGCATCGGAGGGATCAAACGTGCCCACTGATACAGCGCCCTCGAGCGATCTGCGGCGGCGCCCCGTTGGGGGCGGCATCGCCGGTGCCCTGCGCCGTGGCGCGCGGTCGTTCGCCGGTTCCGCTCGCCTGAACGCGTCCCGGTTGACCTCCCCCCTCTATCTCGGCGCGCTCGGGGTTATCATCGTCTTTGCCTACCTCGGCTCGGGGAATCCCACCTCGTTCTTCGCCCTCTCGCTCGTTCTGTCGAGCATCTACATCACGCTCGCGCTCGCCTGGGACTTCTCGTCGGGAATGACCGGCTACCTGAATTTCGGTCTCCCGTTCTTCTTCGGCGTCGGGGCGCTCGTGACCGGCCAGCTGTACGCCACCGACAGCCATCTCACGCCGTCGTCCCTCGCGTTCTTCTCGTTCGGCGTGGGACTCCTCGGAGGATTCCTGTTCTCGCTCCCGACTCTGAGGCTTCGCGGCCCGTACTTCTCCCTCCTCTCGTTCCTCCTTCCGCTGATCGGCGCGGATTTCATCCTCGCGTTCTGGACCCAGCTCGGACTTCGCACTCAGGGGTACTACGGCCTCCCGTTCCTCGGGGCGACGTACGGGGACGAGCTCGTGCTCCTATCGGCGGCCAACGTGGCGATCCTGACGGCGTTCTTCCTCCTCCGGGAGTCCCACTTCGGGCTGGTCTTGCGGGGGATCCGGGACGACGAGGATGCGCTCGGCTCGCAGGGGATCCGTACGTTCCCCTACAAGGTCGTCGCGTTCACGCTCGCCAGCGGGGTGGTCGCCTTCAGCGGGGCGACCTACGCCATGGTCTACACCTTCGCGGGTGTCGACGCGTTCGGGTTCGCATTCATCCTGTTCCCCATCCTGATCGTCATCGTCGGCGGCACCGGCGAGCTGTTCGGCTCCATCTTCGCGGGCTACGTCGTCATTCTCCTCTACCAGTATCTCTTTCCCACCTTCTCCGACCTCACGTTGATCATCTTCGCCTCGGCCGCGATCCTCCTCGTGCTCTTCATCCCGCACGGGCTGGTTCGCCAGCTGCGCGCCTTCATCAGGTTCATGCGGACCGGAGAGTGAGCCGTCGTGGAGCTTCTCGAGGTTTCGAATCTGACGCGGTCGTTCGGCGGGAACGTTGCCGTGGACTCGGTCTCCTTCCGCATGACGAGCGATGCCCTCGCCATCGTCGGTCCAAACGGCGCCGGCAAGACCACCCTCCTCAGCACGATTGCCGGCGTCCTGCATCCCGACCACGGCACGGTTCGTTTCCGCGGCCGGGACGTCACGCGCTTCCCGCCGTGGCGGATCGCGCGCCTCGGCATGGTCAAGACCTACCAGATCGTGAGACCGTTCCGTTCGCTGACGGTAGAGGAGAACCTCAAGCTGTTCGACAAGATCCGAGGAAGGGTGGACGTCGACCGGATCCTCGGCGTGACCGGTCTCTCGGAGGTTCGGGGGCAGGTGGCGGGCGTGCTTCCGTTCGGTCTCCTCAAACGGCTCGAACTCGCGAAAGGCCTGGCGGCGAAGCCGGAGGTGCTGCTGCTGGACGAACCGATTAGCGGCCTCAGTCGGAGCGAAGCACGGGACCTTCTCGAGTCGCTCCTGGAGCTCAAGCGCTCGGGGGTGCGGATGGTCCTCGTCGAACACCGGCTCTCGGAGATCCTCCCGATCGTGGACCGGGTCGTCGCGCTCGACCGGGGGCGGACGATCTTTGACGGTACTCGGTCCGAATTCTTCCAAGACCCGGCCGTGAGGAAGGCGTACCTGGGGAGCGAAGATGTTGGAAATTGAGAACCTGCGGGCAGGCTACTTCGGCTCGACGGTGATCGACGGAATCTCGTTCCAGTCCGGGTCGGGGGTGACCCTCGTGATCGGACCGAACGGGGCCGGGAAGTCGACGCTCGTCCGGGCGATCGTGGGATCCCTGCGCCCGATCCACGGCGCGGTCCGGTTCGAAGGACGCCCGATCGACCACCTCCGGGCGGAGGCGATCGCGCATCTCGGCATCGCCACCGTCCCCGAGCGCGCCCGGCTGTTCCGCGAGCTTCGGGTCATCGACAATCTTCGCCTCGGCTCTCGGCTGGCGGAGCGTCGCGGCGAGAAGGTCGACTTCAAGTCCGACCTCGCTACGCTCCAGGAGCTGTTTCCCGACCTCGGGCCGAAGCTCCGGGAATCGGCCGGTGAGCTGAGCGGCGGCCAACAGCAGATGGTCGCGATCTCTCGCGCGCTGATGGCCCACCCGAAGCTCCTCGTGATGGACGAACCGACGACCGGGCTCCACCCGCTCCTGGTGAGGGAGCTCATCGTGAAGATCGAACAGGTCGCTCGCAACCTTCCGATCTTGCTCACGGAACAGAACGTCTCGCAGACCGTCCCGATCGCGACCCGGGTGCACGTGATCGAAGCCGGCCACCTCGTGCATTCGGGCACCCCGCAGGAGATCCTCGCCGACGACCGGGTCCGCCGCATCTACCTGGGGGAGGCTGTCGCGCCGCCCGAGGCCACCG
>Ga0187818_10000870_pt1 | contig 11597 bp, 13 predicted proteins | sample NC_wetland_sal_i_14_FD_130581 | JGI IMG/M metagenome (GOLD analysis project Ga0187818, IMG submission 130581) | Wetland sediment microbial communities from Neuse River Estuary, North Carolina, USA - SO4_3 | ecosystem: Environmental > Aquatic > Freshwater > Wetlands > Sediment | place: USA...
CCACCGGCTCACCTGACCCAAGCACATATCCGAAGAAACGCCCGTTCTGCGCACGAGAATATTCGATCACATCCTGAAGCCCAGCCAGCGCCTCGGTCCCCATACCCTTTTCACTGAGTGGCGTCCGGAACAGGCGATCCGTCTCCTCGCCGGTCGTCGACCGAGATATGGGGCGCGAATCCAGTTCGCGCAGGTAATCGGCAGTGAGTTGAGTGACTTTCTCCGCGAGACGGCGAAACTCATCCGGAGAAATCTCCAGCGACTTCATGATGAAGGATTGTATTTTATGTAGACGCGAGCGTCATCGTCCGTGCGGCGCGCACGAGAATCCTATTCTTGGCAGAATAAAATCGCGGGTCTGAGGAAACCCGCAGTCGAGTTTCGCTCGACCGGACAGCCGGGGGCGGCCGTCCCCTCGTGTTCGTCGCGAGACCTTAAGAAATATTCAGCGCGCGCTTGATCGTGCCGCGCTCTTTCTGAATCTTTTCCTGCAATAGCGTGATGGCGTAGATCAACTGCTCTGGCCGCGGGGGGCAGCCGGGAACATACACGTCGACGGGAATAACCTGGTTCACGCTTTGCACCAGAGCGTAGTTGTTGAACACTCCGCCCGAGGTGGCGCAGGCTCCCATCGAAATCACCCACTTGGGTTCCGGCATCTGCTCCCAGAGTTGGCGGATCACTGGCGCCATCTTGTTCGAGACGCGGCCGGCAATGATGATGAGATCAGACTGCCGCGGAGATGGACGAAACACTTCAGCGCCGAAGCGGGCAATGTCGAAGCGGGATGCCCCCATGGACATCATCTCAATCGCGCAGCACGCCAAACCGAACGTCATCGGCCAAATGGAATTCTTGCGCATCCAGTTGACCGCATTGTCCATCGTGGTCAACACTACCCCTTCGGGCGTGGGATTTCCGTAAGTCAGGTCTTTTACGACGCGCTTGCCATTCTCGATCGTGACGTAGGGGCCGAAACTGAGATCGTTGGACATGCCTGATAACTATTTAACCACAAAGAACACTAAGGCACACGAAGCAACCCGCTCGCGCCGGATTACCGCTTTACGGCAGCAGCACGATTTTCCCGAACATTTGGCTCTCTTCCATGTGTTCGTGGGCGGCGCGCGCATCTTTCAGGGGGAACGTGCGGTCGACAACCGGTTTAAGACGTCCCGCAAACACGTGGCTCAGGACGTCGTGCAACTCACCCATCGTGCCCATGTACGAGCCAAGTAGATTGAGTTGGCGCGAAAACAGAAAGCGCAGATCAAACCCCACATTCGGCCCAGTGGTCGCACCACAGGTGACAATCGCGCCTCCCGGCTTCAGCGATTTCACGCTCTCGTCCCAGGTGGCGACGCCAACGTGCTCGACCACAATGTCCACGCCTTCTTTATTGGTGATCTTCCGCACTTCCTGCGAGATTTTCTGCTGGTAATGATTGATGCCGTAATCCGCGCCCAGCCCCCGCGCCTTTTCCAGCTTCGTTTCGTCTCCCGCGGTGGTGATTACGCGGGCTTGGAAAAGCTTGGCGATCTGAATGGCAGCGATGCCGACTCCGGAACTGGCTCCGAGAACCAGCACGGTCTGACCGGGACGAATGCCCGCGCGGCCGACCAGCATGTGCCAGGCGGTTAGAAATACTAGAGGAACGCTGGCGGCTTGGTTGAAATCCAAACTATCGGGGATGGGAATCACATTTACCGCGGGGACGGCAATCAATTCGCAGTAGCCACCGTCAACGCCATTGCCCAATGCTGTGAACTCGCGGCATTGATTCTGAAGTCCGGAAACGCACTTTGCACAGTGATTGCAGAAATACATGGGCGCCAAGAGCACACGCTGACCCGGTTTGAATCCGGTCACATACTCACCGACCGCGACGATCTCGCCCGCGATGTCGCTACCCAGAATGTGGGGCAGGTTCACGCCCGGCAGGCCCTTGCGCACCCAAATGTCAAGATGGTTCATCGCGCAAGCTTTGACTCGCACCAAAACCTGGTCTTTGCGCGGCTGCGGGTCGGGGACGTCTTCGTAGCAGAGAACTTCCGGACCACCGAATTCGTGTATGCGAACGGCTTTCATGAAACAATCTCCTCAGGAAATCTAGAAGCTACCACAAGTTCGCAATCCGATGCCGATTTGGACGGGGTTCGACCCGGGTGCAACGGAGCTCACAAGGATAAAACGAGGGCAGCAGCTTGCGGAAAAACTCGATTCGAAAAGGGTCGCCGCCAGGGGAACGGCAAGAACAGCCGAATCCAGCTGCGATTCATTTCAATTTACGGCTCAGAAAGGAATCGCAGAATCTCGCGCATCAGACGCTCTCCCTGCTCGGTCTGGAAGATAAATTGGGCGTGAGCAGAGCCGTCGAGGATCACCAACTCCTTTGGCGGAGGAGCTTTTTCATATTGCTCGCGAATTTTAACGAGGCGCGGCGATCCGTCCGCTTGCGGATCATCGCGGCTTGTGATGAACAGCTTCCGGCCCTTCATTCTATCGGGCTCGTCGATCGATGAGGGCGCCAACAGCACAAGTCGGTCGATCTCCCCTATCCGGGATTCGACTGACGCCTCTGCAGCGGCTCCGCCTCCGAAACTTGCTCCAACGACCGACACAGTCTTGCTTCCGTTCTCACGAAGGTATCGAACCGCGGCCATCACGTCGTACTGAACCCCATCGTCGGAGGACTTGGACTGAGGGCCGCCCCGCGACTGGCCGCGACCACGGAAATCGATGGCGAGGACGCGGAATCCAGCTTCTGCCAGTACCCGGCCCTGCTTCTCCCAACTCTCCTTATCAAACCGCCCTCCATGAGCCAGCACGACGCCGCGCTCGCCGCGACCGTACATATCTGCGTAGACCACGCCTCCGTCTTGAGTCGGAAAAGAAACATGCTCCTGCGCCGCAGCGAACCTTGTCACCAGAAAAGCCGCCATGACCGCTTTCCTAAGGGTACGCATTCTGCGGATTGTACAGGCGATTTGTGACTTCTGGAAGGCGTGAAATGAGCTCTTGCTTGCCTCCATTGACTTGTTCCAGTGCCACACGAATAATCAATCCTGATGGACATCTACGAGGAAATCGTCAAACTCCGGCAGGAAGGCCGGCGCGGCGCGGTTGCGACCATCGTCAATGTGCGCGGCTCCATACCTTCGTTCGAGACCGCGAAAATGCTGGTGCGCGACGACGGCTCAATTGCCGGCACGATTGGCGGCGGCTGCGTCGAAGCCGAGGTCTGGCAGGCCGCCCGCGAGGTGATGGAGAATGAGAAGCCTCGCAGTCTAACCTTCAACCTCAATCAGGATCCCAAGTACGATACTGGCCTCGTCTGTGGCGGGACGCTCGATATTTTCATCGAGCCGGTGCTGCCTCCAGCGTTGCTTTATATTTTCGGGGCAGGTCATGTCTCTGTGAACCTTTACAAGGTTGCCAAGGGGGCTGGTTTTGATGTGAGCGTGATCGATGACCGCGAAGCCTACGCCAGCCGCGAGCGCTTCCCCGAAGCCAAGGAACTCATCGCGGAAGATTTCGATCGAGCCATGACTCGGATCACTCCGAATGAGTCCTCGTTCATCGTCATCGTCACCCGCGGACATCGCGACGATATGCGCGTCCTGCGCTGGGCAGTCCAGACCCGGGCGAAGTATGTCGGCATGATCGGCTCCAGGCGCAAAACGATTACCATCTTCCGCGAACTGACGGAGGAAGGCATTCCCGCGGAACTGTTCGACCGCGTGCACGCACCAGTTGGCCTAGATATCGGAGCCATTACCCCGGAAGAGATTGCGATAGCCATTACGGCTGAACTGATTGCCGTCCGCCGCCACGCCGAACGAGCCTTGCCGCACATGAGTTGGTTCAAGAGCCGCAAGAGTGAACCGGGCACCGATGACGCGTCGACCGAGGTCCACAAACAAAGGGAGGACGGTCGCTGACTCCAAATTTTCGATTTCGTTCAGCCCCTTTCCATGGCCAATCGGAAATTGACCATCGGAAATCCCTTGCCTTTCTGCTATCTTCGCCTCATGACGCATGCGCCTAGCCTCTACGCAGTCATCCTTGCCGCCGGCGAATCCACGCGCATGGGAACGGACAAAGCGTTACTCCCCTGGCCACCGGTCGTACCCGGCTCTGCGCCCACAGGTCAGACTTTCCTTTCCGCCGCCATCCAAGCTCTCGATCCGTTCAGCGAGACAGTAATTGTGGTGGTTGGTCAGAACGAAGATAATCTCGCTCCGGTCGTCTACGCCAACGGTGCGTCTCTGGTGCGTAATCCCGGGCCCGAGCGCGGCCAGTTTAGTTCTCTTCAGGTAGGCTTGCGAGAGGTATTGAATCACGGCCGCGACGCCGCCATCGTCACGCTGGTAGATCGGCCCCCGGTATGTGCAGCTACCTTGAAGACTCTGTGCTCTGCCTTCACTGAAGCCGCGAACGAGATATGGGCCGTGGTCCCCGAATACAGAGGAAAACACGGGCATCCTTTTCTGCTGGCAAGAGAGATGATCGAGGCCTTCCTTAAGGCTCCATCAAGTGCAACCGCGCGCGATATTGAACACGAGAATCTGCGCCATGTTGCCTATGTTGCCGTCGATGATCCGCTGGTCACAATCAACGTCGACACCCCAGAGGAGTATGCGGCATTATCTCAATAGCCTCGCCAAAAAATGATTTTGGGAAATGGAATAACACGCGTGACTCCAACTACAACGGCTAGCTCGGCTGACTTTGTCGAAACGGTTCTCAGTCTTCAACCGCAGCTTGCGGTCTTCGATTGCGATGGCACCCTGTGGTCGGGTGATGCCGGCGAAAGCTTCTTCGACTGGGAACTTAGGCGAGGCGTGCTTCCCGATAACATCGAGCGCTGGGCACGCGCACGCTATGCCGACTACAAAGCGGGCAGGGTCAGCGAAGACGATATGTGCGGCGAGATGGTGACCATGCATAGCGGACTTGCCGAATCAGAACTGCAACGGGTCGCCAGACAATTCTTTGATGAGAACTTTGTGGCCCAGCTTTTTCCCGAGATGCGAGAACTGGTTCGGCGCCTGCGGGGCTCGGGTTGCGATGTTTGGGCCGTATCGTCCACCAACGAGTGGGTAATTCGAGCCGCGATGCAACACTTTGCGATCGAACAAAAGAAAATTTTGGCCGCCGCAGTGAAGATTGAAAACGGACGCATCACAGACCAGCTGATTCGAGTACCCTCCGGCGACGGCAAGCCGAGCGCCATATTCGAGATCATAGGCAGAAATCCCGATGCGGCATTTGGTAATTCCCGCTGGGATGCCGCGATGCTCGCCATTGCCCGCCATGGTTTCGCAGTGAATCCGAATCCCGATCTGGAGCAGATGGCGCGCGAACGCAGTTGGAGAATCTACTGGCCCGATGTTGGACAATCCAAATAACAAATAATTCTGTCATCCCGACCGGAGCGAAGCGGAGTGGAGGGACCTGCTTTTTCGCCAGCTTCGCTGCCCAGTACTATCCGTGTGAGTCAGTCGAGGATCAGCGGCTAACTTGTTTCAGCGCCGCCGTGATTGCATCCATCGCGAGATGGCTGGCATGCATGGAAGTTTCCGGCAGACCGCCGACGGCCTCTACCAGTTCTTCCCGAAGCAATCGCCCGGCTCCTTCTAAGGTTTTTCCCTTCACCAGTTCCGTGAGTGCCGAAGCGCAAGCCATGGCGGGAACGCATCCTTTGGCGAGAAAACGGATTTCGTCGATATGGCCGTTCGTGACTTTCATGCTCAATTTCAAAATGTCGCCGCAAGCTGGATTTTCGACTTGCGCGGTTGCGTCAGAATCGACGACCTCGCCCGGATTGCGCGGATGCTCGAAGTGATCGAGAAGCTGAGAAGAATACATTGCGAGAATTGTAACTTGCCAGCAAGTAAGCGGGAACCTGAGACGTAGCAAGCTACGTCTCTCCCGCCGTAGAGAAGTTGCTTGCAACGCTTTCCTCTTCTCAGGGTCTAACACCCAACCCTTGTAAGATTGGTTTATTGTGCCTTCCGACCATACGCCGCAACGAATTGTCTCTTTGCAGCCGAGCGCGACGGTGATCCTCGCGGCCATCGGCCGCCTCGATCGCGTCGTCGCCTGCACGAAATACTGCGCGGATGTTTGTCCGGAGATCAGAAACCGTGGGACCACCATCGTCGCTGATTCCTGGACCGCAAGCACCGACCAGATCGTCGCTGCCCGGCCGGACTTGGTGATCGCTGCGGTCCCTTATCAAGAAAAGGCAGTGACAGAAATCCTGAAGTCCGGCGCACGCTTTCTTGGCTTAGCTCCGAGGACGCTCGCCGACATCTACACCGACATTGCCGCCATCGCGGGAATCACGGGCGCGCTCGATCGTGGTGAGCAAACGATCCAGGAAATGCTGCAAGAAATCGAGGCCACCCGCCAGCAAACCAGCAGCAGGAGCCGTCCCCGCGTATTCTGTGAGGAGTGGGGTAAGCCCATGATTACCTCGCAGCCATGGGTGGCCGAACTGGTCGCCGCGGCCGGCGGAGAGTTCATAGGCACGCCAGGAAAACAAACATCGGCCGAAGCCCTTCTTGCACAGAATCCCGATGTAGTTATCGCCGCGTGGTGCGGTGCCGGCGACCGGGTTCCTCTGCAAAAAATCATTCGCGATCGTGGCTGGGAACAGATGCCAGCCGCGAAACAAAACCGCGTTTACTGCATTCGAGACGAATTCCTGAACACTCCCGCGCCCACTCTCATTCTCGGTCTGCGCGCTCTGGCCGCGACCATTCACCCTGATAATTTTCCACGAGCGTCGGGTCTAAGATGCATCAGCGACACGCAATGACGTCACGGCTGGAACCCTGCTAAGTACGGTCGGTTTGGTGCAGGCTGGAAGCCGATCGGCATGAGTCACGGTGAACTTACCGCAATGCTTCGAAGGTTTAAATGGGGAGTTCCGTTATCAGTTGACGCTGATTGGGCAGTTTGCGCGGGCCATCTTGGCCAGGAAGGTCAGTTCCAACCGGTTTGTGATTCGGACGAGTAGAATTTCTGGTGGCGGCGCACAGGCTGGAAGCCCGCACCTACACTGGCTACTCGTCGCGGAGGGTTCTCATGGGCTCGACTCTGGTGGCGCGGTAGGCGGGGATGAGGCTGGCGAATAGGCCTACTGCGGCCAGCAGGACCGAGACGGTTCCGAAGGTGATGGGGTCGGTGGGTTTTACGCCGTAGATGAGATTGGCAAGGACGCGGCCCAGCGTCAAGGCACCCGCCAAACCTAAAGCGATGCCAATCAAGGTCGGGCGCATGCCTTCGATCAGGATTAGCCGCAGTACATCGCGAACCTGCGCTCCCAGTGCCATGCGGATGCCGATTTCGCGGACTCGCCGTTTCACGCTGTAGGAGAGCACGCTGTAGATTCCGATGGCGGCGAGGAGTAGTGCGAGTCCGGCGAACACGGCCAGCAGTTGCTATGCGAATGAAAAACAGGACTGACTAGGTTTCGACGTGCAAGGGAGGCGATTGTAACTGTTCGATTGTGGGCAGAGCTGTCCGAATGCGAACACACCAAACGAAGGGGACTCTCGGGTGAACCGGGAGACTCGCTGCTGCTACTGGGCTATGCGGCCGGGATGGATGCCTTCTCCTAATACAAATGTGGAGCCGACGGCGCCGACAACCGCAGCTCGACGGGGCAATCCCAAGCGCTCACGAATGCGATATACACTCTCAATGCCAGTGCAATGCGCTCCGAGGAGGTAGGACACGCCGAATCCTTTGAGCTTGTCCGCGGTCCAGTCCAGTTGCGTGTCCGTGGCGGGAAACAAGTGAAAGCCACCCAGAATCGCCAGCACGGACACTCCGGGAAACTCACCCTCCGCGAATGTAAGCGTGTTGATGACGCCGGCATGACCGCATCCGGAAATCAGCACCAGCCCTTGCGACGTATTCAGCACCAGCGACTGATCTTCCGGAATGGTATCCTCGACCAATCCTGCCGGGGAGAGGACCTTTCCTGTGACACTCCAGTTGCGCTCGGGATAAGGACGGGGCACTGGTCCAGTCAGCCATGCGCCGGGGAAGATTTCCGCAGCTTGTTCATGCTCGATGAAGGTGCCACCGGTTGCCTCATAGTCTTTCTTAATCGCGATCATCTCATTATCTTCGCCGCCCTTTGGGTTCGGCCGGCTGTAGAAAATCCCCTTTGCCACGTGCGCGCGCGACAACGCGGACGGGTTGGTTTTCATCAGTTCCGTGCGCAGGGTCATGAGCCCGCCAACGTGATCGCTGTGGTTGTGGGTGAGGATTACTTCTTTCACTGGGGCTAGGTCCAGATTGAGTTCGCGCGCATTTTGCAGGACGGTTTGCGGCCGTGCGCCGGTATCAACCAGCACTTGATGACCGTCCGCTTCGACCAGAGCCGCGAAGCCCCATTCGCCAATGCCGTCATCGGCAAGCATCGTCGAAAGAATCGTTACTTTGAGCGTGTGCACCTGCGCGCGTGGCGTCGGGTTGACTGCAGCGGAAGGGTTCTGAGCCGCAGCGAAACTGATGGCACTGAGCAGTAAAGTGGACGACGCGAATCCAGCCACGATTTTCAAAAGGGAACGCATGCGGCCTAGTGTACATCTGGGGCGCGATCCGGTCGATGTGGCGACGCGATTCCAGCTCGCACTCGTTTGCCGACTAGTCTGCTGTCTTAGCGGAGGGGTTTTGTTCGCGCTCCAACTCCGACCAACTTGGCAAAGTTTGGTCTCCGGTGATCAGGCGGGCTCCGCGTTCGTAGGTGAAGTAAGACCAGGCCCACTGAATTAGTACGATGATCCGGTTGCGGAATCCGATGAGAAAGAAGATGTGGACGAAAAGCCAGGAGAGCCAGGCGATAAATCCGGAGATGTGGAGCTTGCCAAATTGGGCGATGGCGGCGGCGCGGCCAATGGTTGCCAGGCTGCCTTTGTTGAGGTAGTGAAAATTCTGACGGGGCTTGCCTTGCAGGTCGCGGGCAATGTTGCGGGCTGTCGCTTTTCCTTCCTGAATGGCGGCTGGCGCGACGCCGGGGACGAGCTGACCATTTTTATCCGTCAGCGAGGCCAAGTCACCGATGACGAAAATCTCGGGATGGCCGGGAATGCTCAGGTCGGGATTCACGAGCACGCGTCCGGCGCGATCGAGGGGCGCACCGAGTTTCTTGGCTAATGGGGAGGCGGCTACTCCGGCGGCCCACAAAATTACCACAGCGGGTAGGCTGGTCGTTCCCATGTGTACGGCGGCGGGTTCGATGCCTGTAACCATGGTGGAGGTGTGCACTTCGACTCCGAGGTTGCGGAGCTGTTCTTCCGCGCTGCGGGATAGATCTTCGGGGTAGGTGGGTAGAATTCTGGGACCGCCTTCGAGCAGGATGATGCGTGTGCGCGTAGGATCGATGGAATCGAATTCGTTGGCTAAAGCGCGCCGGGCGATCTCTGAGAGGGTTCCGGCCAACTCGACTCCAGTGGGACCGCCGCCGACGATGACGAAATTCAATTGCACTTGGGGTCCACCGCTGGCCGCCTGGCGCTCGGCAAGTTCGAAGGCGAGCAATACCCGGCGCCGGATTTCGAGCGCGTCCTCGATGGTCTTCAGGCCGGGAGCTAGTGGCTCCCACTCATCGTGTCCGAAGTAGGCGTGGCTTGCGCCGGCGGCAACAATCAGATAATCGTAGGGAAGTCCGCGATCGGCAAGCTTTACGAGGTGGCGATTTAGATCGAAGTCTTGTGCTTCGCCGAGCAAGACCTCGATATTGCGACGGCCTCGAACAATCCAACGGATGGGTGCGGCAATTTCTCCGGGTGACAATCCTGCGGTTGCGACCTGATAGAGCAGAGGTTGGAAGGTGTGGTGATTCTTGCGGTCAAGCAGAGTAATACGAACCGGATACTGGGCAAGCTTCAACGCTGCGTTGAGGCCGCCGAATCCCGCGCCAATAATCACGACCTGCGGTAGAGGTTTGCTGTCGGTCGGATTCGTTTTGTCCAACCTCACCGAGCTTACAATATTTGGTGTGGACTGAATTTGCATCTCACATTAATAGATTCCTGTCATGGCGGCTGAGTCGAAAAGTTTATTTCCTCAAAATGCGGTCGATGCCCGACTGGTCTCTGTGCCAGCGGATGGTTCGGGGCAAAGCCGGTGGGTTGAGCTGTTGAGCTCGTTCCAGGTCGGACTGGTCTTTGCTTTGCTCATGGTCGCGGTGTGGACGCCGCAAGGCCGCGTGAACACGCTCGTGTCTCTGTCGGCGGCAGTTCTTATTTTGTGGTTCACGGTACGCGGTCGTTATTCCGGTCGCGAATTGGGGCTCACACGGCCTGGCTCTGGGCTGGTCGTGATGCTCGTTTCCGGGATATTCATGGTGGCTACGATTGTCGTGGCTGGTGCGGTAGTCCATCGTCTTGGACCAGCGCAGCCGCTGCCTTGGAGAAGAGCTTGGCAATATGCTATCTGGGCGCTGCAGCAGGAATTTATCTTGCAGTCGTTTTTCTACGTGCGGCTGGAATCGCTTCTGGGCAGCCGACGTGCGCTCTGGGGCGCGGCTCTTCTGTTTTCTGCTGCGCATCTCCCAAGTCCCGTGCTGACCTTGCTGAGTTTCATCGGCGGATGGTTGTTCTGCGAAATGTTTCGCCGCTATCGCAACATCTTTCCTCTGGGATTGGTGCACGCGACACTTGGGTTGACCATTGCTGCGAGCCTTCCCGACAGCTTGCTTCATCACATGCGGGTGGGGTTGGGGTATTTGTTGTACCGTCTCTGACGCTCTTGACGCTCCGGCCCAGGCGGTGAATTTTACACTTTTAACAGCGAAGAATACCGAGCTATACTGCTGGACCGAATTGGGGGTGCATATGGATTCGCGCATTGAACGTCAACGTGCCATCGTAGCTGAGCACATACGGTGCGAGAACGGACATGATTGGCCAGCGGTTTACGAAACCTTCGTTCAGGATGAGAGAGCCTTCTATGACGTCATTCCGCTTAAGGCGAGCTTTAAGGGGATTGAGGGTGTACGCCAGTTCTATCAGACGATAGCTACGGCGGTGCCCGACCTGCATATCCAGGTTACGGCGCAATATGACGCGCCGGGTTGCACGATCTGCGAAACTACGATCAGCGGGACGCATCTCGGTCCTTATCTCGATATGGCCGCGAGCGGTAACTCCGTCAGCTTCGAACTGGCGGCCTTTTATTTTTTCGATGAAGACTGCACCAAGCTCGTCGCTGAGCGCATTTACTACGACCAAGCATCGGTTATGGCCCAGATGCAGCCGACGCAGGTAGCGAAGTCAGCTTGATCTTATACGCCATCGGTGCTCAACGAAACGCAAGTGAATAGCCCGCTCCTCCGCTTAATCGGGTAACATGGGCGGTTAGGCGCGAGCGTACGCTTTGCACTTCAAATCTCCGCAGACAGAGCTTCAATCCAAAACGGCTGCGCAAGCCGTCGGGGCGTCACGCTGGCTTCTGTTTCTGATGCCTTCGGTCTCCGATTTGCTTTTTGTTGCCTTGTTGCTGGCCTTGAGCTGCGGTGCGCTGGGACGGATCTTGTTGCGCGATGGCGGGACGGGATGGCATATCCGCAACGG
>Ga0187818_10000871_pt1 | contig 11592 bp, 9 predicted proteins | sample NC_wetland_sal_i_14_FD_130581 | JGI IMG/M metagenome (GOLD analysis project Ga0187818, IMG submission 130581) | Wetland sediment microbial communities from Neuse River Estuary, North Carolina, USA - SO4_3 | ecosystem: Environmental > Aquatic > Freshwater > Wetlands > Sediment | place: USA: North...
GCAACAGCCCAACGGCCGCGCCCACCGCGGCGGAGAACAGGACCAGCAATCCGAACACGACGAGTCCGACAAGCTTCCGTCCGCCGATTTCTATCGTCGGAAGATGTTGATAGATGACTTTCATCAGCGAGCGCAGGTTTGGGGCGCAGGTTTCAAGGTTTCAGAGTTTCAACGTTTCAATGTTAACGCAAAGGCCGGGTTTCAAGGTTTCGGCCGATGGGCGCCGGCATAAGAGCTTTTTCACCGCCGAGACGTCGAGGACGCCGAGAAAAGCTGGTTCTTGCCTTTGCGTCTCGTGGGGCAGAGTGATACGGGGACCTTAAGTTTTCCGATGGTGCTGACAAATAGCAGGTCCTTCCCCTTCGACAAGCTCAGGGTCAGGATGACAAATTCATTCGACAACGTTGAAATCCTCCAGGCGAAAAAAATCGCCCGCCGAGGCGAGCGGTTGTGAACCCTGAAACCGTTGTTCCTTATCCTTTCGATTCCCGGTTCTTCAATACTTCCAACGCTTTGTTCAGTTGGTCGTCTGTCTGGTTCTTCGGTTTCTCGTCTTTCTGGCTGCTGGGCTTCTCGCCGGGAGCTGCCTGCTGATCTTCGTCGGGCAATCCGCCGTCGTCTTCCGCAGTGTCGGCGATCAGTACGTTCGGTGTGACGGCCGCATCCTGAATTGCTTTTCCGCTGGGCGAGTAGTACTTGGCGACCGAAAGAATCAGGGCGGAGTCATCCTGCATCTCGATCAGTTTTTGCACCGAGCCGTCGCCGAAGGTTTTGTCTCCAACCACGTCGCCACGGGCGTTCTCGAGGATCGCGGCGGCCACAATTTCGGCTGGGCCCGCCGTGCCACGATTCACCAGCACGGCCACGGGAAGCTTCGTAATGTCCCTGGCGGGATCGGCGTCGAAAGCCTGACGCGGATACTTCTGCCCCTGCAGATAAGTGATGGTGCCATGGTCAAGGAAAAGATTGGCGGTGGCGACGCCCTCAGACTCCGCGCCACTGGCGGAGTTGCGCAGATCGAGTACGAGCTTCTTCGCTCCCTGTTTCTGCAGATCGCGAATCTTGCCGGCGATCTCCTCCGACTTGCCTTCGGGGAGCGCGTCCACCTTGATGTAGCCGACATTGTCCGCGAGCATTGTTTCGCTAACCGGCGGGATGGTGACCACGTCGCGCGTGATCACAATCTTCTGCGGCTCGGCTCGCCGCGGCCGGACCACTGCCACAGTGATCGTGGATCCAACCTCCCCGGACAGGATGCCGCGAATCTCAGCCAGCGACATCTCGTGCGTGCTCTTGCCCTCGATCGACTCGATAATATCGGAGTTGTCGACACCGGCCTTGTCCGCCGGGCCTCCGGGAATCACCGCGACCACGGCCGCGTATCCAAAGCGCTTCGAGACGGTGGCGCCGATATCCGCCTTGCCGTCGGACTTCATCGTCTTATAGCGCTTGTACTCGGCCGCCGACAGGTAGCTGGAATTGGCGTCGAGTGACTCCAGCAGGCCGTGCAGCGCGCCTTCGGTGACTCCGGCGATATTGGGCTCTTCCACGTATTCAAGGCGGATGCGCGACAGCACTTCGCTGTAAACCGACAACTGGCGATACGCGCCCTCATTCGAAGATGCACGAACGTTGACAAAACCGCCCACGATGGTGAACAGCAGAATGGCCAGCGAACTGGCAATAATTGTGACTTTCAACTTCGTCGACATAATTTAATCTTCGCTCTTTTGATCTTCAGCTCTGTGGTCTTCGCTTTATGGTTTCCCAAGAAAAGGACAGTCTCTTCCCCAAGAACTGATGCTTCATTATAGACGGTTTGATGCAGAGATCGACGAGCAAGCTGTGCAGGGGCAAAGTCGTGGGTAATGTGAGAAGAGCTGCATCGTCCCAAAGGCGTGCACGGGTTTGGTGCTGGGATGGGATGCTCCTCCCTTGTCTATTAGAATCATGGATTTAGCAGCCCGTGGCGAAGCTCGCGCGGCCGCGCGAGCTGCGCTCGCCTCGGACGGGCGAAGGCGTCCGTCCCCACACGACCTCGCCCGTCGCTCCACAAGCTTCGCTTACTTTTCCAGCAGAGCGGCTATCTCTTCGTGGCCTTTTTCTCTCGCCACCATGGCTGGGGTCTTGCCCTCGTCGTTGGCTAGCTTGGGATCGGCGCCGTGCTTGAGCAATAGTTCCACCATGGGACGATCTCCGTTTTGGGCGGCGGCGTGAATTGAAACCCAGCCTCCTTGCTGGCGGGCATTAACAATGACGGGCGCTCCGTGTTCGAGCAGAAGGCGGGCGGCCTCGAGGTTGCGGGCGGAGGCGGCGGAGTGCAGCGGCATGACGTGCGTCGGATTCGCGGCCACGGCGTCGACCGCCGCTCCGCTTTCGATCAGCAGACGGGCGGCTTCAGGCTGGCTGAAAAAACAGGCGAAGTGCAGGGCCGTGAAGCCGTCTTTCGAGCGGGAGTTGATCGAGGGGGAGTTGATGGCGGAAGCGTCACGCAGACACTGCCGGAGACTATCGAGACGCCCGAGCGAGGCTGCTTCGAAAATGTCGAGCGCCCTTTTCTTGCTTGCGATCAGTTCCGCCAGGTCGCGGCGGCGACGATAGAGGGCATGCATGAGCACGCTCACGCCCGCAGCATCGCGGGCCTCGGAAGCGGCGGGGTCTTGTTCCAGAAATTGGCGGAGGGCGTCCGCATCGCCTGTCTGCAAGAGTTCGAAACCGTGCGGGGAGTTTTCCGGGGGTGTTTCCTCCTACAGAGAATCCAGAGTTGCGGTGACCGCAGGCAGCTGCCGAGCTGCGCTCGGCTTGGACGGGCGAGGTCGCCCGTCCCCACACAAGCCAAGGCAACTCGCTAGGGTTCGTCGGCCACAGGATTGCGCAACTGGCCGATGCCTTCGATGGAAACTTCGATGGCATCGCCGGCGACTACCGGTCCGACGCCCTGGGGCGTGCCGGTGGCGATCAGGTCGCCGGGTTCGAGCGTCATGATCTGCGAAATGTAACGGATGAGGACGTCGAGCGGGAAAATGAAATCCCGCGTGTTGCCAGACTGCCGCACTTCACCATTCACTCGGGTTTCGACCTGGACGCCCGCCCAGGGATCGAGCCCGTCGGCGACGACGGGGCCAACCGGGCAGAAAGTATCGAAGCCCTTGCCGCGGACCCACTGAGGTTCTCTGTTCTGCAGATCGCGGGCGGTGAAATCATTGACGCAGGTGTAGCCGAGGATGTAGGGACGTACATCTTCGCCCGCGGCGAGTTGGTAGCAGCGACGGGCAATCACGACGCCCAGTTCGCCTTCGTAGTCAGTGCGCTCGGAGATTCTTGGCCGAAGAATCGTTCCACCCGGCGGAAGCAGGGAAGAGGGCGGCTTGAAAAATAGCAGGGGCTCCTGCGGAACTTCGTGGCCGAGTTCGGCGGCGTGCTCGCGATAGTTGCGGCCGACGCAGACGATTTTCGAAGGCTCGACCGGCGGCAGCAGAGATGCCTGTGCGAGCGGGATGCGGTCCATGCGGCGGCTGGGAAGGCCTTCGACGTCGCCGTCGCTACTCTGCGGCGGTTGGAGGAGTAGTCGGGTGATTTCTTCGTCGTTGTTGCCCGTGACAGACTCGACCAGGCCGTAGTGGGCGGAACCGTTGAGGTCAAATCGGCAGTATTTCATCAGAGCAATATCTAAACACAAAGGAAGGAACAATCACGAAGGAAAAATCTAGAGCGTGTTTTCGGGTACGGGGAATTCCTAACGACAGGGGGCACAGGGGAACACAGGGGAAAGCTTTTGATTCGGGGTCAATTTGAGAGTCGGTTCACGAAGAAGTTCCCTGTGTCCCTCTGTGTCCCCTGTGGTAAAGAATTCGGGCGAATTCTCGGGTCACTCCCCTACGGGACGGACTCGCTGGTTTCCTCGGAGCGCTGGCTTTCGTTGCCACGCACGTCCGCCGCGGAGACCGAGTAGGTATAGGTTTTGCCGGAGGCGACCGCGAAATCGCGATACGACGGCGATTTCACCAACTCGGAATTCAGCTTGACTGGGGAGCCATTGGCTTCGCTGCGATAGACGTTGTATCCGGCGAGATCGGCGTTCGTGACCGGCGCCCAGATGAGATCAATGAATGGTTTTTGTCCCTCGCCCGAGTACGCGGCTTGCAAGCCGGCGGGCACGGAGGGCGGGAAGACATCGTGGGCGATGACGCGCAGGGGCGGAGTGTCGTCGCCCTCAATCTGCACTTCGCTGTCGGATCGCTTGACGATGCTCACGGTGGTGAGCCGGTAGAGGTAGGTCTTTTCCCATTCGAAGCCGGAGTCTGTAAAATGCGCGGGGCCAGGTTCGGTCGATGAAACTGGAACTTCGCCGGCAATCGCGTCTTTGCCGGAGCTTTCGTCGCGCCGATAGATTCGATAACGATGTTGCAGGCCGGGGGAACTGGTGGCGGAGTTAGCAGGGACGTTCTGCGGTTCGCCGGTGCTTGTCCAGGTGAGCACGACGCCATCGCCGGTGAGTTCGGCGGCCAGATCGCCCGGCGCAGGCAGGGTCGCGACGGCCGGCACATGGACGCGGTTCGACAATCCCGCGCCGCGGGCATTGCGGTTCAAGATCTCGACGGCGTAAGTGACTTCGGCGGACGGGTCCTGCTGCATGGCCGAGGATAGTGTGTCGGTATAGGTCTGCGGGGCGGGGCGCGGGGATCCTGATTTCTGAGCCGCCGGGTGCGCCGAGCCTGATTTCTGCGGGGCGGCAGATGGCGCCGCTAACGTGGCGGCAGGATTCCCGCATGCGGTAATCTCACTGTCGAGGCTGCGGCAGACGAGGGTCGGACCGAGGTAGCGAACGCTCTGGCGGTCGGTGGTGAGCGTGGGCTCGCTCCAGCTCAGCGTGACGCGATTGCCTTTGCGGCTGGCGCGCAGATCGGTGGGTGGCTTGGGGAGTTGGAGCGATGGCGGCAGCGGCGGCCCGGTCTGGGCGCAAGCGGCCAGGAGCAGGCAGAGGGCGGTCGGCGCGATGAATTTTCCAGGATGTAGTTTCATGCGGAAAAGGAAAGAGTAACAGAGAAGCAGTTGCCAGTACCCAGTACCCAATAGCCTTGCACCGAGGCGCGTTTCCATTTGCGATCCAGCAATAGTTGCTGGCTACTGGCAACTGGCAACTGGCTACTGTTCTATCCCGCCAGTTCGCGCACGGCTTCGCGAAAGACCTTGCTATGGTAGTCGACGTCCTCGGGCGCGGTTGCGGGCGACATCAGCGCCATGTTGTGGAAGGGCGTGAGCAGGATGCCGCGATTCATGGCGTAGAGATGCATGAAGCGTTCGAGTTCGAAGTCCATGGCATCGTGGGCTTCGGTTCCATTCTTGGGCTCGTCGGGGCCGAACAGATACTCGGCGCGGCAACCGAGGCGCGTGACGTGCCAGGGGAGACCGAAATCCTGGATGACTTTTTGCACGCCAGCGGTCCAGCGCTCGGCCATGGGGATCATGCGGTCGAAGGCTTCTTTGGTCAGAACTTTTGTGAGCGTGGCGCGCATTGCAGCGAGCGAGAGGGCATTGCCGGCTAGAGTGCCACCGATTCCGCCGGTATCGCAGTCTTCGAGGCTGTGGCGCTCGAGAATCATGTCCGCGACTTTTTGCGTGAAGCCGTAGGCCGCGCCGGGGAGCCCGCCGGCGATCGGCTTGCCGAAGACGAGGAAGTCGGGGTCGAGGTTTTCGGCGCGCGTGTAGCCGCCGGGGCCGGCGCAGATGGTGTGCGTTTCGTCGATGACCAGCAGGGTTCCGTATTTGCGCGTGAGTTCGCGCAGCGCGTGATGGTAGCCGGGAATCGGATGCACGATGCCTACGTTTGTCAGGGCAGGTTCGGCGAGGACGCAGGCTACGTCGCCGTTGGCGAGCGCCTGCTCGAGAGCAGGGACGTCGTTGAATTCCACGACGCGCGTGGTCACGGACGGATCGACGGGCGGGCCGATGTTGCCACGCCGCGCTCCGGCAGTGCCATCGGGATGAAGCGTGATGAAAGTTTCATCGACCGTGCCGTGGTAACACCAATTGAAGACCAGGATTTTCGGGCGGCCGGTAATCTGGCGCGCCAGGCGAATCGAAAAGCGGTTGGCGTCCGTGGCCGTGAGCGCAAATTGCCAGTAGGTCAAGCCGAAGCGCTGCTGCAATTCTTCGGCAACAAAGACGGCATCTTCGGACGGCAGCATGAGGGTGATGCCGCGTTTGACCTGCTCCTCGAGGGCCTTCGCGGTGGCGAAGGGAGAATGTCCGGTCATGGCGCCGGTGTCGCCGAGGCAGAAGTCCACGTAGCGATGGCCGTCGACATCGTAGAAATGCGCGCCCTGGGCCTCGCGGACAACGGGTGGAAACGCTCCGGCCCACTTCACCATCCAGTTCATGGGGACGCCGGAGAGCAACGACTTTTTGCCGCGTTCGTAAATGGATTTCGATTTCGGGCGTTCGACGACGAAGCGCTTTTGCTCGCGCTCGGTGAGGGACTTCAGGCGGGTGCGGTCGAGTGTAGACATGAGTGTGGTTGGTAAGGAAGCGTCGAGAGTATCAGAATCGGCGCGATGGAGGACATTATTCGTAACGAGGCAAGGGATGCAGTGCGATTCGGGCCGCGACTCGAGTGCACCGAGGTAACTTGGTCGGAAAAGTTGGCAGATGGAGAATACAGAAACCGGTGATTCTGCCTGCTAATCCCGAAGAGCAGATGCGCACGCTGGCCTGGTACGGCCTGGTCGTCGTAGCTGCCTATTATTTTCTGGCTAGCGTTGCATTGCGCTGGCGCCACCGCAGAGGCGTCCGCGTGGCGCTATATGATCCGCCGTCGGGAATCTCACCTGCCGTGGCGGCCTATTTGTGGGAACGCGGGGTTAGCGACAAGCCTTTCGTGGTGGCTCTGATGAACATGGCCTCCAAGGGATGGCTGAAGATCGAGCAAGGGCCAGCTGATTATCTCGTGTCGCGTGGAGACGCTTCGCCGCAACTGGAAGACGAGGAACAGGTGGTTGCCAAGGAACTTTTGCGCGGCAGTACATCTACGCAGGAGGTCTGCGGTGTCCTTGTCTCAACTCTTCATCTTGGGGCGGATCCAGTGTGCCTATCTCAACTATTTACGTTGGGACGGACGGCACAACTCGTGCGTGGCTCGCTGGAATCGGCGGTAGAACCGGAGTTGCTCTCGGCCCATTTTGCGTGGTTTGTTCCAGGACTTACGTTGTCGTTATGGTGCTTTCTCGCTGCCCTGTATGCGGATCTAGACGGCCTTGGGAACTCCCCGCCCCCACTTGTGATCATGTCGGCGGTATTCGTGGTTTGGGCTTTATTGGCGACGATCAAGACGCTGCCCACAACCATCTACAAGCTTAAGAGCCACTTGCCGGGGCGCACTCCGCGGCCGTTGCCCTTGGTCAAGCGTGATTGCATGGTTCTCATTATGCTGTTGGTGGCGCTCGCGTCGCTGGCAGTCTTTGCGTGGCTCAGTTCGCCGATGTTCGCTCTGCAGTTTGGGGGTTTTCTACTGGTGAATTTCGTTGGTATGGTCGCGCTTCGCGCGCCGACCGCAGCCGGTCATGCCTTGCTTGCGAAGCTAAACGACTTTCGAATGTTTCTGGCAGAAGTTGATTCAGACCGGGTGAATCGCACGAATGCACCGACCGCACCTTCTCCGGTATTGGAGAAATACACGGCGTGGGCTTTGGCTCTGGACGTGGAGCATGCCTGGGGTGAGCAGTTCACAACGGCGGTTCTGAATCTCTCGGCGATGGCCACATTCGGGAGCGGCGGCCCAGAGCACGGTCGCGCCGCTGCGGAAATCATGGATCTGCATTTGCGATAGCGTCGCATCGCCCGAATCAGGCAAACTGCAGATCCCTCGCTTTGCTCGGGATGACAAGCCCTTTAGAAGTTGGCAATCTACAGTATGTAGCGCGAGAGATCCTGGTCTTTCACGATCTCACTGAGCATCTTCTGCACATAGGCTGCGTCGACCACGAACTGCTGGCCTTTCTTTTCGGGCGCCTCGAAGCTGATTTCGTCTAGCACGCGTTCCATGATGGTGTGCAAGCGGCGGGCGCCGATGTTTTCCGTGCCTTCATTTACGCGAAAGGCGAAGCGCGCGACTTCTTCGAGGGCTTCGGGCGTGAACTCCAGCTTTACGCCTTCGGTTTCCAGCAGCGCGATGTATTGCCGGGTCAGCGAAGACTTTGGTTCGGTCAGGATGCGGACGAAATCTTCCATGGTGAGCGACTGGAGTTCCACGCGGATGGGAAAGCGGCCCTGCAGTTCGGGAATCAGGTCGCTCGGCTTCGAAACGTGGAACGCGCCCGCGGCTATGAACAGGATGTGGTCGGTGCGCACCATCCCGTAACGCGTGTTGACCGTGGTGCCTTCGACGATGGGCAGGATGTCGCGCTGCACGCCTTCGCGCGAGACGTCCGGCCCGTGGCCGGTTTCACGGCCGGCGATCTTGTCGATTTCATCGAGGAAGATGATGCCGGAGTTTTCGACTCGGTCGATGGCGACGCGCGTGACCTGCTCCATGTCGATCAGGCGCTGCTCTTCCTCCTGGATCAGGTACTCGAAGGCTTCGTTGACCTTCATCTTCCGCTTCTTGGTGCGCTGGCCGAAGATGTTGGGCAACATGTCCTTGAGATTGACGTCCATTTCCTCGACGCCCTGGTTGGAAATGATTTCGAAGGACGGGAAGTTGCGCTCGCGGGTTTCGATTTCGACGGTGCGGTCGTCGAGTTTGCCTTCGCGCAACTGCTGACGCAGTTTCTCGCGGGTACGGCTGGAGGATTCGGTCAGGCTGGTGCTGGCGTCAATGACCACGCCTTTCGCTGAGCTGGAATCCGCCGGACGCGGCGAGGTCGGGGGCAGAAGAATATCGAGCAGCCGCTCTTCAGCGTTCAGTTCCGCTTTGTCGGAGACGTCTTCCAGTTTCTCCTCCCGGACCATTTCGATGGCGATCTCAACCAGGTCGCGGATCATGGATTCCACATCGCGACCGACGTAGCCGACTTCCGTGAACTTGGAAGCTTCGACCTTGAGGAAGGGTGAGTTGGCCAGCTTGGCGAGGCGGCGGGCGATTTCGGTTTTGCCCACGCCGGTGGGGCCGATCATAATTATGTTCTTCGGGATGACCTCTTCGGCCATTTCGGGCCCGAGTTTCTGGCGCCGCATGCGGTTGCGCAGGGCGATGGCGACGGCGCGCTTCGCGTCTTTTTGTCCGACAACGTATTTGTCGAGCTCGGTGACGATTTCGCGCGGCGTCAGTTCGTCGAGCATGACTTGTTCTTCTTCGGCGGTTCCGGGTAGATAGATGGCCATAAAAAAACAGGTGTCAGGTGTCAGGTCTCAGGTGTCAGGTTTTGTTTTTCCTGAGACCTGAGACCTAACACCTGAGACCTCGCCTCACAATTCCTCAATCGTAACCTTGTCATTGGTATAGATGCACATCTGGCCGGCAATCTTCATTGCTTCTTCGGCGATTTCGCGCGGCGAGAGCTTGGTGTGGTCGGCCAGGGCCTGCGCTGCCGCCTGGGCAAACGGGCCGCCGGAGCCGATCGCCGCAATGCCGGTATCGGGCTCAATCACATCTCCCTGGCCGCTCAGCAGGAACGTAGTCTCCTTGTCGGAAACCAGCAGCAGCGCTTCCAGATGGCGCAGAAATTTGTCGGTGCGCCAGTCTTTCGCCAGTTCGACAGCGGCGCGGCCGAGGTTACCGTGATACTGCTCCAGCTTAGCCTCGAAACGGCTGAACAGAGTGAAGGCGTCGGCGGTAGAGCCGGCAAAACCGGCAAGAATCTTGTCCTGATAGAGGCGGCGAATCTTTTTCGCGCCGTGCTTGATGATGGACTCGCCGAGCGTAACCTGGCCGTCGCCGGCCATGACAACTTTATTGTCGCGGCGGACGCAGAGGACGGTGGTGGAGCGGATTCGGCGGGGAGCAGGGGCTTCAACGACGCTTTCCCTGGCCATTGCTACTAGTGTGTTCTTTTTCATGAGCGCAATTCTGAATTATACAGCCCATCGCGAGGGAGGCACGGGCGCCCCGCCCGTGCGGCACGACTCTGAACCTTCAATCCAAATCCAGCGATACTCGGCCGAGTTGCTTACAAGCCCCGCTCGCACGGGGTTGTCGACCATGTATTGAATCTTCGCGTGCAAGTCCTCTTCTCGCCGGAGAGCTCTGTCAAACGACTCCTCTTGCCAGACGCGCCCAATGTGCCCCGTTTCTCTATTAATCCGGTGTGCCGATAATCCGGTGTGCCGAGATGCTTTTGATCTCCTGCATGATCTCTGGAATGCTGAACGACCCGCGTTCGTCCCATCTCGGCGTGAGGGCGAGATGAACGTGGTCTGGCATCACGACGAGCACATGGAGCTCAAAGCGGCTCCCGTCCCCGCGAAGGCAGGTCTCCATCACGATGTCGCGCGCAAGGTTCGGAAGGATCCAGCGTCTCGCGGTGCTAAAGGTGATGAAGAAAATCTTATGGTCGGGTTGGAGATGCGGAAGTTTGCGACGGTAGTTATAGCGGCGTGGCATGGAGGTTTCATATCAGCCCGAGGCATTAAGCGATGTGATCTTCACAGACGTGTGATTGTGACGAATTTTGGGGTGGACGGGCGGGGCGCCCGTCTCTCCACCGTCATTGTTTGTGTAGAATTCAGGTACCGGAGCCATTCTCTTTTGTCGTTCCTGGACGATCTAAACCCGCAACAACGCGAAGCGGTCGAAACCACCGACGGGCCAGTACTAATCCTGGCCGGGGCGGGCAGTGGGAAGACTCGCGTCATCACGTTTCGCATTGCATATCTGATCGAGCGCATGGGCGTGATGCCGGAATCGATCCTGGCCATGACTTTCACCAACAAGGCGGCGACGGAGATGGCGGAGCGGGTGGAAAAGCTGGTAGGCGGGCTCAGCGTTGCCAAGCCGGTGATTTCTACTTTCCATTCGTTTTGCGTACGCGTGCTGCGGCGGGACATTGAGGCCTTGCGGATTTCCTCGACCATGCCGGGACAGCCACCGATCGGGCTCACGAAGAATTTCGTCATCTACGATGAGAGCGATCAGCAGCAAGTCGTCAAAGGCGTTATGCGCAGGCTCGGCCTCGACGACAAGCAACTGACGCCGCGCAACGTGCTCTCGCGGATTTCCTGGGCCAAGAACCACATGCTCGATCCACAGGAAATCTATTTGCAATCCGGGGATCCGAAGACCGAGCGCATCGCGCACATTTTCGAGGAGTACCGCAAGGAACTGCGCAAGGCGAACGCGATGGACTTCGACGATCTGTTGCTCGAAGCCATGCGATTGCTGAAGTCGGCGGCGGCGGTGCGCGAATATTACAACCGGCGATTCCACTATCTTTTGGTCGATGAATACCAGGACACGAACCGTCCGCAGTACGAACTAATGCGGTTGCTGGCGGGCGACGGGCACAACGTCTGCGCGGTGGGCGATGAAGATCAGTCCATCTACTCGTGGCGCGGGGCCGACATTCGCAACATTCTGGAGTTTGAGGCCGATTTTCCGGAGGCGAAAATCGTGCGGCTGGAAGAGAACTATCGCTCGACGCAGAACATTCTTGGCGCGGC
>Ga0187818_10000872_pt1 | contig 11588 bp, 10 predicted proteins | sample NC_wetland_sal_i_14_FD_130581 | JGI IMG/M metagenome (GOLD analysis project Ga0187818, IMG submission 130581) | Wetland sediment microbial communities from Neuse River Estuary, North Carolina, USA - SO4_3 | ecosystem: Environmental > Aquatic > Freshwater > Wetlands > Sediment | place: USA...
AGTCCCCAAGCCCCGCCACCGCCCTCAAAAAATTCGCCCCCAGTGACGCACTCCCCACCCGGCTCTCTCTCGCCATCTTCATCGCGCTCAACCTGTCGTTAAGCCCCACCCACTGTTTTCTGAAATCATCGGTCAACGGTTCATGCAAATGTAGCGGCCGCTTTCCGAAGCGGGCGCTTTCGTCTCCAGCGCCACTCAACCATCCTTCACCACTCCCTCCACTCCCCACCCGAAACCCCTCCCTGCAAAACACCGCCTCCACCAACCCCGCCTCTTCCAAAAATCCCCGCAAAAACTCCGCCAACTCCCCAACCCCCAACAAGTCCCCCGCCACCAGCGACTCCAACCCAAACGAATGCGCCAGCCCCCCAATTGGCAGCGCACTATCCGCCAACTGCAACAGCCGCAACTCGCCAATCTTCACCTCAAGCTCACTCACTGCTTCCCCTCAGTCGATCCTTACCCTGTAGCCGCCGTCTTCAGACGGCGCGGTTTAGATCAAGCGCCACGTATCTCACAGCGACATCCACTGGTTGTGGCCGCCTGTTGTCCTCAACCCCAACCACCGCCCGATTGTCATCCTGAGGCTACCCGACGAGGGTAGCCGAAGGATCTCAGCGTGAACTTCACCCCGCTCTGCTGCAGGAGCGACGCCGTTCGCGCTCAAACCTATCAGCCTCTAATGCGAATGCCCATGCTCACCCGGTCCGTGCGAATGCGGCGTGCCTACATACGGCGCATGCGCATCAATCAGCATCCGCCGCGAACCCGCCGGCGCTCCAACTTTCTCCTCCAGCCACGAAATCACCCGATCCAGCCCCACATCTTCTCGCAAATTCGTAAACAAAAATATCCGTTCGCCTCTCATCTTCCGCGAGTCTCGCTCCATCACCTCCAGCGAAGCCCCCACGTAGGGCGCAAGATCGATCTTATTGATCACCAGCAAATCCGATCGCGTAATTCCAGGCCCACCCTTGCGCGGTATCTTGTCCCCTCCCGCCACGTCGATCACGTAGATCCACACGTCCACCAGTTCCGGACTGAACGCCGCCGCCAAGTTGTCGCCGCCACTCTCCACAAAAATCAGTTCCAGTCCCGGGAGGCTGTCCTCCAGCTCCGCAATCGCCTGCAAATTCATCGACGCGTCCTCGCGGATCGCCGAGTGCGGACACGCCCCGGTCTCCACTCCCCGCACGCGCTCCGCGGGCAGCACGCCTTGCCGCAGCAAAAACTCCGCGTCTTCCTTCGTATAGATGTCGTTGGTCACCACCGCCAGGTTGTACTTGGGCCACAGCCGCCGGCTCAGCCGGTCCACCAGCGCAGTTTTGCCGGAGCCCACCGGACCGGCGATTCCCACCCGAAACGCCCGCTCCGATTCCCGTTGCAGCATGTCGTTTCCCCTGTGCCCTTTCGAACGGTCGCACCCACAGCCGGATTTACGGGATGCAGTCTACCAGCTTGCCAAAAAAATAACCCCAAACTCCCCGCGCCTAGGCTGCAGCGATTTTGCTTCGCTCGATCGAAATTTCCGCTCCTGCACGGACGCTCCTTCCCCGCAAAGATTTGCTGCACGCCGCCAGCCGCCTGTACCAAAGGTCAGTTACACAACCCGCGTCTGGCCCGGAGCCGGATTCTTGCCCGGCCACTCTTTGCACGCTACGTTGGATTCACGCCAGGCTCAACCCAGCAATTCTATCGAATAGGAGAATGACGAAAGATGAAGAACATCAGCAAGCTCGCACTGACGTTTCTGGCCGTGCTGCTCTTCGTTCCCGCCTACGCCTCTGCATCTCCGGCGCCCGGGCGCGAGCATCCGGCTTACCTGCATGCCCTTTCTGATTTGCGTGCTGCCAGAGCTCACTTGCAGCGCCCCGACGGTGGGGAATTGCGCGAACAGGAAAAGAAAGCCATCCACGAAATCGACGACGCCATCGCGGAGATCAAGAAGGCCTCCATTGACGACGGCAAAGACCTGAACGATCACGCACCCGTTGACGCGCGCACGGATTGGCCCGGCCGCCTTCACCGCGCCTTGGAGTTGGTGAACAAAGCCCACAACGACGTCGCCCAAGAGGAAGATAACGGCTACGCCCAGGGTCTCCAACAGCGTGCCCTGGAACACATCGACAAAGCGCATCGTCACATTGAGGAAGCCATCGAGGTCATCCGCTAACTCAATCGGCGTTCTTCGCAGCGTTTCCGGCACCGCGGTCATCCTGGCCGCGGTGCTTTTTTTTGGCTCCCGTGAAAGCCAAAACTGTCATTCTGAGGGCATCCGACGAGGATGCCCGAAGAACCTCAACTCCAACCCTTGCACTCACTTATTGTTTGGATGCTTTCCGCACACAACTTCAACTGTCCTCTCCAAACAAGTTCTTCAGCAACGTCTTTGCCCTGAAGAAACGTTCTAGGCTCCCCGCGCAGGACCCGCCGAGTCACCGCAGTTTTTCGTACACTGCCTTCGCCTGCCGCAACCGCCCCAGCACACTCTCCTTCTCCCCCGCTGAATTCCAATCCGGATAGCGCTCTGTCATCCCAATGACCCGCTCCATCCACGCCACAAAATACCTCGCATCTTCGCGCGACCTCGGTCTCTTGTCACCGATCGTCACGTAAATCGGGCTCGTCGTCGCATACACGTAGTTTTCCAGCACCGGATACTCTGCCTTGTCGCTCGACGCCCGCAGCACACACCACCCACTCTCTGTCAGCCCCAGCGTCCCGCTCACGTCCGCCTCATTTCGCGTCGAATTCATGGATAGCGTCTGCACCATATATGGAGTGCGGCTGCTTGCCGCCGCCTTCTCCCCGCCGCAAACGATCTCCAGATGATCGACCGGCACAATCGAACGCAAAGCCGCTTTGAACGGAACCTCCGTCTGCGACCCATCAAACTTCAACTCCCCGCCAATTTCCTTCCCACCCAACGAAAAATCCAGCAGCGGCCCGTTTGTCCCAAACGTCCGCCCCTTCTTCAACTCCGCAAGCCACGCTTCCATCTTCACCGGCCCTTCCGGTACCCGTGCATAGACTCGGTCTAGCCCCACCGGCCCGCGCAGCGATGCGAAATTCGCCATCGCATCCGTTCCCGCACCCGCCGGGATCCGAAAACCAAGATTCAGCAACCGGTACCACACCGCCGCCGTCGACCGGTAATCATTGAATCCCACCACCTCCAAGTAGTCGACCTTCCCCAGCGCCACGTCCGCCGCAAATTCTTCCGGTGCGTCTTCCTGCCGCCTCGGCACCTGCGCCGGGTCCTCATCGAACGGGTGCGCGTAACCCACCACCGCCCCCTGCGCGTGGGCCATGTCGCTGACATCGGCGTTCGTCGGAAACAAGCTCGCCGCCGCCGTGTTCGGATACCCTGCATAGCCCGGCAGCAGAATGTTCGCTCGAATGTTCAGCAGGTCCAGATGTCCCCACTGCGTCGTGTGAAATTCTTGCCCGTGAACCACCAGCGTCCGCTCGTTCGATGCGGGGTCCACTTGCTTCCCCGCATACGCGATGTCCGGAATTCTCTGCTCTTTGTTGACGATCAGGTTGTTCGCGATTCCCAGATTTTCTGCTTCCGCTTGCTGAATTAAGTGCGCCGGCGTGTTTCGATAAGTCCCGCCGTAGTTCATATGGATATGCAGATCGCTGCTCACCCACTGGCGGCCGCTGCCGCTCTCCGTCTTTCCCAACGGTTTCAGCGTCACCGTCATCTCCGCCGTTTGTCCAGCCCGTGCTTCCACCGTCCTGCGTTCCAGGTGATACTCGAATCCCTTCATCACCTCGATGTTGAGTTTTCCCGTAGGAACTTCCACTTCGTCAAAACCGGCCGTGTGAAAGTAGTGTGCCTCGAACGGCCGCTCCGCCCTGTCAAATCCCGCGTCTCCGCTGATCCACGAATTTTCTGGAGCGTAAAAGCGTCCAGCCTCGTCCGTCACGGAGATTCGCGACGCGGTCAATGCACCACCCGAAGTGACAACTCGTATTTGTATGCGCGTGTGTGGCCGAAGATATTTCCGCTCGCGAACTACAAGTCTCCTTTGCGCCCCGCCCGGAATCGCTTGGAGCCACAATTCCGTGTTTCCATTGCGGTTTGAAATGAACGCCAATCGCTTTCCATCCGGCGACCATCGCACGTAGGTCTCATCCCACTCGCCGTACGACACCGGAAACGCGTCGCCCCCGTTCGCCGGTATCACCCAAAGCTGATGCCACTGCCGCCCCAGATACGAGCTGAAAACGATCTTCGACCCATCCGGCGAAATGTCCGGCCGTGCCTTCCACGTTGTCTCTTCATAGTGAAACTCGTGGGCCTCCGCACCCGGCCGCGCCTTCATCCGCCAAAATCCGCCCGTGCCGTACATGTGCCCGCGATTCGAAACAAAAATGATGTCCTCGCCGTCGCGCGACCATACCGGACTGATCTCCGTGTCAATCGCCGCGTAGTAGTAGCGCGGCAGCGGACTCTTCGTTTCCTCCGTCAGCCGCGTGGCGTTTGCAAGCTTGGCGTCGCGCACCTCGGCTGCGAAAATATGGAAACGTTTGTTGTATGCAGTGGAAACGTACGCGATTCGTTTTCCGTCCGGCGACCACCGCGGCTCCACGTTCACCGCTCCGTCTTCGGTAAGCTGCCGCGTTTTCCCCGTCGCCATATCCAGCAGCCACAGCTCCATCGCATCCTTCTGATACGAGCAGTACACCACCGATTTCCCGTCCGGCGACCAGTCCGGCTGATAGTCGTAGCCCGGACCGTCGGTCAATTGCTGCGCCTCATTCGAATCAATTCCTTGCCGCCACAGCGATCCCGCCATCGAGTACACCACTTCGCGCGAATCCGGCGACCACGCCACGCTGCCGGGCCCGCTGGTCAGTTGCGGAAGATACATTTCGCGGTAGTAGTACGGATGCGGCAGGTCGATCTGCGGAAGGACAGGTCTGCGTTGAGCGAAAGCAGGAGACAAACCGTTCAGCACAGCGGTACACAAAACCAAGAAGCGAGTCAGTAAGAGTGCAGCGCCGACGGTTTTTGTAGGGGCGCAGCACTGCTGCGACCCAGCTTGGCAACATCGAATGACTGAAGCATCGCCCGAAAGCAATCGCGCCCCGTCGAAAAAATCCTACGCCAGTCCGGCCTTGCTCAGCGGCAACTCGCGAATGCGCTTGCCCGTAGCTGCAAAAATCGCGTTGCACAACGCCGGAGCAAATGCCGGCAACCCTGGCTCGCCCACGCCGCCTGGAGGCGCGTCGCTCTGCACGATGTGCACGTGGGTTTCGCGTGGCGCGTTGTTCATTCGCGCCATCTGATAATCATCGAAGTTGGATTGATCGACCGCGCCATTCGTCGCCGTGATTTCTCCGAAGAACGCAATGCTGGTGCCCATCGTGGCCGCACCCTCGAACTGGTTCCGCACCATCTCCGGATTCACGACCGTGCCGGCATCCAGCGCCGTGTCCACTCGATCGATGTGCGCGCGGCCAGCATCATCGACATGCATTGTTACGACGGACGCTACGTAGGTCAGGAAGCTGCGATGCATCGCGATTCCCATCCCAGCTCCGTTCCCCAGTTTTTTCTTGCCCCAGCCGGACTTTTCCGCCGCCATCTGAACCACGCGGCGGAATCGCGCCGTGTCGATCGGATACCGCGTGTAATCACCGCCATAGTTTGTATAGTCCTTCGGCAGCTCTTCTTTCGGGATAATGCGATCGGGTCCCAAAAGCCCCAGCGTGTACTCCACCGGATCTTTGCCCGCCGCTTGCGCCAGCTCGTCAGAGAAAGACTGAATGCCGAACGCATGATAAATATTCGCCACCGAGCGGAACCAGCCGATGCGCACGTGCGCCGTCGCCGGTCCGTTTTCCGAGCGATGGTTCGGAATCGCATACGGCAGATCGCTGAAGCCCAGACCAAGTTCGTCCGCCGCTGAATACACGGCCGTCGCATCGAATGTCGATCCAATCGGAGGAAACACCGTCCGCTGCAGCCACGCCGTCGGCTTCCCGTCAGGTCCCAACGTCGCCTTCATGTATATCGCGGAGACGGAGTGGTACGAGTCAAACTTGATATCGTCCTCGCGGCTCCACACGACCTTCACCGGTTTTCCCGTCTTCTTCGACAAAACTGCCGCTTCCACCGCAAAATCCGGGAACGATTTTCTGCCAAACGCTCCGCCCAGCAGCGTAACGTGCACCGTCACGTCTTCCTTCTTTGCCCCCACAGCCTCGGCGATCGCGTCCCGTGCGCCTACCGGACCCTGCGTCGGCGCCCAAGCTTCTACTTTGCCGTCGCGATACACCGCCAATGCCGCCGGCGGTTCCATCGAAGCATGCGCCAGCAACGGCGCGTAGTATTCCGCTTCCACGACCTTGCCGCCCTTCGCAAAGGCTGCGTCGACGTTGCCGACTTCACGCACAACCTTTCCCGGCTTGCGCGCGGTCTCCACCAATTCTTTCTTGTATTCGTCCGAGTTGTAGTTGCTGTGCGAGTTCTTTTCCCACTCCACCTTCAGTTTCTTTCGGCCCTGCATCGCCGCCCAGGTGTTATCCGCGAGCACCGCAACGCCGCCCAGCGGCTTAAACACTACCGGCGGCTTGAAGGTGTCGATCGTCACCGTTTGCTTTACTCCTGGGACGCCCAGCGCTGCTTTGTCGTCGATCGATTTCGGAGAAGTACCCAGCACCGGCGGGTGCATCACGCTGGCATACAGCATCCCATCCATTCGCGTGTCCTGGCCGTACATGCCTTTTCCTGTGACCAGATCCTTCAAATCGTAGAGCGGTGCGTCTTTTCCGATGTATCGCCACTCGCTCGGCGGCTTCAGTTGCAACTCTCCTTTCTTCGGCACGTCCAGCTTGGACGCTGCCGCTGCCAACTCGCCGTAGCCCAATTTCTTCCCGGATTTCTTATGCACTACGGTGTGCAACTCCGTCGAGCATTCCGCAACCGGCACACTCCATTGTTGCGCTGCCGCCCGCACTAGCATCAGCCGCGCCGAGGCGCCCGCCTCGCGCAGCGGGATGAAAAAAGTCACCACGGAATGCGAGCCGTCTGTGTCCTGGTCGCCGTACTTCTCATCTCCAGTTGCCTGTACCACCTTCACCCGCGCCCAGTCGGCGTCCAACTCGTCCGCAACGATTCGCGGCAACGACGTTCGCACGCCATTCCCCATCTCCGAACGGTGCGCGACCACGTACGTGGTTCCATCCGTATCGATCGCCAGATACACGCTCGGTTGCAGCGCTGCCTTCGCCATCGGCCCCACGGGATCAGCGCCCGCTGCGGTTTCGGCAAACAGTTGCTCCGGCAGGACCCGAACGCTCAACACAAACGCGCTCGCTCCGGCCATGCCCTTCAGGAATCCACGACGGCTCACGTTTTCGATGCGGATCATGGGAGTCCTCCCAGGTTTGCTGGCTGGCGTTGTCCGCCAATTGTCACGCTACATCCTACCGCCAATTCCATTTCTTGCAAGTTCCGCCTGCTGCCGCCCCGCTCCGGCCAGCACGCCACCGCAGGAGGTGAACATTCCTATGCGTCCCCGCGTCTGTCGCATTGCGATTTTCCACAGACAAGGGCAATCTGAATCCGGGAACGGTATTCAACCATGTCAGCAGACTTCATGCGTCGCGCCATCGCCCTGGCGCTCGACAATGTCCATTCCGGCGGCGGCCCGTTTGCCGCCGTGATCGTGAAAGAGGGGAGAATCATCGCGGAAGGTGCGAACCGCGTTACCTCGACCAACGATCCGACCGCGCACGCAGAAGTTGTCGCGATTCGCGAAGCGTGTCGCGCACTCGGCGATTTTCAGCTCGCCGGCTGCGATCTTTACACCACGTGTGAGCCCTGTCCGATGTGCCTGGGCGCGATCTATTGGGCGCGTCCGGCACGTGTGTTCTACGCCGGCGGCGCCGCCGACGCGGCCGCGGCGGGGTTCGATGACGCTTTCATCTACGAAGAGCTGACGCAGCCCCACGCGGCGCGCCGCATTTCCATGACGCAGCTTCTTCGCGAAGAATCTCTCTCGATTTTTTACGCTTGGAAGAAGCAAGAGAACAAAACACCCTACTGAACAGCTTGCGGAAAAAGTACTGTGGCACAGCCATTTTTGGCTGTGCGCCCGTCGTTACTTCGTTACTTCATTACTTCATCGCATCAGGCTTCATTCTTCCGGCCAAGACCCCAGCGCCCGCCGCAGGTCCACGAGCTGCCCCAAGTGGTACGAATTGTGGTCCGCGAGGACCAGAGCTTCGCGCAAGATGGTTTGTCCATCGCCGTGAGGAATTTTCGCGCACAGATTGGTGCGCGGATTTTGCACCAGCCGGACCATTTCCCGGAGGTCGCGCCGGAACGCCCACACGCTGTCGGTCCATTCCTCTTCGGTGCGCGGTGCGGGCGTTTTGGGCCAATAGCCCTCCGGAAATTCCGGCGAGACGTGCTTTGGATTGCGGCTGAACTCCAGAATGTCCCACTGGGCGATGCGCACGTGCTCGAGAAGCTGCCACCCGGTGTGCGGCAATCCTTGCGCGTACGTTCCGCGCTTCCCCGCGGGAAAGCCCTCGAGCGCATCCATGAACTGCACGTGCGCGCCTCCGCCTTTCAGAAGATAGACGAGCTGTTCGCGCAATACCGCGTTGTCGTTTGTATTTAGGCGCTTTTTGCTCGCCGCGCGTTTGGCTGGTTTCTTCTTCTTCAAGTCTGTCTCTCCGGGACGTCTCTATTTCTCCGAGACGAGAACCTGGTTTGGCATGTCTGGAACCGCATGCAGCGTGGTCTTCGCAAAGCCCGTATTCCGAAACATTCTTTCATACTCGGAGAATGTGTAGGCTTGACCCGCATCCGTGTTCGCTAACATGACCAGGCTAAACGCTGCCGGAATCGGAGGCGACACGCGGTCTTCGTTGGGCACGAACTCCAGCGTGATGGCCTTTCCACCAGGTTTCAAGGCCGCCTGAACGCGGCGCATGAGTTTCTCGCAGCCCGGCGGATCAAAGTGATGAAGGATGTTGGTAAGCAGCACGTAGTCGTAGCCTTCGCCCAGATCGGTCTCGAACGCGCTGCCGGGGCGCACGCTGATGCGCTCCGCGACGCCGAGCTTCTTTGCGTTTTGTTGAGCGACTTCCAGCACTGCCGGCCAATCCAAGGCGACGACTTGCGCGTTCGGATTACGCCTGGCGATGGTGACCCCGAACATCCCGTGTCCAGCGGCGATGTCCAGCACCTTACAGGGTTTGCCTTCGGCGGCGCCGGTCAAACCCGCGATGAATTCCGCAGCAGGTACGGCCAATGGGCCCATGGACTTGGCGAACTCCACCCAAACTTCATCGCGTGGCTTGGTGTTGTCGCCGTTGCCCGTTGCGGTGCCGCCTGTGCGGACCGCCTGCGCCAGAGCGCCAAAGCTCTCGCGGTGCCTCTCCGCAGCGAGAAAGTTTGCTATCGAGCCCATGTAGGCCGGCGAGCGGCGATCGAGAAAGACGGCGGAATCCTGGGTGAGCGCGTAGCGATTGTCTTGCTTGGTCAGAAAACCAAAAACGGTCAGGTAGTCGGCAAGAATCCGCGTGCCGCGCTCGGAAGCCCCGATGGCTTTTGCCAGCGTGCTCGCTTCGTTTGCGCCTTCACCGATCTTCGTGAAGATGTCCAACTCGATGGCGGCCTTGAGCGCCTCGGTTTGTTGAAAGGCCGTCAAGGTGCTGAAAATTCGTTCCGGTGAAGGTTTTGTGCCGTGAGATGGAGCGGCCATTGTTTGCTTCCTCTCTCCCGAGGCGATGCCCGGGGGCAGCCATTATACATGGGCGAATGGCCGGCCACTGGAGCGCGGCTATTGCCGGGGAGTGTCGCCGCTGGCATACTTCTCTACCCGCAAACGGTAGAAAGCAGGCTGGATGAAACGCGAATATCACCGCTGGCATTCGCCGCGGCTGGGCATCATGGGAGTGGTGGTACATGGCCACTGGGGAGCGCCATTGGTCGGCTTTCCAACCAGTGCCGGCGATGAGTGGGAGCTTGAAGGCCAAAGCATGATCGGCGCGCTGGAGGATTTCATCGAAGAGGGTAAGGTCAAGTTTTTCAGCGTCAATTCGATCAACGGCCTCAGCTTTTACAATAAGGGCGCACATCCTTTTCACCGCAGCTACGTGCAGTCCGTATTTGATTCGTACTTGCGCGAAGAAGTCGTTCCTTTTATCTGGGACAACTGCAAATCGCCGGGGATCGCCATCTCGACGATGGGCGCGTCGTTTGGTGCGTACCACGCGGCGAATTCGCTGTTCAAGCATCCCGATGTGATCAAGCGATGTTTCGCGATGTCCGGCGTCTACGATCTTAGGAATTTCATGGATGGGATGTACGACGACAATTTTTACTTCAACAATCCGGTGGACTATCTGGCGAACTTGAGCGATCCCTGGGTTTATGGACAACTGGCGAGCTGCGACATTCACCTCGCGACGGGAACCGGGCCGTGGGAAAACAGCGGGCCGACGTACCGGCTGTCCGAAGTGCTCTCCAGCAAGGGCATCCGGCATTCGCTGGACAACTGGGGACCCGAAGGCGGCCACGATTGGCCGTATTGGAAGCGGCAGATGCGGGAATACGTGGGCCGGCTGTTCTGAGTCGCCTATTTTCGTTTCAGGGAAGGCTAGTTGGTGCGGGTTTTGTGCCATTTTGGAACTGGTCTACCCCCTCCCCCCGACTTTTTCACAAGAATATCAAACGAAAGGGATTAGCTCGTACTATGTGCAAGGATGCCAAATCAAAGGACTTACAGGATCGGCCGAGACATCCTTGCAGTGTCACTTCGCTTCCCCAACACAAACAACTTTATAGCATGAAAGTATAGGTTGGTCAAGATAATCTAAGGGTAATTCGTTCTTCTTCTACCGGCTGTGATATTGCGCTGACGTCAACGCTTGTGCCAAGCATTCTTGGTTGAGATCCTTCGGCGACCCTCGTCGGGTCGCTTCAGGATGACAAGCTTTGCTTGAAGTTAGGCGAGGCCCAGGTGGGCGAGCCGGTATTTGCCCTTGGCGATGATCTGGTCGTTGTCGATCCAGACGTCGCATTTCCGGGTCAGCACATCCACGTGGGTCTTGGACTTCCAGTTGGCGTGGGTTTGGCTGCCGTAAGGATCGCCGAAGGCGAGGTGGACGCCGGGGAACTTCTCGTCTTGCAATAAGATACCGATCATTTCGGAAAGGCCCAGGTTGGTGCCGAAGGCCAGTTCGCCGACGCGGTCGCTGTTTTCGTCGGTATGGCAATAGTCCCAGAATTCGTGCTCGAGATCCTTGCGGGGACAGTCGACGGCTACGAGCCGGGCGCCCTTGATTTGGAGAACCAGGGGCGTTTTCTGGAGGTCGCCGTACTTGTTGTTGAAGTGATCGCCGGCGGTGGCGTCGCAGACAAAGGTGCCGTCGACGGTGGCGGGGGTAGTAAAAACTTTGCCGGCGGGGAGGTTGGACCAGTAGCGGGGTGTGCTCAGCCCGCTGGTTTAGACCCGGTCTAGGCAAGGATCGAAATGTGCGGAGATTGGGGTGCCCGCGTCAGTCTGCACGCGGAGAGTTTCGGCGCGGAGCATGCGTTCGCGGAGCTTGTCGCTGAG
>Ga0187818_10000873_pt1 | contig 11580 bp, 8 predicted proteins | sample NC_wetland_sal_i_14_FD_130581 | JGI IMG/M metagenome (GOLD analysis project Ga0187818, IMG submission 130581) | Wetland sediment microbial communities from Neuse River Estuary, North Carolina, USA - SO4_3 | ecosystem: Environmental > Aquatic > Freshwater > Wetlands > Sediment | place: USA: North...
ACATTATCCAGCCGTGGACCCTGAGAAGGTGGTGGTGTGGCGGATGGGAGTGAAGGTAAACGAATCGCCAGGCGAGCGCGACGTCTTGTTTCCCGAGGGCCGCACAACTCGTGCCGCTGAATTCACCTTGCTGGCTGTGGGGCGGTTGCATGCGATTAAGGATCACGCGTTTCTGGTGCGGGCTTGCGCTGATTTGCAGACCAGCAGTGTGCATTTTGGATGCTCCATCGCGGGAGACGGCCCGGAGCGGCGGCGCCTCCAAAAGCTGATTCGGAAATCGGGCCTCAAGCAGCAAGTAACGCTGCTGGAGCACGTGCCCCGCGCGCAAATGGACTCGCTCTACGACCGGGCCGACGTCGTGGTGTTGACCAGCCGCAGCGAGGGAATTCCGCTGGCCCTGATGGAGGCGATGGCACGGGGGAAGATCGTGCTGGCGCCCGCCATCACCGGAATTCCCGAACTGGTGATCCCGGGTAAAACCGGATTCTTATACGAACCAGGATCACTGGATGACTTTGTGGACCAACTGCTCCTTATTCGCTCGCTCAGGGATGCTCAGGATTGTCCTTGTCCCTCTGTCCGCAAGGGGGCTCGGCAACTGGACTGGATCCGGCATGCGGCGCGCGTGCACGTCCGCCACAACTTCAACCGCAAGAGGAACCTGGAATCCTTCTGCGACTTTTTCATTCAGCAGATCGCTCTGCAGAGCGAAAGCCTTCCCCATGAGGATTCTGTACTGCAACAAATACAACTACCCCTTCAGCGGAACCGAAGTCTACCTGTTTGAGCTGATGGAGTTGATGCGGTCGCGAGGCCACGAAGTCGCTCTGTTCGCCATGTCTGATCCGCGCGGCTCGCCGACTCCTTACGATCATCATTTCCTGCCGCAGATTGATTTCAAGAAGGACTTGGGGCCTTGGCAGAAGCTGCGGCAGGCTGGGCATCTCATTTATTCGCTGGAGGCTCGGCGTCGCATCCGGGCCATGATCCATCAGTTTCGGCCCGATGTGGCCCATGTGCGGAATATCTACCATCATTTGTCGCCCTCCATCCTGTGGGAACTGAAAGTGCAGAAGATTCCTGTCATCTATCACCTGAACGATTTCAAGCTTCTATGCCCAAGTTACAACCTGGTGTCGCAGGGAGAGGTTTGCGAAGCGTGCAAAGGAGGCACCTTCTGGCATGCACTGCAATCGCGCTGTTATCCGGGAATAGGCGCACGCCTGACTTTGATGACCGAGGCTTACTTCCATCGCTGGCTGGGCACGCACCGAAAATGTGTGGACGTGTTTTTGGCGCCCAGCCAGTTTGTGCGCGACAAGTTTGTCGAACATGGATGGGACAGCGCGAAATTTGCAGTGCTTCCGCATTTTCAGCGGGCCCGCGATTTGCCTGGCGCGTGTATGGGTCAGGATGCGCCGATCCTGTACTTCGGCCGCCTGTCGGCGGAAAAAGGCGTAGACGACTTGCTGCGGGCGATGCAACTGGTTCCACAGGTGCGGCTGGTCATCGCCGGGGACGGACCGCAGCGCAGTGAACTGCAGGAATTGGCGGTTTCATTGGGCCTGGCTAACGTGGAATTCAGAGGGCACGTGAACCCGGCGCAGCGGGATCTTCTGATTGCACGGTCACGCTTTACCGTGTTGCCTTCTCATGCCTACGAGACGTTGGGGAAGGTCATTCTGGAGTCTTATGCGGAGGGCCGCGCGGTCGTGGCGTCTGACCTAGGCTCGCGGCGGGAGTTGGTTCGCGAGGGCGAGACCGGGTTACTCTATCGCGCAGGCGATACTGATGCACTCGCAGAAGCGATAGCGACACTCAGTTCAAACTCTGAACTGGCAGAAAAAATGGGGCGCGCGGGGTGGGAGTTGGTGCGGCAGCGCCACACGCCCGAAGAGCACTATCAGCGCTTAATGTTGTTGTACGAGGGTCTGGTTACCCGGAAAGCTCAACAGCCGCTGGGGAAAGTCGCAACCCCGATCTCCGTGCCTGCGCGAAAACTCCGCGTGGCATTCCTTGGCGGCAGGGGCGTGATCTCAAAATACAGCGGCATTGAAGCCTACTACGAAGAGGTCGGCGAGCGCTTGGCGCAGATGGGATATGAAGTCACAGTGTACTGCCGCACGTACTTTACACCGCGCCTCGCGGAATACCACGGCATGCGGCTGGTGCGGCTGCCCACCATCCGCTCCAAGCATCTGGAGACCTTCATTCACACGCTCCTGAGCACGGCGCATGCGCTGACCCAGCGCTATGACATTGTGCACTATCACGCGCTGGGGCCGGCGCTGTTTTCGTTGCTCCCGCGATTGGTGGGAGCCCGAACTGCGGTCACCGTGCAGGGGCTCGACTGGCAAAGAAAGAAATGGGGACGCCTGGCGTCGGCGGTGTTGCGATTGGGCGAGCGGGCGTCGGTGAAGTTTCCCAATGCAACGATGGTGGTGTCGCAGGCTCTGCAACAGCGCTACCGCGAAACCCACGGGATGGAGGCGTTCTACGTGCCCAACGGCGGCGTGTTGCGGGAATGGCGGGAGCCGCGGCAGATTCTCAACTGGGGCATCGAGCCGGAGAACTACATCCTCTTTTTGGGAAGATTCTCGCCGGAGAAGGGCTGTCACTTGCTGGTGGGGGCGTTCGAGCAGCTCAAAACTGACGCGCAACTGGTGATGGCCGGGGCTTCGAGTTACTGCGACCGATACAGCCGGGAATTGCGCAAGCACGCCGGCGGACGCATCCGCATGCTCGATTGGGTTTCCGGCGAAACCCTGGATGAGCTGTTGACCAATGCCATGCTGTTTGTGCTGCCGTCGGATTTGGAGGGGCTGTCGCTGGCCCTGCTCGACGCCATGGGAGCAGGCCGGTGCGTGGTTGCGAGCGATGTCCCGGAGAATCGCGAAGTTGTGGATGGCGCCGGCTTCACCTTCCGGCGTGGGAACGCCGCGGATCTGGCGGCGCGGCTGCGCTTTCTGATCGCCAATCCCGCGGTGCGCGAGTCGGCCGGGAGGGCGGCGAAGCAGCGAATCCGGGAGCGCTATCTGTGGGAGCAAATTGCCACTGATATTGAGAGAGCCTACTTCGCAATGATGAAATGGCCGGCGCCCGAGCCAATGCCGCGAAAACTCGCCGCTCGAGCCGCCGGCGCGACCGGGTTCGCCGGAGAAGGCCTTGGCGCAGTCGGCGACCCGCGCTTAACTGCGCCCCTACGCTGAACGGACATCCAGGGTAAGCATTGGCAGGAAGACGGGGCGAATCCCGTCTTTTTTTATTACAATCAGGTGCCGTCTTTGTGACGGAGAAGCAGAAAGCAAACTTCACTGGGCGAGGGCATGCGAAAGACGATTCTGGCCACCGGAGGCGCGGGCTTCATCGGGTCCAACTTCATCCTGCAACAGATGCGGGAGGAGAGCCCATCGATCGTCAATCTCGACAATCTGACCTATGCCGGGAATCTGCACAATCTGGAGAGCATCGCCACCGACTCGCGGTATGAGTTCGTTCACGGCGATATCGGCGACCGCGGCCTGGTCCGGCAGCTGCTCGAGAAGCACCAGCCCAGCGCGATTGTGCATCTCGCCGCGGAAAGCCACGTCGACCGATCCATCCACGGGCCGGACGATTTCATTCGCACCAACATTGAGGGAACGTTCGCCTTGCTGGAAGAGACGCGGGCGTACTGGGACGGTCTGTCCCACGAAGAGCGCGAGCGCTTTCGTTTCCTGCACGTGTCTACCGATGAAGTCTATGGATCGCTCGGGCCGAACGACCCTCCGTTTTCTGAGACGACGCCGTATGCTCCCAACAGCCCGTATGCTGCGTCCAAGGCGGGATCCGATCACCTGGTGCGCGCCTACCACCATACCTACGCCTTGCCGACGCTGACCACGAACTGCTCCAACAATTACGGGCGGTTTCAGTTCCCGGAGAAGCTGATTCCCCTCATGATCCTCAACGCGCGGGACGGGAAGCCGCTGCCGGTCTATGGGGATGGGAAAAACGTTCGCGACTGGATCTACGTAGAGGACCATTGCGAGGCGATCGCAACCGTGCTGCGGGGTGGGCGGCCGGGAGAAACGTACAACATCGGCGGCTGGAATGAGAAGCCCAACCTTGAGGTCGTGGAGACGATCTGCGATCTGGTAGATGAGCTGGCGCCGCGCGCGGGTGATTCGCGGCGGAAATTGATCACCTTTGTCAAGGACCGTCCGGGACACGATCGCCGTTATGCCATGGATGCGCGCAAGATCGAGCGCGAATTGGGATGGAAGCCTAAGGAGACCTTTGCCACCGGCATTCGCAAAACCGTTCGCTGGTACCTTGAGCACGAGGAGTGGGTGCGCGGTGTGACCAGCGGCAGCTACCGGCAGTGGATTGCCGCACATTATTCAAGTTAGGAACTGCGGCAGACTTTGGGATTCGTATCAGGGCACGCCTTCAGGCGTGCCGCAAGGGCGGAAGATCAAGCGCCTTCAGGCGCTGGGTTTGCAGACGGGCGGAATCATGGCGGAAAGCACGCGTTATAAAGGCATCATTCTGGCGGGAGGGTCGGGCACGCGGCTTTATCCGGCGACCCGGGCGATGGGGAAGAGTCTGCTTCCCGTCTACAACAAACCGATGATCTATTACCCGCTGTGCACGCTGATGCTGGCGGGGATTCGGGACATTCTGCTCATCTCCACTCCCGACGATGTTCCCAAGTTTCAGGCGCTGCTCGGCGAGGGGAGTCAGTATGGGATCCGTCTGCGGTACAGCGTGCAGCCCAGGCCAGAAGGGATTGCGCAGGCGTTTCTGCTGGGCGAAGAGTTTCTTGCGGGCAGTCCCTGCGCGCTGGTGCTGGGCGACAACATCTTTTACGGTCACGACCTGGTCCGGGATCTGAGGGAGGCAGCGCAAAAGGTCCATGGGGCGCGGGTCTTCGCCTATCCCGTGCACGACCCGGAGCGTTATGGGGTGGTTGAGTTCGACGCCGGCAGACGGGCCCTGAGCATTGAGGAGAAGCCGAAACAGCCGAAATCGCGGTATGCCGTCACCGGACTCTATTTCTACGACGATCAAGTGGTGAGAATCGCGAAATCTCTGAAGCCGAGCGCCCGTGGCGAACTCGAGATCACCGACGTCAATCAGGCCTATCTGAAGAAAGGGCAACTCGAAGTCGTGGTGATGGGGCGTGGCATGGCCTGGCTGGACACGGGCACGCATGAATCGCTGATGGAGGCTGCGCTCTACATTCAGGCGATCGAGAAACGACAAGGATTGATGGTGGCGTGTCCGGAGGAAATCGCGTACCGGTCCGGCTACATTTCAGCCCAACAGCTGGAGCAGGCCGGAAATTCGATGAAGCAAAGCAGCTACGGCGCTTACCTGCTGCAACTGTTGAAGGAGAAGGTATTCTGAAATGAGTGCGGTTCCGGAGTTGCGCTCGGCAATGGATGCGTTCAGGAAAATTTCGACTTCTTTGCCCGGCTTGCTGATTCTCGAGCCCCGCGTGTTCGGCGACGACCGCGGATTCTTCCTGGAAAGCTATAACGAACGCGCCCTTTCAGAATTGGGCATCCAAGAACGGTTCGTGCAGGACAATCATTCCTGTTCGCGGCGCAATGTGCTGCGCGGGCTGCACTACCAGATCAAGCAGGCGCAGGGGAAACTGGTGCGGGTGGTTGAGGGGGAAGTCCTCGATGTTGCCGTCGACCTGCGCCGCAGTTCACCGACGTTTGGCGCATGGCAGGCCATACGCCTGTCCGGCGACAACAAGCGCCTGCTGTGGGTGCCGGCGGGTTTTGCTCATGGATTCCGCGTGACCTCGGACAAAGCGCACGTCCTCTACAAGGCGACGGACTATTATGCTCGGGAATTCGAGCGCACGCTGGTCTGGAATGACCCGGATCTGAAGATCAATTGGGAACTGGACGGCGATCCCGTCGTATCCGCGAAAGACCAGCGCGGCGTGGCTTTCCGCGATGCCGAGACCTTCGAGTAGCTGCGGGAAAATCATCATATGAACGTGACTATCTTCGGCGCCTCGGGCCTTCTGGGCAATGCGCTCATGCGGGAGTGGGACGGCGACGAAATCGTGGGTCTCAGTCTGCCCGACGTGGAGGTTCGCGACGCGGGCCAGATCCGCCGTGCGGCGGAGCAAACGCGACCGGAATGGATTGTTCTGGCGGCGGCCTACACCGATGTGGATGGCTGCGAGAGCAATCAGGCATTGGCGTTTTCGGTGAACCGCGATGGGGCGGTGAACGTGGCGGAGGCGGCGAAGCGGGTTGGCGCACGGCTGTTGTTTCTCAGTTCGGATTACGTCTTCGATGGAAGGAAGACTTCACCCTATGAAATCGGCGATGCGCGAAATCCGCAGAGTGTCTACGGACGATCGAAAGCCGAAGCGGAGGTCCGCTTGCTGGAAGTGCTGTCGCAGTGCTGCATCGTCAGAACAGCCTGGCTGTTCGGGATGGGCGGCAAATGTTTTCCGGATACGATTCTGAAACTGGCGGCGGCCCGGCCGGCCTTGGATGTGGTGGACGACCAGCGCGGTTGCGCCACGTACTCGGTGGATCTGGCGCGGGCGATCATTCAACTGTGCCGCAAGGGCGCGAGTGGAATCGTGCATGTGACCAACGCTGGGGATTGTTCGTGGTTTGAGTTTGCACGCGAGATCGTGAGGGGCGCGGGTCTGGCCGCCGAGGTGCGCCCCGTCAGTTCGCAGCAGATGGCGCGTCCGGCACCGCGTCCGGCGTATTCCGTTCTCTCATCGGCAAGCCTGCAGCGTTATGGAATTGCGATGCCCACCTGGCAGGATGCGCTGCAGAGATACCTGAAAGAGAGGAGAAGCTGATCCCTTCGACCGGATCAAACGAAGACAGCTTCGTTGCAAACTCGGCGAACGTGCCTTTAGCGCGAGGACTGGCGATGCGGCGCAACCCAGATCTTCGTCCGTGCCGGCTAGCCTCTATCCAACTGACTCCAAAACGTTTACAGATCTATACCGCTCTCGAGCTCCCCCTCTTTGGTAAGCAAAAGCTCCCACTTCCGTCTTCCGTTTTGGTTACGACCGTAACACGTGGCTAGCGAGCGTCCACCATACAATGCCAGCGTGGGGACTGTTTCGTCTAAGCGCGCCCGAGCGTGGACGGCCGCCATGTGTGGGGTGGTGTGCGTCCATGTGGTCTTGTCTTTGCTCGTACCGAGCCGGGCCGCACTCACCACTTTTGGCGACCTCCTGCAGAGCTTTCTGTTGTTCTGCGCGACCGCGGCCATTCTCGCCAACGTAAAAGCAGCTTCCGGGAAAGCCCGGCTGTTCTGGGCCCTCATGGGTCTGGGCTTTGGGATGTGGTTCTTCGTGCAGCTGTTGTGGACGTACTTCGAGGTCTACCTGCGCCAGGATGCGCCCGATCCGTTTGTCGGCGACGTGATCCTTTTCCTGCATGTGGTCCCCATGATGGCGGCAGTAGCTGTGCAACCGCACCTTCGCCAGGACGAGCGCGCGATCCGAGTTGGCACGCTGGACTTTATTCTGCTCTTTACCTGGTGGCTCTTTCTTTACCTGTTCATCGTGATTCCCTGGCAGTACCTGCACCCGGCGGATTACTGGTATGGCCTCAGCTTCAACGTTCTGTATACGTGCGAACAACTTGTCCTGGGCCTGGTACTGATTCGCGTTTGGTATCGCAGCGCCGGGGTGTGGCGCGCCCTTTACCACGAGCTTTTCGGGGCGGCCCTGCTCGCTTGCCTGGGTTCGCTCATAGCCAATCAGGCCATTGACTTCCACGTTTACCACACGGGCAGCCTGTTCGACGTGCCGCTGGTGGCGGCTATGGCGTGGTTTGTCCGCATTGGCCTGTTGGCGCGCGAGGCGGCCCTGCGGGGTCCGGCGGAAGAGGTGGTGAGCCACGATCTCGGTATGTGGAAGGCACGCCTGGCCATGCTGGCCGTGTTTCTGACTCCGTTAATGGTGGTCTGGGCGCAGTTTGCCGGTGATGCCCCGCAACGAGTCCGCTCCTACCGCCTGGTTCTAACTGTCGCCGTCATGGTGGTGATGGGGTTCCTCATCATTCTGAAGCAACATTACCTGGACCGGGAATTGCTGAGTCTGCTGCGCCTGACACGGCACAACCTGGACGAAATGTGCCGCATGAAGGACACGCTCGAAGGCAAAGAGCAGTCGCTGCGCTGGCATAGTCTGGAACTGCAGCGCAAGAATCTGGAACTGCAGGAGATTTCCTTCACCGACGTGCTGACCGGGGTGTGGAACCGGCGCTACCTGGAAGAGATCGTCACCGCGGAAGCCGGGCAGGTGCTGCGCAATTACCAGCGCGCTCGGGGCAGCGATATTCGGAAGCTCGATCACCGCGACCTGGTCTTCATCATGGTGGACATGGATTTCTTCAAGGAAGTGAACGACGAATTCGGTCATCCTGCCGGAGACCGGATGCTGCAGCTGGTGGCGGCGAGGCTCACGACCGTGGTGCGCAAGTCCGATGTCCTGGTGCGCTGGGGCGGGGAAGAGTTTTTGATCATGAGCCGTTCCGCGGATCCCGGCGGTACGCCTGCCTTCTGCAGCCGTGTCCTGGAAGTCATGTCGGCGGAGCCGTTCGATCTGGGCCATGGCATCGCCGTGCGCAAGACTTGTTCCGTGGGCTGGTCGCCGTACCCCTGGTGCCGCACCGCCTTCGAAGCGCTTTGCGCGGAAGAATCGATTGCCCTGGCCGATGCGGCCCTGTATCGCGCCAAGGCTCTGGGTAGGAATCTTGGGGTCGGACTCGTAGCGAGTGACGCCGCGAGCAGAAATCCCGGTGCCATTACTCTGAACTCGCTGCAGGTTCCCAATTCTCCCCTGGTACGCATCGTCCGAACGGAGTGTCCGGTCCGGGATGCAACTGCAGAAGCAGAATCCGGGCCCGACGCTACCCAGCCCGCCAGCAAGTCCCGCGCCTAGAGTCTTCCCGATCGCTACGATTCGTTCGCAAACGCCCGCAATCTCGTCCTTGGAGCCTGCAGGAAGATCGGATTTTGGGTGGCGCAGCGCTTTAGCGCTGCGATGAGCGTCCTGCTTTCGGTGGCGGCTTCAAACGCCCCACCTTTTCCGCAGCCATCCGGCGCTTGACCTCTGCCAGCCCGTTGACTACATTGAGAAGCCGGTTCTCTGGCTCTCGAGGCACAACTACCCATGAATGCCAAGAATCTTTCCCGCAAAACCGGCCTTCGTCAGAAGGCGCAACTCATGTCCGCATCGGAAATTGAGCGCACCCTGGTGCGGCTCGCCTACGAAATCGTGGAAAAGAACGGCGGGGTCGACAGCTTAGGGCTGGTCGGAATTCGCCGCCGCGGCGTGCCGCTGGCTGAGCGCTTGGGCAAGATCATCACCCGCATCGAAAATGCCAAGGTTCCAGTCGGAACTCTCGACATTACGTTTTACCGTGACGATCTTTCCACGCTCGGACCCAAGCCGGTGGTGCAGGAGAAAGAGATCGGGTTTGAGATCGAAGACAAGAATATCGTGCTGGTAGACGATGTTCTCTTCACCGGGCGCACCACGAGAGCGGCGCTCGACGCGCTCTTTTCCCACGGCCGGCCGCGCCGCGTACAACTCTGCGTGCTGATTGACCGCGGACACCGCGAGATTCCCGTAGAAGCCACTTTTGTCGGACGCAACGTGCAGACCACCATGAATGAAGTGATCGAGGTCAAGCTGACGGAAATCGATGAAACGGAAAAAGTCCTCCTGATGGAGAAGTAAGACAGCAAGATTCGGGACGTGGGCGAGCGTGGAAGAGCGGCCCTTCAGGGCCGCGTTAAGGTCCGAATGGCGGGGGCTTTAGCCCGGTGGTTTCCAAGAAATTGTCGTCAACAAAAAGGACGGTGGCTCAGCCACCGTCCTTCTGTTTTGCCGTGCAAAGCGCTACCCGATCCTGGCGCACACCGCCTTGATCTGGGTGTAATTGTTGAGCACTTCGTGCCCCATCTCGCGGCCCCAGCCTGATTGTTTGTAGCCTCCGAACGGCAGCGCCGCGTCGAAGATGTTGTAGCAATTGATCCAGACGGTTCCGGCGCGCAGCTGTTCCGCCATGCGGTGCGCCTTGCCGACGTCGCGCGTCCACACCGCTGCCGCCAGCCCGTAGGGGCTGTCATTGGCGCGGGGGACGATTTCTTCGGGATCGGTGAATGGCATCGCTGTCACGACCGGCCCAAAGATTTCTTCCTTCACGACCTTCATGTTTTCCTGTGTGTCGACCAGCACGGTGGGTTCGACGAAGTATCCGCGATCGCCCGCCTTGTGGCCGCCGACCACAGCCTTTGCGCCTTCTGAGAACCCTGCCTCGAGGTATCCGCAGACGCGATTCAGTTGCTCCTCGGAGACCAGCGGTCCCATCTGCGTGTCGGGATCGAGACCTGAACCGACTTTGATTTTCTTCGCGTAGTCCGCGACGCCTTCCACCACCTGGTCGTAAACCGCCTTCTCTACGTACAGCCGCGAGCCCGCGCAGCAGCACTGGCCGTGGTTGAAGAAGATGGCGCTGGCCGAGCCGGGAATCGCGCTCTTCGGATCGGCGTCTTTGAACACAACGTTCGGAGATTTGCCGCCCAACTCCAGCGTAACTTTCTTGAGGTTGCCGGCGGCGGCGTGCACGATCAGCTTGCCGACTTCGGTGGACCCGGTGAAGGCCACTTTGTCGACGTCGGGATGAGCGGCCAGCGCGGCCCCCGCCGTCTCGCCATAGCCCGGCACGATATTGACCACGCCCTCCGGGAAGCCGGCTTCCAGGATCAGTTCGCCCAGACGCAGAGCTGAAAGCGGCGTTTGCTCCGCGGGCTTGAGCACCGCGGTGCAGCCCGTGGCCAGCGCCGGACCCAGCTTCCATGCCGCCATCAGCAGCGGGAAATTCCACGGAATGATCTGCCCGACGACTCCGATGGGCTCCCGCAGCGTGTAAGCAAAATATTTCCCGCCCCCTGGCGAGATCGGAATAGTGTTGCCTTCGATCTTGGTCGCCCATCCTGCCATGTAGCGGAACATGTCCACCGACAGCGGGATGTCGGCGGCCTGCGCGATATTGCGAGGCTTGCCGTTATCAAGACTCTCGATGTAGGCGAACTCTTCGCCGTGCTGCTCGAGCAGATCGGCGAGTTTCCAGATCAAGCGGCCGCGTTCCGACGCCGTCATCCGGCGCCAGGGGCCGTTGTCAAACGCGTTGCGGGCGGCCCGTACCGCCTGCTCAATGTCTTCGCGATCGCCTTCCGCGACCTGGGCGAGAACCTCGCCCGTGGCCGGATTGTACGTGGGGAATGTCTTGCCGGAAGCGGCATTCACCCACTTGCCGTTGATCAGCATCTTGCGTGGTTTGTCAATGAACTCCGCGACTCGCGGATGGATTTGCGGGGATACTGCGATGCCCATACGTCCTCCTTCGTCAAACAGCTGCTTGCATGAGAGAAAAAGATGCCGGACGGATGAAAGCGACTGGACAAGATGCTAGCGCCGGCCGGGAACAAATGCAACTGCGATCCCCTGGACTCAGGCGGGGTGGAAGGGCAGCCGTTTAGGGCCGCGTCAGGCTACTCCCCGTATGGTACCCAGATATTCTTCAC
>Ga0187818_10000876_pt1 | contig 11570 bp, 9 predicted proteins | sample NC_wetland_sal_i_14_FD_130581 | JGI IMG/M metagenome (GOLD analysis project Ga0187818, IMG submission 130581) | Wetland sediment microbial communities from Neuse River Estuary, North Carolina, USA - SO4_3 | ecosystem: Environmental > Aquatic > Freshwater > Wetlands > Sediment | place: USA: North...
ATTATTAACAACCTTGAGGCAGCCAAGGTTTTCGGCACGCCTTTCTCACCCTTGGGCCGGAACACGGAGCGCGGCCAGCCGATCAGCACCGTCAACCTGGCTGTGTTCAAAAACACCAGGATCACCGAGCGCCTTACGATCCAGCTCCAGGCGGAGGCCTTCAACCTGCTTAACCACATGTGGCTGGGAATACCGAATGTCAACGCCAACGCAGCCGTCACTATCCCAAGCGGGCCGGCAGCCGGGATCACGCCGTTTGGCAGCTCGTTGTTCAACCCGAATGCTGGCGATACCTTTGCCGGCAACAACGTTACCGACGGCATTCAACAGCGCCGCCTGCAGTTCGGCGCCAAGATCATCTTCTAGTCCGCAACGCGGCTGATATTCTCGCGCCGCATTTTTCCGGAGGGGCACCCGCCCCTCCCTTTTTTTGGGGGGCTCCGCCCGACTGGAACCGGAATCCACAATTGACATCGCCTCCGCCCACTTCTACCATCCGCTCAAAGCGGATCGTCGTCACACACTTGGGCGCCGATCCCGGGGCGTGAATATGAAGATTTCGGATCGCAATCAACCAATCTCAATCGGCCAAACCAAGAAGCACACCGGGATGACGCGCATTGCGCCCGTCCTCGCGATTCTCTTCTTAGCCGCCTTCGTCGCGCTGGCTGCCCCGCAATACCGCAGCACCATTTTCATCCTGTCTGGTGAGCGAATCATGCGCGACTTCGGCGGCGGTCCCGGAGGAAGGCCGTCGCCTGATGCCCAGTGTGACTGGGGTTTCGTGGCCGTCGCCTTTCACGTCCAGACCGGCGAGTACTACAACCAGGCTTGGCTCGATTGCGCTCCCCTCCGTTCCGATGGCTCGCTCGGCGAAGAGCGCAGAATCAGCGCTCGCACCGGCAGCCCCGGCGGCCGGCCGGTGCACGATGCCTATTGTTCCAACGGCCGCGCCCTGCTCGGGCTTCGCGGGCGCACCGGAGCTTCCATTGACGAAGCGGCCGGCGAATGCAGCCTGCTCCGCGATATCGCGGAGCGATCTGACAATCCCTCCACCGAATTTACCGACCCGGTCATGCGGCCCCAGCCCGGCGGCCGGCCTGCCGAAGCCCAGTGTCCCCCAGGCGCGGTCGTCACCGGCTTCCGCTCCATGAGCGGCGAATACATGGATCACCTCTGGATTCTCTGCTCTGAGATGCAGCGCAGCTACTGAGTCCGTAATCGCAGCCGACGGAGGTGTGGCTCTTGCGCCCACTCCGCACGGAGACCGTTAAACGAGGCAAGCCCGCTGATTCAGGAATACGTGTCGGGTGCCCCATTTCTCGCGTTCTGTGCGAGAAAGCCTGCCCTGAGCCTGTCGAAGGTCGGGGCTTTTGATTCAACTCAGCCGTCCCACTCTTCACCCAAACCTCTGGTGATCCTGCCAGAACTCAGGCCAAGGCTCACGCGGCCAGCCGCACACAAAAATGTCCGGATGGTCCTCGCTCTCCTCATTCTTCACTCCGAACGGATTGCCGTTATGTCCAGCGAGTCGGCATGAAGTGAACGTCTCCTCCACCTGCTTGTATGACCAGCCCACGACAATCAGCGTCGCTGGCGGAGGCGTGGGATATCCGCGCAACCACGCCGAGTTGGTCAGGCTGATCGGCGGCGGCAGATGGTACGCCGGCCCCAGGATCTCGATCGCCCCCGCTTCGCCGTAATTTCCCACCAATATGCGCGCCCCTTCTCGCTGCTCAGCCGGCAGCGAATCCCGAATCCCCGCCACCGTCCTGACCAGATCATCCCAGCCAACCTGCTCCCGCAGATCGCCGTTATTCTTGAGCGCGAATTCCTTCAGCGGACCGCCTGACGCAACCGGAATGATCATCGCGCCGAACAGCAGGCCATAAGCCGCCACTCCGGTGAAAAACACGCTTTCCACCGTCCGCCGCCACAACCGCGATAGTGACCCGACCCATCGCTCTCCCACCACAGCCCCCATCGCGATCAGCATGGGATACGCGGCTCCCAGGTAATAGAAGCGCGCCCTCGTCACCGCGAACACCGCCAGCGGAATCAAATACATCCATGCCAGCAGCCGATATCGGCGGTCCCGCAGGAAACAAATCAGCCCCACAATCCACAACGGTGCCGCAAACAGATTCGTGCAAATCCGGAACTGCTGGCGGAAGAATCCCTCCGCTCGCCCCTCGCCCACATCCCGCGCATGAATATGCTGCAGGAAGTGCAGGGAGATGAAATCATGCCGCACCTGCCACACCAGGTTCGGCAGACAAATCACGAACGCAAGCGCCATCCCGCACCAGAACCACCCGCTGCCAAGAAAACGCCGCGCCTTCGTCAGCACCAGCCCGCCCAGAATCCCTGCCACATAGAAGCACATTGTGTACTTGGTCATCAGGCCCACGCCCACGATCGCCCCGATTGCCAGGCACCATCGCGGATCCTCCTTCTTCAGCAGGCGAATCACGAAGTACGCGATCAACACCCACCACAGATAATCGAAGGTCGTGTATTGAAATTCCGTTCCCTCGAAAAGAGCGAGCGGCGCGAGTGCACTCGCCAGTGCCGTAGTCGCCTGTGCCCGCCGCCCGCCGCCCAATTCCCGCGCCATTAGCCCAGCCACGACAATAACCAGGGCTTGCGCAATCACCGCGAACAGCCGCAGTCCCACCAGCCACTGCCCAAAGATTGCCAGACTGATGCGCTCCACAAACGGCGTGAACGGCGGATACGCCACGAATCCCCAATCCAGGTGCAGCGCATCGCTCAGCGTCTGCAGTTCATCGCGATGAAACCCGTAACGGCTGTTCGTCAGCACGTGGACAAACGCCACCGCTCCAGCAATTGCCAGTAGCACCGCGGTGTCCCGCGACTGCCTGCCAGTGGGCGCGAGACTACGCTCCGATACCGTGTGTTCAGCGTCCATGCAGTCTTTCCCCCTGCAGCACTATGCTCCGCGGTGTGCCCCAGTTCCCAGTCCCGAAGGGGCGGCATATGACAGCCCAGAGCCTGGTAGGCCGGCTTTAGGCAGTCTACTTGGAAAGACGTTCCTTCGTCTGATCCCGGTCAGCCGTTGCCGTGGTTGATGTCATATCCCTAAATATACTCAGTGACACCACCATTCTTTTTCTCCGCACCAACCTGCCCCCAAAGGGCGCACGAGTAAAGGGCGGAGACGGGTCAGCTCTAAATCCCACGGCAGCGGTTACAATCACGACCGGAATGGGAATCGGCTTGCGGAGGGTCCCGTGATCGCTCGTCTTTCAGCAGTTCTGCTGTTTATCGCACCAAGTTTGCCGGCGTTCGCGCAAAATGTTGTCCACCCTAACGTCGTTCACTACACCACCACCAACGACAACGTGAAATATCTGTTTGCGACGGCGGAGCCGGTGGCGCGGCTGAAGTCGGGCGACATTCTCGACACCAACACGCTCGACTGTTTCGGCAACGGGCTGAAGAAGCCGGGCGACACGCTCCGCATGGCTAGGGGAGACAATCCGCTGGCCGGGCCGTTTTATGTGGAAGGCGCCGAGCCGGGCGACACGCTGGCGGTAAAGATTCTCGACTTGCAGGTGGATGGAGATACCGGCGTGGGCGCGTTCGCTCCGGGATTCGGCGCGATCAATGAGACCAACTACACGCCCATGCTGCACGCGCCGCTGCCGGAGCGGGTGTGGTTTTATCCCATTGATCATGCGGCGAACACGGCGACCTTCAAGGCGCTCGACTCTGATTTTTCGGTGAAGATTCCCATGCACCCGTTCTTCGGGTGCATCGGAGTCGCTCCCGCCGAGGGCGAGGCGCGCAGTTCGGTGGTGCCTGCGGAGTTCGGCGGCAACATGGATTCTCCCGAAGCCAGCGTGGGTAACACCGTGTATTTTCCGGTGAACGTGAAGGGAGGCTTGCTCTATCTTGGCGACGGCCACGCCGCCATGGGCGACGGCGAGATTGCGGGCACGGCCATCGAAGTGCCACTGAAAGCGCGCATACAGCTGAGCGTGGTTAAGGGGCGCACCATCAGCTGGCCGCAGTTTGAGAATGACGACGCGATCATGACCGTGGGCGCATATCGTCCGCTGGACGACGCGCTGCGCATCGCCTTCGCCGAGCTCGTGCACTGGATTCACCGCGACTACGGATTGTCCGAGTTGGATGCATATGAGCTGCTGTCGAAGGTGGCGAAGATTCACCTGAATGAGATGGTGGACCCGAACTACGTTGTCGTGGCTTCGATTGAGAAGAAGTACTTGCCGGGGAAGAAGTGATCGCTAGCCAGCGGCAGATGTCCGGCGGCCCCAGGACCGTGACCCAACTATGCGGGCTCTTCGTCCAATACCGCATCTCCCGCAAAATACTCGGCTACGCTCTTTAAGAACGTAGGTTTCAGGTGAGAAGCCCCACCGAGCGTGTCGATGCCCCTGCGTACCTCCGACAACTTGCTGAACGCGAGAAACCCGCACATCTTATTGAGCGGCCTCTCCCTGAGTCGGAAAGTCGGCCTCAACAATTCCTGTTCGACCTTGGAACGTCGTTCGTCGGGAGCCACGAGGTAGAGGCTGATATCGAGGTTCGGCTGCAACGCAAGCAGATCGCCCATTCTGAGCAACCCCGAGTAAACCGACGTGGTGCATTCAACCTCGAACGCTCCGACGATTGAATTGCCGCGCAACCAGACCACGTCAATCAACTCGATAGTTCGCGTGGTCACCCGGTCGAATTGCACTGGAAGTTCCTGCAGGATTCGCGGCATGGAGCCCAGCGTCGTGCCGTTCCAGACTCGGTTTCGGTCGTTTCGAGCAACCCAAACATCAAGACCCATCTCCGCACCGAGTGCCAGCAGTTCGTACTGGATTTCTGTGTGTCTGGTAGCCGCAGACTCAGGGGCCTCTGCACTTGCGCGAGATTCCGTCCTTGGCTCCTCCGGCTCTGGAACGCTGACGACCACGGGCTGTTTCTTGCCGGAACTCTTTTCTCGCAACACACCGAAAAACGGCTTCCTCGTGAGCTTCCTGGGGTCCACAGGTCGAGACACCGGATTCTGCGCGGCGCCACGAAGCAGACCAAGGATCAGTTCGGCATCCTTCGGTTCCGCCAATCGATTGGGACTACCGCGGACGAGCCCTCTATATTTCCCTTTGTCTTTTAGGGACGAATAGAAACTCACCTTGCCCCTTAACTCCTCCATCGGAATACCGTTCTCCGGTGAGAGCATGACCAGCGGTCTGACCTCTAGGCGAACAGGGTATTCGTCGTCTTGCCAGATTCGCCGTTTATCGGTGCTTTGGCCGATTATCTCCAAAGCGCCGACCCACCGCATCACATGGGTGAGATAGCAGAGAAAGATGTCGCCGGGCTTTACTCGGCTCACGCGACCCCTCTGCCGGCTACGGAAGCCTGATGTTGTCGCTCCCGCATCCTGGAATTCCCCCCAAGACGTTCCTGTGAATAGGTCAAGCCAGTAGTTCATTGCGCAGATGAAAGGATACTACTGCGGCCGTGAAAAGAAGAATCCCACGTCTCGCAAAATCGGCGAGACGTGGGGCATCCAAATTCTGTTCCTTCCTATCCCTTGACGATCTTCCTGGCGTTCGGGTCCCAGATGGCGGTGGTGCGGTTGAAATAGGAGAAGTTCGAGAGGTGGCAGCCGATGGCGGCGTTGTTGCCAAACATCTCGTTCTCGGTGACCGGCTTGCGGCTGCGAACTGCGTTGAAGAAGTTGGCTTGGTGGTCCACCGTGTCGCTGTAGCCGGGAGGCGTGGTGTAAGACTCGTCTTCGTCTTCTACTTTCGCCGCCAGGGCCGCGGTTGCCGGATGCTGCTGGTCCCACTCCTTCAGATACTGCTCGCGCAGCTCCCTGGGCCAGCCGAAGGTCGAATATCCCTCCGGTTCCGGACGCGTGTTCTCCGGCTTGTAGGTCAGGGTCGTGTCCTTGATGATGAGCGTGCCCGCGGTGCCATAGAACGCGAAGAATTCCCCGCCGGCATTGTTGAGGTTGCAGCGTACGGTGAGGCGGAAGTCGGGATAGTCGTACATCGTCTCGATGAGATCCGGGAACTCACGGCCGTCCTTGAAATGGAACAGACCGCCGGACGACTGCGCGCGCTGGGCGATGGTGGTCGTGCCCGAGATGTAGTGGATACCGGAGATCAGGTGAACGAACAAATCTCCCGCCAGGCCCTCGCCGTAATCGGTGAAACAGCGCCACCGGAAGAAGCGGGTCGCGTCGAAGGGGCGCTTGGGGGCGGTGCCCAGGAACGTGTTCCAGTCAATGGTCTTTTCGCTGGCGTCGGGAGGAATGGGATAGACCCAGGCACCGCTGGGAGAATTGCGGTCCCAGTAAGCATTGATGGAAAACACGTCGCCGAGCTTACCGGAGTCGTAAATCTCTTTAGCCTTGGCGTAGAGAATAGAACTGACGCGCTGGCTGCCGATCTGCACGATGCGCTTGTTCTTTTGCGCGGCGTCCACCATGGCGAACCCGTCATCCACGGTGTGGGACATCGGCTTCTCGCAATAGACGTCTTTGCCGGCGGCGCAGGCATCTTCAAAGATGTGGCGGTGCTGGTGGTCGGTGACGGCGAGGATGATGGCATCAACATCCTTGCGATCGAGAATGGCGCGATATTCGCGGGTGGCGGCGACGCTGGGATTGCCCACGGCCTCGCGCGCTGCGGTGTGGCGGCTGTCGTAAAGGTCGCAGACGCCAACGCACTGGACGCCAGGCACGTGAGTGGTGGCTTCGAGAAGCTCGCATCCGCGAACGCCGGTTCCGATGGAGGCAAAGCGTACGGTGTCGCTGGGCGCCACCGGACGCGCGGCGGCCGACAACAGGTGAGGTTGAAGGACGACTTTCGCCATGCTGGTCGCGGCGAGAGCTCCGGTGCCGAGATGGATGAATTGACGACGAGTCAGGGGATTCTTGACCATGGGATTTTTTCCGCCTTTGGAAACTTGGGTAGCATCCCCGTGACAGCGTACGCGCCGGCGCGGAGTTGCTTACGGGGTGAAATTATCCCACAAGACAGATTAATAAAACGATTTTCTAGGATAGATATTCTGCCTGGCGGGGAGACCCTGCAATACTGTCCCAGGAATGAATCCAGAAACGAGCCCGGAGCGGACGACGCTCGGGCTGTGGCCGCACTGGGGCAGATTGCTGCCGCGAATGACATGGGAGTCAGTTCAACGCCGGGAGGGGAAGTATCAGAAAAGTGCGGGAAAAATTAAAAGGGCCGTGACATTGGTTATGCTCTAGCCGCCGACTCCTGCGAGGGAGCTAACAGCGTGGAAGCATGCACCGTCACAGCCCCTGATGCAATCACCGCTTTCGCGGTTCCAGACCCCAACGTGTCCTCGCAGAGCACGTCGGATTTTTCGGGTCCGGCGGTCTGACGGGTTGCCCCGCCCAACCGATCACTCAGTCTACTTTGGACTGGCTCAGTATTATTGTGCCAACCCTTTCAACCGTCGACGGGAGCAACCTTAACAGAACGTTCATAAAAGTCAACGCAAATTTTCGGTGCAATCCCATTTTGAAACCTGTGCATATCAGGAAATGCAAATGGTTGTCTGGCGGAGACTTATCCACAGGCTATTCGAATTCGTCCGGTTTTTGCACAGATGTTGCACAGAGAAGAAAAAAGGCAACCCAACGCCTTGAAAGGGAACCAAATAATCGTCTTGACGCAGAAGCGAGTTCGGCGCATCTTGCAAAGAGCGGCACTAAAAGCCGAACTGATGTCGGAACTCGTAGCCTACGTGGACGGCGGTAGCCTGGGAAATCCTGGGCCGTCGGGCATTGGGGTGGTGATCAACGGTGGCGAACGAGGGCCCATCCGCATCGCCAAGTGGATTGGCCATCAGGACAACAATGTTGCCGAATACGCCGCGCTGATGGAAGCGCTGCAGTACGCCGTAGGCCTGAATGCGCGGAAACTGCACGTGTTCTCGGATTCGCAGGTGGTGGTGCGGCAGATGACGGGCGAGTATACGTGCCGCAGCCCGCGTCTTTATTCGCTGCATTGGACCTGCCGCAAGCTGGCCCGCTCGCTGAATTTCTCCATCTCGCACGTTCCCCGCAAGGATAATACCGAGGCAAATCGCCTGGCGCAGTCTGCGCTGCGGCGGCGAGCGAACTGAAGCCGTCAGCCGTCAGCACTCAGCCCATCGGCGATTTCATCGAGACTTCACCGGTTGCGGAAAAACTCGGATTTTGGGTGACGCAGCGCTTCAGCCCTGCGATAAGGGACCGCTTTTCAGCAGCGGCTTCAGCCGCCGAGGTACCTCCGGGGCTGAAGCCCACTCGTTCTGGCAGCTTTTCGCAGGCCTGGAAGGCCTGCGCCACCCAAAATCAGGGCGGCATTGGGCTGAATGCTGAATGCTGAGTGTTGAATGCTGACTGCCGAGTGCTGACGGCAACTCCCCGCACTTTTGTACTAGCACTTCTGCGTGGGGAATTTCTTGACACACCGCACGCTCCGGGCGAGACTCAAGTTACTGCATCCTTGATAGTCGAAATGAGTTAGCGGCGGCCGGATTGTGCCCTCGGCGGCCCGACTCCCCGACTGGCTAGGATCGTTCGTACGCGCGCCATGGAACCGAACGCGACTCTCGATCAGGCTTCGCCGAAAGCCGGCCCCGGGCCCGCTGCCGAAGCGAATATCGAGCCCCATACGGAGGAGGCCGTGCAGGAAGGCAGCGCAACCCGGACCTCGCAAGCCAACGTTTCGGCGGCGCTAGCCGCCGCTACCGGCGCAGCCCGGGCCGCTTTTGCCTCGCCCGTGCGCTTTCCCGGCGAGGACGGCGGCCATTCTCTGGCGGAGATGGCACAACGCGATCTTGATGCCGCCCTGCAGTTGCTGGCCGACCGCGCACAGTACATCACCGGCGCCGCGGGAGCGGCGATCGCCCTGCGGCGAACCGGCAAGAATGACATGCTGTGCCGCGCCAGCACCGGTCCGAACGCGCCCGAGCTGGGCGCTCTGCTTTCCACCCAGTTTGGACTTTCCGGCGAGAGCGTGCGCACGCGCCAGCTTTTACGCTGTGACGATGCCGAGCGCGACGCGCGCGTGAATCGCGACGTCTGCCACCAGATGGGGATCGCTTCGGTGGTGGTCATGCCCGTGGTGCAGGACGACGAGGTGCTCGGCGTCTTCGAGCTTTTTTCGGGCAAGGTGAATGCTTTCGGGGAACGCGATCTCACAGCTCTGCAGCGCCTGAGCGAGATGGTGGAAACGGCGGTCCGACTGGCACAAGCCGCCGAAGAGCTTCCGGAGCGGTTGAAGACGGAACCCGCGGCGGAGAGTGCTTCTGAGGAGATTCTGGAAGCTGCGGAGCCGGACTTCGGAACGGTGCCGGAACCCGCCGCGCTGGAACAGGTCTTGGACCTGGAACCGGTCCTGGAAGTGGAGACCGAAGCTGCGCCGGAATTGCCGGCCACGGAACGGGCAGCCACGGAACTGCCGACGCCTCAACGGCCGGCCGCGGAACGGTCGGTTGCGGAACTGGCGGCCACGATTATCCCGGCGGCGGTGACGCCTCCGGTGCCAGCCCAGCACAATTCAACCGCGGCAGCGCAGCCTGCGCCTGCCAAGCGGCCACTCTTCTGGTCGTTGCATCAGGCTACGGGGGAGCAGACTACGGGTGAGCAGAATGCGGTCGCCGAAGCCCAGAAGCCCGCCGAGCCCGATCAAAGCCACGTCCCGCCGGTATTGAGAAATCTGCGCAAATGCGAGGCCTGCGGCTTCCCGATTTCCGCCGGGCGCGTCCTGTGCGTGGAGTGTGAAGAAAAGAAGTGGCGCGGGCAGTTGAGAATGCCGCAGCCGAACATGGCTAAGCAATTCTCGGGAAAAGCTCCAATTTCCGGATCGGGGGAGCGCGCATTTGCGGCCGCTCAGTCCGCTGCGGGTACCGCTGCTGTTGCGGCCCCGGTCCGCCAACCCGGCGCGGGCCCCATTCCCGCCGAATCGCAGAGAGTGACTTCCGTGCAAGTGGATGACTCCAAGAAGGTTGCGATGGATTCCCTGGCGCTGCCTCTTCCGTCACCGCTCGCTCCTGTACCGGTCCCGAGTCCTGCGACTTCGGACGCGGCCCCGGAGAAAGCAGCAGAACCGTCGCAGACTCCGCCGCCGGAGGTCGTGTTCAGCGGCGGACTGGAATCCTCCCAATCCTGGTTCGCGAGGAACAAGTATGTTTTCCTGGCTCTTCTGGTGGTCGCGTCGGTCGTCGCCGGCATCGTCTGGATGCGCTGATCGGGCCTGATTCAGGCGCCATTGAAGGCACTACCGGCTACCCCTAATCCCTTGACAACACGGGCAACTCTGCTAAAGTTCGAAGGAGGATTGCGCTCGAACGACGACTATCGCCCAGGTGCCCCGATGAAGAATGTCTATGAAGTATTGCGCCAAAAAGAGATGGAATTAACCCGCCTGGAGAAGGAAGTGGAGGCCCTGCGTCTGGTGGCTCCGCTGCTCTCCGAGGAAAAAGAGACGATGTCAGACATGGCCAAGCCTGCCCTCGCCACCGCCGTCAATGGACCGCAACCCACGACGCGGATTCCGCTGCCGACCACGCCGACAATGCCAGCTCCGCAGCCCGTGCGCGCGGCCGGTTGGGAAGACACCGCCAAGCGCTGGCCGTAGCCACGGCGGAAACGAGCCGCCGCTGCCTCCGCCTCTGAGTGGGCGGTTGTTCGGCGGATTCGGTTGCAAATACCAGCCCGGGACTCGTCCCGGGCTGAACTGTATGCGACAAAAGCCGGATGGGAATTCGGGACATGATCCCGGGAGATGATCCTGGGAGATGATCCGGGGACATGATGCCCGGGAACATGATCAGGAGATGACTATGAGGAAGATGTGGTTGATGCTGGCGGTAGTGGCCCTGGGCGCGAGCGCGGCGGCGGCCAAAGACGTGATGCAGGGAACCATCGTATCGGAGAATTCCGTTCCCTGCGGCTCTGAGGCGAAGAGCCACAAGCAGACGGTCGAGCTGATGTGCCAGGAATACGTGATTCGCACCGACACCACGGAGTATCACGTGCGGCAGCAGAAGGAAGAGCACAAAGCCCTGCTGCCGGTGAACGCACCGGTCGAACTGACGCTCAGCAAAGACAGAATGAAGTTCAAAGTGAACGGCAAGAGTTACGAGATGCTGGTGGTTTCCGAGTCGGCGGTCCCACCGGGGGCTGTGCCGGCTCCAGCCCCGAATCCGCAGCCGCAACAGTAAGGATCAGTTTGGCTCGCGGCAGCGAGCTGGTGGTGGATTGCCCATAGCCCGCCCGTTGTTGGCGCGAAGAGAGGGCCTTGGTAGTGGAAAGCGCCCCCGGATTTCTCGGCGCCCTCAGCGTCCTCTGCGTTGAGAGGCTTTATACTCCGACAATCTCGCGCAACGCCGCCAGCAGGCGGTCGACTTCTTCCATCGTGTTGTAGTGCACCAGGCCAATGCGCAGGAAGCCGCCGGATTTCTCGACATCGAGGTGCGCGGTGAGGTTCAGCGCGTAGTAGTTGCCGTCCCAGGTGAAGAAGCCGCGCTCGCCGAGCATGGTGGCGAGTTCGAGGGGCGTG
>Ga0187818_10000878_pt1 | contig 11557 bp, 13 predicted proteins | sample NC_wetland_sal_i_14_FD_130581 | JGI IMG/M metagenome (GOLD analysis project Ga0187818, IMG submission 130581) | Wetland sediment microbial communities from Neuse River Estuary, North Carolina, USA - SO4_3 | ecosystem: Environmental > Aquatic > Freshwater > Wetlands > Sediment | place: USA...
CTACGGCGAGGGCGTGGAGCGCGTATTCCCCGTGTACTCGCCCTACATCGCCGAGATCGAGGTTCTGCGCCGCGGCAAGGTGCGCCGCGCGAAGCTCTATTACCTGCGCGGCCGCCGCGGCAAGTCGGCCCGCATCGCGGAGCGCTCGGACGCCCGCGCCCGCCGCCTCAACGCGCAGTGGAAGGGCTTCAAGAAGCCTAAGGGCGAGCCCGACGACCTCACGCAGATCAAGGGCATAGACGCCGATCTTGCGGGCCGGCTGCGGCAACTCAACTGCATCAAGCTCGAGCAGATCGCCAACCTCTCCGACGACGACATCGCCAACCTCGATGAGGCCCTCCAGCTCGATGGCCGTATCGAGAAGGACGACTGGATCGAGCAGGCGCAGCGCCTCGTCGCCGAGGCTGCGGCCGCCGAGGTGTCGGCCGAGGAAGAGAAGAAGGCCTAACAGCGGCCTTCATTTGCTTCGTCATATTGAACGTAGACCGGGCCAACGACCCCCAGCTTGGGGGCGCGCATTGCGCCGCGGGCAAATTTCACTACATTTCTGGGGCTGCCCGTGGACGGGCGCACGCTCAGGGACCATTTCATGGCGAACGTCGAAGTTACGCGCGCGCCCGACCGCGACGGCAAGATCAAGCTGCATGGACCGGAGGCCTTCGAGGGCATGCGGAAGGCCGGCCAGCTTGCGGCCGAGGCGCTCGACATGCTGGCGCCCCACGTCAAGCCCGGCGTCGCCACGGAGACGCTTGACGCGCTTGTCCTCGAGTTTGCGCTCGATCACGGCGCCTATCCCGCACCGCTCAACTACCGCGGCTTCCCGAAATCAATCTGCACCTCAGTCAACCACGTGGTGTGCCACGGCATTCCCGGCCCGAAGCCTCTGCGCGACGGCGACATCGTCAACATCGACGTAACGCTGATCCTCGAAGGCTGGCACGGCGACACCAGCCGCATGTACCCCGTCGGGCGCATCTCGCGGAGGGCGGAGCGGCTGATCTATGTCACCTATGAGGCGTTGAAGCGCGGCATCACCGCGGTGAAGCCGGGGGCCACCACCGGGCATATCGGGGCTGCCATCCAATCCTACGCCGAGGCCGAGCGCTGCAGCGTGGTGCGCGACTTCTGCGGGCACGGCCTTGGCCGCGTGTTCCACGACCGGCCAAATATTCTACATTACGGCGAGCCGGGCGAGGGTGTCAACTTGGAGCCGGGCATGTTGTTCACTATCGAGCCGATGATCAATCTCGGGCGGCCGCACGTCAAAGTGCTGCCCGACGGGTGGACCGCGGTGACGCGCGACCGCGAGCTCTCCGCACAGTTCGAGCACACGGTGGGTGTTACCGACGACGGCTGTGAGGTCTTCACCTACTCGCCCAAGGGCATCGACTGCCCGGTCTTCGAGCTCTCTTGAGCGTAATCCCATGCCGACCCGCGAAAAAGACGGAGACGGGGGCAACGGGGGTCAACAGCGATCATTTCTCGAAGCGCCGGCGCCCACTATACGGGCCACCGCCAGCGTCTGCGCGAGCGCTTTCTCAAGGGCGCCCCTGACGCGATCCCCGACTATGAGCTGCTGGAACTCGTGCTGTTCCGCGCACTGCCGCGGTGCGATACCAAGGAACTCGCGAAGCAGTTGATCGCTCGCTTCGGCTCCTTTGCCGAGGTCGTCAACGCGCCCGACCAGCGCTTGAAAGAAATCGACGGCGTCGGCCAATCGGTCATCACCGAGCTGAGGCTCATTCGTGCTGCCGCCCTGCGGCTCGTGCGCTCCAACATCATCGCTTTCGCATCGATCGCCGCGAACGCCTTATGCACCGGGCCGTAGTACGTGCGGAAGATCTCCACCCAATGTTCGGGCGACTTGTAGCGGAAGACGAAGTTCTCTTTCTCCGCAGCAATTGCCGCGCCGGAACCGAACAAGGTGTCGAGATGGACCCAACTTCCCCACAGGGCCGGCGATTTTACACCCGGTGCGGGCGGAACGTATTTGGCGATGATCTTGAACAGACGGCCGATGAAGCTCTCCGGCGTCCAGTTGGCCAGTCCGATCTTGCCGCCCGGCCGGCAGACGCGAAGTAGCTCCTGTGCGGCGCGCTGCTGGTCCGGGGTGAACATGACGCCGAAGGTCGAAAGCACGACATCGAAGCTGGAGGTCCTCCGCATCGGCTTCCCGGAAGGTGACCGGTAGGCACTCGACCATTGCGCGCTCGCGGCCGCGTTCGAGCAGCGCGCCGACGTAGTCCGTCGACACGACATCTGCGAAGCGCCGGGCTGCGGCGAGCGTCGCATTGCCGTTGCCGGCGGCGACATCGAGGACGCGCTGGTTGCTGCGCAGATCGACCGCCTCGCAGAGCAATTCGCCGACAATCTGCAGCGTGGTGCCGACGATGGCATAGCCGCCGGAGGACCAAGCTCCCTGCTGGCGGACCTTGGCCGCGGCGAGATCGGCGGCGAGGGGCGCGGCTGCCTGTATGTTCATGGCTGTATTTCCCCTCTGTTGAGTGACGCTGATCATCCGGGACGATAGGGTTGCATGCGGCATTCTCCCGCGCGCCAGACGCCCTTGCACACGCGGTGGTCGCGGATCGCCTTGGGCTTGCCGGCCTCGGCCGGAGCGACGGCTGCCGAGAGGGAGAGGCCGAACGTGGCCACGGCGAGCGCGAACGTGATGAGCGATGCGGCCGTGCGCCGGTCCGCGATGATGTTCTGCATGGCTGTCTCCAGTTGCGTTGCGTGAGCCTTCGCGCGGTCAGTGATCATGATCGTGCTGAGGGTGACCGCAGTGGTTCCGGGTGCAGGGCTCGTTCGCCGCTTTCTCCGGACGGTCCCCGCGGACCTCCCGAGCCCGGTCGATCTGACACTGCGTCGTGAGGGCGGCTGCTTTCGGCGCCCGGTGGTCGCCGCCCTTGCCGGCGGCTGCGGTGTCGATCGTCGCGAGCGACGCCAGGCCGGCGGACAGGATCGCGGCAATCATCAGGCTTGCGCCGACGCGGCGGTGCGAATTGGATATGAGTGCATTCATGGCTGTATTTCCTCTCTGTTGAGTGACGATAGCCGCGGTTCTTAGTCCGTCTTCTCCTTCGGTCTGCGGAACGGACGGACGCCTCGAGCATGGTCGATCTGAGTCTGCGTTCCTCCGGAGAAAGCTGCTTTCGGCGCCCGGTTGTCGCCGCCCTTGCGGGCGGCTGCGGAGTCGATGATCGCGAGCGACGCCAGGCCGGCGAACACGATCGCAGCAGTCATCAGGCTTGCGCCGACGCGGCGGTGCGAATTCCAAATGAGTACCTTCATGGTCGGTTTCCTCGATGTGCAGGGTTTGATGATGTGATGTCGCGGCGGCGGCGGCGGCACGGCAGCCATCGCCGACCGTGACGCGGGGCGTCGCTAGTGCCGGCCGTGGGACCGGAAGCTCGGTCCGTTGCCGCCGTTGGACTTCAGCAGGATCGGCGGAGGGGTGCTGCCCGACGACTTGGGATGACACACGCCGTCGCTGCGCGGCGCGCGCGTGTCGTTCACCTTGGACGGCACCTTCGGCTCGTCCTTAGTGCCGCCGATGGGCGGGGTATGGTTGCCGGTGCCTTTGGGGCGAACGGGGTCAGGGGGTGTCTCGACTTTTCCTTGACTCTCATCTACGGCATCAAGACACGTATTTAGCCCCCCAATCGCAACGGGAAAGGCAGGATTGTAGAAAATCAGTCCCAGAGTAAAGATTCCCGCATCTCTGTGTGCAGCTCGACCATTTTTCATGGCACCGCTGAAGAGCATAATTCGCATAGCTTTGCGAAATCCCCATGAGCATGAGGGACGTCACAGATAGCATCGCGCCCACTGCAGCGATGCCAAAGCGTTTCGCGTAGCTCGGTTCCGTTTGGACGCAAATTCCCCAATCTTCGCATTGGCGAACGTCGGTGCGACAACGCTGTGACTTGTCGTTAACATTCTCATTTCAAGCTCCATCAGCTAGTATTTCGACGCGCCAGAAAAGACCGGCGCTTCCGTGGCTGATGGATATTTCCGGGAGCCTGTTCTCTCAATGATCGGAACACCGCCTTCATTTGCAGGCACGCCGGAAAGCGTCCGCGACGATTACGACGTGCTGGCCGAGATGCTGCGCGCGGTGCGCCTGACCGGCTCAGTTTTTCTGAACGCCTGCGGCGTGATCAGCCCCAAGCAATACGATGAGACCACGCCGATGGCGCACTTGCGCCACGTCAGCGTATTCCACCTGATCGCCGCCGGCGGCTGACGATCGAGATCGCGACCGGCCAGCGCAAAAACATATCGGCCGGCGATGTCCTGCTGCTGCCGTTCGCGGACGCGCACAAGTTCTGGAACGGCGAATTTGCCGAAATGGCATTCGGGCCGGACCTGATAAAGCCCGGTCCCGTCAAGGGGATGTGGACCGTCAATTATGGCGGCGGCGGACAGGCGACCCGGATGGTGTGCGGATTCCTCGAGTCGTCGGAATTTCTGTTTGCGCCGGTTTTTCGCAGCTTGCCGCCCTTACTGGTCGATCGGACAGGCGACGACAAGGTCAGCGCTCTCATCACATCCACGGTCAGGGAAATACTGGGGCTCGCGGAGACGGCGGCGCCGGGAAGCGAGCTCATGCTCGGCCGGCTGATGGAAATGTTGTTCGTCGAGGTGCTGCGCCGCTACGCGGCGCGGCTTCCGGCAGATTCGAAGGGCTGGTTCGCGGCGCTCAACGACCCGATCGTCGGCCACGCGCTGCAATTCGTGCACGGTGATCCGGCGCGCCGCTGGACGGTGGACGACCTTGCCCGCGAGGCCGGCGCCTCGCGCACCGTGCTCGCCGAGAGGTTCAACGCCGTCATGGGGCAAGCCCCAATCGAGTATGTGACCGGCTGGCGGATGCAGCTCGCCGCCGAGCGAATGCGAAACAGCAATGACAGCCTCGCGGGCATCGCCGCGGACGTCGGCTATGAGTCCGAGGCCGCGTTCAACCGCGCCTTCAAACGCGTGACAGGTGTTACACCGGGCCGCTGGCGCGGGGGCTCGCAGCCGCGAGCCCATCACAACAGCCGTGAAATTCGATGGGGCTGCTCTTCGCGCGCTCATGGCACACAGCAGATTGACTATCCTACCGGGATTGTCCAAGGCGGACATCGACATGACGAAGCAAATCGTCGCAGCGGCGGGATCGCTGGAGATCGCGGTGCATGACCACATTATTGTCGGCCGCGAGGGCCATGCGAGCCTTAAGGCTTTGCGTCTTATTTGAAGCGTCTTTAGCGACTAGCCGCTGCCGGAGAATAACGGGGAGCCGGTAACCTAAGTTGATAGCGACGACGACGTTGCGGCGATAACCGCAATTTTACGATTAAAATGTGAGTAGGAAGCGAGCGTAAGAGGGTTCATGTGCGGCATTGCGGGAATTATCGACCTTACCGGGCGGCGCCAGCCCGACTCCAGCGTCCTGCAGAGAATGGCCCGGTCGCTGTGGCACCGCGGACCCGATGACGACGGCTTTCTGATCCGCCAGGGTTTCGGCTTTGCCTCCCGCCGGCTCTCGATCGTGGGTTTGGGCGACGGTCGCCAGCCGATCTTCAACGAAGATGGCTCGGTCGCCGTCGTCTACAACGGCGAGCTCTTCGACTATCCCGAGCGCAAGGCCGAGCTGCAGGCCAAGGGCCACGTCTTCCGCACCCACACTGACACCGAGCTCATCGTGCACCTTTACGAGGAGCACGGCGAGGGCGTATTCGCGGAGCTCAAAGGCCAGTTCGCGCTGGCGCTGATCGACTTCTCGAAGCGCACGATCTTCCTCGCCCGCGACCGCGTCGGCATCTGCCCGCTGCACTGGTCGCAGCAGGGCGACTGGCTCTACTTCGGCTCGGAGATCAAGGCGCTGCTCACCTCCGGCGGGGTCCCCGCCGCAGCCGACCCGCGCGGGCTCGACCACATCTTCACGTTCTTCGCCATGGGCACGCGGCGCACGATGTTCGAGGGCGTGCAGTCGGTCCTGCCCGGCCACTACCTCAAGATCGCCTTCCGCCGCGACGGCAAGCGCACCGAGGTGAGCGAGCATCGCTATTGGGACTTCGACTTCCCCGACGCGGGCGACGAGGACGATCCGGCTGACGAGGCCAAACTAATCGACGAGTTCGAGGCGATCTTCCGCCGTGCCGTCGAGATCCGGCTGCGGGCGGACGTGCCGGTCGTAGGCTACCTCTCCGGCGGCGTCGATTCCGCCTACGTGCTCGCCACCGCCTCGCGTCTGCGGAACCGCGGCATCCCGAGCTTCACCATCCAGGTGCCGGGCAAGAGCTTCGACGAGACGCAGCAGGCGCTCCAGATCGCCCGCCATGTCGGCAGCCGTCAAACGATTCTGACGAGCGATGCCAAGGTCATCTCCGACACCTACGCCAGGCTCATCGCTTCCGCCGACTGTCCCGTGCCGGACACCTCCTGCGCTGCGCTCTGGTGCCTATCGCGAGAGGTACACGACCAGGGCTACAAGGTCGCGCTCACGGGCGAAGGCTCGGACGAAGCCTTCGGCGGTTACGTCTGGTTCAAGATCCGCGCTACCAGCTACTGGTGGAACAAGGTCAGCCCAGGAGCTAGCGACAGCGTGGATCGCATCCTCCGCCGCTTCTTGCCGCCCTTCAAGAGCTTCAAGGAGCTCAAGAGCATCGACGACACGGTCGGCGGCGCGCACGCCCAGGCTGCGCTCTATCAGCTCGTCTCGAACGCGCGCGACCGCTATTTCAGCGGCGACTTGAAGGCCCGCATCGGCGACCACACGCCTTACGAGGACGTGCCGCTCGATCTCGAGCGCATGCGCCGCTGGTCACCGCTCAACCAGTCGCTCTACTACGGCTACAAGATCCACCTCGCCGGCCAGCTCCTGAACTACAAGGGCGACCGCGTGGCGATGGCCAACAGCGTCGAGACCCGCTACCCCTACCTCGACGAGGACGTGATCGCTTTCGTGTCGCGGCTCGCCCCGCGCTGGAAGCTGCGCGGCCTGCGCGACAAGTATCTCTTGCGCCACGCGGCGGCCCGCGTGCTGCCGCAGGAGGCGGCGTTCCGGCGCAAGGCCATGTTCCGCGCGCCGCTTGCGGAGACGTTCCTCGCCAACGCGCCGCCGTTCGTGCGCCAGCTGATGAGCCCCGAGGCGCTGCGCAAAACCGGCTACTTCGATCCGGAGACCGTCGCCCGCGACTACGCGCTCATCGCGTCGGGTCAGGCGAATAAGGTCGGCGTGTTCAAGCGGCTGGGCTTGAGCGGCGTCGTGGCAACCCAGCTCTGGCACCACCTCTACATCAGCGGTGGGCTATGCGAGCTGCCGAACCAATCGCCGCAGCCCCAGGTCGAGCGGCCGGCGGCCTAAGGCGGTGCATCTCGTTTCGCCCGCCATCGAACCTTTAATTAGCTTCTGGCTTATTAAAGAAAACGGCCGTAACCTTTAATTACGCGACTCGCTATTAAAGGTTAGGGCCATGGCCACTCCCCGGCTCAGCTCGCGCATCGGAACGACCGTCCTTACAAGCACGGTCGCCGAGATCGTACGTGCGTATATCCCAAAGCCTCTTCCGCCTCATCCACCGCTCGACCTCGCTCGCCTCCTTGCCCCCATCGAGCGTGCGAACCAAGCCTTGGGCCGACTCGATGGCATGACCTCCATCCTGCCTTCGACCCATCTCTTCGTCTTCATGTACGTCCGCAAAGAGGCGCTGCTCTCCTCGCAAATCGAGGGGACTCAGTCATCTCTCTCTGACCTTCTCTTGTTCGAGAGCGAGGAGGTCCCGTTTGTTCCCCTCGACGATGTGCAGGAAGTGTCCAACTACATTGCGGCCATGGACCACGGTCTCAAGCGTCTCGCTGCACCGGGCCCTGCTCTCGCGCGGCCGCGGCGACAGCAAGCAACCAGGAGAGTTCCACAAGAGCCAGAACTGGATCGGCGGAACGCGACCCGGCAACGCGGCCTTCGTACCACCCCCTCCAGATCGTCTCATCGAGTGCCTCGGCGATTTGGAAGAATTCCTTCACGATCGGAAGACCTATCCCGTCCTCATCCGCGCGGCGTTAGCTCACGTACAGTTCGAAACGATTCACCCGTTTCTGGATGGCAATGGTCGTCTCGGGCGCCTCCTCATCAATCGGTCCGGACAAAAGGCGATTGGGAAGGCTGGGTTGAATTCTTTCTCGAGGGCGTTGCGGAAACCTCTGAGCAGGGCGTCTCTACGGCGCGTCGATTGCTCCAGCTCTTCGAGGACGACGAAGGCAAGATTGCGCCCCTCGGGCGCGCAGCCTCCTCAGCCCTGCGCGTTCATGCCGAACTCAAACGATCCCCCCTGCTTGCCGTGCCTTTGGCCGCCAAGAAGCTCGCCATCTCCCAGCCCACCGTTCAAAAATCGCTTGACCACCTGACGAAGCTCGGAATCGTGAAGGAGGTCACAGGCAAGCGGCGCAGCCGCTTGTATGAGTACACGCGCTATCTGCGAATTCTCGACGAAGGCACGGAGCCCTTGCGGCGCTAGCGTTTGCGGCGCATCCCGAGCGTGCGCAAGCGCAGGGCGTTGAGCTTGATGAAGCCGGCCGCGTCCTTCTGATCGTAGGCGCCCTTGTCGTCCTCGAAGGTGACAAGCGTCGAGGAATAGAGGGACTTGGGGCTCGTCCGCCCTGTGACGATGACGTTGCCCTTGTAGAGCTTCAAGCGCACCTCGCCCTCGACGTGCTCCTGGCTCTTGTCGATGGCGGCCTGCAACATCTCCCGCTCGGGCGAGAACCAGAAGCCGTAGTAGATGAGCTCCGCGTAGCGCGGCATCAGCTCGTCCTTCAAGTGCGCGGCCCCGCGGTCGAGCGTGATGGACTCCATAGCGCGGTGCGCGTGCCAGAGGATGGTGCCTCCCGGCGTCTCGTAGACGCCGCGCGACTTCATGCCGACGAAGCGGTTCTCGACGAGATCGACGCGGCCGATGCCGTTGTCGTGGCCCAGCTCATTGAGCCGGGTCAAAAGCTCGGCGGGGCTCAAGCCCTTGCCGTCGATGGAGACGGCGTCGCCCTTCTCGAAGCCGATGGTGACCGTGGTGGCCTTGTCGGGGGCCTCCTCGGGCGACATCGTGCGCTGGTAGACGTAAGGAGGCGGCTCGACCGCCGGGTCCTCGAGCACTTTGCCCTCGGAGGAGGAGTGCAAGAGATTGGCGTCGACTGAGAACGGAGCCTCTCCCCGCTTGTCCTTGGCCACCGGGATCTGGTGCTTCTCGGCAAACGCGATGAGGTCCTCGCGGCTCTTGAACTGCCACTCGCGCCACGGGGCGATGATTTTTATGCCGGGCTCCAGGGCGTAGTAGCTGAGCTCAAAACGCACCTGGTCGTTGCCCTTGCCGGTGGCGCCGTGGCAAACCGCGTCGGCCCCCGTCGCCCGCGCGATGTCGATCTGGTGCTTGGCGATGAGGGGCCTCGCGATCGAAGTGCCGAGCAGGTAAATGCCCTCATAAAGCGCGTTGGCGCGGAACATCGGGAACACGTAGTCGCGCACGAACTCCTCGCGCAGGTCCTCGATGTAGATGTTCTTCGGCTTGATGCCGAGCATCAGCGCCTTCTGCCGCGCGGGTTCCAGCTCTCCGCCCTGACCGAGATCGGCGGTGAACGTCACCACCTCGGCGCCATAGGTCTCCTGCAGCCACTTGAGGATGATCGAGGTGTCGAGGCCGCCCGAATAGGCGAGGACCACCTTTTTGATGGACTTTGGGCTTTCTGGCATGGAGGCTTTCTGTTCGGCTGGCGCGGGCGTCCATGCGGAGCACGGCGGGGGCTTATTCGGCAGCGCACTATAGGGATCAGCCGCCCCCTAGCAAGGTTACGTGAACCGCCGGAGCCAACATAAGCTTACGAAAAATTATGGAGCCCGGGTTCGTGGATCGCCTTGGCTTCGCCGTTAAATCTCGAATAGATTGGCGTTCGGCTTCTGTTCTACCTGGGGCATCGAAGGGAAACGACCATGCGTGGTGAAATTTTTGGGCGCGTAACGGCGCCTTTGGCCGCGATTGCCGCGGCCATGTTTGTGTTTGGCGTGGGCTTGACTATTGCTCAGGCGCAGGACGCCAAGCCGGCGGATACAACAAAGCCAGCGGCAACAACCCCGCCGGCAGCGACGACGACTCCGGCCAAGCCGGCGGATACGACGAAGCCGGCGGCGACAACGACAACACCGGCAACGCCTAAGGACACGAAGACGGCGGGGACACCTTCTCCTTGCAAGGGTCTCGACGAGACGGCCTGCAAGGCCAATAGCGTGTGCACCTGGTACAAGGAAGCGAAGCTGAAGGACGGCAAGACGCGCAAGGCGCACTGCCAGAAAAAACCGACGCCTGCGAAGAAGAAGGCGGCCCCAGCCACGCCTCAATAAGCGCTCAGCGCCCGTTCGCCAGCATTGCGCCGAAACTCAACGGCGTGAGGACCGCAAGCATCAGCAGATGCGCCGCGGGCCAGCCCTGTTGTGCGCTCGCGTGGCCGCCGTCAGTGCGATAGCTCGAGAAGGCCTGCCGCACCGTGACTGTCGCCACGTCCACTGCTTCCATAGCAGCCACGTTGGCTTCGGCTGCGGGCCATGCCACCGAGCGCGGTACGCCCGAGGCCATGAACATGCAGGCCATAGGCCAAGCCGCGGGAGCGGTCGCAAAGGGGAACATGCCGAGCCAGGCCGTGAAGGGATTGGCGGCCGCGCTAGAACCGCCGAACGAATAGGGCGACGGCGCGAAGCTCTGTGGGAGAGCCCACGCGAACGGATTCCAAACTGGAGGCGCGGGCTGCGAGGCCGGCACGGGCCAGCTCCATGCAAACGCAGGCTGTTGCGGCTCGCGGCGATTGGAGGGCTGGAGGGCATTCGCCCAGAAGCCCAGCACCTGATCGGCAAACGCGGCGTAGGCGGCGGTCGCAGCGGTGGCGTAGCCGAAGGCTGCGTCGGTGCAGTGGCGCGTAAAGCGCTCCTGGAGGTGTTGGTCGACCATGCGGCGTCGCCTCTCTCGCCTCGGGGCAGCCGGAGGCAGCGGGCTCGTTCATTGGCGGCGGACGAAATGCCGCACACCTCGCAACTCTAAGCGTTTAGGTGCGCTGCAACAACACGAATTAGCCGAGCCGGCTGAGAAATCCGTAAATCACGGTGCACAATCGCGGGCGCCTAGTGCGTCACGACGACTTTTTCCTCGCCCGTCGGATCGGGTGCGAGGCGCCGCCGGCGCGCGGCGCGTTCGTCCCCGCGCCGGCCTCCAGCCCGCCGCCCGGCAGCGAGCCAATAAGCGATCCCGCCCAGGAACCCCACGGCGAGGAAAGCCCGAATGGCGTACGCGTTGACGATGGAGGGCTGGCCACCGACCTCGTTGAGGTATTCCGCGCCGAAACCGGCGAGCGCGATCAGGATGCCGACGATCGCGTAGTACACCCACGAACGGATGCAGCGCCACTCGGCAACGATGAGCGCGATGAGCGCAAACGGGAACGAAAAGATTGCCGTATGCGTGGCGGCGAGCAGCGACAGCGTGCCAGCGCTGCTGAGCCGGTCGGGGCGCAGCTCGGCGGGCAGCGTCGC
>Ga0187818_10000879_pt1 | contig 11555 bp, 5 predicted proteins | sample NC_wetland_sal_i_14_FD_130581 | JGI IMG/M metagenome (GOLD analysis project Ga0187818, IMG submission 130581) | Wetland sediment microbial communities from Neuse River Estuary, North Carolina, USA - SO4_3 | ecosystem: Environmental > Aquatic > Freshwater > Wetlands > Sediment | place: USA: North...
GCCGGGATTGACGGCCGCGCCCAAACTCATGCTGTCGGCGGCAAGGGTAATCGCGCCGTTGGTGCTCGTGATCCCGCTGCCGAGGACCGTCAGTGTGCCGCCGTTGGTAACCGTCAGCGTGATCGTGCCGGTGCTGGCCGAGTTCTTGACCAGCCCGGCCGTCGCCACCGACTGTGCGTTGGTGAAAGCCAGATTGCCGCTCGTCGCGTTGCTGAACGGCCCGAGGGTGGTGACCAGGTTGGCGTCGGTCAGGGTCGCGCCGGTCGCCGAGCTGCCGGTCAGCGTGCCGGCGGTGATGATGCTCGTGCCGTTCTCGGCGATGGCGCCGGCCGAAGTCAGCGTCACGGTCGCCGACCCGGCGCCGATGTTCTGGTTGATGTCGATGTCGCCCGAAGTCGTTGTCGACAGCGTCACCGCGCCGTTGCCGCTGGTGGTAATGCCGTTGAGGCTGCCGGCCGTGCCGATGACCAGGGTGGTGCTCGTATCGTTGAACGTGATGGCGTTGCCCGAGCCGGTGATGTTCGCCGCCAGCGTGCCGACCTGGTTCGCACTCGACAAGGTCACCGGCCCGACCGCGGTGATGCCCAGCGAGCTGGCGATAATGGGCTGCGTCTGGGTGATGCTGCCGGCGGTCAGGGTGACAGCGGCGTTGCTGGTGGTGATGCCGGATACGCCATCGACCGTGCCGATCGCCAGGGCGAGAGCCCCGTTGGAGAGGCTGACGGCGTTGGTGGTGCTGGCGGCGAAGGTCGCGATGCTGTTGATGCCGGTATTGAGCGTCACCGGCCCGGTGCTCGACACCCGCAGATTGGGCACCGCCAGCGTGTCGACAGCGGCGGCTTCGCTGATCGTGCCGTTGTTGATCAAACTCAGCGTGCTCCAGCCCCCAGGGTTGATGATCGGCCCGGTGACCGTGATCGCGCCAGCGGCGGCGCTGCCGATGCGCAGCGCCCCCGCCGTGACGCTGTTGAGATCGAATTGACGCAGACCCAGCACGCCGCCTGGGTTGGTACCGACATCGATGCCAAAGCCAACCGTATTCGGCTCCAGTTGGACCGCGGCCGTGCCGGCATTGACGAAGGCGCCCAAACTCATGCTGTCGGCGGCGAGCGTGATATTGCCGTTGGTGCTCGTGATCCCGCTGCCGAGGACCGTCAGGGTGCCGCCGTTGGTAACCGTCAGCGTGATCGTGCCGGTGTTGGCCGAGTTTTGGACCGATCCGGCCGTCGCCACCGACTGCGCGTTGGTGAACGACAGATTGCCGCTCGTCGTGTTGGTGAACCCGCCGAAGGTGCTGACCAGATTGGCGTCGCTCAGGGTTGCGCCGGTCGCTGAGGTGCCGGTCAACGTGCCCGCCGTGATGATGCTGGTGCCGTTCTCGGCGATCGCTCCCACTGAGGTCAGCGTCACGATCGCCGTCGTTACGCCCGCCGTCCCGGTGGTGATGTTCTGGTTGACGTCGATGTCGCCCGAGGTCGTCGTCGACAGGGTCACCGCGCCGTTGTTCGTGGTGATGCCGTTGACGCTGCTGACCGTGCCGACCGTCAGGGTCGTCGAGGTATCGTTGAAGGTGAGGCTCGACCCCGACCCGGTGATCTGGGCGGCCAGCGTGCCGACGGTGTTGGCGCCGGGCATCGACACCGAGCCGACCGACTGGATCAAGAGCGTGACCGGGTCGATCACGCCGGCGCTCTGGGTGATCCCGCCGGCCGAGGTCAGGGTCACGGTGTTGCCGCCCGCCGTCACATTGCCGCCCAGCGTCAGGCCCCCCGTCGTCGTGACCAGCGTCAGATTGCCGGCCGAGCTGAGCGTGCCCGTCGTTCCCAGCGCCTGCGCGTCGGTAAAGCTCAAGAGGCCGCTCGTCGTGTTGCTGAACGGCCCGAAAGTCGTGACCAGATTGGCGTCATTGAGGCTTGCCCCGCCGACCGAGCTGCCGGTCAGGGTGCCGGCCGTGATCACGCCGCTCGACTGGGTGATCGCGCCGGCCGAGGTCAGCGTCAGGGTGTTGCCGGCCGAGGTCAGGTTGCTCGCGATGGTCAGACTTCCGCCGGCCGTGATCGTCGTCGTTGTGCCGGTGTTCGAGGACGCGGTCAGAGTGCCGGCCGCGCCGATCGTCAGCGCGTTGGTGCCGTTGTTGTAGCTGACCGCTCCGCCGGTATTGTTGAAGGCCAGCGTATCGACATCGTTGCTGGCGTTCGTCAGCGTGATGCCGGCGGGGCTCTGCAGCGCCAGGTCGGCAACCGAGAGAGACGCGGTCTGCGTGATGCTGCCGCCTGTCGTCAGCGACAGCGTGTTGTAGCCGGCATGGCGGTTGATCGTCCCCGAGACCGTGATACCGGCGGTATCGGCCACGTTTCCGATCTGCACAACCGCAGCGGTGATATTGCTGAGGTCGTTGTCGTCAATTCCGAGCTGGCCCGCTGCATCCGGCCCGCCAACAGCGATCGACTGTGCATTCGTGAAGGGCAGCAGGGTGACCGTGCCGGTCGTCCCGCCATTGATCACCGAGCTCGGCGAGTTGTTGTTCAATGCCATGTTGTCGGCGGTCAGCGTGATGCTGGCGCCCTGGGAGGCGGCAGAACCGAAGTTGTGCGTCGTGTCTATCGGCTGGTTCACGGTCAACGAGTCGTTGAGGACATTAACCGTGAGATTGACCGCACCCCGCTGGGTGATGATGCCGACGCCGAACCCAGAGCCAAGGCCGGAGTCGACGGAGCCGATCGTCAGGTTGGTGGAATCAACAAAGGAAAAGCTGCCTTCACTGGCGCCCGCGAGAGTGCTTACGACATTGTTTTGATTGAGGCTCACGCCGGTGTTGCCGGCGGCCTGGAGGTTGGTCACGGTCAGCGTCGCGCCGGCGTTCTGACTGATGCCGGCGCCGAGTTCGGTCAACAGCGACAGCGTGCTCCAGCCTAATCCGGCGTCCGAGATCGGCGCGGTCACCGTGATCGAACCGCCCGTCGACAAATCGCCGATGCGCAGCACGGCCGCGGTGATGTTGTTGAGATCGGTTTGCAGCAGACCGAGCGCACCGCCGGGCTTGGTACCGACATCGATGGCGAGGCCCGTTGTCGCCGGCTTCACGGTGACGATCCCGGTCCCGGCATTGACGGCCGCGCTCAGGGTCATCGAGTCGGCGGTAAGCGTGATGTTGCCGTTGGCGGTCGTCGTCACGCCGCTGCCGACGGTCAGGGCGTTGCCGCTGCTCGCGCTCAACGAGACGTCTCCGGCCGAGCTAACCGCCCCGGACGTCGTCAGCCCGCCGGTGTTGCTGATCGTCACAGCGCCACCGGTATTGCTCGCCCCGCTCAGCGTCAGCGTCGTCGCCGTATTGGTCAGCGCGATGGCCCCCGAGCTCGTGTTGGTGCCGTTGAAGCTGTTGACGGCGTTGGCACTGTTGAGCGTCGTGCCGCCGACCGAGCTGGTGGTCAGAGTCCCAACCGAAATCACCGCCGTTTGCGAGATCGTGCTGCCGGCCGTCAGAGTCAGGGCTGAGCTCGCGCTGCTGCCGGTGATCGCGGCGTTGACAGCGATAGTGCCGGCGGCGTTGAGGGTCAGCGTCGTGCCGGTGGTCCAGCTTACCGGCGCGCTGACCGTGATGTTGCCGGCCTCGGTCCCGGTCGAGCCGGTGGTGATCGTGACGTTGGTGCCGCCGTTGAGCGCGGTCTGGATGTCGCCGTTGTTGACGTTGGCGCCGGTGGCGTTGGAGGTAAAGGTTTCGGTCCCCGCGGCGGTGACCCCGGTGCTGCCGCTGGTCGCCGAGGTGCTGATCGTCGTGTTCCACGGATCGAGCAGCCAGGTGCCGGAGGCGCCGAGCGGCGCCGAGGCGTCGACGACGGCGGTGTCGCCGACCGAGAGGACGTGCCCCGAAGTTTCGACCCAGCCGCCATTGCCGCCATTGGGGCCGCCTTTGGCGAGGATCGTGCCGTTGAAGGTGGTCGTGCCGTCCGACCACACTGCGACATTGCCGCCATTGCCGTTGTCGGTGGCGCTGGCGTCGATCAACGCGCCGACCGCGACGCTCGTCGTCTGCGCGTTGCGCACGCTCGTGTCGGTGCCGTGCGGGCCGCCGCCGATCTTGACCGTGCCGCCGCCGGCCGCCCCGCGCGCCTTGATTTGCGACGTGCTTGCCAGTGTGGTCGTGCCGCCGGTGACAACGGCGGTGCCGCCCGATTGCCCCGGGCCCTTGCCCGACACGTCGATCGTGCCGGCGAGCCGGGCGCCGTTGCCGGCGCCGGCGTCGAGCGTCACCGTGCCCGGCCCCTGCGGCGTCGTTTGCGCGGCGATCGAGCCCGAGGAGTCGATGACGTTCGCGAGGATCCCGGCGACTGCATCGGCGGTCAGCAGCACCGTTCCGCCCGGCGCGTCGATCGTCCCGGTGTTGGAGACGAGGCTCGTCACCGGCTTGCCGTCGGCGCCGAGCGGCACCGCCGTCACTTTCGGGCCGACATCGAAATTGATGAGGCCGTCGCCGTAGAAATCGAGCGTATAGGTTTCCGCCCCGGCCAGCACCACCCGGCCGAGCTTGGCCTGGATCACGCCCGAATTGGCGACGCTCGGCGCCACCAGCGCGGCCAGGCCCTTCTGCGCGACCGTGATCGTGCCGGCATTGACGACGCTGGCGTTCGGGTTGGGCGACGGCCGGTCGAACCGCATGTTGCCGGCCATGAAGTTGGCGTTGCTGATGTCGGACGGGGTGGCGATGATGCTGTTGACGTTAACCTGAGAGCCCTTGCTGAACACGATTCCGTTTGGGTTGATCAGCACCAGGGAGCCGTTCGCGGTCAGCTGACCGGCGATCGTCGATGGATCGGCGGCGTGAACCCGGTTGAGCGTGATCGCGGCGGCTGAGGGCTGCTGAAACTGCGTGCGCTCGCCGACCGCGATGTCAAAGCTCTTCCAGTCGATGACGGCACGGTTGGTCGACTGGTTGATGTCGAGCTGCAGCGAGCTCGAATTGCTGATCGTCGCCGAGCCCGCGGTGACCTGGCCTCCCTTGGGGTTGGCGAGCCCCTCTGGCAAACTCGCCACGATCGCGACACCGCTCAGCCCGGTCGCCAAGAGAAGGCGAGCGAGACCATTGACCAGCCCCCGCCCTTTGGCGGTCGGTCTCTCGACTCGGCGGCCATCGCCAAGATCTCGCATCCGTCTACCCTGTATTTTCTGTTCTACCGGGCGGGCCGCCGCGGCTGTTTAGACTATCCTAACGCGTTTTCCGACGAGACCGGAAGACCCTCCTGATACCTGCGATAGAGCTGCCAAATCATCCGCGGGCCGCTGAAACGGTGCACCGCCCCGCGGGTTTCACAGAAAAAGAAGCAAACCGGAGGAACTTCCTGATCCTCGCTCTAATAGTGCATCGTCACTCTCGTAAAGAAGGCATAGGCGGCCTCGGTCGCCACCGAGGCGCCCTGCGGATGGGTGGTCAGCCGGTGCACCCCTTCGGCTTCGAGAAAAAGCCAGGGCGTCAGATCCGAACGGACCCCCACGCCGACCGACCGGATGCTGCGATCGATGTCGGCCGGTGCCAAATTGTAGCCGCGGCCATAATCCCCGAAGCCATAGAACTGGGCCGGCAAGGTATAGCCCGGGTCGAGTAGCGGGATGTCGGTGAAGGTGGTATTGGCCTGGAGTTCGAGCGTTGCGCCGATCGCCCGATCTCCCGTCACCTCGCCGTTGAAAAAGCCCCGGCCGAAGCGGGTCCCGCCGAGGAAGTATTTCTCGCTCGGCGGCATGATGTCCTGGGTGTATTGGCCGCCGACCGATGATTTGAGCGCGGTGCGCACCGTGCCGATCGTCACCAGGTTCTGAACCCGGGTGAGATCGCCGGAAACCTTGTAGAAGTGGGAATCATTCAACGGTCGGGTCGTGTCTCGCCCGAGAAAGCCGTGGCTTGCCGTGGCGTTAAGGGAGGTCGCCGCGGGGAAGTCAAAAAACAGCTGATCCTGGACATCGATCGTGCTGCCGGCTCGCCACATCCAAATATCGCTCCCGCTCGTACTCGGCGTGCCGCCGCCGGTCACGGTGATGGCGGAGTGATACGTGTCGACCCCGAAATTAGTATAAAAGTTGAACCGGCGGCTGCGCACGATCGGGTAGGACACCGACGTCCCACCAATCTCCAGGCCGCCGTCGAAGCCGGTGGCAGCGAGAATGCCGCCGGGCAGGCTGTTGCCGTGTCCATAATAGCTGCGCAGCCGTACGCCGTCGCTATTGAGGAACGCGTCGGCGTTGATTTGCCCGAAAATCTGCTCGCGGTCGAAGGTGGTGAACAGCAGCGCCTGGAGGCTCTCGCCAAAGTTGGTGTAGGCATTGGTCGATCCGCTGAGCAGCATCTCCGGAGGCCCCGCTTCCTTTGGGCCTCGGTTGTCGAAATTGAGCAGACCGCTGACTTCCTTGCGCGACAGCTGGGCGACCAGCACCACCGCGCCGGGCTCGCCGCCCTCGCGCCGCAGCACCGCGCGGGCGGTCACCCCGGGAACATCGTTGGCGAGCAGCAGATAACGCTCGAGGTCGGCGTTCTTCACCGGCCGTTTCGTGGTCAAACGCTCCAGCATGTCGAGAACCAGCTCGCCCGCCGGACCGATATCGCCGTCGAGCTTGACTTGGCTGATGTAGCCCTCGATGGCACGGATGACGAAGACGACCTGGTTGTCCGATTTCTGGAATTCGCCGCGAACGAGGGTCAGAATGTAGCCATCGTCGCGATAGCGGGTTTGCAGGCTCTGGGCGATTTCGTCGAGCCGCGCCCGCGGCACCGTGTTGCCGACGACATCGGCATAAAGGGCGCGCAGGCTTTCCGCGTCGTAAACCGTCACGCCCTCGATGCGAACCTGATCGACCCGCACCGGCGGGCCCGCCGGCGGCGGCGGTGCGGCCTCGCTGGGCGGCGCGGCGGGCGGCACGACCTCCGGCTGCACCGGCGGCAGGACCCGCGGCACTGGCGGCGCGATCAGCGGCGCTACCGCGGCAGGAACTCCAGGGGCCTGGGCCTGCGCCTCGCCGACCGGTGCACCGAGGAATGCCAAAAGCAGCAGCAGCACGGCAGCCAGCCGCGCCTTCGCCACCCCCCTTGGCGATCCGTTGTCGGGCACTGTCTCCCCTCGCAGCTTCAGCTTGCCGGCGGTGATTTTTTCCACGCGGCCGCAATAGGCTTCCCCCATCGTTAGGCCGCCGCCGCTTCCATCTGCAAGCTAGTATGATGTTTAGCTCTTCGCGCGACAGTTTTCCAGAACAAAAGTCAACCGGAAAGTAACGCCCTCCCCAATGCGCTCGGCAGCCTTAGAACTGGCCCTTTTTTAGCCGGTAAACATCCGGATTTCGTGCATCCAGCAAGTAGGACAGAAAAAGAGCCACAGTGGGGCCGGCCGACTCGTTCTTGCCGCGCGGCTTGGAGGGGGGCGGTGCGGGCGTGCTGACAAGGCGCAATAGCGTCATGTGCTTGTCTGCATCCTGTCCCTGGAAGACCGTGATCGAGCCGTCTGCGGTGGCGACATTGCTGGCGACTGTCTCGCGGTCGTAGCCCGAGTTGAGGAACAGGGTGCGCAACTGGTTCGCGGCGGCGACAATCCGCTCCGGCTTGGCCTGCGGGTCGATCGTGGTGCCCCAGAGGATGTTGACCTGGATCAGCTTCTTCGTCGTATAGCCGAGGATATACGAGATCCGGGCCTTGCCGGCGCCTTCCAGGAGCTCGTTGGCGGTCACCGACAGGACCGTCGTACGCTCACTCGGGTTCTCCTCGGCCTGTTCCTTGTCGACCGGGATGTTGAAGTCCTTTTGGATGGCGGCTTTGACCTGCGCCTCGGTCATGCCCCAATGCGCCGAGCGAAACCCCTCGACCTGCACATGCTCGGTGTCTTGCTCCGACGGCTGTGCGGCAGCGGGCTGCCGTGCCGCTGATGGCTGATCCGGTGCGGCAGCTGCCGGCCCCGCCGGCGCCACAGCGAGCGCCAGCAGGATCAACACACCGCGCACGGCCGCGGTCACTCGGGCGCCGCCCGTGCCGAGCTGCTGAGCCATCAGGGTCGAGCGAAATCCAGTCACCGGCGCACGCTCCCTTTATTTGTGCTTTGGCATCACGTCTCGCCGTCGACGGGTGCGTTGTCCGCCGCTCAGCCCGCGGAGCCGTCCATCACGGCAGGCTCGGAGACCGACGCTTGCACCGTAACCAGCGACCAGAGGGTAACCGCGCCGGCGAAGCCTTTCACCTCGATATCCTCGTGGCGCTGCCATTGCAGGTCCTGGTGATGACCTGCGCCCAGCGCGTCGATATCGGCTTTGGCCTGTTCGCTGACCCATATTTCCGGTCCGCTGATCGCCCCGATCACGCGCGCGGCGAAGTTCACGGTTCGGCCGAACACATCGCCGTTTTCGACCGACACCGGACCGATATGGATACCGGCGCGGATCTGCAGTTCCGCGCCGCCCGGAAGCTCCTTCCCGCCCGGATCGCGGTGCAGCGCACAGGCGTAGTCGAGGGCATTGTCGACCGTGCGAAACGCGACCATCACGCTGTCGCCGATCGTCTTGATCTCGTGGCCCCCGTGCTCGGCGATCAATTTGCTGCTCTGGGCAAAATGGGCGGTGCGCAGCGCGCCCATGCGCTGGTCCTTGAGGCTTTCCCCGAGTGCGGTCGAGCCGACCACGTCGGTGAAGACGATCGCCAAGGTGACGCGGTTGCCGCCGGCCCAGTGCATAAAGCTTTCGGTGCGGGCCTCGGCGCTCGCCGAGCGCACGAAATTGTCAATGTTTCGGTCGCCGGTCCCGCGCGATGCTGTGGCGCGCCGGAAGAGCCCGGCCCGTGGCGCCGCGGTACCATCCGGACCCGGGAGCCTTGCCCTTGCGGCCCGCCGGCGCAGCAGAACGACCGCCACCGCCGCAAGAATGATCGTCGCCACATTGAGAAGCGCAGAAGCCGCTGGCCCGAGAAGCTTACCCCGGAACCCGGATTTTACTTCGGCGGGAACCGCCGCGGCCGGTTCAACAGTTGGAGGTCGATCGCTCTCTGCAGGTGACGCAGGCGCCGGAGCGGGGGAGGCCGAATTCGGTGGCGCCGGCGCATCCCGGGATGCCACCGGCGGCGGCGTGCTCGATTGCTCGCTTTGGGCGCTGCTGGTCGAGACCTCCGGCTTCGCGGGCGGCGGCTCGTTGGCCGCGACCGGCTCGCGCTCGCTGGTGTGCAAGATGACCGTCGCGACGACCGGGGCTCGTGCGGCGGGTTGCCGGCTGCGCAGCAACGCGCTCTCGAAATCGCGCAAATAGGTGGCCGCGAGTTCGGTATCCGGCCGCGAGCCAAGGTCGAGGCCCTGCGGCGTCGCCGTCACGGCGATGAATTCGGTGCCGAATGGGGCCCCGCCCGAGTTCCAGGAGTCGCCGGGACGGCCGGAAGCGCCGTACACCCGTCGGGTACCCGCTGGAAGCATGACGACAGGCTGATCGCGGTTCGGCAACATGTGCAGGACCTGACCGTCGAGCGAGAAGTAATCGACGCGCAAATTGACCGGATAGCCGCCCGCCTTGACCTCGACGCGGATCGGGTCGCCTTCACGCAGCGTCGATGCGCCGCCCGCCAGACGCGCTTCGATGCCGGCTTCCGAGGCGGGCACGGCCGCGCTGATGCGGTCGAGTGCCAGCAACGATCCGCACAGCGGCCGCGGCAACACCTCGACGTCGAAACCAATCTGGCTAGACGCGGCCAATCGGCTTGCCATTTCGACAAGTTTGGTCCGATCTGTGTCGTTCGGTACCGTCCCGGAAATCACCCGGGTGCCGTCCGGGGCGGTGCGGAAGCGCAGCGCGGCACAATCGATCTGCCGCATCGCATCGCGCAATTCCGCTTCGGCCGTACTCGGCGCGGCCGCCGCTGGTCGCGCAGACTGATCGTCGGCCGTTGCCGATAGGGGCCAAATCGAGAGGTAAAATAGCGCGCCGACGGCCAAAATCACGCACGGCCGCGGAAAGAACTCGGCGAGTTTTTCGTCTGCCGATCGCGAAGGGGAATAATGTACGCGCGGTTCCACGATCCCGTCCGGAACAGTCCCGAGGTATTCCCCCTTACATCGCGCCAAACCCCAAGATCTCATCGACTGGGTCCGGACAATGAATAATGCGCTTGCCGATCAGGTCGCGCAAGGCTTCCGAGCAAATCTTGGCGGGATCACCCCCGCTCGCGCCGAAGCGCAGGTTTCTCGGCCGCCGCCCGACCGGCGGCTGCCCAGCTCCCCGGGCGCGGTATTGCATCCGCCGCGAATCAGCAGGGAAACCCGCGCAGAGTTCGGTCCAGGAGGCGGGCGATGCGCCGCGGGGCGCTCGCGACCCGGCCTGTGCCCCATGCCGCAAGGTTGATCCGGCTCGACATGGTCGGGCCCCCCCCGCCTCAGCTTCCGACGCCCCAGGCGATGGCGTTGCGCAGTAATTGGATGAACGCGCCGCTTTCCCACGCGCCGTGAAAAATCGGCGGCGTCGTGTCTGCGGGGTCGACCGTCCGGGTGGCGCGGATCGCGGGGTTGTGGCAATGGCCGAGCGCAATGTAGGCGACGCCGCCATCGCCGACCGCGCGGGTATAGCCGAGGACGCGGGTCCTGCCGTCGGGCTGCAGCGAGGTGTCCGAACCATAGAGGGTGCCGACAACGGGCCATGCGCCGCTGGCGCCGTAATCCGCGGTCAACAGGATCCGCGCCGAGGCCGGATCCTGCAGCTCGATGAAATAGGGCTCGTCCTCGACGTCGAACGAAGCGCCGAGCCCTCGGGTGAGCGGAGATCCGGCGTCTTTCACCTCCACGTGGATCTTGCAGATCGGCGGATGGGTCAAAAAGCGGCTGCCGAGGAGGGCATGGTGCTCGGTCTTGACCGTGCGGCGATGGCGCATACCCTCGACCCGCTCGGCCCTGCCGCCGTTGGTGCCGTGCAGGCCGAGCCAGCTTCCGCCCGCCTCGAGCCAGCCCCGGATGGCGCGGGACTGCGCCGCATCGGGGTAGGGGCCGGCGACGTAGGTGATCAGCAGCTGGCTCGTCGGCAGCCATTTTTCGACGTCGGTGAAGTCGTTGGCGACCGAGGCCGGGATGTCCCGCTCGGCGAGTAGCCCCAAGAGCCGCAGCCGGGCATAGTCGTGATCATGCCCGCTCATCGCACCAGGCGGAAAACCGCCGGCAACGACATGCGCGCGGCCGGAATTGATCGCTGTCATCGGATCGCCTCGCTCGCTGCAAAAGCTGCACGGCCAGTTTCTCACCTTTCCCCAGGCTTCGCCTACCACCTAAGAGGGAAAAAGCGGTGCTTGCCTTGGGCACCGGCCGGGGGGCACGATCGGACAGCAACGGTGGAGGCTGACATGGCGAGCGAGGGCTTTGCTCATCCCGAATTCCTGGTCGAGACCGAGGCGTTGGCGGCCCAGCTCGGCGACCCGGATTTGCGCATCTTCGATTGCACGATCCACCTCATTCCCAATCCTGATATCGGCTACACGGTCAAGCCCGGTAGGGAGGATTTCGAGAAGGGCCACATCCCGGGCGCCCAGTTCATCGACCTCCAGGGCGATCTCTCGGCGCCGCATCCGA
>Ga0187818_10000880_pt1 | contig 11552 bp, 8 predicted proteins | sample NC_wetland_sal_i_14_FD_130581 | JGI IMG/M metagenome (GOLD analysis project Ga0187818, IMG submission 130581) | Wetland sediment microbial communities from Neuse River Estuary, North Carolina, USA - SO4_3 | ecosystem: Environmental > Aquatic > Freshwater > Wetlands > Sediment | place: USA: North...
ACGCCCTCGCCGGGCCGCCCGCCGAAGAGGAGGGGTCCGGCGGCCGTCCGCTCCAACAGAAGCTGAGCCCTCGTCGCCACGTCGGCGAGCAAGCCACGCTGGAGCAGCGAGATCGGTATCTCCCCTGCTGAGGGCAATCCGCCGATGGTGAGGTGGGTCGGCGGCCCCCCGCGGTCGGGCCGGTCGTCCGGGCCTGGGGGCAAACCTCGACTCGACCAGAGCTCCCGCGCTTCGGTTTCTACCGCGCGGGGATCCAGGCTGGGGGCCAACGCGCGCACTGTACTCCCCGGACTCTCCGAGATTCTCCGGCGAGAATGATGCGCGGTCGCGTACCTTAAGCATTGCTGGCACCGGTCGAAGCCTCCGGGGCCGGCTTCACCGACAACTCTTATCCATCGCTGCGCGTCCGCCGCCGACGGGGAGTCAGATGGCTTGGACCACCGCGGAAGTCCGCGAGCTCAAGGAAGGGCGCTATGTGCTCCTCGACGACGAGCCATGCCGCATCCTTTCGATCCAGATGTCGAAACCCGGGAAACACGGGGAAGCCAAGGCCCGAATCGATGCGAGGGGGATCTTCGACGGCTCGAAGCGAAGCGTGGTCTTTCCAGTGACGCACAAGGTCCAGGTTCCGATGATCGGAAAGCACCAGGCGCAGATCCTCTCCCTCACGGAGTCCGAAGTCCAGCTCATGGACCTCGAGACCTACGAGACTTTCTCGCTCACGTTGGAGCCCGACCTCAAGGGAACACTGACCCCCGGGACCGAGGTCCAGTACCTCGACGCCATGGGCAAGCGCCGCATCACCCGCCCCTGAGCGTTCGGCCGTTTCCTCTATCGTTCCGCCGGGGTCGCACTTTATAAAGCGGACCGGCCATCATTTTCGATGCGGGGTACCTAGCCGTCCGGCAAGGGTCCGCATCGCTTGGGGGGTAGGGGGTTCGGCATGGCAGGACTCGGCTCGCTCTCATCCTCCCGGCTGACCAAATTGCTTCAGGAAAAGGCCGAACAGCTCAAGAAGAGGCGGGAGACCGCCGAAGGGCTCCTCGACGAAATCTTGGCACGCACGGAACTTCTCGCAGCCGTCGGGGTCACCATCCCCGACGTGGCGGAGAAGATTCCACCGCTCCGGGAGCTCCAGCGGAAGGCCGACTGGGAGGCGATGGAGACCCAGGCGAAGGCCGTCCTCGCCGGCATGGAACAGGCGGCCCGCGGGCCGGTCGAGGAACGTCAGGCCGCCCTGGCCCGGAGGGCGGACCGTGCGGCCGTCCTGGGAAATCCGCTGCCGCGAGAGGCTCGGCTCTTGCTCGACGAGGTCGGTACCAAGATTCGGGACGGCCAATGGCGAGAGGCGTTCGAGCGGCTCGCCGCGATCGAGGAGGCGCTCGCGGGCCTGGAAAAGGCGTACGAGAGCGGCCTCTCGGACCGCGTCCAGGCCTTTGTTCGTTGGACGGGGGCCGACGAGACCATACCCCCCGCGTTGGAGACGGAGATCCAACCCGTTCTCGCGGACCTGAAGGGTGCCGACCCCGAGCCTGCCCAACGGCAGCTCGCTCAGATCCTGGAGCGAGAGTTTCCGCAGACGGTCGAACGTCGCTCCCGGATCCGCGACGAGGCCGAGCGGGCCATTCCCGCGGCACGGGATCTGGGGGCCTCCACCGGCGGTTTGGAGGCGGCGCTGGAGGCGGACAAGCGCTCCTTCGTTCTCGAATGGCCCCAGAGCGTGACCCTCGTCGAGCAGGCGATCGAAGGATTGCAGACCATTTTGAGGGACCGGGTGGCGTCCACCATCGGGGCGCTCCGGGACACTCTGGAGTCGCTGCGAACCCAGGGCGTCGACCCCAACGAGGCCCTGGCCTCGCTGGAACAGATCACCGCCCAACTCAGCACCGCGAAGACCTACGACATGCCGGGGCTAGTGGCGACCGCCCGCGAGGCAGCGGAGGGACCCGTGGTCGCCGTGGTCGCTGGCGTTCTCGATGAGGTGCGACCTCGGCTGGTCGAGGCCCGACGCCTCGGGCGGGACCCCAGCGACGTGTTCGCAGCGATGAATCGGGCTCGCGAGGCGTTGCGTCTCCGGATCTACGGAGAAGCGATCGCTGCGAGCCAGGAAGCCCTCGAGCGAGTCAGCAACCTCATCGAGGATATTGAAGGGGTCCGGTCCGAGGCGGAGTCGGTCCGCGACATGCTCGCGCGACTGGGGAAGAACGGCTTCGCCTCAACACCGTACAACGCCCAAGTGGCCCGCTCGCTACAGGCGCTCGACCAGGGGGACCTGACCGGCGCGCGCCGTCTCCTTCAGGAAACGATCTCTTCGCTGGGACGCGATGCCGTGGCCCACTTCCAGGGTCGATTGGTCAGCGTCGCCCAGTCCCTCGCCATTGCAAAAGAACGGGGATTCCTGCCGGCGGAGCTCGAGGGCTCCGAGCAGCAGGTTCGAGCGGCGCTCGACGCGGGTCGGCTCGCCGATGTCGGAGCCCAGCTCGGTCGGATCGACGCGGACCTCCGGACGGCGGCGGCCCCCTACATGGCGCGCCGGCTCGAGGAGATGGAAAAGGGGCTCGCCGAGATTCCGGAAGAACAAGCCGTGACGCCGGCCCGCTCCTCCATGGCGGACGCGGACGTGAACCTCCGGGTCAAGGAGGACCTCCCCGCCTCTCTCGAATGCCTCCGGCGGGCCGAGAGGGAGTTTTCTGCCGTATTTGCCGCCCGGGCCTCGTCGCTGGTCGAAGTCCTGGCACAGGAGCGCCGTGTTCTCGAAGAGATGGGCGGCACTGGCGACGCGATTCAACGGGAGATCGATGAGGTCGAGCAGATCTTCAACATGGGGGACTTCGTTAAAGCGTCGAAGGCCGCCCAAGAGATTCGCGTACGTACTCTCCAACAACAGCTGGTCCGTAGCGAAGAGGCCGTTTCTCACGCGAAGTTGGCGCTCATCGAGCTCGAGACGATGGGGCTCGACGTCGCGGCGTTGCGCACGGACCTTGAGCTGGCCCAAGAAGCGGCGAGGAATTCGAAACACGCGGAGGCGTTCAAGCTCGCGGAAGCCACTGCGGCAACGGGCCGAAAGCTGAAGAGCGAAGCCCAGGAAATCCTCGACCTTCTTTCCGAGACGGGCGAGCAACACACCGCCCTCACCAAACTGGGCCAATCCCTCGATGATTATCGCCCGTCAGTTAACGAGGCGAAACAGGCCTACCGCTCCCTCGACTTTCCCCGGGCCCGGGCGGTTCTCGCCCAGCTCCGAGAGGAGCTGCAGAGCGCGGGCCTGCGGAGCGAGGCGGTGCGGTTGCTTGCGGAAGCGAAGCTCGTCGTCGAGGACGGTCGCCGACTCTCGGTCCCGATGGATTCGGCGGCCGAACGGGTGGCGCACGTGGCCAAGCTCCTCGAGGAGGACCACCTCCGTGAGGCGGCGGCTGAGATCCGATCGGTCCACGCGGAGCTCGTCTCGCTGGTGCGGCCTGTTCTCGAGGAGAACCTCCGGGCGGTCGAAAGCGACACCGACACGGCCCGTGGCATTGGCCTCGACGTGGCCGCCGTCGCCGCGACGCTGAGCGAAGCGCGACGGCGGCTCAGCCAGCCGGTGCCAACGGGCGTCGCGCCGCTGATTGAGAGTGCCCGCTCGCAGTTCTTCGAGAGCCGAGGATTCTTGGAACACTCTGATCGGGTCATGCGCCGGGCCACCGACGCCCTGAACCAGGCGGAATTGGTCCGCGTCGACGTCACGCAACCCCGGGAGCGGCTTCGGAAGGTGCAGGAGCTCATCGGACACCGGGAATACCCCCGCGCGATCGAACAGGCCTCGTCCCTCGAACGGGAGCTCACCCAGGGCACGTTCCAGCAGGTCTCTCGATCTCTCGCCGGGTTCCAAGGCCTGGTCGCCCGAGCCCGTCAGCAAGGCGTCGATACGACCCTCGCGGAGAACTTCCTCCAACAGGCGCGCGCGGCACTCGACAACTCCCAACCGATCGAAGCCCTCCAGCTCGCCGCCCGCGCCGAGAGCGAAATCGAGCGTGTGGAACTCCAGCATGCGATCGCCCAGGGCTCCCTCGAGACGATGGAGCGGAAACTGGGCGCGGCGGAGAAGGACGGCGTGGTCGCCCCGGCCGCTTCGGAGGAGCTGGGCCGGGCTCGGACCGCTTTCGCGCGGCACGACTACGTGGAAGTCCTTGAAATGACCTTGGCCACCTCCGACTCCCTCGCCATCGCCCGCGACTACCACCGCCGAGCCACCGACGCGATCGAGGTGGCCGAGCGGCTTTGCAAAGAGGCGGGCAGCCTGTCGGCCGAGGTCTCGGAGGCCACGACCACGCTCGCGTCGGCGCACGAGCTGGCCACCGCCGGCCAGTACGTCGACGCCATCCGGCGGGCCCGCGAGGCTTCGGAGAAGGCCCGATGGGCGACGGAACGGCTCTACTCCGGCGGGCTCGAGGATGCCCGACGACTTCTCGAATTGGCCCAACGATGGGTGCCCGACGCGGCAACGCAGATCGCGACCAGCGTCGATGACGCCGAGGCCGCGCTCAAGGCCCGGGAATGGAGCCGGGTCACCGACCGTCTCCGTCGCGCCCGCGAGCTCGCCGACCTCGCCCTCGGCGCCGCGCTCGATGCCCGACAGGATTCCCTTCGCGGCCACTACGACCGCATTCTCAGCGTCGACGCCGCGGAGAAGGACCGACGCGCCGAAGTTCTTCGCCGGCTATCGGAGCAACGCGGCCGGCACGCCTACACAGAGGCCTTCGAAACGGCCCGCGAGGAGGAGACTCGGCTCGCCGACACGCGACTCACGGAGCTCCGTCGCCGGACCAAGGACCTGGAGGAGAGTCTGCTGGTGGGCGAGAAGCTCGGCCTCGATACGACCCCCGTCATGCAACTGTTCAGCGAGGCCAAGATCGCCCTGCAAGCCGGGAAGACCGACCCGGTCGGGGGTCTGCTCGACAAGGCGACGACCCTGCTGGGCACCATCGTCAAGCCCCGCGTGACCGACAAGCTACGGGACGTTCGGGCGGAGTTCGTGTTCGCCCGCGATGGACTCAATGTGAACCTCGGGACCGTCGGGGAGATCCTGGACGGGATCCCCCGCCTCGTCGAACGAGGCGAGCTGGTGGACGCGGCCCGGATGCTGCTCTCCTCGGAGGACCAGATCAACCAGCGGAAAGCCCAGCAGCGCGAGCTGACGAACCTGCACTACCTCGTCGACGCCGCCCTGTCGCAAGCCCGGGCCAAGGGCCTGGACACTTCGAAGGCACAGGAGCTGCTCTCCGCGTCGATCCAAGCCCGAGCTACGGACTACGGCCTTGCCCTAGAGAAGGCTCGGGGGGCTCACGAGTTGCTCAAGGCCTTGCTGAAGCCGCCCGAGACGCCGAGCACGTTCTGGCCTTTCCGCCGGGCCCCCGGCAGCGGCGCCTAGCGCTCGCGGGGGGGGATCAGTCGGGCGGGAGCAACCCGCTCCCGGGAGGCAGGCCCCGGACCGCTCCGAGCTGCAGACGGTCGTACTCGACCGAGTGCTTGATGGAGCGTCGCCGCAGTAGCGCGGACACGGCTTCCGTGATCTGGACGACCTCCTGGGCGCGGAAGGCCTTGTAGAAATAGAACTCCGGGCGACCATCCGCGGGGATGGGAAAGATGAGGCGAATGCCGGCCGCGTCCTGCCGGTTGTAGCCTGCGGGTTTCTTGTCCCGTTTGAGATCCCGCAGATTCTCGTCGAGCAATACCTCGGGCAGCATGGGTTCGGCCTCCTTCATGAACGGCCGGTTGGCCTCGACGACGCGCTTGTGGATCTCGGGGTAGATCCGAACGAGGTCCTTGTAACTCCGGCGACCTTCGAGAATGATGTGCCCGCTGCGGGCCTTTACCGGGGGAGTCACAGGGCCCTACCAGCCGCGGGCGGTATATGGCGCTCGCGCCGGCCGCCGGACCGAGACAGCGCCGGGGGTCCCCGGGCGCCTCCGCCGGCGAAAGCCTCAAAGAGGCTCCCTCCTAACCGCCGCCGGGCGCGCTCCCGTAGTCTAGTGGTCAAGGATAGAGGCCTCTCGAGCCTCTGACGCGGGTTCAAATCTGCGCCGGACCGTTCCGGCCGGTGAAACTCCCGCCGGGAGCATGCCCTACCGCGCCCAGGGGACTCTCATATCTCGCCGTCTGGTGGGTGCGCGCGGCGACCGGAAAAGAATGGCGACTCGATATCTCGTCGTAGTCAGCGAAGAGGATGCCACGGCGAGACTGATCGCCGAGCGATGGGGCACCCCGCCGAGTACGGGGGAGTTCGTGGACGGGTCCGCTTTGCGTCAACTCGCGCCGGAGGTTGAGTTTCTTCGACGCCCGGGGCTCCACGTTTACGACACCCAGCTCGGCCATGTGCTGCCCCCGCGCCTTCGATCAGTCCCCATCGTGTTTCCGTCCCGTCACCGCAGCGAAAGCGGCATCGGGTGCCTCACGGTCCATCCCCTCGGGAACCTGGGCCCGACCGCGGAGGTGGGCGGCGAACCGGGTCGTCTCGTTCCTACCGCTGCACGCCTCATGGCCGACGCGTTGCGAGGGGCGGAGGAACCGGCTCAGGCCATCGGGGTTGCTGCGACGTACGAAGCGACCCATCACGGGCCCTTGCTGCACCAACCGGCGTTCTTCGTCGAGATTGCCGACGCGCTGCCGGAAGCCGATCGGCGCACGGCCGCGATCCCGCTCTCCGATGCCCTGTTGGACCTCGCCGAGGACCCTGCCGACCGAGTGGTCGTGGGCGTCGGCGGAGGTCACTACGCTCCCCACTTCACGGAACTAGCGCTCACGCGTCGATGGGCGTTCGCGCACATCGTTCCGCGGTACACCTTGGAGGATCTCACGCCGGACGTCCAACGGCAACTCCGGGAAGGGTCCCCTCCTCCGGAGGGAGTCCTCTTTCAGCGGACGACCGACGCGGAGCGGCCCGAATGGAGAGAGTGGGGCCCGCGCCTGCGCGACGCCGACGCGCCGCCGCACCCCACCGGCGAGCCGCAGGACACGTCTCAGTCGGACTCCGACCGGCGCTTGCCGGGTCGCTGATACATTACCGCGCCGCTCCGATAGACCGCCTTGCCGATCCGAAGGGTCTGGGCCGATGCGAAACGCGGCGCCTTCTCCGCGAGCATCAGGCTCTCGACGACCTGACGGAAGAGCGCGCTCTGGTTGATCTCTGGGTGGCGTTCCAGGAACTCGCTTTCCTCCGACGTGATCGTGATGTTCTTTCGCAGCATCCCGACGATATCCCCGTGCATTCGTGGCTTCCCGGGCATGGCTCGGCTGACAGGATATTGAGTATATATACGTATTCGATTCAGGTGCAGGAGGCTCATTTCGGGGCCGGCCCGGCGGTGACCACCACCGCGCGGTCCGCCGTAAAGCCCACTTCCGCCGCCGCACGAAGTTCTCGCGGGGCTATCCCTCGGAGACGGGCCGGCCAGGTCCGGTAGAAGTCGCCCGGCAAATGATGGTAGCCCACGTCGACGGCGAGTTCGTGGGCGGAAGCCGTCGTTTCCAGTTCGAGCGGCAGGGACCCCAGGGCGCTCTCCCGGATTCGGTCAAGCTCGGTCGGAGGGATGAGATCGCTCGACAGATTCTCGATTTCCTGGAGCATCAGACCGACCACGCGGTCGCGCGTCGCCGGATCAGTTCCCGCGACGGCTTCCCAGTACCCGCTCCATCGCATCGCCTCGAGCTCGCTCGACGCGTGATAGGCCAGTCCGTGCTGCTCCCGGATGCGCTGGAAGAGACGCGAGAGGAGGGGACGGCCTCCGAGCACCTCGTTCAGCAAGAAGAGCTCTGGGTAGACCGGATCGGAACGGGGGACAGTAGGCGCCCCGATGCGCACGGCCACCTGGCTCTGACCCTTGATCGTCACATTCAGTCGGCGGGAACGGGGGAGCCGGGGAGACAGCGTCGGGAGCGGAGGATCGGGGCAGAACGCCTCGGCCGGAAAGTGATGCCCCAACGAACGCTTGACCGCTGGAGGGGGCGCTCGACTGGTCACTACGAGAACGCTGCCGCGGGCCGGGTAGTGCGCCCGATGGAATCGTCGGAGGCGCTCGAGCGAGACTCGGGCAGCCGTTCGCGCGTTGCCCAAACCCGTGGCATGGTACGGATGGCTCTTGGGGAACATGTGGGCCAGCAGCTCTCGCTCGGCTCGAAGGTCCGGCTGAACGATCTGCCGAAGCTGGCGCTCTCGCAGTTGGCGTAGAGCCCGTTCGAGCTCATCCTCCGCAAAGTGGGGGCGGAAAATGGCGTCCGCGAAGATCTCTAGCAGCGGGTTCCATGCGTCCTGGGGCCCCCACAATGTCACTTCTGCGGATTCCGGGGCGATGGCACTGGTCAAGGACGCGCCGAGCCGATCCAGGGTACGGGCCAGCTCCTCCCTGGAGCGTTTGCCCGGCATGCCCACGAGCAGCTTCGCGGCCACCATTGCGAGGCCTTCCGTCTCCGGGGGCTCGAACCCCCAGCCCGCGGGGGCGACGTACGAGATGGAGAAGCTCTGGGCCGAGGCCGGGGGGACTTGAAGGACCATCTCCAGGCCGCTCGGAAGCGTTGTCCGCTCCATCTTGAGGGGATCGCGGCGTTCACTCACTCGGGGTACCTCCTGCAGGTTCGTACCGGACCGTTACGCTCGACTCCTCCGGGAACAGCCGCTCCGCCTCGGAGCGTGCCTCCGCTCGGCTGACATGAAGGACCTGTCGGAGCAGGTCGCGTTCGCGGCTCAGGTTTCCGTTTACGCCGAAGAAGCCCAGACGGAATCCGGACCGGGTGCTCCCCTCGTACGCCAGACGGGCTCCGCGAGCGATGATCGCGCGAGCGTCGGCCCACTCGGCCTGGGTAGGCCCATCCTGGCGGAGCCGACGAACCTCCGTGCGCACCGCGTCCTCCACGTGGTCGATTGGGATCCGGGGCGCCGCTTGGGCCTCGATGGTGAATAGGCCGGGGTAGAGCCGAGGACGATAGTCGCTGGAGGCGCGCACGGCTAATCCGGTTCGAACCAATCTCCGGTAGAGCCGAGAGTTCGGGTGCTCCGTCGACCGAGACCAGAACGGCTGGGGGGAGAAGAGGCTCGTCTCGCCTCCAAGCAGTTGGTCAAGCAGCATCACGGCGGCCGCTCGGTGATCATCGAAGGCCGGCGCCGGCCATCCCACCTCGACCAGCGGCGTAGACCCAGGTCCCCGCAGCTGGCCACGACGCGGACCCCGGATTGCGGGTTCAGTCTCGGCGACCTTGGTCGCCGCTCCGCCGCCCGTGATTCGCCCGACCCTACGTCGAATCTGGCGTAGGGCAGTCGGAGCCTCGAAACCGCCCGTCAGTACAAGGAGCGCATTTCGGGGGCCGTAGAAACGATGATAATAGTCCTCGACGGCGGACGTGGGCATTCGCGCCATATCCCCCGCGAACCCGAGCGGATCCCACCGGTAGGGGTGCTGGCGGAACGCGAGGGCGTGGAGCTCCTCTCCCACCCGGAACTCGGGGCGATTCTCGTTTCCTTCGCGTTCCGACAAGATGACCACCCGCTCCCGGTCCGAATCCGTGGGGTCCATTCGTGCGTCGACCATCCGGTCGGCCTCGATGCGGAGCGGCACGTCCCAGTGCTCTTTCGGGACCGTTGCGAAGTAGGCAGTGAAGTCATTGTCCGTGAACGCGTTGGATGTTCCCCCGATGGCGAAGATCGCTCGGTCGATCTCCCCCTTCCGGTAGTGGGGGGATCCCTGGAACATCATGTGCTCGACCCAGTGACTGACCCCGGTGATGCCGGGGTGTTCGTTGACCGACCCTACGTGGTACCAGACCCAACTGCTTACGGTGGGGCTCTGCGAGTCGGGCGCGAGTATCACATCCAGGCCGTTGCGCAGGCGGACCCGCTGTACCCGACCCGGAAAGCCGACGGCTGGCGTCACGCGCGGCGGGAGTGGAGGCCGCTTATAACGGGCCAGTGACGCTGTACTCCGTTAGCCCATCACAATGGTTAAGCCCGGGCGCCTCCCACCGAGCGCCGTGCGGGCCGCCTTTCAGCTCGTTAGACTTGGGAACACCCTCGTCTCTTTCGTGGGCACGATTGTCGGTGGAGTGGCGGCCCGCGGCGCCGGCGTCGACCTACCGGCCTCCCTCTGGATCCTCCTCGTTCTGGCCGCGTCGTCGACCGCGTTCGTGACCGCGGGAGGCAATGTCGTCAACGACCTCCTCGACCGCGACTCGGACCGCGTGAATCATCCGGATCGCCCGCTCGTGACGGGCGCGATCTCCCCCGGGGTCGCCCGCTGGACCGCCACCGGGCTCCTCGTCGCCGCGGTTGTGGTCGCCGTCCCGGTGATTCTCGTGCGTCCTCTCGTGGGCGTGTTCTTGGCCGCGGCACTGGTCGCGTTGCTCTCGTACGAGTTTCGCTTCAAGTCGGCCGGCTTCGGAGGGAACCTCCTCGTCGCGTTCTTGACCGGCCTGGTCTTTCTCTACGGAGGAGCGGCAGCCGGGATGCCGGTCGCTGTTCTTCCTTTCGGGTTCATGGCGTTCTTCGCCACCCTCAGCCGTGAGGTCATCAAAGACATGGAGGACCTCACCGGCGATGTGAACCGCCGGACACTTCCGCGGATTCGAGGCATGGCGTTCTCGAGTGGGGTCGCTCGAGGTGCGATTGCCACCGCGTTGGCGCTCAGCGTGCTCCCACTCTTCGTGCTCCTGCCGCTTGACTCCGTCGCGGGGATTATGTACGCGTCGCTGGTCCTCGTGGCGGATGCGCTGTTCGTCGTGTCAGTGACATGGCTTCCGGCGCGACTGCACTCGGAGCAAACGGTGAGCAAGGCGGCCATGGCGGTGGCACTGATCGCGTTCCTGGCCGTGGCGTTCCGATAGAGGAGATCATGGGTCGCGTTCTTCAGTATCTCACCGACAAGCTGCGGCGCGGCCCGCTTCACATGACACTCATCGATCCGGACAAGAAGGGCGGCGCGTCGGCCGCCAAGGTCGCGGCGGCGGCGGTGGCACTCGGGTCGGATGCCATCATGCTGGGGGGATCCACCGGGATCTCTCCAGAAAAAATGGCCGAGACCGCACGAGCGGTGAAGGCGGCGGTTCCGGTGCCGACGATCATCTTCCCGGAAAGCCCGGCCTCGATCACGGCAGCGGCCGACGCGATCTACTTCATGAGTCTCCTCAATTCCCGCAGCGTCGACCACGTGATCCGGATGCAAGCGCGCTCGGCGCTCGAGATCCAGCGCATCGGGCTCGAGCCGCTCTCGCTCGGATACATCATCGTCGCTCCAGGAATGCGGGTGGGGGAGGTGGGTCAGGCGGACGCCGTCCCCCGGGAAGACGTGACCCTCGCTCAATCGTACGCTCTTGCCGCGGAGTTCCTGGGAATGCACCTCGTCTACCTCGAGGCGGGTTCCGGGGCACCCTCCCCGGTACCGGTGGAGATGGTGCAGGGCGTTCGGAAGGTCCTTCACATCCCCCTCATCGTAGGCGGAGGAATCCGGACGGCCCAAGAGGCCGGGAATCTCCTCGCCGCCGGCGCACAGATTCTGGTCACGGGCACCGTGACCGAGCAGGAAGGTATCGGC
>Ga0187818_10000882_pt1 | contig 11533 bp, 7 predicted proteins | sample NC_wetland_sal_i_14_FD_130581 | JGI IMG/M metagenome (GOLD analysis project Ga0187818, IMG submission 130581) | Wetland sediment microbial communities from Neuse River Estuary, North Carolina, USA - SO4_3 | ecosystem: Environmental > Aquatic > Freshwater > Wetlands > Sediment | place: USA: North...
CGGAATCCCAGGGCAGGACCGCCACCCGCAGAAAGAAGTCCTCGATCAGGTTGTGCAAGCGCGCGGCATGCGGAAGCCGCGCCGCTCCGAAGCGCAACTCCCCTTCCGTGACCGCGGATATAGCGACCTGAGCCATCGCCACTTTCACCAGACGACGGTCGACCGCCGGGCTGTTCCCTTTGATGATGCAGCTCGCAATATTGGTGTCAAGCAGGTAGCGGACCGCCATTAAAACAACTCGCGTTTCTGCGGGGCTTCATCCTGACGGTCGGCCATGAACTCATCCGGAACATTGGCTTCTTGCCGAAGTTCGAAAAAGCTGTCCCATGATTCCGGACGCCGTGACAAGACCACGTCTCCGGTACTTTGGTCTTGCCGGATAAAGACCTCGCTGCCTTCAAAACGAAAATCGGCAGGCAAGCGTACCGCCTGACTGCGGCCATTGAAAAAGAGCTTGGCTGTGCGCGGCATCCGGGCCTCCTTAGTCTGATATATACCATGATGTATTACACGGAGTCAAGGACTTAAGTGTGTGCGCGAGAACTACTTTTTCGCGTGCCAGGGTGGACCGAGAACCCCGGAATCCAGCCCCGAAGGGGCGGCATAGTCAAAGCCCCGGACGTAAGTCCGGGGTAGGAGTGGGAAACGACCGAGTCCCGAAGGGACGACACCGAAGTTCTTAAGGGGCCGCTGGGGTCAGACCGGGGAGCGGAGGGGGTTCCCGCAGCCTCCCCGCCTCCTCAAAGCCGGTGTAAAATTAAGTCGCGAATATCCGCGCTAATGTTCCCGTCCTGGAAAGGATCTCCTATGGCCACCATGGAAGCCCCGCCGCGCCCGCGAGTCCGCCTGCATGAAGGCGCGTTCAAGAATGAGCCGTTTGTAGATTTCACCAAAGAAGACAACGCGCGCAAGATGCGCTCCGCCATCGAGAAAGTCCGCGGCCAGCTCGGCCGCGAGTATGACCTGATCATCGGCGGCAAACGCCTGCGTACGGCCGACAAAATCCGTTCCCTCAATCCGGCCACACCGTCGCAGGTGGTCGGCGTCCACCAGAAGGCGGGCAAAGAACATGTCGAGCCGGCCGTAAACGCCGCGCTGAAGGCCTTCGAAAGCTGGAGACATACTTCCGTCGAAGAGCGCGCCTCGCTCGTGTTCCGCGTGGGTGACCTGCTGCGCGAACGCAAGTCCGAATTCATGGCCTGGATGGTCTTCGAAGTTTCGAAGAACTGGTCCGAGGCGGACGGCGACGTTGCCGAGACCATCGACTTCTGCGAATTCTACAGCCGCGAAGCGCTCCGCTTTGCCAAGGCCGAGACGCCGGTGCAGCTGCCGGGAGAGCGCGACCGCCTGACCTATATCCCGCTCGGCGTCGGCGCCGTGATTCCGCCGTGGAATTTTCCCTGCGCCATCATGGCCGGTATGACGCTGGCCTCGATTGTCAGCGGCAATACGGTGGTGCTGAAGCCCTCGAGCGATTCGCCCACGATCGCGGCCAAGTTCGTCGAACTGCTGGAAGAGGCGGGGATGCCCGAAGGCGTAGTGAACTTCTGCCCCGGCGGCGGCGCGACCTTCGGCGACGCGCTGGTGGCCCATCCCAAGGTCCGCTACGTCGCCTTCACCGGCTCGCGCGAAGTCGGACTCCACATCAACCAGACCGCCGCGCACCAGCCACCGGGGCAGGTCTGGATTAAGCGCACCATCCTCGAAATGGGCGGCAAGGATGCCATCATCGTCGATGCCGACGCCGACCTCGACTCCGCGGTCGAGGGCGTCGCGTCCGCGGCCTTCGGCTTCCAGGGCCAGAAATGTTCGGCCTGCTCGCGCGCCATTATCGACGAGCGCATCTACGACAAGTTCCTCGAGAAGCTGAAAGCCCGCGTCGAGCGCACCACCGTGGGCGATCCCACCGAGAACCCGAACATGGCGGCCGTGATCAACGAAGGCTCGATGAACGACATTCTGCGCTACATCGAGATCGGCAAGAAAGACGGACGCCTGATCACGGGCGGCGCTCGCGCAGCCAGTGCAGGCGAAGGCTACTTCATCCAGCCCACCGTGATCGCCGACATCCTGCCCAAGTCCAAGCTCGAGCAGGAAGAAATCTTCGGCCCGGTCCTGGTGGTGATCAAGTCGCGCAACTTCGATCACGCCCTTGAAATCGCCAACGACACCGAGTTCGCCCTGACCGGCGCCGTGTACTCCAGCTCGCGCGAGAAACTGGAACGCGCCGTGCGCGAATTCCACGTCGGCAACCTCTACCTGAACCGCAAGTGCACTGGCGCCATGGTGGGCGCGCACCCCTTCGGCGGCTTCAACATGTCGGGGACGGATTCCAAATCAGGCGGACCGGACTACCTGTACCTGTTCACGCAAGCGAAGAGCGTGGGCGAGAAGCTCTAACAGGTTGCGGAAAAGCCCGCGATTCGTATCAGGGCATCGCTTTAGCGATGCCGCAACCTGCCTCCTTAGAACGGCTCCTTCAGGGGCCTTCGGGCTCCCGCCTATTTCTCAGCGTGCAATTGCTCCGCAAGGTAAGGGCCGATTCCCATTTCCCCAATGGCGTGGAGCTGGGACTCGAGGAAATCCACATGCCTTTCTTCGTCCTTGATTACCTTTTCAAAGAGATTGCGTGATCCGTCGTCGGAAACCGCGACGCAAATGTTCACAGCGGCGTTGTATTGTCGGACCGCATCCAGCTCATCTTTAAGATCGGCTTCCAGATGCTCTTGGACGGAGGTGCCGATCTTGGGGATAAGAGCGACATCGACCTTGGGCACGGCGTCAAAGAAAATAATGCGTTCGATAAAACCTTCGGCGTGGCGCATTTCCTCGATAGCGCGTTGTTTGGTGCGATCGCCGAGCCGGGCATATCCCCAGTTGTGGCAGGTTTCTGCTTGAACCATGTATTGCACGATGGCCGTCAGCTCTGACGCCAGCGCCGCATTCAGTTGCTCGATCACCTTCGCATCGCCGTGCATAAGACTTCCTCCGGGCCTTATTTTGCAATCGGGAGAGCGGCGCCGCTGTGATCCCGCGCACAGGGTCTGGTGTCGAACCGCGCCCGAGACCTAGCGGGCATTTCCGGCCGCGTCCATTCAAGCGTTCGGAGACAGGTTGTGCCGCAAGGCTTCGGAGTCCAATTCGCCTTCCCACCGCCCCAGCACGAGCGTGGCGACGCCATTGCCGATCATATTGACCACGGCGCGGAACATGCTCAGGAAGCGATCAATCCCCAGAATCAGCGCCATCCCTGCTACGGGGATGGTCGGAACCACCGACAGCGTACCCACCAGCGCAATGAACGACGCGCCCTGCACTCCACTCGCCCCCTTCGAAGTAAGAGTCGCCACCGAGAAAATGGTGAGTTGCTGGGCCAGGCTCAGATGAGTGTTGGTGGCCTGCGCCACAAACAGAGCTGACATCGTCATGTATAAACTGCTGCCGTCGGTGTTAAAAGTGTATCCCGTTGGGACTACCAGTCCCACCAGCGACTTCGAGCAGCCCAGCCGTTCGAGCTTCGCCATCAACGTCGGGATCGCCGTCTCCGACGAACTTACGGCCAGCACCAGCAGGATCTCTTCTTTGATGTACGCCAGAAAACGGAAGAGATTGAAACCGGCAACCCAGGCGACCGCGCCCAGCACGATCACGACAAAAAGGACCGAAGTCACCCAGAACGTTCCAATCAGCCGCGCCAGGGGCCCAAGCGAGGCCAGACCGTACTTGCCGACCGTGTAGGCCATCGCGCCAAAAGCCCCGATGGGCGCGAACTTCATCAGGATGTTGGCCACTCCAAACACGGCATGAGATAGGGCGTCAATCAGGTCGATCAGCGGTTTCGCGCGCGATCCCGCCGCCGAGAGAGCGAATCCAAACAGCAGCGCCACAAAAACAACTTCGAGAATATCTCCCTTGGCAAAGGCGTCGACCACGGTGGTCGGAATAATGTGCACCAGAAATTCGCTGACGCTCTGCGCCTTCGCCTGCCCCGCGTATTCCGCCACCGACTTGGCATCGAGCGTGGCCACGTTCACATTGAAGCCGCTGCCCGGATGCACCACATTGCCTACCACCAGCCCGATCACCAGAGCCAGGGTCGAAATAACCTCGAAGTAAATCAGCGCCAGGCCACCCACGCGGCCGACTTTCCTCAGGCTCTGCATGCCGGCGATTCCGGTGACGACGGTGCAGAAGATGATCAGAGTAATGATCATCGAAATCACCCGGATGAAGGCGTCGCCCAGCGGCTTCATGGCGACCGCGCGCTCCGGATGAACACAGCCCAACGCCACCGCAAGGACCATCGCCACCAGCACCTGCACCCAAAGCACGCGGTAGAAGGGCGGTTTGCTGGATGCTTGTTTTTGTGAAACGCCGGCCTGAACGGGTGGAACAGTAGCCATCATGGTCCCTTGGGGAATTGATGAGTCTTACTTCGCAGGCTCCGTCTCGAGCGTGCGCACCAGCCAGGGAATGATCACCTGTTTGAAGATGACGGGGTCCGGCCACACCTTTACCTGGCGCCCGAGATGCCCGCCCTGCGGATTGATCCAGGCGGTCTTCGGGGTGTCCCCTTTACTGAGGAGCAGGTAGATGTCGGAGATCGGGACTTGCGTGTCCAGCACTCCGGCGAGGATCAGCATCGGCGCCATCGGTTTGCCCAGCAGGCCCTGTTTGACGAGCGACATCCGGGGCAGGACTTCCGCCATTTCGTCCACGGTTTTCACATTGTCCAAGATGGCCATCAGCGCCGGTACCTGATCGAAGAGATACTCGCGGTTGCCGAGCAGGGAATTCATTAAGAACTCTTTTTGGAAGAACCTGTCTGTCGGCGGCGACTGCGCGCTGGCCCCTCGCAGGCGGCTGCGCTCGACAATGGCCATCTTGGTGGCCCAGTACGCGCCCCAACTTACGCCGTGCATGGCGACTCTGGCCTTGTCGATCTCGGGCCGGGTGGCAACGTAATCGAGCACGCGTGAGAGCATCCGCTCGGAGTTCTCACTGACTTTGATCGGGGACTGTCCGGTGCCGGGGCCATCCACGGCGAGATATCCGATCCCATACGGCAGGATCGCGCTGAAGCTCTCCGACAAGTCTTCCTTGCGGCTGTCCAGCCCATTGACTGCGATCACCAGCGGGACGGGTCCCTGGGCATTCTTCGGCAGGCGCAGGTAGCCGATGATTTCCTTGCCCTCGAAGGGGATGTGAACGATCTCCAGCGGCGGATCCCAGAAGCGGGCGTGAGCCAGGAATGCCTCGATCGCCTTTTCATAGGAGCGCTGCTTTCCCGGAGACGCCGGAATCGGCCAGCGCCCGAAGGAATAAAGGCGCCAGGCGCGGATGTAATCGGCGTTGGCCTTCGTCGGGTCGGTTTTCTCCAGCGACTTCGCTTCGTTCGAGTAGCGATCGGCCACACCCATGAAGCCCGCGGCCCACTCGTCCTTGTCTTTCGTGTGGATGGAGGCGAAGGCTTCCTTCACGTCGGTGGGATCCAGTCCGATGAGCGGATACACTCCGTTCTCCGCGCGATAAATGGCTTCGGTCTTGATTTCGTCGAGCGTGCGCTCCCGTTTCTCTTGGGCGAAAGCCACGATGCTCATGACAAAAACAAGCAGAACGATTGCTGATGTCGGGATGCGATGAAGCGGGATTGGTATTGGCACGAATTGTCTCTCTCTGGTTTGAGTATGGTTGCGTTGGCTCAACCCGCCGTGGCTAATAGGTCGAGCTGGTGATCGGAAGCAGGGCATGACAATCTAGAAGATCCGAAAAATTTGGGGCCGGATGAAATCCGGCCCCACTCTGGGGGAGCGTGGGCGCAACTAAAAAGTAAGCTTCAAAGCCAGTTGCACAGCGCGATTACCGCCGGAACCCACGGCGGGGTTGGCAGCAGCGACGTCCGGAGTGGCACAGCCGCAGCCAAAGCCACTCGCGGAAGGATCATTGAACCCGTAACCATTCTGGCCGCCGTATGGATTGGCGAAGTTGGGATGGTTAAAAATATTGAAGAACTCGGCCCGAAACTGGGCGCGGAGTCGCTCGCCGAAATGCCAGTTCTTCGCCAGCGAGAAGTCCACGTTGCGGAAACCAGAATCGGGGAAGGTGTTGCGGCCCATGTTGCCGAAGTGCCCGAGTGCCGGAGGAATCATGATGGAGTTGCCCTTGGCGTAGCATCCAAACGCGTTGAGGGCGGCGGTCGCCGCGCCGGCAGTTCCACCGTCAAGAGCCAAGGCCTTTGCGGCACAAGACGGATTGCTCGCACCCGGGAATTGGGGAATCGCTGTCGGCCCCGACTTGAAGTCGTCTGGTTTCCCAAAGAAATTCCACCGGAGGGGGCTGTTGGCTGGAGGGCTGAAGGGCAGCGGACCTACCCCGGCGGCATCCGTTCCCAGGTCAATCGGTCCCCAGTACTGCGGACTCTGCAAGGTCACGACCGAGTTGATCTCCCAGCCCTCCAGAGCCTGCCCGTAGCCCTTCTTGCCGGGGAGGGCGTAGGTGAGCGAAACCGTGAGGCGGTGACGAACATCGAAATCGCTGTTCGCGTATTCGCGGCCCAGGTGAGAGGAATCCTGTGGTAGGCCTGCTCCGTAGCCAAAAGCCCAGTTTGCCGCCACGTCATCGAGAGAATGCGAGTAAGTGTAACCGGCCACCATGCTCAAGCCATGGAAATTTCTGGAGTTCAGCGTCGCTTGCAGGCCGTTGTAGTTGGACCGATAGACGTTGCCCATCTGGAAGATGTTGCTCAGGTAGGGAAACTTCCCGTTGACGGTGTATGGACGTGCCATCTGCTCGCATAGCGCGGGAGTCAAAGGGGGCGTGCTACAACCGGGCAAGTACGCCGAGCCCACCGGCGGCTGATTGATGTCGCTGATCCCAGTCAGCCTGGAGCCATGGTTGCCGACATAAGCCAGTTCCAGCGAAAGGTTCGGGGTAAACGCGTGTTGCAGACTGAGGGTCCAGTTCCACACGTAGGGGGTCTTCAGGTTGCGGTCAACAGCCATGATGGGACAGGCATTGCCTCCGGCTGGGGTTGGGGTGTCGCAATGAAGCGCAGCAGCGCTCAGATCGCCGTAAATCGGCCCAGTGTCCCAGGGAAACCCCGGAAAGACAGTCAGGTTGGCAGTGGTGATCGTTCCCGGGCCCGGGCTGCCATTGATAATAGCCCCGGTCGGCACGCTCGGCAGGCCGAAGCTATTGTTGAACGCGAGGAATGACTGCCAGTTTACCGTTTCGTAAACCAGCCCGCCTCCGCCGCGGATCACGGTCGTTCCTTTGCCGTTGATATCCCAGGCAAATCCGAAACGCGGAGCGAAATCCTTGGGGTCGGAGTTGTAGGGCGCGCCGATCTGTTTTCCTACCTGAACCAACCCGAGATTGGGATCGAAGTTGCCGAGCAGGTTATGGGCTTCCTTGACCACCGAGTTGAATTCATAGCGCAGTCCGAGGTTGATGGTCAGGTTATTGGACATGCGCCAGTCGTCCTGAACAAAGGCGGCATAGGCCCAATTGCTGAGTTGCCTTTTGGGATCTCCGACGCCAACGGTTGCCTTGAGAGGCGCACCCGTAAAGAAATCTTCTAGCGGTGTCGTGTTGAGGGTCTGACCAGGGTTGTTGGGATCGGGCGTGTTACCACCCACGAAGGTGATGCTCCCCCGCGCATTTCCGTAGGCGGCGTTGGTCACAGCATCGCGATGAATCTCGCCGCCGAACTTGATCGAGTGCTTGCCCGCCGTGTAGGAAACGTGGTCGATAAACTGCGTGATGGTGTCAGGTCCCTGGAACTTCGGCCATTTGAACCCACCCAGGCCCGGAAGGAAAGCGCCGGCAAACCCGATGCGCGGCAATCCCCCAGTGAACGGGCCAGAGACGCCGGTATTGAGCCCATAACCGGATGCGGGTGTGTTGAGATCGCCCGGCAATGTCGGTTGGTAGAGGCGGTTATATCCAACGCGTGCTTCGTTGACCCAGCGGGGACTAGGAGTCCACGCCCAGTTTCCGCCAACCACTTGGGCTCGGGTGTGGATCTTCGACCGCCACTGCGATTGCAACTCCGGAAAGTCTTCGACCGTCCCCGAGTCGTTCCCGAAGAAGTACATCCCGCTGATACGGTTTTTATCGTTGACGTTGACGTCCACCTTGCCGAGCGCATTGTAAACGCTGACCTGGTTGGGGAATCCATTCGGGATATTGATGTTTGGATTGTTGTTGGTGGGGAAGCCTGATCCGTTGCATGTACCCGAGAGCGTGCAGCCGGCGACTTGCAAGCTGGCTTGGCTCACTTTGATTGCTCCTCCCGATGCCTGAATATCGTTAATCACATCGAGAATACTGTTGGCGCAGTCGCCGGTTTTGGAACCGAAGAGGCAGTTGGGCGTGGTAGGCGTGGGCATTGTGACCATGGAGGGGCTGGTGACGCCTCCAAAAGAGTTTCCTACGTCATAAGTCTGCGCTTCATAGGCCCCAAAGAAAAAGGCCTTGTTTTTGACAATCGGCCCGCCGAGACTGCCGCCGTATTGTTCCAGAGTTCTGGGGAGCTTAGCATTGGGTACGGTGTTGAAGAAGTTCCGGGCGTCCATCACACCGTCGCGCCCAAACGCGAACGCCGTGCCGTGAATCTGGTTGGTGCCGGACTTGAGACCAACGTTAACCACCGCCCCGGGCTTCCACCCGAATTGGGCGGGTGGGTTCTCTTCCAGGTTAAATTCCTGAATCGAGTCGATCGGCAGAATCGTCGCCGAATCACCGGCGACACCGGCGCCGTTGATGATGGCTTGACCGGAGTAAGGCTCGCTGTTGAACAGGCCCTCAACGAAATAGGCATTGTCTTCCGCGCGTAATCCGTTCGTGCTCGTCGTCGAGAATCCGCCGCCGGGATATCGCGTCACGCCGGGACGAAGCTGTAGCAGATTCTCGTAGTTACGGCCGTTGAGTGGAAGATCATTGATCTCAACGTTGCTCAACGTGCCCCCCAGAGTCGCCGAGGTAACGTCGAGCAGGGGCGCTTCGCCGGTTACGGTGACAGTTTCGGTGACGTTGCCCGGCGAGAGTGAGAAATCGATGTCCACGTCTTTCGCGACTTCCAGCAAGACGCTGGGGCGCTCGGTCGCCTTGAAACCTTTGGCCTCGGCGCGCACGGCGTAGGTGCCGGGAGGCAGCGCCGCGATGACATACACCCCCGACTCGTCCGTCGTCGCCGTCCGGCTCGTCCCCCGCTGGACGTCTTTCGCGGTCACGGTCGCGCCCGCCAGGGCGGCTCCCGACTGGTCGTGAATAGTCCCCAGGATGCGACCGGTGGTGGTTTGGGAAAACAGCGGAACACAGACGGCGAGCACTAAGCAAGCGATGCCCACGACCCGAATGCCTTTTATCGTAGAACGCATTACGGACCTCCAGACGAGGATGGAACTAATGGTCCGACAGCTATACCACCCCGCGGGATAGAATGTCAAGCACTAGGCCAGGCACAGCCTTGACGTGGACTAGGTGTCCGGTAGTATTGTGGTCCGACCACGATAATTAGGCTTCTCGTTGAGTTGCCTTGGTTGCAGAATGGTTGGTTTCTTAATACTCAAAGTGGAAAGGACAAGGCGACCATGGCAATTACTACTGTGAACCCGGCGACCGGGGAATTAGTAAAGAGCTTCGAACCTCTCACTCCGGCGGAGATTGAACAAAAGCTACAGCTGGCGGCCTCGACGTTTCAGGAATATCGGCGCACACCGTTTGCCGAGCGGTCGCGCCTGATGGTCCGCGTGGCGGAGATCATAGAAAAGGAGAAAGAGGATTGCGGGCGGCTGATGACGCTCGAAATGGGAAAACCTTTGAAAGCAGCCGTCGGGGAAGCGGCGAAGTGTGCAACCGCCTGCCGCTACTATGCCGAGAATGCGCAGCGCTTTCTGGCGGACGAGATCGTCGACACCGGAGCCAAGCGGAGCTTCATTCGCTACCTGCCGCTGGGGCCCATTCTGGCAGTGATGCCGTGGAACTTTCCTTTCTGGCAGGTTCTGCGCTTTGCCGCGCCGGCGCTGATGGCGGGCAATGTCGGGCTGCTGAAGCACGCTTCGAACGTCCCGCAGTGCGCGCTGAAGATTGAAGAGATTTTTCGCCGCGCCGGATTTGCCGAAGGTGTTTTCCAGACCCTGCTCATCGGGTCGGGGCCGGTGGACGGTATTTTGAATGACCCGCGGGTAGCGGCGGCGACGCTGACCGGCAGCGAACAGGCGGGGATCCAGGTGGGCGTGTCCGCGGCCAAGCGGATCAAGAAGGTGGTGCTCGAACTCGGCGGCAGCGATCCCTTTATTGTGATGCCCAGCGCCGATCTGGAGGCGGCGGTGGCGAACGCGGTGGATGCCAGGATCCAGAACAATGGGCAGTCGTGCATTGCCGCCAAGCGCTTCATCGTGGCGGAAAAAATTGCGGATGAATTCGAGCGCAAGTTCATCGCCCGCATGGAGGCGCTCCGCATCGGCGATCCGTTTGACGAGAGCACGCAACTTGGTCCGCTGGCGAATGCGGAGGCTGTGAAATCGCTCGACGCAGACGTGAAGAAAACGATCGCGGCGGGCGCGCGCCTGCTTACGGGTGGGCATCCCCTGCAACGCCCCGGCTACTTCTACGCTCCGACCGTGCTCGACCGTATTCCGAAAGACTCACCTGCGTACAAAGAAGAATTCTTCGGGCCGGTGGCTTCCATTTTCCGCGCAAAGGATGTGGACGAGGCGATCCGGATTGCGAATGACAGCCGCTTCGGTCTGGGAGCCAGCGCCTGGACCCGAGACCCGGTCGAGACCGAGCGGTTTGTCAACGAACTCGAAGCCGGCATGGTCTTCCTGAACAAGATGGTGGCTTCCGACCCGCGCCTCCCCTTCGGGGGCGTGAAGCAGTCGGGCCACGGGCGTGAACTTGGAGTGCATGGGATTCACGAGTTCGTGAACATCAAGACGGTGTGGATTCAGTAAGTGAGAAAGGCGGTCGTTGGTCGCCGGTCGTTTGTTGCTGGCTAACCATCGACAGCCGATGAGCGGTTTTCCTGACGATCTATGGTATAGTGGTTGGACCGCTATACCTGATGGGATAGCGGTTCTTGGCTTTTGAGGGCGCAATGGCAAATGAAGAATTAGATTCGCTGCACGCCAAACCGCTCTACCGGACGGTGAAGACGTCGCGCCTGTACGAGCAGATTGTGCAGCAGGTGGAAGAATCCATTCTGAACGGCCAACTCAAGACTGGGGACCAACTGCCGGCGGAGCGGGACCTTGCCCAGCGATTCGGGGTAAGCCGGACGGCGGTGCGCGAAGCGGTTAAGACCCTGCGTGAAAAAGGCCTGGTCGAAGCCTACTCCGGGCGCGGGACGTTCGTGACCAATGGGACTTCCCAGGCGATCCGGCAATCGCTCGATCTGATGATCCGGATCAGCCAGCAGGAAGGGTCGGCGCACCTGGCCGAGTTGCGGCAGGTTCTGGAGCCGGAGATTGCGGCCCTGGCGGCTCCGCGAATTGAGGAGCAACTGCTCAGCACCATGCGCGAATTGGTC
>Ga0187818_10000883_pt1 | contig 11531 bp, 8 predicted proteins | sample NC_wetland_sal_i_14_FD_130581 | JGI IMG/M metagenome (GOLD analysis project Ga0187818, IMG submission 130581) | Wetland sediment microbial communities from Neuse River Estuary, North Carolina, USA - SO4_3 | ecosystem: Environmental > Aquatic > Freshwater > Wetlands > Sediment | place: USA: North...
AGCTTGTTGGGCTGGGTATCGTTGGCCACCAGAATGTCAGGCCAGCCGTCGCCGTTGTAGTCCAGAATCGCGATGCCCAGGCTCTTCGAAGTCGGATCACCCAGTCCCGCTTTCTGCGTGGCATCTTCAAACTTGCCGCCTCCCAGGTTGTGCCACAGCCGCAGCGAAGCGCCCTTGTACGATTCCGGCGTGCAGTACGATTTGTGCGCGCCATCGAGTGTGCAGTAGAGATCGGTCTGTTCGCTCCACTGCACGTAGTTCGCGACGACCAGATCAAGTTTGCCGTCGCGATCGTAGTCCACCCAGGCGGCGCTGGTTGAGAATTCGTTCGGCCCCCACATCCCGGCCGACTTCGTCACGTCAGTGAAAGTACCGTTGCCATTGTTGTGGAACAGATGGCTCTGCCCGAGTGCGGTAACGAAGATATCATCGAACCCGTCGTTGTCATAGTCGCCGACAGCCACGCCGAGTCCATACATCGGCACGGCCAGGCCGGCCTGACGCGTCACGTCCGTGAACGTGCCGTCGCGGTTGTTGCGGTAGAGCTTGAGCGTCGTGACACCACCGTGAGAGTGTCCAGGAAAATCTTTGCCGTTGATCAGCAGAATGTCGGGATATCCGTCGTTGTCATAGTCAATGAATGCGCAGCCGGGGCCCATGGTCTCCGGCAGCCACTTCTTACCAAATGCGCCATTGTTATGAGTGAAATGAATGCCGGCCTGCGCGGTGATGTCGCGGAAGTAGATCTGCTGGGCACCACTGGTAGTCGCCAGCGCAAGAATCATTAACCACAGAGATACAGAGACACAGAGGAACCTTAAAGAAGAAGCCCTTTGTCTTTCTCTGTGCTTCTGTATCTCTGTGGTGAACTGCTTCGATGAAAAAACGCTCACCTGGAAGCTCCTGCGGAGACGGTTTCCCGAGGCCGGGCCTTGCCCCACTGGATAGCCGAGGCGGCTGTCCCCACTTTGGTAGTCGTAACTATCGGCAACCGCACCGAGAGATGCTCATGGACGGCCTGCCGTTCGTTGTTATCTTCCGGATGAAGCCGGCGGTATGGCCCGGTGATCGCCTGCGACGATTCGTCCGCTTTAAACCGCAGGTAGAGCGCCTGATGCTCTTTGGCCATTTTCTGGTTGCCCAGGCCGTTGTAGCAGAGCATCAGGTTGTAATGTGCCTGCAGGTCTTCGGGATCGATCGCGAGTACCGATTGCAGAGTTCTGACCGCGTCTTCATATTTGCGCTGAAGGAAAAGCACGCGAGCCAGATCGTTAAGCGCAACCCGGTCTCGCGGATACTGCGCCAATACGATTCGCAGACGTTCCGCCGCGCCTTCATAGTTGCCATCAGCGCGAAGAACTCTGGCATAGAAGAAATTCGCACGCGCCAGATTCGGAGAGAGGGCCAGAGCTTTTTCCAACACGACCCGGGCGCGTGCCATGTCGCCTTCCTGCACGGCGCACCGGCCAATATTCACCCAGCCGTCGGGATTGTTGGGGTCCGCCTCGGTCACCTTCTGGAAGGCCGCCGCCGCTCCTTTCAAATCTCCCTGCAGGAACAAGCCGATTCCGTAATCATTCCAGCGCTGCCACTCTTCCTTGCGGACGATGGTCTTGGGCCGAGGTGCGGGCGTGTTGCGCGCGACAACCCGAAGCGTGACTTCATCCTCGGCGATAGCGACAATCGGGAGGTCAGGTATCTTTTCTTCTTTCGCCGAGACTCCTCTCAGCGGCGCGGTAAACACAAACGAGCGATCGTCGTAATCGGGAGTAACCTCGCGACCTGCCTTCAGCTCCGGCTCACCCGCGAACGAAAACTGCGTTCCCCACCACGAAAATTTCCGGTAGCACAGCCGCGCATGCAGGGTGATCTTGTTTCCCACATTTTCAGGAATGAGCACGCGATAATGCACTGTATCCGCTGCTCCCGGCGGAATCAGCCGCACATAGACGACAGCCCGCGTGGCCCAGGCATTGCGTTTGTTGATGGGGTTGCCGTGCCCATCAATCTGCAGCGAACGGTAGAAGTGCGCTCCCTTCTCCACCGGACCGCGACCGTTATCCTCAACCATTCCACTCCAGAAAATAGTCTGCCCCTTGTCGTCCGTCCCCTTCAGTTCGAGCCAGGTATCGTAGGCATCCACCGTGCCACCGGGAAAGAAGTGGCCGACTTTCTTCGTGCGCACGACCACGTCCACGCGCACGGTATCCCCACGCCGCAGCGCGGGCTGCACGCGGTTCAACGGTGCAGTGATGGGAGCAACTTCTTCACCCGACTCTGCGATCTTGTTCTCGGCTTCTTCTCCAACCGCGAACGTCGTGGAGAGTTCCGTCTGGCTCGCCGCACTGGTTTTCTGCGGCGCTTGTGCCGGAGACAATGCGAAGATATCCACGGTCAGCTGGCCATTCCTCAGGAAATCTTCCGTCAACTTGAGCTGAGCTGCATCTTCATTCGCCGTCGGCAACGCAGTGTTCGCCGCGGGAAAGCGATGCGAGTGCACGAGGCCGTTGATGTTTCCCTGGTCTTTCGACGCCTGCATGGGCATATGGCAGTCGGCGCACTGCTGCGGCTTGGGCGGATAGTAGAACGAGCGCGCGCCCTGCCCGGAAACTCCGCTGGCCTGCCAGTTGTCGTACTCGTTGAATCCGCGAAACCAGCGGTAGTTGTTGACCGGTACGTCGAGGTGCACTTTGTGGCACGACGAGCAAAATTCCGCTGTCTGGTCACGCATGAAAGGCTTGAGGAACACTCGGCGATGCGGTTCCGGATTCAGCTTGATCAGAAAATCGTGCAGCGAGCGGGCCACCGGGTTTTGCGTCGCCGCCAGTTCGTGCAGTTTGGGATACTCCAGATAAAAATCGCCCTGGCCCGTGGTGCTCTTCACCTTGGCGATGGAGTGGCACATCATGCAGCCCAGCCCAGCCTGCGCCTCCGGCTGGTGCACGATCTGCTTGATCGGAGTATCCATCAGGCCGGCATACAGCACGGCCGGATCGTGGCAGCCGCCGCACCACTTTGATGGCCTGGTGCCAATCGTGTCCTGCATGTACTCGATGGATTTGCGGTACCACTGATTGTTGAACGACGAAAAATGATGGGCCGAGCTGAACCACTGGTTGTAGATATCCTCGTGGCAGCGCTTGCAGGAGTCTGACTCCATGAAGAACTTGCTGGGAATTTTCTGTCCGCCATAGACCTGCGCCGAACTGGGGAAGAACGGTCCGGTGGGACCATCGCCTTCACCATTCATGCTGTCGGGCGGCAGGGTCGGATTCTCAATGCGTCCGCGCGTCTGCCAGCTTTCGCGAATGTAATGCGCCGCGTAGCCGATCCCAGCGAGGACCGCCAGACAGATCGTGACGCGCCCCAAGGCCGCGCCTGCAGTTGATTCCAAGGACCTCTGCTTGCCCGAGTCTGGCTCCGTGAATCCGCGTTTGCCCAGCCAGCCCGCGATCAGTAGTCCAACACCCGCAAGGGAAACAACGATGTGGAAGTAGAGCTTGTTCCATTCCGGCCGCGGCGTGCCGGTCTTCAGCAGGACCAGGCCTGAGACCGCTCCCGCAGCGATAAGCAGCCACCCAACTCGTGACGTCAGGCTTCCGCGCTGAAGCAGACGAAACAGGGCAGGGATCAGCAGGATCGCGGCCAGCACTCCTCCAAGCGCGTGGAGCAGAACCACGCCCGCGTAGAAGATATTCGGCTGCGGAAACGTATAGAGGTAGACCGCAGACAGAACCAGAAACCACATCAGCCACGACAGGGCGCGGCCGGCGAATCCGCCAGATGTTGGCATTCCCCGCATGGGTTAGGACGGGACAGCAGCGTTGGTGAGATCAGCCCCACAGCGGCCGAAATCACGTGCAGACAAAGTTATACGGAGGGCTTGCACGGCGAAATAATAGAAACACATTATTTCCTCCGGGGCTTGCAGGCTCATCGAACCGGAGGTGTTCTCCACACATTGCACTCCCGCTCCAGAGCGGCTGCGACAGCCAGCACCTGCTCCTCTCCCCATGGTCTGCCGACGATCTGCAGGCCGATGGGCAGCCCCTCCGAAGATTGACTCACCGGAACCACGGCGGCAGGATTGCCCAGCAGATTGAACCACTCGGTATAGCTCCAAGCGTCGAGATATTCCACCGTCTTGCCCTCGATCTGCCAACTGCGTTCGCCGTGGCGAAACGCCGGAATCGCCGCTGCCGGGCACAGCAGGATGGAATACTTCCGCATCTGCGCCAGAAAATCGGCTCGTAATGCGTCCCGGCGCATCCACGCCGCGAGCAGAGATTCGCCGGTAAGCTCCGGCTCAGCCGCCGACCATTCCAGAAACTGCCGCAGAATCGGGCTCTGATCGTGCTCACGCCCCAGAAACATTGGCTGGATGAGTATCCCGGCGATCTTCACGAAGAACATTTTCCACAGCTCTCGCGCTTCTTCGAGACCTTGAGGACGAAATGGTTCCACGTGAAATCCAGCTCGCCGTAAGGCCTCCGCAGCGGTGCGAACCGCTGCGCGAGTCTCTGGCGTGACGGGCGTACGGCCGTCATCTTCGAAATAGCCGATGCGCAGGTTTCTGACTTCGTCGTCGCCAGGCCAGCGCAAGGCGACCGGAGCCGCGCACGTGTCGCCGTCGTCCGGACCCTGCATGACCTCGAACAAAGCCTTCACGTCAGCCACCGTGCGCGCCATGGGGCCGACCACTCCAATCAGCGCAAAGGGCCCGCCCGACGCGGGAAAGTGACCCGTCGAAGGAATGCGTCCCGGAGTAGGCTTCAGCCCGCAGATTCCGCTGAAGTGCGCCGGCACGCGAATCGAGCCGCCTCCGTCGCTGCCCACGCCGCCCGCCGACATCCCCGATGCGATCGCCGCCGCCTCGCCGCCACTGGAGCCGCCGGGGGTGTGCCCGAGGTCCCACGGGCTGTTGGTGCGGCCGTAAAGCAAGTTGTCGGTCTCCCACGCCATCAGGAGTTCGGGCGTGTTGGTGACGCCCAGCACGATCGCCCCAGCATTGCGTAGGCGCGCCACCAGCGGAGCATCCATCTTTCCGACGAATCCAGCGCGCAGCCGCGTCCCGGACTCGCAGCGCAGGCCCGCCACTTCCAGCGAACTTTTGATGCTGACGGGAACACCGTGCAGCGGGCCGAGCGGTCTGCCGGCTGCGACGGCGGCCTCGGCAGCCCGAGCCTCGCGCAGAACGCGTTCTGGATCAACGTGCACGAAGGCGTTCAACTTCGGATTTAGCCTCTCGATCTTGGCCAAATGGATTTCGGCCAGTTCGACCGGAGAAATCTTCTTCTCGCGGATTTGATGCGCCATGGTTACGGCTGGCAGGAAAGTGGGGTCACTCATGCGGTTCACGAACCTGGGTGCAGAATGGCGAGTCTAGCACGGACACCGGACCTCAGACCTCGGACTTCAGACTTCGGACCTTGAGACTTCGGATCTCGAACTCCGAATTTCGGACGGCAGATTCGTCGCCACCAAAATAGGTCCAATCCTGCTATTGTCGCTGTGGGTTGATGGGCTGAGGTCTGAAGTCTGAGGTCCGAGGTCCGAACTTAGCCATTGCACGATCCAGGGCCTGCTTCTCCTCGGCGCTCAACCGCCGGTATGCTCCCTTGGCCAGCGTGCCCAGTTGCACCGGCCCGATTGCTACTCGCACCAGCCGCAGCACTTCGACGCCAAGCGCAGCCAGCATGCGGCGAATCTGTCGGTTCTTGCCTTCGTCGAGAGTGATTTCGAGCCAGCCGTTTTTTTCTCCTGTACGGAGCGGGCGTGCGCGGCTGGCGCGCAGAAAGTCTCCGTCTTCGGTTGTTATTCCGCTCATTATCGCTGCGGCCAGTTTCTCCCCGGCGAGCGATGCGACCTGCACGTGGTAGGTCTTCTCCAAATGCGTTTCCGGCGCAGCGATTCTTGCGCCCCACTCCGAATCGTTGGTCAGCAACAGCAATCCTTCGCTTGCCTTATCCAGCCGCCCGACAGGAGCGACCCACGGCTGCGCTTCTCCCGCTTTTTCCAATGCGGCGTAGACAGTCTCGCGGCCCTTTTCGTCCGAGACCGTCGTCACCACCCCGCGCGGCTTGTTCATCATCAGATAGACCTTCGTTTGTGGTGCGATGGCGGCACCATCCACCGCAATGCGGTGCTGCCCCAGTCGCACGGGGATCTCGGGATCACGCCGCACTTCGCCGTTCAGCTGCACGCGGCCCGCTCGAATCAACTCCGCGGCTTGCGAGCGCGAGCAATATCCCAGCTTCGATAGCGCACGGGCCAGGCCAGTCCTACGGGCTTCTTTCGGTGGCATCAGTTCATGCTAATCGAAGCGAGAGCCGCACTCCTATGCCGCATCCCTGCACAATCCCGCCGGGATTGGTACCATGTTGAGCGCGACACTTCATCTGCGCTCCGACTCGTCGCAAAGGAGTTCTCATGGCCCACCAGCATCCTCCGCGCTTTTTGAAAATTGTAGACGACGCCCGGAAGCGCGTTCGCGAAACCAATGTCGACGAGGTCAAGACCAGGATGGACCGCGGAGACAAATTCCTGCTCGTTGACGTGCGCGAAGAAAGCGAATTCGCCAAGGAGCACTTGCCCGGCGCGATTCATCTGGGCAAAGGCGTGATCGAACGCGACATCGAGGCGCGTGTTCCTGAACTCAACACGGAAATGGTTCTTTACTGCGGCGGAGGGTTCCGCTCGGCGCTGGCCGCCGACAATTTGCAGAAGATGGGCTACACCAACGTGATTTCCATGGATGGCGGCATCCGCGGCTGGCGGGACAAGGCCTATCCCCTGACTAAGGGGTGACCGCAGCTCTCAGCCACCGACGCGCCTGCTTTGAATCACGGCGAAATCTTTATCAATCTGTGGTAAGCTGCGCCTTCTCCTACGTATGAATGCCCGCATTTTTTTCTGGTCGCTCACGTCGGCTCTCGCCGGATTCCTCTTCGGTTTTGACACGGTCGTTATTTCCGGCGCCGAAAAGACCATCCAGACGCTTTGGGCTCTGAGTCCCTTCCTGCATGGCATTGCCATGGGCTCAGCCCTTTACGGCACCGTAGTTGGCTCCCTGATTGGTGGCTGGCCGGCTGACCGGTTTGGGCGCAAAGCCACGCTGCTTTGGATTGGCGTTCTCTACCTTATCGGTGCGGTGGGGTCCGGTTTGGCACCAAACGTTGCCACTTTCATCGCCGCGCGCGTGATCGGCGGCCTGGGCATCGGGATCTCTACTGTCGTTGCGCCAATGTATATTTCCGAGATCGCTCCGCCGAAGCATCGAGGGCGCCTAGCCGGGATGTTCCAGTTCAATATTGTTTTTGGCATCCTGGTGGCTTTCGTCTCGAACGCGCTGTTGGCCGGGATCGGCGAAAACGCCTGGCGCTGGATGCTCGGCGTAGCTGCGTTTCCATCCCTTCTCTACACTCTGTTCTGTTTCGGCCTGCCCGAAAGCCCGCGCTGGCTGCTGAGCCGGAAGGGCGACCGCGAGGCGGCTTTGCAGGTGCTGCAGCGGGTCCAGCCTGAGCTTCCGCCAGCGAAAATCGCGGCCGAGGCCGACGAGATCAGCGCCGCATCTTCGGAACCAGCATCGTCGGGACATTTCTGGACTCGACGTCTTCGCCGACCGATCCTGCTCGCCATTCTGATTGCTTTCTTCAATCAGCTCTCTGGCATCAATGCCATTCTGTATTTCGCTCCCCGCATATTTGAACTGACCGGCCTCGCGGCCAAAGCCGCATTGCTGCAATCCGTGGGGATTGGCATCACCAATCTCGTATTCACCTTCGTCGGGTTGTGGCTGATTGACCGGCTTGGCCGGCGCACCCTTCTCTATATCGGATCCTTCGGCTATATCACCTCGCTCGGCATGGTCGCCTGGGCCTTCTTCACGCAACATTTTTCCATCGTGCCGGTTTGCATTTTTGCCTTCATCGCTGCCCACGCCATTGGCCAGGGAGCAGTCATCTGGGTTTTTATCTCTGAGATATTTCCCAATCGCCATCGGGCCGAAGGTCAGACTCTCGGCAGCTCCACCCACTGGATTTTCGCCGCTTTGCTGACAACTTTCTTCCCCAAGATGGTCGCCGCGTTCCCGCCGGGTTACATCTTTTCGTTTTTTGCCGGCATGATGGTTCTTCAACTCATCTGGGTAAAAACACTGGTTCCGGAGACAAAGGGCGTGCCGCTGGAGCAAATCCAGAAACAGCTGGGGATTGAATAGGGATTACGCTCTACGGTTCGCCTAGATCGCTCACGACGCGAAAACGCTCTTCGTCGCCGGATACACCCGGCGGTACGCCGCGTAGTTCTTATTCATGATGCTCACTACATCGGGCTGCGGCTGGACCGTTCTGGCCACGCGAACCACGACAGCGCACGCTTCGTCCACCGACCTCCACATACCGGCGCCGACTCCCGCCAGAATCGCTGCTCCGTAAGCCGCGCCCTCTTCCGCCTCGACGATTTCCACTTCGTGGCCGTACACATCGGCCTGAATCTGTCGCCACAATGGAGACCGTGCGCCGCCGCCGCCGAGACGAATGCGCTTGACCGCAACCTTCATTTCATCGAACAAAGTGAACGTATCGCGCAAGCTGAAAGCCACGCCCTCAAGAATCGCCCGAATCACGTGCGCGCGTGTGTGGGTGGCTGTTAAGCCGACGAGCGCGCCGCGTGCGTTGGGATCGAGATGCGGTGTGCGCTCGCCCATCAGATACGGAGTCCATAACAGTCCCTGGCATCCTGCCGGAACTTTTGCGGCCTCGTCGGAAAGGCGCTCGTACGGATCTCGGCCATCATCTTTGCCTGCCCCAAACTGATCGCGAAACCAGCGTAAAGATAATCCCGCGGCCTGCGTCACTCCCATCACATGCCAGCGCCCCGGAATCGCATGGCAGAAAGTATGCAGACGCCCGCCCGGCTCGAGCGCAGGGCGATCCGTGGCGGCAAACACCACGCCCGACGTCCCGATCGTGGCACTCACCGTCCCGGGAACGACAATGCCCATCCCTACCGCTCCCGCCGCCTGATCGCCGGCGCCGGCGACTACCGGGGTTCCCGGCCGCAAACCCAGGGCTTTGGCACCTTCAGGATTGATTTTGCCGCACACATCCGGCGACTCGAACAACGCCGGCAATGAACGTTCGTCGATCATCGCAGCTTCCAGCATCAGTCGCGACCATCGCCGGTGCGCGACATCGAGCAGCAGCGTGCCTGAGGCATCGGCCATATCGATGGCACGTTCGCCGGTCATGCGCCACCGTACGTAATCCTTGGGCAGCATGATCCAGCGCACGCGCTTCCAGTTTTCCGGCTCATGCTCGCGCACCCACATCAGCTTGGTGAGCGTGAAGTTGGCCAGCGCCGGATTGCACGTGGCCTGGATCAATTGCGCGGCGCCGATTTTTTCCGTCAGCTCCTGACATTGGGGGTTGGTCCGCACGTCGCACCAGATCAGCGCCGGGCGCACAACATTCCCGCGCTCATCGAGCATGACCGCGCCATGCATCTGACCGGAGAACCCGACGCCCGCAATGTCCTCCGGCCGCACGCGGGCGCGTTCGAGCGCCTTGGGCACCGCTACACAGCAGGCGCGCCACCAGTCCTCCGGATGCTGCTCTGCCCAGCCGATTTCGGGTGAAGCAAACGGCGCGTGTTCCTCGGTCGCGGAACCGGCGACGCGGCCGTGCTCATCGAGAACCAGGGCGCGTGTTCCGCCCGTTCCAACATCAATGCCCAGGGTTAGAATGGCAGCCTCCTGCAAATCGATGAACCATACAGCGCGAACCTTTGCGGTTCACCGAGCCCTCTATAGTAACGGCATCCGGCGCCGGAAGAAATGGCTATCGTGAAAGCTACATCCCGAGCAGGTTATTCTGCAGCTTGGCGTAGCCATGCTCGCGCGCCCAGAGATCGAGTGGGGCAGAGGCCAGTTCATCCACCATCGGTTCGGCGCGGCCATTGCGGGCGAGGTCCACAGTCTTGATGTAGGTCTTGCAGGCGTCGCAGCATTCCACGCGGATGTAGTCGAAATCACTAGCGGTAAACACGGGGAGCTTCCCGTCGTTCTCCTCGCCGCAGCCGGGGCAAACGATGCGGCGGAATTCCCATTCGTTCAGACAGAAAGAACAGACCAGCGACCGGGCAGCGCCATCGCCCAGCGGCCGCAGCACGCCCACCGCGGACCTGCGATTGCAGAAGGGACAGACCGCGTACGTGTGCTGGCTGGAGCGCAGCGAGGCGCGAGCTCGCAGCATTTCGGCGTAGGGCTGGAGAAAGGCCAGTGCTAGCAGGCCCTTAGCGTCAGATGGGCCGGTTGCAGTCCAGGCGCTGTTCAGCACCTCAGTCCAAAAGCTTGGCCCCTGAGCACGCAGTTCGCGGCTCAGGTTGGACAATTGTTGCGGGCCATGAGCTTCCGCCAGCGACAGAAACGATTCAAATCTGGGGCTGAGTTCCGCCAACTCAACCCCACTGAGCTCACGTGCGATCGAAATTGCAGGCGATTGCAGAACCACGCTCAGCTGCCGGTGCAGGTCCTCCTGGAAGCGCGCAACGTGGATGTAAAATCCGAGGATTTCCGCCGCGAACGCATGCTGGCTGGCGAGCTCCTTCGCTCGTTCGATACGCCGTTGCCAGGACGAGACCGCCATCGGCCAATTATCAAGGCAACCAGCCGGAGGAGCAATGAGAGAAGCCATTTGCATTTGACTCCTAACCGGAGGTATATTCTCCGGCATCGGTTTGCGCACGACTTGGCCGTGTGGCGTGGGACGCGACGGCCGTAACCTTCAACCTCTGTTTGACGATAGTTGCGACATCTGTTGGCCCAGGCGTCCGCATGGCCAGTGAATCCATGCGGTAGATTGCTGGAGGTTTCGATGGAATTCTCCCGCAGGACCTTTCTTAAGGGCGCCATCGTTGGGGGCGCCGGCCTTTCCACACTGGGATTCGACCTCACTCCTGTTTATGCCCAAGCCCAGAGCCTGAAAATTTCGCGCGCCAGCGAGACGCGCAGCACCTGCCCGTATTGTTCAGTAAGTTGCGGCGTCATTATTTACACGCTCGGCGACAAGGCGAAAAACGCCATTCCGCAGGTCGTGCATGTTGAGGGCGATCCCGACCACCCCATCAATCGCGGCACGCTCTGCCCCAAAGGATCGTCGCTCGAGCAGGACATCCTGAATGACCGGCGCCTGCTCAAGCCGCAAGTGCGGCGGCCGGGCACGACCGATTGGGAAGATATTTCCTGGGATCAGGCCTACAGCGAGATTGCCGCGCGCGTAAAGAAAACGCGCGACGATACCTTCGTGGAAAAAGACGTGCAGGGCCACACAGTCAATCGCTGCGAGGGCATGGCCTTCACCGGCGGCTGCACCGATACCAACGAATTCAACTATCTCGTCGTCAAAAGCATGCGCAGCCTGGGGGTCTGCTACCTGGAAAACCAGGCCCGGGTTTGACACGGCCCTACGGTCTCCAGTTTGGGGCCAACATTCGGACGCGGGGCGATGACCAATGGCTGGATCGACATCAAG
>Ga0187818_10000884_pt1 | contig 11531 bp, 8 predicted proteins | sample NC_wetland_sal_i_14_FD_130581 | JGI IMG/M metagenome (GOLD analysis project Ga0187818, IMG submission 130581) | Wetland sediment microbial communities from Neuse River Estuary, North Carolina, USA - SO4_3 | ecosystem: Environmental > Aquatic > Freshwater > Wetlands > Sediment | place: USA: North...
CCTTGTCTCGATGGCTTCGCGCCCCTATCCGCCCCTGTCTAAGTCCTTTGTCTTCAACACTGTCAGCAAAACCCTCCAAAAAGCGCCCCTGTCCAACTCCTTTAGACTCAATCGGTTCCAGACCTCGTGCAAAGCGCCCCTGTCTAAGTCCTTTGTTTTCAAACTCTTACAAAAAAATATGTTTTTCCTATGGTCTACGAACTATTAACACTGATCTGCCGCCTCACGAGTGCATCCTTTGCGGCATTGTTCGGCGGGATGCAGCGTCGAGGGATCTCTTCGTTCCCCGAGGATGTCAACAGAGCCGTCGGACTGCTAAGAGCGGGAATTTGGCTTGAGAATCGGGAGCGAGACAGAAAATTCGGTATGCGTCAACGAAGGGCAGCCAACTCTTCCTTAAGGCTCTCGCAGGAAACGCCTCACTTTGCAGGGATGACCCGCAAGATATTGTTGGCTACGCGTACCTCCCGGCCGGGAAAGTTTTTCGCAAAGTAGGCGGTGAGATCGGAAATTGTGGGGGCGCCGTTTTTTCCGTTCAGCCCGTTTGCATCGTCCATCAAGACCACGTGGCCTTTGATGGAGTCCCTCAGGATCGCCTCAAGCTCTACCCCCAGCCGGGTCCGGTCGCCGCTTTGGCCTTCCCAGCCGTAATAACCCGCATCCAACCAGAAGAGAGCGGGCTGGGTGAGGGATCGCAGAAGTTCGGGCAGGACTGTCTTGCTGTCACCGTGAATGATGTGAATTCGCGAATCGCCCGCAAATTCCTTGGCCGCTCTCTCGGCGAGGGCATTATTCTGCTCGATGGAATAGAGCGCGTCGAAGTGGGTACTCATTGCCGAGACCATCTCGCCGTAGTACGTTCCAGTCTCGATCAGCGTCTTCAACCCGAACTTCGCGGCGTATTCGAGGACGGTTCTTTGCTTGACCAGATGGGGAATTCGCTCGGGCTTGCCGCGGAGTTTCCAATACCAATAGTCGGGATAGTGGCCGCCTCTTTTCAACAGAGCATAGAACGGCAGCCGGCGCAAGAAGCTGTGGAACGCCTTCAAGTGACCTCGCGCGCGGCGGCTCCGCGCGGAACCGCATCATAGGAAGCTGCCCCGGAAGTGTCAATTGCCGCCTGCCATCGCCGCGCCCGGAACGGAGCTTGCCGTGAATGGCAGCTACGCGATACTTCTATAGTGTCGGTCATGGAAGATTGGCTGAATTCCACGCGATCTTCCCAGGAGGCCGCAGCGGATGCGCATTTCAGTATGCATCGTCACCTACAACGAAGAAGCGAACATTGTTCGCACGCTCCAGAGCGTAAAGGGCCTGGCGGACGAGATCATCGTTGTGGATTCGCATAGCACGGATAAGACAGCGGCCGTGGCCCAATCTTGCGGGGCAAAGGTTTTCGAGGAAGACTGGAAGGGCTATGCGGCACAAAAGAATTCGGCGATCGCCAAAGCCGCTGGTGATTGGATCCTTTCTCTGGATGCGGATGAAGAGGTAAGTCCGGAGCTATCCGCTAGCATTCAGGCGCTCCGATCGGGCGGCGGCCCAGCGGCGAGATATGACGGCTACTTCATGGCCCGCCGGAATCTTTACTTGGGACGCTGGATCAAGCGCGGCGGCTTTTACCCCGACCGGAAGTTGCGCCTCGTCAAGCGCGAGCTAGCGAATTTCGAGCTGCGCGCCGTCCATGAAGACATTAAGCTTGCGGGCAACACGGGGCTGCTCAAGGGAGACCTCATTCATCAGGCTTACCCCCGGCTGGATGGTTTCATCGAACATGCGAACCGTTACTCGACGCTCGGCGCGCAGATGGTAGTGCAGGAAAGGCCGGTTGGCTTTAGCACGTTGAACATTGTGGCGCGGCCGCTTTTCCGATTTTTGTACAATTACCTCCTTCGCGGCGGTTTTTTGGATGGCCGGGAAGGCTTGCTGGTCCACATGACCCACGCCTCCTACGTAAGCTGGAAATACGCCAAGGCATGGGAGCTTTCCAGGAATATGCGGAAAAGCAAGGACGCGTCCGGGTCTTGAAGGACCGAACCATGAATGCGGAAGAACAAAGACTCGAACAATCCCGCTTGCAGAAAGTGCACTGGAAGCGGTGGGGTCCTTACCTGAGCGAGCGCCAGTGGGGAACGGTGCGTGAAGATTACAGCGCGGATGGGTGCGCCTGGGAATATTTCCCTCACGACCACGCGCGCTCGCGCGCCTATCGCTGGGGCGAGGACGGCCTCGCCGGGATCTGTGACTACCGTCAGAGAATCTGTTTCGCCCTTGCGCTCTGGAACGGCCGCGACCCCATCCTGAAAGAGCGCCTCTTTGGACTGACCAATAACGAAGGCAATCATGGGGAGGACGTGAAGGAGTATTACTTTCACTTAGATTCCACGCCGACGCACTCTTACATGAAGTTCCTGTACAAATATCCGCAGGCCGCATTCCCGTACTCGCGGCTTATCGAAGAAAACGGGCGCCGGTGCGGGAAGGACCAGCCGGAATTTGAGCTGTACGACACCGGCATTTTTTCGGCGAATCGCTATTTCGATGTATTCGTCGAGTATGCCAAATCCGCGGCGGACGACATCCTCATCCGGATTACCGCGGTGAATCGCGGGCCGGAATCCGCGCCACTGTGGCTTCTGCCAACGATTTGGTTCCGGAATACTTGGTCGTGGGGGCGCGATGCGGTCCGGCCCGCAGTATCCATCGTTCCACCTTCCGCAGGTGTGAATCGCGACGGCACGATTGTCGAGTTGACGGAAAAAACTTACGGAAAGTTTTGGCTGATCGCGGGAGGCTCCCCCGAATGGCTATTCACCGAAAATGAGACCAATTTCGCAAGATTGTACGGCATCCCAAACAGGACTCCTTATGTAAAAGACGGAATCGGAGAATATGTCGTACATGGCCTTCGCAATACCGTGAATCCCGCCATGACGGGCACTAAAGCGGCGGGGCTCTACGACGTGCATATCGCGCCGGGCGCAAGCCATACCATCCGCCTGCGCCTTTCCAACATGCCCCCTGCAACCGAGCGCCCGGCGCAAGATTACCTGGAGATTGACTATGACGCCGTTTTCACCGCGCGGCAGGCCGAAGCAGACGAGTTTTACGCGCAACTCACCCCTTCAAATCTGAATCCCGATGCGCAAAACGTATTTCGTCAGGCATGCGCGGGGCTGCTGTGGTCCAAACAGTTCTACCACTACGACATCTTGCAGTGGCTCGAAGGCGATCCCGCCGGTCCGCCGCCTCCCGCAAGCCGCTGGAAAGGCCGCAATCGCCAATGGACCCATTTGAATAATGAAGACCTCCTTTCAGTTCCCGATAACTGGGAATTCCCGTGGTTCGCGGCTTGGGATCTGGCCTTCCATACGATCCCTCTCGCGCTCGTTGATTCCGGTTACGCCAAATCTCAGCTCCTTCTCCTTCTGCGGGAATGGTATATGCACCCAAACGGCCAGCTTCCCGCCTACGAGTGGGAGTTCAGCGATGTGAATCCGCCGGTCCATGCGTGGGCGGCCTGGCGTGTTTACAAGATCGAGCGGCGCCTGCGCGGGAAAGCGGATCGAGGCTTTCTCGAGCGCGCGTTTCACAAGCATCTGTTGAATTTCACCTGGTGGGTCAATCGCAAAGATCCCTCCGGTATGAACATTTTCGAGGGTGGCTTTCTGGGGCTCGACAACATTGGGATCTTTGACCGGTCAAAGCCTCTCCCATCCGGCGGGCACCTCGAGCAATCCGACGGCACAAGCTGGATGGGAATGTACTGCCTGAATATGATGACGATTGCTCTGGAGCTGGCGAAGGAAGATCCGGCGTACGAGGATGTAGCCACCAAGTTTTTCGAGCATTTTGTTTATATCGCCGATGCCATGAACAACCGCGGCGGTGAGCACATCGAGCTATGGGATGAGACGGACGGTTTCTATTACGACGTTCTTCACGATCCGTCCGGGAATCACCATCTTCTTCGCTTGCGCTCCATGGTCGGGCTGATCCCGCTCTTCGCCGTTGAGTCGCTCGAACCGGAAATGCTCGAACGACTTCCCGATTTCCGGAAGCGGATGGAGTGGTTCATCGAGAACCGGCCTGAATTCCGGCCCAACCTGGATGCTTCGATGAAAACCCCGCACGGTGTGCGGCGCCTGCTTTCGCTCGTGCCCCGCGACCGCCTTCCGCGGCTTCTTGCATACGCGCTTGACGAGAATGAGTTTCTCTCGCCGCACGGAATCCGCTCGGTTTCAAAAGTTTATAGCAATCAACCATATATATTTCAACTGGACAGTCAGGAGTACCGGGTGGACTACGATCCGGGAGAATCCCGCGCTGGTTTATTCGGTGGGAACTCCAATTGGCGCGGGCCGGTTTGGTTCCCGCTGAACTTTCTCCTGATCGAATCGCTGCAGAGATTCCACCATTACTACGGCGATGCCCTCCGCGTGGAATGTCCGGTTGGCTCCGGCCGCTGGATGACGCTCTGGGAAGTGGCAACCGAAATCTCTCATCGCCTCGCAAGGCTCTTTCTTCGCGGAGCCGATGGCCGCCGCGCCGCGCTTGCGCCGCTGGAGGCGTTTGCGACCGACCCGCACTGGCGCGATCTCTTGCTCTTTCACGAGTACTTTCACGGCGACACCGGCGCCGGGTTGGGCGCTTCCCACCAAACAGGCTGGACGGCGCTGGTCGCAAAACTGTTGGAACAGGATCGCGAATAGGAATGGAGAAAAACATGCCGGAAAGCTTTGGAACCGTTGTCGTTGCCGGCGGAACGGGAGCGCTCGGCGGGGCCGTCTCGAGAGCCTTCCTCGAGGCTGGCGCGACCGTCGTCGTGACTTATCGCCGCAAGGAGGAATTCGAGGAATTGGCGGCGCGCTCCCGAAACAGCCCGGACCTGACAGGCGCCGAGCTCGATTCAACGGACGAAAGGGCTGCCGCGAGCTTTGTTGCTGACGCGGTCGGGCGGTTCGGCTCCGTGGACGCGCTTGTGATTGCAATCGGCGGGTACGCCGGCGGCAAGATGCTCTGGGAAACAGACCTCGCCACTTATGAACAAATGCTCGCGCTGAACCTCCGCGCGGCTTTTGTTATGAGCCGCGCCGTCCTTCCCGGCATGGTCCGGCGGAATCGCGGAGCGATTGTAAATGTCGCATCGCGCGCGGGTTACGGCCGCGCCGCGGGCGCGGCGCTGTATGCGGCATCGAAGGCCGGAGTCTTGGCGCTATTCGATTCGCTCGCCGAAGAAGTGAAGCCCTACAACATAAATGTCAATTCCGTTGTTCCGAGCATCATGGATACGCCGGCCAATCGCCGCGCCATGCCGAAAGCGGATTTCGGCCTCTGGCCGAAGACGGAAGACATTGCGAAAGTCATCGTATTCCTGTGTTCGCCGGACGCGCGGGTCATTCACGGCGCGGCTGTGCCTGTTTATGGCCGGACTTAATGCAGGGGGTGCGCAGCTTCGACAAGTTCGATTAGGATCTTCTTCCCCCCGCCAGTGGGTGCCAGAAAGAAATTGACACGCGTGCCGTTCGCGCCGGCGCGCGTCGCGGGGTAGATTGCCGTCACGCCAAATCGCTCCGCGAGGATTTGCGTAGCGCGATCCACGTCGAGGACTTCGTATTCCACTTGCTGGATTCCTTCGCCAAATTTGGCGAGGAATCTTGCAATGGCGCCCTCGCCGCCAGGTTGCTTCGTCGTCAAAATGTCAAGCCGCACGGGCTTTGAAAAGTGCAGCTCGAATTCCAGCGCATCCGGATCCTGCGGCATATCTGCGAGGCGCGGATGCCCGTTCGCTGCCTGGATACGCGTGAAGGTTTCGGGCGCGACCGCGATACCCACCGTTGTACGCGCCTCGCCGTCCGCGCCATCGTCTAGTGGCGCATTCCGCGCGGAATCGCGCAGAAGGATTTCGCGGAAGAATGCGTCCCGCGTCCACTTTTCCACCGCCTCCCGGCCGAGCATGCACCCGGCCGTGAATAACACCTCTGCAGCCACCCTGCGTTTTTCTGGGTTAGCATCCGCCAGATCGGCGATGAATTTGGAAAGTTTCTCCTTCGCAGAGCCTCGGGACGACGCTTCCATACTTATGGGCTTCGGGGTTCGATTCCGTTCAGATTCGTGAGCTCAACCGTTGCCACTCGCCCCTCGATTACGCGAACGGGGACATCCCAGCGCACGCGTGCATCTCCAGACGCCGCTTGCATCTCAATCGTCGAAATCCAATAATTGCCGGCAGCCAATCCATCAAACCTTCCGCGGCCTTCCAGGTCCGTGTCGCATTGACCGGCCTTGTATTGGAATTCCGCAAGCTCAAGCCACCGGCGGTGCACTCGCGCGGTGCGCTCGGCCACCATCTTATTCCACCGCGGGCCCGGGTTCATTTTTTCCAGCGCAAGCTCGAGCGAGGAAAGTGTATCGGGGTTGGCGGCGATGAACTTCTTTAGCGCCGAGTTATATTCATCCACTTGCTGCTGATATTTCTTCGGGTTCTTTTGCTTGTCCGCCTCGCGAAACTTCGGTTTGGGCAGACCGACGCTGCGATCACCTTTGTTCTGGTCCAAGTAACCCTGCTTGAATTCCGGCACTCCGAGCACGTCTTCGGGCGTCACCGCCTTGGGGAACTCCGTTCCGGAGAGATCCACCCTCTTATCCTTCTTCATCCAGGCTTTCAATTCGGGCGAGACACTGAGGCTATCAATGAACTCATCCATTTTTGGCGCCGGTTCCTGAGCTTCCGCCTCGCTCCGGATGTCTTGAAAGCTCTTCCGCAGAAGATAGAAGGTGAATCCCCGAACAGGCTCTGCGCGCCCGTCCGTGGGGGAAACGCGGGCGGTAAACTCAATAGAACCAGATTGCTGACCGTGTGCGGGCAAGGCCGCGAATAACGCTGCCGCGCCCAGGATTAGAAGACCAGTGACAATCAAAGCGGCAAAACGAGAAGAGAGGAACTCTTGCTTGTGTTCCATACCGCCAATGCTAACAGATTAGAGGGGGTCGCAAGAAGGTGGTGTAAATCGTGTTTCGACAATCGAATACCGTCCCGAACGGAGAACTGCTCAGAAAAGTTGGTATTGGACTTGGACCGTGGCAATCACCTTAATGGGTTTGCCGTTCGGGCCAATCATCGGCTTGAACTGCCAAGTCCGCACTGTTTCGATGGCCTTCTCGTCGAGACCCATTCCGAGGCTCTTTACGACCTTAATGTCGTTGGGGCTTACGCGCCCGTTTTCGAGCACCAGAATTTCCAACCACACATCGCCCTGATACTTGGCCTTGCGCGCTTCGTCCGAGTAGTCCGGCCTCGGGCAATAGACGCAAACCGGATTACCGATTCCGCCGTCGCCCGCACGATACAATCCGCCGCCGGTGCCGCCACCGGAGCCCGGCCCCAAACCGGCGCCAGTGCCGCTTCCGATTCCGCCGCCGGAACCGGAACCCATTCCGCCGCCGGAGCCCGGTCCGTTTGAGTCATTCACAATCTTGGCCAGCGGGTCGCCCCAGCGATCCATGTTCGGACTCGGAATCCGCAAGTTTTCAGGTCCGATCAACGTCGGTTCCACTTGCAGTGCCGCGTTCCGATTGCGAATGATTTGTGGTGGAGTGATCTGCTGAGAGCTGAATCGGGGCAATTGTCCCCTGGTTGCTGGTTCCTTTTCGTGCGCGCCACCGCCGCCTCCGCCGCTTGCGGGCTTGGCGCCGGGTGGCAGCTTGGACTCATAAGGCGAAAGGTCTACAGGCGTGATGAGAACATCGTTGGTCTTTGCTTTAACTTCCGTGGAAACGGCTCTCAGAATCGGCACGAGCAGAAGCACCAGAATTCCGCCATGAACCATGAACGAAACAATCTGTGCGCGGCTGAACACCTCGTCCTTGCTCCAGATGTCCTTCACCTTGACTGGTTTGCTCGTCACTTTGAGCGGTGCTTCCTTCGGTGGAGCAATCAGGTCGCGGATATTCTGATAAAAAGTCTTGTAAAAAGGCTTCCATTCCACCTTGATTCCCGGAGCATTCGCTCCACGCAAAGAGCTGAGCGGTCCGCTGGTCGGGACCTTGGGACCTGCATGGAACCAGTCCTTCAGATTGTCCATGAATCCCGTACCGAATCCCGTGGACGTAAAAGCGTCCTCATAACTCCCTTTGGGGACCTTCACGGGAGCCTCTGTGAAGAAGTCCCGCAAGTTCGCGAAGAAACCTTGCGACATCTCGTCGCGCCGAACAACGAGACTCGGGCCGTTCTCCGCCGGGGGAAGATCCACGCCCTGGGGCTTGGGACCCTTGCCGCCTGCATTTGGAATCAGTGTCAGCATGTCAGTTTTTATGAGATCCGAGGCATAGTGGCCCTGTTCATGTTAGATTCAGCCCCTGCCGAAAAGTTGTCCGCCCTAAAAGGATTGAGCCTCGTATACCCCCAATTCTATCACACTGTTTAGACGTTGCCTTTGCCCGGCAGGTTTCCGCAGCCGGGCAAAGGGAAAAACTTAGTAAAGCTGGAACACAATCTCCACAGTAATGATTGTTGCCACCGGCTTGCCATTCCGGTCGGCGCCCGGTCTGAATCGCCATATTCGCACGGCCTCAACAGCTTTTCCATCGAGCCCCATCCCGGGGGAGCTGAGGACTTCGATCCTCCCAGCTCTCCCATCAGGGAGGACGACAACGCTGAGCATGACGGAACCCATGTATTTCTGTTTCCGGGCCTCGTCCGAATAGTCCGGCCTCGGGCAATACTGACATTCGGGATAGCTGACACCGGTTCCCGATCCCGGGGTAAACACACTTCCGCCTGCTCCCTCGGGCCCGCCCGGGCCGAATCCGGATCCATCAGGGCCATCTCCGATGCCCCTTCCCGTGTGTGTTCCCATTCCCGCACAGCACCCCGGCCCGCCGGATTCCGTCTGGGCCGTCTTGGTAGGATCGCCCCAGATGTTTAAATCCGGATTCTTGATGCGGATCCATTCCGGTCCTTCCAGCGTCGGAGGCACAAGAAGAGCCGGATTCCGGTTACGCATTATGGATGGGGGGACAATTTGCTCCTGCGAACTGAACCTTGGTGTTCGGCCCACGGTAACGGGCAGAGGATTTCTCTCTCCGCCGCTCCCTCCGCCTGGCATTTTCTCGCCGGGATTCGGCGTGAATATAAGGCTCTTCAAGAAATCCGCGGCAGGTACAAAAAGGCTCCTTGGGCCCGGAACGGGATTCGGTTTCTGAACAATTCGGCCGCCGAAAGGAATCAAGAGCAGCAGCACGAGCCCGCCGTGTACCGCGAACGAGACAAACTGGGACGGGGCCCGGTTATTGTCCCGGACCCAGCCCGCGGATGCCAATTGTGTATTTCCAGCAAATTTCACCGAGCGAAAGGTCAGAGCGTCTTTCAAGTTGGAAACAAGTTCTCGAAACTTATTGGGCCGCTGAAGGAGGAGTCGCGAGGAGAAATTTCCAGCAGGAGTAGGGAGGTCGGCATGGAGCGATGGGGTGTCATCCCCGCGTTTCATACGCATTGTGCCTCCTGTTTGACTTGTCGTGCTTCGCCCGTTGAGCAGCACTCGCTCTGCTGTTTCCCAGGCGTCAGCTTCCAAGCACCCCCCGAAAGTGACATCCAGTCGCTTTCATTGGTAGCATAGACGTTCTCAAGGTCAGGTAAGGTTGCACCCAATCGACCGAATGTTTGTTTTGCCGTTGAAACTGGCACGGCTCCTCACCGGGATTCGTGTACAAGCCGCCACACCCAAATGACCATGGACCTGAAGAGCACGCTGAATCTGCCGCACACGGACTTCCCAATGAAGGCCAGCCTGCCCAAGGCCGAGCCCGCTCAGCTCGAAGAGTGGGAATCCCGCGGCCTCTACGCCGAAATCCAAAAGGCGCGCGCGAGTGCTCCGGTTTATGTCCTTCACGACGGCCCCCCGTATCCGACCGGCGCGATTCACCTCGGCACGGCGCTGAACAAAATTCTCAAGGACATGGTCGTCAAGTCCAAGACCATGGCGGGCTACCGTTCGCCTTATGTGCCTGGCTGGGATTGTCATGGCTTGCCGATCGAAACAATGGTTGAGAAGGAATTAGGCAAGAAGGGCGCGGTCAGCCCGGCCGAATTTCGGAAGAAGTGCCGTGAATTCGCGATGCATTTTGTCGAACAGCATCGCCGCGATTTCAAACGGCTTGGTGTTTTTGGCCAGTGGGAGAATCCATATCTCACAATGAGCCATGAGTATGAGGCGTGCATCGCGGGCGCATTCCTCACATTCCTGGAAAAAGGCTACGTTTACCGCGGCTTGAAACCCGTTTACTGGTGCATCCACGACTCGACCGCGCTTGCCGAAGCCGAAGTTCAATACAAGGACCATACCAGCCCGTCCATTTGGGTGAAATTTCCGGTTGCCGGCGGGACACCGGCGGCCCTGCTCGGCGCGGGTGTGAATGCCGTCATCTGGACAACCACTCCATGGACGCTGCCCCATAACCGTGCGCTCGCGTTTCATCCGGATTTTGATTATGTCGTCGCGGAGACTCCGCGCGGCGCTTTCCTCTTGGCAGAGGAACGAGTCGCTGCCCTGAAGGACGACACAGGAATTGAGGCCACGGGCTTCCGCGGCCCGTGGAAGGGCAGGGAACTCGAGGGCCTTCAATTCCAACATCCATTCTTGAGGGAACTCCGGGTGCCGGCCGTCTTGGCCGACTACGTCACGCTCGACACAGGCACCGGAATCGTTCATACCGCGCCCGGCCACGGCGTCGAGGACTTCCAGACCGGCCAGCGATACGGACTGGAGACCTATGCCCCGCTCGACGATCAGGGGCGCTACCTCACCGGTCTTCCCGAATACAAAGGTAAGACCGTCTTTGAGGCCAACCCTGCAATCGTAGCGTTGCTCCGTGATCGGCAGATGCTCCTGGGCGAAGCGAAACTCACGCACAGCTATCCGCACTGCTGGCGCTGCCACAATCCGGTGATTTTCCGCGCCACCGAGCAGTGGTTCATCAAGCTCGATGCGGCCGCGCGCGGGCGGCAATCGCCAACGCTGCGCGAGCGAGCGCTCGGTGAAGTGGACAAAGTCCGATGGACTCCGGAATGGGGCCACGATCGGATGCGCTCGATGATTGTTGAGCGCCCCGATTGGTGCGTCTCGCGCCAGCGATTTTGGGGCGTGCCGATTCCCGTTTTCTATTGCGAAGCCTGTGGAAAAACATTCGAGGATGTGCCCGCGCTTCGCAATGTCATCGAATGGTTCAAGCGCGAAGGCGCGGACGCCTGGTTCCGGCATTCGCCCGAAGAGCTGCTTCCCGCAGGCGCAAAATGCTCATGCGGCGCGTCGAAATGGCGCAAGGAGAACGACATCCTCGACGTCTGGTTTGATTCGGGTTCGTCTCACCTCGCTGTTCTCGGCAAGGATGGCCTGCCCTGGCCCGCGGACATGTATCTCGAAGGCCCCGACCAATTCCGCGGATGGTTTCACAGCTCATTGCTCATCGGCGCGGCGATTCGCGATGCCGCTCCCTATCGCCACGTGCTCACCTACGGTTGGGCCGTGGACGAG
>Ga0187818_10000885_pt1 | contig 11530 bp, 11 predicted proteins | sample NC_wetland_sal_i_14_FD_130581 | JGI IMG/M metagenome (GOLD analysis project Ga0187818, IMG submission 130581) | Wetland sediment microbial communities from Neuse River Estuary, North Carolina, USA - SO4_3 | ecosystem: Environmental > Aquatic > Freshwater > Wetlands > Sediment | place: USA...
ATGGTTCACAAGCTCCTCCCGTGTGGACACGGATTAGACGGGCCAAGATCAAATTCGTGAGTGGCTAAAGCAGAATGATTCCCATCCGGATACCCATGGTCACGGCCTCCGTGCGGCTAGCTGCCCCCAGCTTGTCCAGGATGGAGCTGACGTGGAACTTGATAGTGTGGTCCGAAATGCCTAACCGCGACGCCATTTGCCGATTTCCCAGTCCCTCGGCAAGCATCCGCAATACCTCGATTTCCCGGCGGGTCAGATCTTCGGAAGCGGTAAGGGGCAATGCGGGAACACGCGCAGCGAGATCCTGCGTTACCTCAGGGTCGAGCAACACTAACCCGGCATGAGTCGCATGAATGGCCGCCGTGATCTCATCCATTCCTGCATCCCGCGGCAGAATGGCTTTGACTCCTTTCTGCAGTGCGTGCGCCGTCCAATCGGGAGAGGGTTCGTCGATCAGCGCAACCAACGCCGCGCCGCCTGCTGCCTCCGGCAACCGGACAGAGCCGGAGCTTTTTACTTCAAGATCGGCAAGAATGACATCGGGATGCAATTGCGTTGCGTGCACCGCGATCGCTTCTATCCGGGGAAGGCTACCCACCAGTTTCAGCGAAGGAGCACTCTGGATGAGCGCTTCCAGACCCGCACGCCGGACCGCCGAAGCAGCGGCTATCAGGACGCGAATGTCGCTGCCTCCATTTCGTTTTGTCATCCACTACCTCGCAGGCCGTTCTCCCAAGGTGAGGGACAGCTCGACGGCCGTTCCGGCTCGCAACACGCTGACAGGCAACTTGTCGTTGACCTGGGCTGAAGCCAGTACATCCTGGATGTGATCGAGATCCAAGGCCGGCTTCCCTGTTAATTCGACGATCACATCTCCCAGAACGATTCCAGCTTTGTCGGCTGGCCCGCTGGGCTCGACGTGGAGAACCATCAGACCACCGGCGGTTGGGTTCTTCAGCCGGTTGCGCAGGTTCTCCGGGATGGCGACAGGCTGCATGGCCATGCCAAGGTAAGGACGTGCAATATGCCCCTTTTCCAGAAGTTCATCGACCGCTCGATTGACCGTGGAGGCCGGGATGGTCACGGCGCGTCCACGGCTCAGGCCATTTGTGTTTACTCCCAGAACCTGGGCTTCGAGGTTGACCAGGGGGCCTCCCGAGAAACCCGGATATAGCGACAGATCGAGCCTGATGCTCTGGTCGATCCGGCCGCCCCGCCAGGTGCGCCACTCGCCGCTGAAGCCACCGATAATTCCGGCGCTGGCGACCGGCTGTCCCATTCGGGTTCGGCCCAGAGCCAGTACGATACTCGCCAGCCTCAAAGCGGTTGTATCCCCGAACTGAGGCGCGTCAAGCCCAGATTCCGGGTCAATCGTCAACACCGCTAGATCGGTCCCGGCATCGCGTCCTGCCAGTTTCGCAGGAATGCGTTTTCCGTGGTGAACCAGAATCGTGATGCCTTCTTCGCGCCGCAGAGTGTGATCGGCGGTTACTACAACTCCCTTGCGCCACTGAATGCCACTCGAAGGCAGTCGGTGCCTGCCTAGGACTGTGACTACCGACGGTCCCACCCGCTCCGCTGCCGCCGCCAGCCGTTGCGATAGATTGGAGACTTCTGCAGCCATGTTCTTCTCCCTGTTCGTATATCCCGGACGACCCTCCGTCCAGGTGGATCAATCATGAAGGGATCCCGCAGTCACCGCATCCGTCAAACGGGCAGGAAATAGCTAGACAATCGGCTAGGTCGGCCTAACGGTCATCTTTCGTTACTTCCGTTACTTTCGGCTGGGTGTTCGTTCCCCGACAATGGAACTAAATCCCAGCAGCGGGGAAGTGAGGATGGGCTGTGAAGTGTCGTCAGAAGAATCCACGGTACCGGTGCGTGTGGGCTTCGACCGTACGCCGGAGTAGATATTTCCCTCTCCTCGTCTTCCTGATTTCCGCTCCTCTGTTTGCGCAAACGCCCGCTTCCGATAGCCCAGTTCCTATCCTTACCGGCACCGCAGGCTATTTCAACTTCGTCACGGCGGGGCAAAATGAGATTGATACCCAGATCAATCCTGTTCTTCTTGTGCCGCTCGGCGATCACTGGTTGGTGGAGTCAAGAGCGGAGTTCGAAGGAGTGTTTCAGCGCCCTCCCGATGGTGGCTCTTACGGCGGTATGGTTAGCAAGAATCTCGATTATCTGCAGGTGGACTACATTGCCAACCCATACCTTACCGTCGACGTGGGCCGGTTTCTCACGCCATTTGGAATCTTCAATGAGCGCCTATATCCCATCTGGATCCGCAGTCTGCAACAGGATCCTTTAATTTTGCCGCTCTCCGCCGAATCAAGTGACGGCATGATGCTGCGCGGCGGATTCCCGGTCAATGCCAAGGTCAACCTGAACTACGCAGCCTATGTTTCGGCGGTGAGCAGCGCACATAACAACTCGCAATCGGATCGCAACGTCGGCGGGCGTATGGGTGTCTTCCTGCCGCGCCCGCGGGTTGAGGTTGGGGCTTCCTGGCAAAAGCTGTTTCAGGGCCAGCGTTCCAATGCTTTTGGATTCCATTTTGCGTGGCAACCTACGCGGCTTCCGCTCAATGTGCACTCCGAGTACGCCCGGTCCAACCAAGGGAGCGGTTACTGGGTCGATGGCGCGTACCGGTTCAGCCAGGTTCTTTTCTGGCAGAAGGCGATGCGTCGTCTCGAATTCGCGGGAAGGGCGGAGCAATTCTTCAGTGGCCAGATCAGCTCAGATGAGGCTCAGGCATTGGGACTGCCCGGCGCGAACACCCGCGAAGGTGAATTCGGACTGAACTACTACCTGCACGACGGGCTTAAGGCCGTGGCCAGCTACGGCCGCCAATTCAGCTCCGTTGGCAACTTCAACCTGTGGACGGTGGGCATCGCTTATCGCTTTGCCGTGCCGCTGGGACGGGTGGGGTCACAATGAAGTTCAAATGTCTGGCAACCATTTGGCTGTTAGCAGTGATCTCGGCGATCGGGATAGCCTCAGCTCAACCGCGGACCCGCACAGCGACCGAACCTGCAGTCCGTCGCGCGGCGGAGGCTGACGCCATGCGCTTGGAGGGAGAGAAAAGATTCCGGGCGAACTGCGGCCGATGTCACGCCGCCCCTCAAAAATTCCCACCTCGCATGATGGCGACCATTGTGCGCCACATGCGGGTGAGAGCAACAATTACTGACGAGGACATGCGGCTGGTTCTCTACTACATGACACAGTAGCTTTCAAAAGAGGACCGCGTGCGACGGTGGCTTTTCCATGGCGTAGTTGTGGCAGTTACGCTCGGTACTGCGATTGCTGGCGAGCCGCCTCGAGTCATTGAAGTATTGGCCGACAAAGACAGTCGCTACAAGATTGCAGGCGAGAAAAAGCCGGAGATTTCGGTGAAGGCCTGTGAGCAGATTTTGCTGCGTATCACCGCCCGTAAAGCAAAATCTTGGAATCGCGATGGATCAATCCACGGATTCTCGCTGTTGCGCGCGAAAGATCGCTCCAAGGTCGACGGCTGGGATCTGTTGCTCAAGCCTGGACGCCAGGAGTTTCTGATGACCGCGCCGGAAGCGCCGGGTGAGTACGTAGTGGTTTGTACGGTTATCTGCAGTATGGACCACGAAGGCATGTCGATGAAGTTTGTCGTAACACCGTGAACGCTGGAGGTTCCATGAACAAGATCGCAGTCTTAGCCATGATCGCAGCACTGGCGATGTCATTCTCCATCCCAATTGAAGCGCAGGAGGCAGCCACTTTTCGAGGAGAGATCTCCGACAGCCAATGCGCCTTCAACGTTCACTCGCTCACGAGATCGCACGAGGAGATGCTGAAGTCAAAATCTGGCGCAGCCGGACACACGCGCGCCACCTGTTCTATCTATTGCATCGAACGCCTGGGCGGCAAGTTCGTGCTGGTTTCCGGGAAAAATGTCTATCACCTGGACAACCAGGACCTGCCGCGCAAGTTCGTCGGTGAAAAAGTCAAATTGCACGGTGTTCTGGATCCGAAAGCGGGCATCATCCATGTGGTGGACGTGGCACCGGAATAGATAGTGGCTCGGCTCTTATATTCCCGGCTCTTGAGTTGGTGGAGTGGTATTCGGCATCGGGCGGCCCACTGTAATCCTGAACAACCTGATGTTCTTCCCGAAAGCTTGCGTTTGTAGATCGTGAAAGTCGGGGAACTCTTTGCGCAGGTCGTCATCGAGAGTAACGTTAAAACCCGCTTGGCTCACCCACAATGTGTCTCCCGGATTGAACTGACCGCTGCGAATCAGGTTGCTCCATTGGCTCCAAAAACTTTGTGGAGTAAAAAACCACAGGTCATGATTCGTTGAGATAATACGGTGTCCCCCGCATTGAAATACCAGAAAGCCCGGCAGAGAACCGTCATACGAAATCGGCCGCTGCGCGCAAAGGTAATGACCGAGCAGCAGCCCGCTCTCGTAATCTACAAAAATCGGGTCTGAGGCGGGTATTTCCTCCCGCACGAATGCGATTGCTTTCTGCATCTGCGCCCGGCTTTGGTCGGCGCGGGCGATATAGGGATGAAAGATTGAAGGAAAGGCCCAGCAGAGAAGCACGATGAGGGTGGCAATCGCAACTCCGCGCGAAACCCGTTCCTGCGTCACTCTTGCGAAACACAGGGAGACTCCGGCAATTGCAAAGATGACCAGAAACACCGAGTGCCTGGTCCCGCCATACGGATAGGCGTCTGCCAGGGCCGCGGCGCAATTGACCGCAAACGGCGCGATGAGCAGAACCGCTGCCTGTCGGATCGTCGGGCCAGACTTTGGCAGCCAAACGTTTCCGCGCAGCAGAAGCACGATTCCTGTAATGAAGAACAGCCCTGCGAGGTCGCCAATCAACCTCTGTCCAAAAAGGTATTGAAAAACGCTGAAGCTTCTGGCCTCGACAAACAAAAGCGGATTCTGCCCCGGATGAAGGTAGGATTTGTACAGCCAGGTATCGAAAGCTCCCTCCGCCATGATCGTGCCTCGGATGTGCGCAATGTGTGTCAGATAAAGAGCCACTCCGAGCCCGAGTGTGCCCATTTGTCCCGCAATCCATGCGCCTCGCAGGTTGGTCGTGATTCCACGATCGAGAACGCGGAGAAGGGAATAGATGCCAATCGCGGCTGCAAACAGAAATCCCGAATAATGCGAAAGCATCGCCAAATAGAGGCAAACGAAAGAGGCCAGCATGAGGCTTGACGACTTCTGCGCCAGGGCTTTTTCCAGAAAATATGCCGAGCTTACCGCAAAAAGAAGCAGCAATTCGTACTGACGCACCTCCGCCGAAAGAGTCACCATAGGTGGCAAAGCGATTACGAAAATCAAGCCGATCCATGCGGCCGCACGCCCCAAGATGCCCGTCATCCATTTGAAGAAAACCCAACAGAACGCTGTTCCCGCGAGAACAGATGGGAGGCGAAGGATAAATTCCGAACTCCCAACATGCCGCCAGAAGTAAAGCAAGAAAAAAAACAGAGGCGGATGCGCCATGGTCAGGCTGGCTTGATACATGAGTGCCCACGACGCACGGTTGGCAATGAAGTAGTGCAACGCTTCATCTGGATTCAGAAAAGTTCCGCGGGCGGCTCGGACACGCAGCGCAAGACCGAGCACGACCACCGCTAGCGCAGCCAGATCAGAATGCGCTTCAAGCCAGCTTTCGATTGGGCTGTTCCCAGATGCGGGCTCAACCGTCAATCGTACGTTCTGCGATGGGCTCATCTGCTGCATGGTCAAGACCAGGTTACGGACTCAGCCGTCGCTTCGGTTCCGCTTCCGAAATGATATACACCATCAGAATTCCGAGTTCCGGCTCGATGGGATGCCGGTAGCGAGGATGCGGGAAGGCGATGTAAAACACCAGCGGATAGAAAAGAACCAGCCACAGAAAAAGCCATGCTCCTGGTCTCCGCTGCCGCAGCGCCCGTCCGAGTCCCCAGAAAGCCAGCACGGAAGAGGTGAGAAACAATGCATTCGCCAACGGCCCCAGTGCTGAACCGGGGTGCGGCAAGCCACCCCAGTAGTAGATAAATCGCTTTAGGCACAATCCAGCGAAGCGCGCATAGTCGTCGCGGAAGAAAGCAAACGCCTGCCGCTTGCGTTCCGCCACGTAGGCGATTTCTCCCATCTGCCGGTACAAATGCAATTGAGCGACATTCTTGGTGGGATGCAGATAGTCCATCCAAGTGCCGTTCGCGCCCGGACCGTTGCCCAGGCGAAGCTCGGCTCCGAAGTTGGAGCGGATAAAGATAAACTCCCCGAACGTCCGATAGTTTCGAATCAGCCAGGGTGTAACGCAAGCCACGAACACGGCCGCTGCCAGCACGGCACCGGCCAACGAGCGCTTGCCTTGTTGCGCCCTGCGATACCAGGCCCAAAGCCCTGACGCTGGAAGAAACGACAGAAGTGCCGTGTTGGTCAGAGCCGCGATGCCCCAAAGCAGACCGAACTCAATCCATGGCATCAGGCCGTCTTTTTCCTCCATCGCCAGAGCCAGCCCAAAAATGATCGCGAGCAACAGAGCCGCGAGGCTCGTCTCCCATACCCAACGCGTGCACCAGAAAATGACGGATGGGAAAAGCGCCCAGGTCCACGCGCTCCACACTGCCAGCTTTTCGCCGAAGCAGCGCTTTGCGATCAAGAAGATAGGAATACAGGTGAGAGCGGAGAAAACGCTATTGATGCTCAGCAGCACCAGCGCCGAAGCCTGCGTGTAAATTCCAAATAGTTTGAAAACGCCCGCAATCAGCAGCGGATAGAGCGGTGGCTCCCAGGCGGTCGGCCCGGTAATTCCGTGAAAGGGATTGCTAAATCCCTGGCCTAGAGCGAGGGAGCGTCCCACGCGTCCCATCTCAAAGCCAAAGCTGAAATTGTCCTCGATAGTTTTGAACCTGTAGGTATGCCCGATGACGATGTACCCCAAACGGAACGCGAGCGCGATAACCACTGTCCAGAAGAGCGACGCACGCACTCCGCTCCAGACGCGGCTGTACCACGCGAGTACGCTACCGGAGTTCGGCGCTCGGGATGGGAGAGACGTCGCTATGGGTTCATTTGTAGCGGATGGTGTAGGAATCGGCAACCGCTCCGGCCTGTAAGCGCTGAATGCGGGCTACGGCACGATCGACCACGCGAGCCAGCGCAGTACCGTATTCAGACCCGCGGTGCTCCCGCAAACGCTGCTTTGCCTTCTCGACGGAAAACCATGTGCGATTCCGGTTGGATTCCTGCGGCGCGTCGAGCCGGGTGACTTCACACAGATGTGCACTGACACTCAGTTCCACGTCCGAACGCCGCTTGTCGCCAGTTTGGCGGCGACGGTAGCGAGCGAAGGAGGCTTCCTCCATGCGGCCATGAACCCCGGCCTCTTCGAAGGCTTCAAGCGCAGCTGCCTGGGCGTGGGTCAATCCCGGTTCGGCGCTGCCTTTGGGAAAAGTCCAGCGTCCACCGCGCGTTTGAACCAGCAGGAATTCGATACACCCACCGCGCACCCGGTAGCACACCGCAGCCACTTGTTCGCATCCCCGCAGTTTACGAAGGTGAGACAGCCGTATAGACCTAATGGTGGATGGCGAGTGCGCCCGGTCCCTCGACCAGGCGAGGGTCAAACGTGATTTTCCGGCACTCATGCCAGTATGGTGCGTGACGCCAGCCGCCTCTGGCTAGAGCACAGCTTGGTTCGGGCCGGGGAGCCGGCCACCGCCATTCGTGGAATCCTTCTACATACTTGCGTCTGCTTGGGGCGAGAAGACAGTATTCTTCTTAGGGACAACTGGGTTCGGAGGGAACTGGTGGACAATCAATACTGCCTTCGCTGTAATCGTCAGCTGGAGGCCGGCCACAAGTCGGTTGCAGTCTATATGTTCGCGCAGACTGTGGGGATCAAGCCACGGCAAAAATCGGCCGCCAAGCGTATCTGTTTCTGCCCGCAGTGCTCCGTCTCCCTGGCGATGGGGCTGCCACCGGAGGGCGCCCTCAACCTGGCGGCATGGGACATGATCCGTGAACTCGTCAGCTCCGACCCTGCACTGGCTGAAGCCGCCTGGGAAACCCTTCGAGGAATCACCGGCTTGCTCCCCGCTGCCGAAAGCGATGGCCTTCGCGCCACCGGCACCGGAGGTTATTTCGAATTCTGACCACAGCGTGAAGATTACGGGTTCCGGCTACATTTTCATTTCCCTAGCTAGATTTCCTTCGATTTTTCACACTGGCGTAACAATCCTTCCGTATAGTTCTGCCCACGTTTGAAGAAGACGTTCTTGGGTACCGAATCCTGAAACTGCAGCGAACAGAGGAGGCCGCATATGGCGACAGCTACGCCCACGCTTGAAGCAAAGCTTAGTAAGAGTCCGGGAAAGGTCGGAATGCTGGGCTTTGGGGTCGTGCTGCTCATAGGCGTCATTTACTCCGCGTTTCACCTTCTCACGGATCTCTCCACCGTTCATAGCGCCTCCATCATGCCGTACGTTTTGTTGGGCGTCGCACTGCTGGTGGCGCTGGGATTCGAATTTGTTAACGGATTTCACGACACGGCGAATGCCGTGGCCACCGTGATCTACACCCACTCCATGGAGCCGCATATCGCGGTAGTTTGGTCCGGATTCTGGAACTTCCTGGGAGTATTGACTTCCAGTGGTCTGGTTGCTTTCGGAATCATCTCTCTGTTGCCGGTCGAACTGATCCTGCAGGTAGGCAGCAAGGCTGGGTTCGCGATGGTTTTTGCTTTATTGGTCGCGGCCATCATTTGGAATCTTGGTACCTGGTATTTCGGTTTGCCTGCCTCCAGTTCGCACACGTTGATCGGTTCCATCATAGGTGTGGGCATCGCCAATCAGTTGATTTCCGTGAAAACGGGCACCAGCGGCGTGGATTGGGGGCAAGCCACCAACATTGGGAAGTCGCTCCTGCTGTCGCCAATCGTGGGATTTGCCTGCGCCTTCCTGCTGTTGTCTGTAATGAAAGTGGTGGTCAAGAACCGAAAGTTGTACGAGGCTCCCGAAGGGACGGAGCCGCCGCCGTTCTGGATCCGCGCGCTTTTGGTTCTGACCTGCACCGGGGTGAGTTTCGCGCACGGATCGAACGATGGACAAAAGGGCATGGGACTCATTATGTTGATTCTCGTCGGAACCGTACCCACAGCTTATGCCTTGAACCACGCGGTAACCCACAAACAGTCGGATGACTTCATTGCCGTTTCCCAACAGGCTGGCGCCATACTGTCAAAATATGTCAGCCCTAACGCGGTCATCGGCGACGATCGGGAAGAGGTCACCGATTACATTCGCACCCGCGAATTCACGCCCAACACCATGCTGGCCCTGCGTCAGCTGGTGACGGACATTGGGAACGAGACCGTTCCGTTCGGTGAGTTGGCCCGGGTTCCGAATGATCGGGTGCGGAACTTCCGCAACGACATGTATCTGGTCAGCGAGGCCCTGCGCCTGATGAAGAAGACCAAAGAACCGGCGATCAGCACTGCGGATTGGGGGGCTTTGGACAATTACAAGAAGCACGTGGACGGGGCGACGCGTTTCATTCCGGGGTGGGTCAAAGTTGCAGTCGCGATGGCACTCGGGTTGGGCACGATGGTCGGATGGAAGCGAATCGTGGTCACGGTAGGAGAGAAGATCGGTAAGGAGCACCTCACCTACGGGCAGGGAGCCGCTGCGGAAATCACTGCCATGATCACCATCGGCGCCGCCGACTGGTTCGGAATGCCGGTGAGCACCACGCACGTGCTGTCCTCCGGCATCGCGGGCACCATGGCCGCGAACCATTCCGGTTTGCAGTGGGCGACAGTTCGCAATCTAGCCATGGCCTGGGTGCTTACTCTGCCCGCGTCGATGGTGCTGGCAGGCTTCCTGTTCTGGGGTTTCCGGAACGTGTTCTAAGCCCCCATGTCTCGCCGCTGCTGCCAGACATGGGCATATGCAAGAGCAATTGCTTCCTGAAGGGCCAGCGGAGGTGGAACGCCCACGTCTCGAAAAATCGCGGGACATGGGGCGCCCGGCGGCTCGCACTGCGTAGGTTTTTGCAATTCCTTTACATCCTTCTGACACTCTGAAGTGAAGGCCCTCCTAGCATGGCGAACAGGCCTCTCTCGAACAGGCCCCGCTAAGGGAGGAGCAAATGTCGAGAATTGAAATTCATACTGTGGCCAGAATGACCGGAGGTCTATTGCTGCTGGTCGCCGTGGTCGCGCACGCCCAAATCTCGAGTTTTCAGCATATTGTTGTGATCGTGCAGGAGAACCGCACGCCGGACAATCTTTTCCAAGGCTTGTGTGCTCGTCCCTTCGGCACGAGCGCTTCGTGCAGCACAGTCCCTACCGGATCCCAGTACGACATCCAAACCAGCGACTGGCTGGACAAGAACGTCTCCGGTGGGACGATTCAGCCGGGCACGGTGCCGCTGGCCAACAACTATGATCTGAATCACGGCCACAGCGGGTTCACTGCCATGTGCGACGCCGATGGGTCGGGAGTCTGCCGGATGGACGGAGCTGGGGGCGTCGCGTGCACGGGTACGTGTCCCAGCAACCCCCAGTTCCGGTATGTGGACAATACGAGCGGGATTCTGAACCCTTATCTCGAACTCGCAACCCAATATGGGTGGGGCAACTATATGTTTCAGACCAATCAGGGACCGAGCTTTCCCGCCCATCAATTCCTTTTTGGCGGAACATCGGCGCCCAGTGCAGCCGACGATAAAGCTGGCATCTTCGCCGCAGAGAACATTGGAAGCGCGAAGATCGCAGGATGCATCGCGGACGCGGGAACAACTGTTCGGCTGATTACCCCCAGCGGTGAAAACCAGGAGATTTATCCCTGCTTCGAGCACAAGACCATGGCGGACCTGTTCGACAAACGCAGCATTAGCTGGAGGTATTACGCGCCGAGCGCAGGCTCCATCTGGACCGCGCCGAATGCGATCCAGCACATCTGTCAGCCAGACATGCCGACGGGTGGAAATTGTACCGGTCCAGACTGGACGCAGGACGTCGTACTCAAGCCGGCTCAGGTTTTGGCGGACATCAGTGCATGTAACCTGGCCGACGTGACTTGGGTCATTCCTAGCGGGCAAAACTCCGACCACGCGGATGGCAATACTGGCGGCGGCCCCGCCTGGGTGGCGTCCATCGTCAACACCATCGGCAACAACCCACAGTGTTCCGACGGAGAGGTGTATTGGGAAAATACCGCCATCTTTGTCACATGGGACGACTGGGGAGGCTGGTATGACCACGAGTCGCCGACCGTTTTGGCTCCGCCGGAAGGCGACTACCAGTACGGCTTTCGTGTCCCGATGGTCGTCGTCTCGGCTTACACTCCGAATGGTTACGTCAACAACCTTCGACACGACTTCGGGAGTATTCTGCGGTTCGTTGAACATAATTTCAGCATTCCGGAAGGCGCCCTCCAGTTTGCCGATGCCCGTGCTAAGACTGATCTCACTGACTTTTTCCACCTGAATCAGGCGCCTCGCACTTTCCACACGATTCTGGCTCCGAAGGAC
>Ga0187818_10000886_pt1 | contig 11530 bp, 8 predicted proteins | sample NC_wetland_sal_i_14_FD_130581 | JGI IMG/M metagenome (GOLD analysis project Ga0187818, IMG submission 130581) | Wetland sediment microbial communities from Neuse River Estuary, North Carolina, USA - SO4_3 | ecosystem: Environmental > Aquatic > Freshwater > Wetlands > Sediment | place: USA: North...
GCCAGTGGATGCAATTACCCGAACCGCGCGAACGATCAATGCCACGAACCTGAGCGGCCGGCTGGAGAAGCTTGCGACTGGCGACGAACTCCAACGCTTGTCAGACACCTTGAACGAAATGCTTGGACGCATCGAGCAGGCCTTTATCAAGGCAACTCAGTTCACGGCGGATGCCTCTCACGAATTGCGCACGCCTATCTCATTGATTCGCACGGAAGCAGAGATTGCCCTTAGAAGATCTCGAGGCGATGCCGAGTATCGCGAAGCCTTGCGTCATATTCTGCTGGAGTCCGAGAGAACATCCGGACTGGTGGAAGAACTCTTGTGCCTCGCCCGCGCGGATTCCGGGCGGGAGACTCTGCGGATCGCATCCGTGGATCTATCGGCGCTGGTTCGGGAGGTTGGCGAACAATGGCAAGAGCTGATGGCGACGCGAAATCTCAGGTTCACTCGCGAAATAACTGTGCAGGAAATCACCGTTCTCGGAGATCGTAATGCCTTGCAGCGGCTGCTCACCCTTTTACTGGACAACGCGGCGAAATACACGCCTGCACCTGGGACGGTAGAACTTCGCCTGGAAACCACCGGCTCCTCGGCAGTCATTTGTGTTTGCGACTCCGGCATCGGGATTGCTCTCGAAGACCAGCCGAAGATTTTCGAACGGTTCTATCGAGTCGATAAAGCGAGAAGCCGGGATTTGGGAGGCGCGGGTCTCGGTCTCGCGATCGCCCAATGGATCGTGCAGCAACACCAAGGATCGATCACCGTTCAAAGCTCCCCGGGTAAGGGATCAACATTTCTGGTGGAATTGCCACTGCCAACAACGCAAATGGAAGTTGCCGAGCGCTCTATTTCCGAGGCGCCGACGATCCGCCGACAGCACGTTCAAATCGGTTGAGGAGCTTAACGCACTCGGGCGAAAAGCCCGCCGCTGGTTCCTAATGCGTTCCGTAGACCAGCTTGAGATTGACCAGGATAGGTTCCTCAGGTTTTGTGCTCACGCGATAGATGGTCTGCGGCCCGGGATCATCCTGGGTTAGGAGCCGTGTGGCATCGGCGCCGGCTTCTTGTTCGGCCTTCGTCCACGCCTTCCCACCGCCTCCGACCATCTCAAAGCGTTGCACCTTATTGCCCCAATCTTTTTCCCACTTCGCTACTTGCCCTTCGGGAAGTACAACGGCTTTCGGGCCGATGTTTAAGTCCTCGATCGGCTTTTCGGTGACCAGCAGCGTGAGTTGTTCGCCAACCTGGTCGGAGTGAGTCGGCCGTAGCGTGAAGTAGCTGGGACGGTCGTCCTGTGCCGGGATCTCGACGATATGACCGGCGCTGACGTGGTTGTCCCCGTTGTGCGTGCGCGTGGTGGGGAAGATGAGGTTGGGCTCGCCCAGTTTGTTCGGCGCGTACTGCTCACGATCAATCACGTACAGGAATCCGGTTTGCGGCGATTCGATGCTCAGCCGCACGCGATCGGCAGTGCGCAGCCGGGTGCCGGAGGTGACCCGCTCCGGAGTCCAACTGATTGTGTCGACGCCTTCCTGGACCAGAATTCTTGCCCCATGATCGGTTGGCGTGGAGGCGCGCAATCGCCAAATGGTCACACCGAGTTCGCGGGCAGCTGCATTCTTTCCGCGTACGCCGGCCAACGAGTTCCCGGATGACGCGCCAACCTCTTTATAAGCTGCTGCCTTGGCCGCGGCTCCAGCCTTGGGAGGACGAGCCTTGAGGAACTCTTCCGGGATGATCCCTCGAGACCTGTCGTCCTGTGCTCGGGAAACCTGCAGCGTGAAACATACGAGGAGCAGCGCGCCGCCCAGAGCGGCCGATCTTCTCAATCGAGAGTTACAAATCTGTTTCATCATGGTGTGACTCCTTATCTCCACTATTTCCACTCACCTTGCTGTACGAACGCCGCCCAATAATAAGGATTGGCCCACTGTTTGCTTTTTGACATCTCAACTTGTGCTTCCCGCAAGGACGCCGAAGGGCTCATTCCTTCTTTCAGCAGCTTTTCGTAGAAAATTGCCATCAATTGTTCGGTGGCTTTGTCGTTAACGCTCCAAAGACTGACATCGACGCGGGCCGCGCCGGCGTACATGAAACCGCGGGTGAGTCCGACGATTCCTTCGCCCTTGATTTCTTTTCCCAACCCGGTTTGGCAAGCGCTCAGCACGATCAAATCCGCCGGCAATTTCAGGTTATAAATGTCGCTGGCCCGCAGGAACCCGGCCACCGAGTTGCCTCGCGGATCGACCAGGGACAGAACAATGGCTGACAGTTGCGGATGTTCACTGTCCAGGTAGCCGTGAGTGGCGAAATGCAGATAGCGATAGTTGGCCAAGTTAGGACTAGTGGCAGTAGCGAGGCTGGCCCGGAAATCGAGCGCTTCGAAATTTTCGCCTTTCGGCGCTACTTGCAGAATATGTTCCGCCTCCTGCCGCGTGAAGGGCAGGCGCGGAATCACCATCCGAGCTGCGGTTACAACCGGGCCGTTTTCGGAGAGATGTTCGAGAATTCGCGCGCTATCGGCGGTAGGAAGCACGGCCGGGCGTCTGGTGGCTGTCGCCGAGGACTTAACCTTCACTCGCGGGTCATTGGCATCGAAGACCGGGTCGGCTAAGACGGCCAGCATGCGGGGTGCGGGCTTGCGATTCTTTAACTCCTGCCGCAGCACCGCGATGGTGGAAGCTGAAGGCAAACCGACGACCTCGTGGGCAGCCACCAGCGGGAGGCTTTGCCCGTTTTCACTCGGGATGGGCAGCATCGAGAACGGCACATGCTGCAAGGCGCCATCGGCCACGATCACCAGACGCTTACTTTTGAGATCGGGTATAACCGGGCCGAGCACTAAGGTGCTCAGCTCTTGCGCCACCTTGGGCAATTCGCTATCGGCTTTCGCGATGCGGGCTCGTCTCTGGTCGGGCAGTTCGCCGCGAGGATAGGTGCTTCTGGCCGTTACCTGCTCATAAAGTTTTCGAACCGAACTTTCGATGTCTGCTCTCTTCGGAAGCTCATAGCTCTTCAAGCCCGACTCAGTTACCATCCAGAGATAGCTGTGTTCGCTGCCCAGCGCGTATTCGAGCAGACCTGTGTCGCTGTTCAGTGTCTTCTGAATGTCCCGCAATGAAAGTGGCTGTGGCTGAGTGAGAGCGGCGTAGCGGGGGCTCTTCTGCCGGATTTCGACTTCTAGTTGCTGATACTGCGTTTCCAGCTCATCAATCTGCTTTTGCAGTTCCGCGGCTTGGTCTTTTGTCGCTGTTCCTTCGAGACCCAGCAGTCGGTTCGCTTTGGCATCGATGGAGGAAACCAGATCGTGCTCCCGTTTTAGCAGATCGGGGTCGATGCCTTCCCGAAAGTCCACATGGGATTCGGAAAGCATCTCCAGCAAGCTGCGCGCCCGTGCCCGCTCACTCGCCTCCAAAGCCCTGGCATCGTAACCAGCGCCGGGGTCTTGCCGGTGCAGGCGCATCAGCAAATCGATGTACAACTCGTAGGCGCTTTGCTGGGTCGCAAAATAAGAAGCCCGCGCCTGCTCGCCGCCCGCCCGGGAGCGCACGTCCTCAACCAGCTTGAGAGCCTCTTCGGCATTGTCCCGGGCAGCGCTCAGATTTCCCAGATCGCGCTGAGCCCGCGCCAGCCCTTCTCGCGCCCTCACTTCATCGTTAAGATCTTCAACCGCCTCTAACAGCACCAGCGCTTGATTGTGATAGTCAATGGCTTTCTGCTGCTGACCAAGGAGACCGTAAACTTGGCCGATACCGTCCAATGTAATGCCTTCCCCGCGGCGATCCTCGGCAGTCTTCAGCAACTCTAGCGACTGCTCTAAGCACGACAGCGCTTTCTCCTGATCACCTTGGGAAGAGTAGGCCATAGCGAGGCGCCGCAGGGTCATACCGGTTCGCCAGCCGTTGTTTGCGACACGCCGGAGCGCCAGCGCCTGTTCGTAGGCTGCGGTGGCTTTGTCGGCCTGGCCGAGCGCATCATAAACGGGGCCCATTCGCTCCAGGGTATCGGCTTGGCCCACTTTATCGCCGGTCGCCGCGCATAGCTTCAGCGAGCGCTCCATGTAATCAGATGCCTGCTCGGGTTCACCCAGATCGGAGTAGTTGGTGCCAATGTTGAGCAGAGTATTGGCTTCGTTGTTCTGATCGCCAAGCGCATGAAAAATGGGCAGGGCCTGGTTGTAGTATTCAATGGCCTTCTGCCAATCGGACATGTCGCCATAGATTTTGCCGATGTTGTTGAGTATGGAAGCTTCGGTGGAGGAATCTCCCGCGCTGCGCGCCCGCGCCAGCGCGCGGTCATAAAGATCAAGCGCTTTTTGCAAATCCCCGAGGACGTCGTAAGCGCCCCCGATGTTATTCAGAGTGCTGGCTTCCATGCGCTGCTCACTCAGACTCTGGAACAGCGGCAGGGCCTGCTGGTAAGAATCCACCGCCTTGCGAAACTCGTTCAGCTGCGCATATGCGGATCCCAGACTGAAGAAGACCAACCCGTGACGATAGCGGTCCGGGGACGATTGGTAATAACTCAAGGCCTGGTCAAATTTCTCGACGGCTGCCCTTAGGGAATCGGCGGTTCCTTGGGCAAATAGGTCTTGACCCTGCTCCATCGTACGTTCGGCGGACACATGACTTCTGTCCGCGGCAGTTGCTTCCCGTTCCCCGATCACGCTGATCTCGTAATGTCCCGCTGCCGCCGTTTTGTCGGGAGAATCCACCTGGACCCGGTAATTTCCACCTGCGTCGGCGATCTCCACGATCGGTTCCGGTCCCCACATCCCGTTGATGCTGTCCATGTGGGAGATGCGCTTGCCGTCAGGTCCAAACAGAATCACTTCCACGTCAATGCCCTTCTGCTCGACGGCGATCTGCAGGAAATGTCCGGCAGCGAGCGAAACCTGGAAGGAATTGGATTCTCCGCCCTTCAGTTCACGTTCGATGGTGGTACCGGGAGTGAGCGGAATGATTTCCTGACAGAAGAGAAGCGTGGAGGAGAGGAACATCCCGGTCAGCCCGCGCCACAGCAATCTGCCGGTCACCCTTCTCACGAGTGAAGACATGGCTCTGGCTTCAGACATGCGGCGCACTGCATTTTGGCCAGACATCTTTTCTTCTGTCAGCGGACTTGGGACTAGCGCCCAAATCACCTGGTCACGGTCCAGTTTTTCGTCTGCCACTCGATACCGGGCAGGTCAAGTTATTCCCGATTACTGAGTTGCCGTCCAGTTTTTCTGTATAACCGAGGGGTCGGGCAGCGTGATCGTTCCCTGGATTTGAGTCCCATTTACCGACACCAGGACCTTACCGTTTACATAGCTGTAGCCGTTGTAGGAAAACGACAGGTTGGTTCCGTCCCAAACAACGTCCGTAACATTGTTGGATCCGGACGGGGGGGCGGGCCCCAAAGTCTTGCCACCGCTATTGGGGACTGTCCCGGGAGGAGGGGTATACGACGCGGCTGTTCCCAAAGCAGCCCCGTTGCCACCGGTCAACGTGATCGAACCTGATCCGGTAACACTACCGACCGCAAACTGGCTGTACGTCAGTGGGTGACTCCAATCAGCGTTGGGCGTGTCTTCTTCACGAATTTTTCGGACTGTATGCATGTCTTCTCTCCTCTAACTTTCGGATGAGCCATCGGGCATGCCAGTCCCTACGTATGCCGACATGCTGACGGCCGGGGGATGGCCGTTAAGTCGCTCGCTTATGACCTTCTGAGGTTGCGCGAGAGCTAAGGGCCGCAATCATATCTTCCTGGCTGTGGGATGTCAATGCAGCCGGAGTGTTCGGCAGTGGTGCAGTTTGAAATCCACAGGGCTGGCAATCGTCTCCGGCGTGTGGGAAACTGTCTGTATGGCAGAGAAACGAACCAAGGCCGACAAAGCGCAGAGACGGACGGATCAACTCGACAAGAAGGCCCGCCATCCAGCACCTAAGAAAAAGAAAGCGCCACCTCAGGACTTCAGTCAAGCAGCTGTGCGATCGTGAGGGAAGCTACTGAGAATCGGTAGCGACCGAAAACAGCGTTTGCGCCGCCATCTCGAGGGCCTTCTGTGCAACCATGAGATCAAGGTGCATCTTGTGACGATTCGGGTCTACCGAGCCCGGAATCTGGTAGCGGGTCAGTTTGAGAAAGCCGATGACGGCACGCTTTAGCCATCTGTCATAGCTGAAATCTGCCAAACACACCACTCCGATTCGGTCAGCGGTGCTCCAGTTTGAGATCGCTGACCACGACATCCCCACGACCGTGGACGGTAGTCTGGCCCAAGTCCTTATCCATGCTCAAGTTCGGCTCTGGCGTTTGAAATTTTGAAAACAGGTTCTCGATCGCCGCGATCCTGCCCGGGTCGTGAATGATTCCCATTTCTTGGGGATTCGAGACGGCACGCACGGTGTCCTCCAAATCGGGCAAGGGATTCGCTGACCAGAAAATCCAAAACTCCTCAACCCCAGGACGTTGCTCAAATCTGGCCCAATCGGTCGCAACTCTCTGCCCGGCGGCTACCCGGGCCATACCATTATTCGTTCCGGGAAGAGGAAAAAACAGGCTCAACTCCGCGGCGCCCGCCGGCGTCTGCTCCTTGTCCAAAACGTAGAGTGAGCCGTCCTGCGGTGAAGTGAAATCGAGTCGCATTCTCCAGTTGCTGTCAAACACCTGCTGGCCGGTTGCCAGGAACTCCTCGCCAAACGGCTTTCCCGCACGCAACTTCTGCGCGTGCAGGCGGTAGGTGATTTCTCGCTGCGGCAACGGTGGAGCGATCACCCCTTTAGTTCCCGAATGGCGCATCCACCATGCGAGTGCCAAGGACGCGAGTATGACAATTGACACCACTCCCACGATGGCAGCGCGCCTGCGAGAGGATGGTTCCCGCTCTGCTGTTCCTTCGCGAGTTCTTGCCCCGCGGTGGGCCGGCTCCGATTCCAACTCCAGACTTCGCTGAAGTTGCCGCAAATCCAGCTCGAAATCTTTCATGTTCTGGTAGCGTTCTTTGCGGTCTTTCGCCAGAGCTCGATTCAAGATGCGCTGCAATTCCGGAGGCGCTCCACTGCTCGCCTCCACCACCGGAGTGGGTTGCCGCTCAAGAATGCGCGCCAGTGTGTCGGTCGCGGTCGGCGCCGCGAAGGGCGCAGTGCCGGTGACCATTTCATAGAGCACTGTGCCAAAACTCCAGATATCGGTGCGGGTATCGACCTCCATCCCTCGCGCTTGCTCGGGCGACATGTAGCGAAACGTGCCGATCACCTGGCCGGGCCGGGTCAGGGCCGATGCCATGGTCGGATCGTCGTTCGTGGGAAGCGCGGTCTGGGTTTGCTCCTCGGTCAGCTTGGCCAGACCGAAATCCAGGACTTTCACATACCCGTCCGGGCGCACCATGATGTTCTCTGGCTTGATGTCGCGATGAACAATGCCCTTGGCGTGCGCAGCCGCTAAAGCCCCGGCCGTCTGTACCGCGATATTCAGAGCTTCCTTCAGTGAGATGTGAGTCTTCAGAAGCGCGCGAATGGTCTGGCCGTCCACATACTCGGTTGCCATGTAGTGGACGCCGTCAAGCTCGCCAATTTCGTACACGGTGAGGAGATTGGGGTGATTCAGCGCGGAAGCGGCGCGAGCCTCCTGCTCAAAACGGCGCACCCGGTCCGGCCGTCCCATGGATTCCGCCGGTAAGATCTTCAGCGCCACCTTGCGGCCGAGGCGGCTGTCCTTGGCGGCAAACACCTGCCCCATCCCCCCGGCGCCCAGCGGGAAGAGAATGTCGTAGGATCCGAAGCGGCTACCCGAGAGCAAGGTCATTGAGCTTCGTTATGCCAAAGTATACTCCGGCCCGGCCTGGTGATCGGGGTCGGGTATCTTTTTGACCATCAGCCAGAGCAGCGGTTGGAAAAGAAGCTAGGAGTTCTGGCCTCGATGTTCGGGCTGACAGTGAGTATCTACTCGAGGTGAACGCATGGCTGCGGGGGATCATGTTGCGGATGGTGCCCAGAGGAGATCCTGCATCTCGTGGCACTCCAGAACAAGTACGGGGATTAGACATCTCAGCTGTTGGACGAGAGATCAAAGGGCCCCGTTGGTGCTCCGGCCGAATGCCATTGGGCACATTCTGGAGCCCGTGCCGAGTTTCCCGCGTCCAAATGGTGAGCTTGTTACTCCTGGTCAGCAGCTTTGCAGCGTTTCGAGATCGTACGCACGTCCGTCTGCACGTTTGCCACCTCCAGCGGAACGCCATCAACCCCGTGTTCGGTGTCGCTAGGATTACTGCCTGCCTTCGCCGGGTTTACACCCGTCTTGATTGTCCCAGGCCGTACTCGCCCTTTCACCTCGACCTCATGGTTGAGTTGACCATCGAGCTTGTTACCGACTCCCTTTAGGGCATACACCAGTCCAGTCTTGTCCTCAACCACGATGTAGTTTCCACGCTGGCCGTCGAGGCAGCCGCGAACTGTGCTAGCGTTGGACGCTGGCGCGCCGGTATTTCCGGTCGACGCCGGCGGCGTAGATGATTGTTGTGCGACTGCTCCTAGCGCAATGAGCAGAAATCCGACGACGGCAAGCAGACTCTTCGCGCGACCCATACAAATCCTCCTCCGAAAGTGATTCTTATATGCTACCGCCCTCTTGATAGAGGAACTGTCAATTCTCTATATTGTCTATCATGTTTATACCATTTCGCAAATAATATTTTCTCGGAACCTTCCCGGCATTTCATGGGATTCGGAGCCTCCTGTGGCATTCGCCGGCGAACCCGCGATTGTTGCTTCCACCTTCTCACCTGCCCGGTTGATAGTACAGCGTGAGTATGAATATTACTCCCACAAGAGTGGCAATGCCGAAAGTCAGAACCAGCCATTGGCGGGTACTGAGCGGTAGCTTTCTCCGGCGCCGCCCGCGAATGAATGATGCATTGTGCTTCCTCCGGTGCACCACCAATGCTTGTCGAATGAACGAACGCATCACGGTTAGATCCCCGTGGTCTCGTAGGTCAGGACTGCCAAGCTCAGGCGATAGTCATAGCCGGCTTGCGCGTAACTAATTTCAGCCTGCGTTTGCTGGAGCTGGGCCTGGCTCAATTCAACAATTGAGCCGAGTCCCAGGTTGTAGCGAGACTGAGCAAGATCTAGCGCCAGATTGGCCTGTTGCAGTAGTTGCTGCGTAACCGCCAGTCGCTGATAAGCTGTGTTCGCATTCAACCAACTGGTACGTACGTCTCGCGAGATCAGGTTGCGCATATCGCGCAGCCGTTCTTGTGTCGCTTGTGCCCTGAGATTCGCCTCACGGGCTCTTGCCGTATACAGGAACCCGTTGAAGAGCGGGATCTCGACGTTCGCGCCGACGGCGCCATATGTGTTGTTCAGCGCACTTGGGCTCGGAGCAACCGCGGGATTCCCTACCGGTGTGTCTCCAACTGCCCCGAGGGCACGAATACTGGGGAACAGCAAGTCTCTTTCTGCGGTTTGGAATTTCCTGGCGGACTGGTACTGGAATTGCAGCGAAAGTATTTCCGGACGCACGGAAAAAGCCTGGGAAATCAAATCATCCACATTGCCCGGCGGCGGTGTCAGCGCACTCGTTTCCTCGACAAGCTGAAAACTCTGCAAAGCAGGAAAGCCGAGCACCATGGACAAAGTAGCGAAAGCGGCGTTTTCGTTGTTTTGAGCGTCCAGCAACAGGAGCTTGGCCTGTGCCAGGTTGACGCTGGCAAAACTGAAATCCAGCTCGGATTTCAGTTTGCTCCTGAAAAGCGCTTCCACCTGATTGGCAACGGTCTGGCGTTCATTTACGGTTTGCTGCGCGACGGTCAGCACAGCGCGGGCTTGCAACGCATTGTAGAAAGCTTTGTCTACGGCAAGGAGGACTTGTTCCTTGGTGGCGATGGCATTCTGGTTCTCGGCCTTGGCCGCATAGTTCGCACTGGAGACCAGATTCGTGGTGCGGCCAAAGTCGGTAATCAGTTGAGTGACCATGACGCCGGCAGCGGCGCGCTCGTAGATGATCGGGTTATTCAACGCGCCTGCTGTAATGCGGCTGCCGGACTGGGCATCTACGCCGGTAAGATCACCGGTGGCCGTGGGCCACAGGTTCGACCTCACCTCGCGCGTGACTTGCTGGGAAGCAAGAGCAATCAGCCGAGCGACAGAGATCTGTGGATTGTTTTTTATCGCGAGTGCTTCCGCTTGCTTCAGGGTTAGAGACGTCGATATTCCCGGACCAACCTGGGGAGTAGAGGATGGCTGCGCATTCGCCGGCTCGTTGGAGGTGTTTTGCGTCACAACGGTTTGCGGCACTGGGGCTGGAGGTAGACCCTGTGCCGTTTGCACGTTGACTGGTACTTGGGCGAAACCAAACAAGGGCAAGGCCAAGAACGGCAGGGTGTACTTGAGTTTTCGCTTCATGGATTAGCCTTTGCGAAGCAATCAGTTCTAATTTCCCTCGCCTTCGTAACGCGCACCGTACAAAGGCGAGGGTTCGTACGCTGCTTCATGCAGCAGCAGGACGAAATCGTTGTTCTTTCCTCCCCAAGACCTTCCAAGCCCAACCACTAAACCTAGCGATTCTGACCGCATCCCGAACTGCGGCGGACAATCCCCATCCTCATATCCGGGTTATTCGGAAGATCGAAGTACATGACATGCTTGGTTAGGCGTAGCTGAATCGGTTGGTCCGGAGCAAAGGCTGATGGCAAGTAGTTAAACGGCGTTTCATACCGGCCAACATAAGTTTTGCAATCGACGCGCACCGAAACATCGTATGCGTAGTACCGCGATGTCAGTGGCGCATCGGACGGGTTGCTGCCCCCCATCGTGTAATCCGGCGAATAGACCTTGTGTTTCTGTACGTCTACCACAGTCCCCTGTACGTATGGATTGGGACCTCGAGCCGGAGAGGCATTCAGCATTGGCACGATAACTAACGCCGCAATGCCGATACAAATATTCTTTTTCATGATCTCCTCCATGAGATCGCCTGCCGAAATCGCAGGGCATGACATGACCGGTGATTCGAACAAATGTTCCGCCGTGGAACCTGTTCGCTGATTCTTCAAAACCGGAGGTTCAGCAGGAAGGAGGAGGCCGGTTGTACAGGCAATTTTCCGAATAAAGTCGAGTAATAGGAGGAACGGCGGGCAACGCCGCAGAGGAAACTCGTGTGGGCTCGAACAAAACAAACGCCGCTGCGGGAGCAGACCAGTGGAGGCCGTCATTCAGCAGATGCTGCCGCTTGGCCTCAAGAGAGTGTGACTGTGCGATCTTTGTCGCCTGCGCTGCATATCGCACCACCGTGCAGTACCGGGTTGCAACGCTAACAGAGAGGGAAACAACCGCACCAAGAATCAGCGTTCTATGCCAGAAACCCATTCCTCGTGCAGCACGCATCCTAAGGCGCCCCGTGGTTGCTTGCGAGTAATCAAAAAAAGCAGAACGCCTTTGTTTCATTCCGTTGGCTCCATGGGCGGGGCTTCCGCGGTCTGCTCCTCGCGGCGGCCATAAACCAGCAAGTACGCCGCCGGCACAATAAAGATGGTCAAGAGAAC
>Ga0187818_10000887_pt1 | contig 11525 bp, 8 predicted proteins | sample NC_wetland_sal_i_14_FD_130581 | JGI IMG/M metagenome (GOLD analysis project Ga0187818, IMG submission 130581) | Wetland sediment microbial communities from Neuse River Estuary, North Carolina, USA - SO4_3 | ecosystem: Environmental > Aquatic > Freshwater > Wetlands > Sediment | place: USA: North...
CTCCTTCGGTCCCCAGGTGCCAGAAGCATAGTTGGGGAAGTTGCGCGGAGGCAGCGCTTTCCAGATATCGAGGATCGGGTTGACCACCGACCAACCCGCCTCCACCATATCCGCCCGCTGAAAAAGCGTCTGATCGCCGATCATGCAGTCATGCAGCAGTCGCTCATATCCGGTGCTGGGCTGCTTGCCAAAGTATTCCTGATACTCGAAGTTCATGTCCACCGTGCCCAGGCGCATGACCGGTCCGGGAACCTTGGCCGCGAATTGCAGCGAGATGCCTTCTTCCGGCTGGATGTGCAGCACCAACTGGTTGGGCATGAGGTGCTCGACCGGCGTGTCGCGGAACAGCACGAACGGTGCCTGCCTGAACTGTATCACGATATGGGTGTTGCGCACCGGCATCCGCTTTCCCGTGCGCAGGTAGAAGGGGACGTCGGCCCATCGCCAGTTGTCAATCAGCAGTTTCATGGCAACGAACGTTTCGGTGCGCGACTCGGCAGGAACGTCAGGCTCCGCGCGGTATGCCGTGACCCGGGTTCCTTCCTCCGTTCCGTCGCCATATTGACCGCGCACGGTGCGGCTCAACACCTCTTCGTCACTCATGGGCTGGATGGCGTGCAGAATCTTGGCCTGCTCGTCGCGCACCGCGTTGGCATCGAAGGAAATCGGCGGCTCCATGGCGGTGAGCGAGATGAGTTGCATGATGTGATTGGGCACCATGTCACGCATCGAACCGGCCTGATCGAAATAGCTTCCGCGGCCTTCCACGCCGACGGTCTCGGCCACGGAGATCTGCACGTGATCAATGTAGCGGCGATTCCAGACCGGCTCGAAGATGCCGTTGGCGAAACGGAACGCCAGAATGTTCTGCACGGTTTCTTTGCCGAGATAGTGATCGATGCGGTAGATCTGCGTTTCTTCTGCTACCTTGAGCAGTTGTTGGTTCAGCGTCTTGGCTGATTCCAGATCGTGCCCGAACGGCTTTTCGATGATGACGCGCCGCCAGTGATTGTTCGCCTGTTCCATCAATCCCGCGGCGGCGAGCTTTTCGACGATCGGCCCGAAGAAACTGGGGGCGGTGGCGAGGTAATAGAAGAAGTTCTGGCGGGTTGCGTGCTCCTGATCGATCTTGGCCAGAAGATCCTTGAGCTGCGGATAGAGAGCATCGTCGCCGAAGTTTCCCGGCAGGTAGTAGAAGCGGTTCTCGAACCACTCCCACAGTTTGTTTTCGATGCAGTTCCCACAATAGCGCTGGACCTCGTCACGCACTCTCTTCTTGAAGTCGTCGTTCGACAATTGGGCGCGCGCCACGCCTACGACCGCGAAGTCACGGGAGAGCAGACCAGCCTGCGCCAGGTTGTAGAGCGCGGGGATCAGCATGCGTCCGGTCAGATCCCCGGCAGCGCCGAAGATCACCATCACGCAGGGGTCGCCTTGCTTGCCGATCCGCGGCGGTGTGGTTGCCGGTTGTTCCGCTAGTTGAGCCATGACAATCCTCTGATCTCGCGTAAAAATCGAGCCGGATCTAGGCGGTTTTCTTCGCCTTGGCGGCGCCCGCTTCCACGTGTCCGCCGAACTTCTGCCGCATGGCGGAAAGCATCTTCTCGGCAAATGTATGCTGCTGCCGCGAGCGAAACCGCACATACAGCGCTGCGGTCAACACATCAGCCGGAACGGCTTCTTCGACTGCTGCCTGGATCGTCCAGCGCCCCTCACCCGAGTCCTGCACGAATCCTTCGTATTCAGAGAGCGTCGGATTCTCGGCGAGCGCCATGGCGGTCAGGTCCAGCAGCCACGAACTGACCACGCTGCCCCGCCGCCAGACTTCCGCGATGTCGGGCAGGTTCAAATCGTAGCGCATTTCTTCCGGCAGATCCTTGCTGGTTGCGTTCATGAAAATGTCGAACCCCTCGGCATAGGCCTGCATGATGCCGTACTCGATGCCGTTGTGCACCATCTTCACAAAGTGGCCGGAACCGGACGGGCCGCAGTGAATGTAGCCTTCTTCGGCAGTGCCTACGAGCTTTTCTCGTCCCGGTGTGCGCGGAATGTCGCCCTTGCCCGGCGCCAGGGTCTTGAAAATCGGATCGAGCCGCTGCACGGTTTCCCTGGGGCCGCCGATCATCATGCAGTAGCCGCGCTCCAGTCCCCATACGCCGCCGCTGGTTCCCACATCAAGATAGTGAATGCCCTTGGGCGCCAGCTCCCTGGCGCGGCGCACGTCGTCTTTGAAGTAGGAGTTGCCGCCGTCAATGATGGAGTCGCCGGTCTTCAGGCTCTGTGCGAGGCGCTGCACTGTCTGCTCGGTCGGACCTCCGGCGGGGACCATGATCCACACGGTGCGCGGAGGCTTCAGCTTGGCGATGAGGTCTTCGAGCGAAGGCGAGCCGGTCGCGCCCTCGCCGGCTAACTGCTTAACCGCATCAGCACTGAGATCGGATACCACAAGTTCGTGCCCGCCACGGATCAGGCGCCGTGTCATGTTCGAGCCCATGCGGCCCAGACCCACCATTCCTAATTGCATGCTGTGCTCCTAAACGTAGCGCCGGCGTCTCGCCGGCTGTCGCGAGGACAAGTTGTCCTCGCCGCCGGCACAAACTGTTAAAGCGCTTTCTCCACCGCCGCCTGCAAAGTTGCCAGTCCCGCCTTTACGTTGCTTCCGAGATGCACGCGCAGCGCTCGTCTTCCGCGCTCCGCCAGAACCTGGAAGTCGCCACGGGCTTGTGCGGCCTTCACGACTCCGAAAGTATATTTCTGTCCTGGTACAGGGAGCGCGACGGGATCGTCACAAGTCACTTGCAGAAAGACTCCCGAGTTGGGCCCGCCCTTGTAAGCTTGACCGGTCGAGTGCAGAAACCGCGGGCCGAATCCCAGGCATGTCGCCACGTGCCTCTTATCGCGCACCGCGTGGCGGACAACCTGAAGGCTTTGCTCATGCTCCGCGTTCATCTGGAGGTAGCCCAGCAACGCGAAGTAATCCCCGGCCTTGATGCGTGCCAGATGGGCCTTGAGATATCCGGCGAGCGACGCGTCGCCCTTCGCTGCTTTGGCCAGTTCCGCCGCGTTGATGTCGTCGGTGAAGAGCTTGATCCCAGCTTCTTCGACAACCGGTTTCTCCGCCGGAAGGGAACCGGTCTTCTCATATTCCGAGGTCAGACTGCGAGTCGCGACTTTACTGGCCTCGACATCGGGTTGGTTGAAGGCGTTGATTCCGATGATCGAACCGGCGACTGCCGTGGCGATTTCCCAGCGGAAGAACTCCGCACCCAGATCGTAGGTGCTGGACAGCGTAATGCTCACCACCGGATGCCCAGCCTGCTCGAGGGCTGCGATTCTCGCGTCCTGAAGCGAGTCTGCGCCTGTCTCCAGCCGGACATACACGAATACGCGATCGTCGCCGTAGATCTCCGGTGCGGCCAGGGTTTCACGATCCACCGGGATGATTCCTTTGCCGATTTTTCCGGTCGATTCGGCGAGTAACTGTTCGAGCCATGCGCCCAGGTCGGAGATTCCCGGCGACGTGACGATTGTGACTTTGTCACGCCCGGCATTGGCGGCGGTTCCCAGAATGATGCCCAGCATGGCGCCCGGATTCTCCTCAACCGCCACGCTGGCCCCGCAGGCCTTTGCCATCTCGGCCGCCCCGGCGAGAAACCGCTTTGTATCCAGCCCCATCACCGCTGCGGGCACCATGCCGAAGTTCGACAGCGCGGAATAACGTCCGCCGATCGAGGGACGCCCGAAGAAAACGTGTAGAAAGCGGTCCGCCTCGGCCACCTGCTGCATCTTCGACCCGGGATCGGTGATGGCGATGAAGTGACTGCCTACTTTCGTTATTCCGACCGCTTGCTTCGTGCGTTCGAAAAAATATTGTTTGAAGATGTTGGGTTCGAGCGTGCTCCCGGATTTGCTTGAGACGATGAAGAGCGTCTTTGGAATATCGATCTGATGCTCGAACGCTTTCACCTGCGCGGGGTCGGTGGAATCGAGCACGTGCAGGTTGGGGAAATGGGTGGTCCGGCCGAAGGTCATGCGCAGAACCTCCGGACAAAGACTCGACCCGCCCATGCCGAGGAGCAATACGTGCTGGAATCCGCGAACTTGAACTTCTTTTGCGACCTTGTGCAGTTGGTCGTGCTGGGCCATCTGCTCGTCCACAATATCGAGCCAGCCCAGCCAGTTGGCTTCATCGCTGCCGGTCCAGAGCTTGGCATCGCGTTGCCACAGGCGCTGCATCTTGCCGCCTGATTGCCACGCGGCGCTCGTTGTCTTCACAGCCGCCGACAACGTTTCTGGCAGAGAAGTCGTCAGTTCGTTCACGGCCTATCCTTATTGCTGCGTGCTCTTTTGTTGCGTGCTCTTGGCGACGGCAGCCAGCAGCTTGTCAAAAGCGTCGGCGAAAAGCTTGACGCCGTCGTCGGTCAGCTTGCCGGTAACTTCCTGAATCGAGATTCCGGCGCGCGCCAGATCGTCCATCACCTTCTGAGCGCCCGGAATATCTTCCGTGAGGCTCTGGCGGAGCAGGCCGTGATCGCGGAAAGCATCTATTGTGGCCGGAGGCATGGTGTTGACCGTGTCGGGCCCGATCAGTTCTTCCACGTAAATCACGTCGCGGTAATTGGGATTTTTCGTGCTCGTGCTCGCCCACAGCACACGCTGGGTCTGCGCTCCCTTGGACGCGAGTGCCTGCCACCGCGGTCCGCTGAAAATGCGCTGGTAGCGCTGGTAGGTGAGCTTTCCATTTGCAATCGCGACTTTGCCGAGCAGGCTCCGCAAGAGAGCCTGCCGGCCTGCGTCGGCAGTGGTCTTGAGGCGCTCATTCAGCAGAGAATCAACCAGTGTGTCAATGCGGCTGATAAAAAAGCTGGCGACACCCGCAATCTTCTTAAGGTTGCCGCCATGCCCGGCCAGGTCTTCGAGTCCCGCGATGTGAGCTTCGGCAACTTTCTCGTAGACTTCCTGCGCGAACAACAAGGTCACGTTGATGTTGATGCCTTCGCCGATCAAGTGCCGGATTGCCGGAAGCCCCTCCGTGGTCCCTGGAACCTTGATCATCACATTCTCACGCTTCACCGTCTTCCACAGGCGGCGGGCTTCATCGATCGTCTCTCTCGTTTTGCGGGCCAAGTAGGGCGAGACTTCCAGGCTGACGTAGCCATCGCGGAATTTTGAGTCGTCGTACACTGGGCGCAGCGTGTCGGCTGCGTCCTGAATGTCGCGGATCGCGATCTGCTCATACCGGCCTGTGGTGTCGAGGTCGCTGCGGGAGGCGAGCGTCTTCAAAATGTCGCTGTAGAGCGAACTCTCACCGATGGCCTTTTCAAAGATCGCAGGGTTCGACGTCATTCCCCGCAGGCTGTCGCTGGCGATCATGTTCTTCAGCTGGCCGGTCGTAAAAAGGTCGCGGCGAATGTAGTCCAGCCACATCGACTGGCCGTAGCTGAGCAATTCCTTCAGCGGATTTTTGGCTGCCTTTGAGGTTTCGAGAATTCCAGTTGGCTGCATGATGATCTCCTGCTGTTTTCCATTTTCCCGACTTAACTTCCGGCAATCGCGGCACGCGCTTCCGCGACGACGTTGTCTACCGTGAAGCCGAAGAACTTCAACAGATCTTTCAGCGGCGCTGAAGCTCCAAAACGATGCATGCCGATCTTGCGGCCTCCAGGGCCAACATAGCGGTCCCACCCCAGAGTCGCGGCCATCTCGACCGAAACGCGCGCGGTCACATCCGGCGGCAGAACGCTTTCTTTGTACGCTGCGTCCTGCTTTTCAAAGATTTCCCACGAGGGCATGCTGACCACCCGCGCCTTCACACCTTCCGCCTTCAACTTCTCATAGGCGTCCACGCACAGCGACAATTCGCTGCCCGTCCCGAGCAGGATCACGTCAGGTTTTCCGCCGGGCGCATCCGCCAGCACATAGGCTCCTTTGGCCACGCCGGAAGCAGGCGCGTATTTGGAGCGATCCAGAGTGGGCAGCGCCTGGCGAGTCAAGACCAGCGCCGCGGGCGAGTGTTGCATCTGGGCAATGATTCTCCAGGCTTCGACCACTTCATTCGCGTCCCCGGGGCGAAGCACAACCAGATTGGGCATGGCGCGCAGCGATGCCAGTTGCTCGATGGGCTGATGCGTGGGGCCGTCTTCTCCAACTCCGATCGAGTCGTGGGTAAACACAAAGATCGAAGGAATTTCCATCAGGGCCGATAGGCGGATGCTGGCCCGCATGTAATCGCTGAAGTTGAAAAAGGTCGCGCCGAAAGCTCGAATGCCCGACACAACCAGCCCGTTCACGCTCGCGCCCATCACATGCTCGCGTACACCGAAGTGCAGATTGCGACCAGCGGGACTGTCTGCCTGGAATTCCCCCGCGCCTTCAAATTTGAGGGTGGTCTTGTTCGAAGTTGCCAAGTCGGCCGATCCGCCGATGAGCCACGGAATATTCTGCGCCAGCGCGTTCAGCACCTTGCCTCCGCTCTCGCGTGTGGCGATACCCTTGGGATCCGCAGGGAACGCGGGCAAATTCCTGTCCCAGCCCGCCGGCAGCTCTCGATGCTGCATCAGCCGCAAACGTTCGGCCAGGTCCGGATATTTCTGGGAGTATTCCGCAAAAAGTTTCGACCATTGAGCATGCAACTCGCGCCCGCGCTTGCCGATGCCGTCGCGGAAGTTCTCACGCACTCCGTCGGGCACCAGGAACTTCGCGTCTTCCGGCCAGCCATAGAATTTCTTAACCAGCCGCACCTCTTCTTCGCCAAGAGGCTCGCCGTGCGCGGCGTTGGTGTCCTGCTTGTGGGGCGAGCCGTACCCGATGTGGCTGTCCACAATGATCAGCGTCGGACGGTCCGTAGTCTTGTCGAAAGTCTCGAATGCCCGCGCCAACATTTCCAGATCATTGGCGTCGACGACGCGGGTGACGTTCCAGCCGTATCCAACGAAGCGCGTGGCCACATCTTCACTGAACGACCACGCGGCGGGGCCGTCGAGCGTGACCGAATTGTTATCGTAAATCCAGCAGAGATTCGAAAGCTTGAGATGTCCGGCAAGGGAAGCGGCCTCACCGCCTACGCCTTCCATCAGATCGCCGTCGCTGCACAGCGCATAAACGTCGTAGTCGAAGATCTCCAGCCCGGAGCGATTAAAGTTCGCCGCTTGCCATTTGCCGGCGATGGCCATGCCCACGCTGTTGCCCACGCCCTGTCCGAGTGGTCCGGTCGTGGTCTCGATTCCGGAAGTGAGATGCGACTCCGGATGTCCCGGTGTGCGGCTCCCCAACTGGCGGAAGCGCTTGATCTGCTCCATCGGAACGGCGAGTTCTTTCGTGACCTGGCCGTCCGCGCCGACTTGCCGCACTTCCGCCAGATGCAGAATGGCGTAAAGCAGCATGGAGGCGTGGCCGTTCGAGAGCACGAAGCGGTCGCGGTTCAGCCAGGTTGGATCGGCAGGGTCGTAGCGCAGAAACTCCTGCCACAGGCAATACGCTACCGGCGCCAATCCCATGGGAGCGCCGGGATGGCCTGAGTTCGCCTGTTGTACGGCGTCAATGGCGAGGGTTCGAATCGTGTTGATGCAAAGCGCGTCCAGTTGCTTACCCGTTATCAGAACCTGTTCACCGGCTACCATGCGCCCCTGCTCCTTCGGCCGGACTTCGCGCCCGCCCGATTGCCGCGACCATTAATTAGAGTCCCTGATTACAGAAAGGGTTCAATAGGGGAAAGTGTATCAATTTCCGGGAGTACATGGATTAAAGCGAAGTGAAAGACTGGCAGTGGAACAGAACTGCGCTACTTCAGGAGCTGGAAATATCCGTTCTCGATGTTGGCAACGCGGGTCGTCTCTTGGACGAACTTGAGGAACTGGCGCAGACTCTCACGCTCCGCTGGAAGCATGGCGTCGAAGCGTACGCGAACTCCAGTGGCCGGGCCGCTGCGGGTGACGACGCCGCTCAGAATGAACCCTTTCACCCAAATCTTTCCGTTGGGGACCCACAGGCCAATTTCCACTTTGGCCCCGGGCTTGACCGGGCTCGCCGTTTCGACCAGACATCCACCGACGCTGGTGTTGGCGAGGTTTCCCCAGATCGGAGTCTGAACCTCGTCCACGCGCAGCTCCACCGCGACAAAACACTTGATCCGAGGGTGCTGTCGCCGGTCAGTGCTCCAGCTGGGAGTGAACATGTCGGGCGCAAAAGGAGGGGTTGGGGAAGCAGGAGTAGGAACGGGTTGCGGAGCCGGAGACATCCCGGGGTTGGTTTCGGGCTTGTCCGCAGAGGCGGTGCCGGCCTTGATCTCGCGCATCGCCGCCAGCAGAGCTTCTTCCCGCTTGTCAGCAGGGGCTTCGCGATAGGCCTGGAGCAGCTTGCCTACATGCCGGACTAGATCCGGATCGGACAGTATTCGAGTCCAGTCGGTTCCTGTAGCCGCACTCATGAAATCCACTTCTTCCGTTTCTAGTGTGAGACCCTCGTCTAGCTTGGACCGAAGATCACAGGGGTTCAAGATGACCTAAGTCACCTTGGTTCTGGTTGGAGGAAAAGGGGGAATAACCGGTGATTACTCATCGAAATCGGCACGCTCCAGACCTTCCATGTAATGGGCGAGCGTCTTGGCCTGCCGGTCGGAGAGCGAAAGGAACTCAAAGCCATAGTGATATCCCCGCCGGTGTCTCAGGACCGCACGAACGTCCCAGGCCTGGTTCGCTTCCGGAAGGGAGAACGTGAGGGTGACAACTTCGCCCAGGGGCAGTTCCGCTGCCAGCAATACACCAATTCCAGCTTCGGATACATCTCTGCAATGAGCGTTGAGGAGCTGATGCTCCTTCTCGCACAGCAGGTTTATGACGACCGGGAATTCGCAGCGGTAGCGCGCGTAGCGTCGCCGCAAGCGATCGGTGACTTCTTTCATCGCTTTTCCTGGCACAGATGACATGCTGTTGCTTCCTCGGAAACCCTCTAGGGAGGGGCTTCGCTGGCTCACTGCGATTCAAACGAAACTTGCACCACCTCGGTGGTCTCGGTCTGTGCCGGCTCAAACTTCCATTTCCCGACCGCCGCGGCAGCCGGGTCCACGAGCACGGGATTGCCGCCCAGAACCCGGGTTGTCTTGACGGTGCCATTCGCCCGCACGATGGCCTCAACCTTGACCACACCGCGAATGTGCATTCGGCGCGCGAGTTCAGGATAGTCGGGCGCAATCCGCGAGGTTACTTTCCTTTCGGAATTCGATGGCGTGGGACCATTCTGAGCGATTGCCAGACTCATTAAAGAAATAAGTGCGAGCGCGACGAATATGACACCTCTGGGCATGACGGACCATCCCCCGGTCTCCACCAGCTTACCGGGGCCGATTGCTGCGAGGCAAAGTACCGAAGTTATTGGACCTTAGGATAGCCTTAGGTTGTCCGAGAGCGTTCCGAACGCCGTGATCTCGCCTGTCCCGAGCTCGACGGCGTACTCCATTCCGGGGCAGAATCCTTTGCATCGCGAATTGTCTTAAAGTAATCAAATCCGGCAAGTTATTCTATTGGTGAGAAAGGACGTCCGGCTTAGGGTGTCCAATTTGGCGGACGCTTCCACGACCAAGGATGCAATGTTCATTGAAGTTCATTCGAGCGCTATTTTCCTGTTTGACAGTGGCGTCGCTCGCGGTCCCGAGCCTGCTGGCCCAAGGTGGGGGCGGAACATCTCCCCCGAGCGTCTCACTGCCCGGCCCGCAGAACCCGTTTCTGGGGAGTGCACCCGAAGGCAAGGCAACGACTGAAGTACTGCAAGTTGATTTCAAAGATGCGATCGATCGCGGGCTGCGCAACAACCTGGGCCTGCTTCTGGCGGTTGATCAATCCCAGGCGACCCGGGGAGAGAGATGGAAGGAACTCAGCTCCCTGCTGCCGGATCTCAGCGCGCACGTACTGGAGAATGTCCAGACCGAGAGCCTTGCGGCGCTCGGATTCGGCAAGCTTGCTCCCGTGCTGCTGCCTCCCGGCGCCAGTGCCGCCAGTTTCCCGCGAGTGATTCCCGTTTTCAACTATTTCGATGCGCGCCTTTCTCTCAACCAGTCGATCTTCAATTTCAGGAGTTTCGAGAAAGAGCGGGCCGCGTCGGAAAATGTGAAGGCCGCACAGTTCAACTACAAAGATGCGCGGGAGGTCGTGGTGCTGGCCGTCGGCAATTCCTATCTGCAGGCCATTGCCGCGGCGGCGCGAGTAGAGACGGCAGAAGCGCAAGTCAAGAGCGCTCAGGCCCTTTACGATAAGGCCGCCGATCAGCAAAAAGCAGGGCTCAGTCCGGCTATCGATGCCCTGCGGTCGCAGGTCGAATTGCAGGCTCGGCAGCAGCAACTCATCGTGGCGCGCAACGAGCTTGCCAAGCAGAGACTGACCGTTGCCCGCATCATCGGGCTGCCACCGGGCCAGGAATTTGTCCTTACCGAGAAGGCGCCGTTCCAGGCCTTGGCCGCATTGCCCCTCGAAACATATTTGGAACGCGCCTATGCATCGCGCGCCGACTATCAGTCCGTGCTGGCGCAGGTGCGCGCGGCGGAACTTTCCCGGCGAGCCGCGACTGCTGGCCACTATCCTTCATTTGATCTGAACGCGAATCTCGGCGATATTGGCGTAACGCCGGGCCAGTCCAACGGCACCTGGCAGGTGATGGGAGGCCTGAGCATCCCCATTTTCTCCGGCAACCGGGTGCATGGTGACGTGCTCGAAGCAGATGCCCAGTTGAAGCAGGCACGGTCGCAACTCGCCGATCTCCGCGGGCGCATTGATTACGAGGTGCGCACCGCATTGCTCGATCTGAATGCCGCAGCCGAACAAGTAGAGGTGGCGCGCAGTTCGGTGGACTTGGCGGAGCAGGCTCTGGCTCAGTCGCAGGATCGCTTTACCGCTGGGGTCACCGACAACCTGGAAGTCGTGCAGGCCCAGGAGGCCCTGGCCAGCGCCCACGAAAGTTATATCCAGAGCCTTTATGCTCACAACCTGTCGAAGGTGGAACTCGCCCGTTCCATCGGCGATGCCGAAGCCGGTGTCAGACGATACTTGAAAGGCAATCAATAACGTATGCCGCAAACAACGCAAAACCCTCCTGCTGAGGCCGCCCGGCCCGAGCCGAGCACGAAGCCGTTGCCCGCGACCGAAGCAGATTTCCGTACGCGACCCGGGCGAACCGACAGCAAAGGGTTCCGCATCGGGGTAACGATCGCTGTTCTGGTTCTGCTGGTTGTGGGATTCTTCGTCTATCGCTACGTGACCAGCTACGAATCCACCGATGACGCGCAGGTGGACGGCCACGTCAATTCCATCAGCGCCCGCATCTCCGGCCATGTGATCAAGCTCAACGTCGAGGACAACCAGTACGTACAGGCCGGAACGGTGCTGGTTGAAATCGATCCCGCCGACTATCAGGTAGCCTACGAGCGCGCCAAGGCGGATTTTGAGGATGCGCAGGCCGCAGCGGTCGCGGCCGGAGTCAACGTTCCCATTTTGTCAGTCAACACCACCAGCCAGGTATCGGTGACAGAAGCCGACGTC
>Ga0187818_10000888_pt1 | contig 11521 bp, 5 predicted proteins | sample NC_wetland_sal_i_14_FD_130581 | JGI IMG/M metagenome (GOLD analysis project Ga0187818, IMG submission 130581) | Wetland sediment microbial communities from Neuse River Estuary, North Carolina, USA - SO4_3 | ecosystem: Environmental > Aquatic > Freshwater > Wetlands > Sediment | place: USA: North...
ACTCTGCGCCACCGGGTGCGGCTCCGGACAGGAAGAGTCGAAAATGACTTCTTACACGGCGGGACACGAGCAGGGTGAAAGCGCCTCCCTTTTCACTGTTCCGCAGGAACAGATGTCGCATGTGCAAGTAGTGCCCGTGGAGAAATCGCGCCTTGCCCGCGTGCTCCGTCTGACCGGCGCGGTCACTTTCAATGCGTTCAAGACAACTCCGGTTTTTACGGCGGTCAGCGGCCCAGTGCATGAAATCCTCGTTACGCCGGGCGAGGTGGTGACAGTGGGCCAGCCTCTTCTCACCATCAACAGTCCGGATTATTCGCAGCTTCGCTCGGCCTACATTAAGGCGCGAGACACCTTCCAACTCGCGGATAAGAATTTTGCCCGTGCGCAGGACCTCTATACTCATCACGCGATTGCCGAACGCGATCTCCAACAGGCGGAATCCGACCGCACCCAAGCGCAGGCGGATCTCGAATCGAGCACGGACGCGCTGAAGGTGCTTGGATTCGCCGACCCGGAGGCGCTTGTGAAGAACCCTCCGTCCCCGCAAATTCCACTCCGGGCGCCCGTCGCAGGCGAAGTGGTCGAGCGGCTTGTAGGGCCGGGGCAGTTGCTGCAGCCCGGTGCGACGCAGTGCTTTACGATTTCAGACACGAGTTCCGTCTGGGTGCTCGTCAATGTGTACCAGAGCGATCTGGCATCCGTGCACACCGGCGATGCCGTCGATATCACAACGGACTCTTATCCGGAGGTGTTCCACGGGCGCATCTCCTACATCTCGCCGGCGATGGACCCGAACACGCGCACCCTGCAAGCTCGCATCGTGACGGACAATCCCGGCAGGAAGCTGAAAAACAACATGTATGTGACGGCGCTGGTGCAAGCGGGCGTGATTCCGGATGCAGTGCTCGTTCCCGATTCGGCGGTGTTGCACGACACCGAAAACCAACCGTTTGTTTACGTCCAGTCGGGGTCCAACCAATTCGCCCGGCGTTTGGTGACCCTGGGCGAGAGCAATGCGGGTCACACGCAGATTACAAGCGGACTGAAGGAAGGCGAACGCGTCGTCGGTGACGGCAGCCTGTTTCTGCAATTCAAGAACTCCTTACAACACTAAGACTCGACCCAGAACCATGATCCATCGGATCGTCCAATTCGCCCTGCGCCAGCGCTTCCTCGTGATGATGGTAACCCTCCTCACCATCGTCGCCGGCACCATCTCGTTCCAACGGATGCCCGTGGACGCTTACCCCGACCTTTCTCCACCAATGGTCGAGCTCATCACGCAGTGGCCCGGCCACGCCGCCGAGGAAGTCGAGCGGCTCACCACGCTGCCGCTCGAATTGGCCATGAATGGCACCCCGCAGCTTGCCGTGATGCGCTCGATCTCGCTGTATGGGCTCTCCGACGTAATCCTGACTTTTGACGAGCGGACCGATCCCTACTTCGCGCGAAACGCCGTATTCCAGCGGATTTCTGACGCGACGCTCCCTGCGGGTGTCACGCCCAGCATGGCGCCGCTCTTCAGCCCGAGTGGGTTGGTTTACCGCTATGTGCTCGAGAGTCCCGACCGCTCGCCGCAAGAGCTGCACACGATTGAAGCATGGATCGCCGAGCGTGCGTACCGCTCCGTGCCGGGAGTGGCTGATGATTCTGGCTTCGGCGGCCCGACGATGGAGTACCACGTAAATCTCGATCCCGCGCGGCTTTACAGCTACCACATCCCTGTCGTCCAGGTGCTCAACCAGTTGACCGCCAACAACGCCAATACCGGCGGCGGTTTCTATTCGCAGGGCGGCCAGTTCTACTACGTCCGCGGCCTCGGCCTGCTGAAGTCCGTCGAAGATATCGGCGAAGTCGTCGTGGGCAGCTCCAACGGCGTGCCGGTGCGGATCAAGGATGTCGGGCGGGTCGATATCGGCCACGCGCCGCGCCTCGGCATTTTCGGATTCCAGGACACGAAGAAGAACAACGACGATGCGGTTGAAGGCGTGATCCTCATGCTCCGCGGTGAGCAGACGCAGAACGTCCTGCGGGGCGTCGAGAAAAAGACCGAAGACCTCAATCACAACATCCTCCCGCCTGACGTGAAGGTCCGCCCCTATTACGACCGCAGCGATTTGGTCCGCGTCACAACGGATACGGTCGAAGGCAACCTTCTGCGCGGCATGATCCTTGTGCTTATCGTTCTCATGTTTTTCCTGGTAAGCGTCCGCGCCGCCGTGATTACAGCGCTGACGATTCCACTGGCTCTGCTTTTCGCCTTTGTCTTCCTGCACGCCACCGGCGAGGCCGCGAATCTCCTTTCCATCGGAGCGATTGATTTTGGGATCATCATTGACGGCACGATCGTCATGGTCGAGAACGTTTACCGTGAACTCGCCCTGCGTCGCGACCAACCGTATTCGCTCCATGACGTCATCCTGGCCGCGGCGCGCGACGTCGACCGCCCCATTTTCTATTCTGTCGCAGTCATTATTGCCGGCTACATCCCCATCTATGCGCTCCGCGGCCCCGCCGGTCTGTTGTTCCACCCCATGGCCAATACAATGGCCTTTGCCCTCACCGGAGCCTTGTTGCTCACGCTCACGCTCGTGCCCGTGATGGTTTCCTACTTTTTCAGACATGGAGTGAAAGAAAGGACAAACCGCGCCTACGAATGGTTCAAGCGTGAATACAAAGCGGAACTAACGTGGTGCTTGGACCATCTGGGTCTCACCATGCTGATTGCCACGATCATTTTCGGGGTCTCCCTTCTATTGGTGCCTGCGATCGGCGGCGAATTCATGCCACACCTGGATGAAGGCGCGATCTGGGTCCGCGCGACAATGCCGTATACGATTTCCTTCGAGGAATCCAGCGCGTTCGCCCCGAAGGTGCGCGGCCTCCTGATGTCGTATCCGCAGGTAACGGTCGTCGGCTCTGAATTGGGCCGCCCGGACGATGGCACCGACCCCACTGGATTTTTTAACTGTGAGTTCTATATCGGATTGAGGCCATACAACGACAAGTCCTGGAAAGAGGGCTCGATCCACACAAAGGCGGAACTGTCCGCGGACATTGAGCACAAGCTCGACTCCTACCCCGGCGTGATTTTCAACTTCACGCAACCGGCGGAAGATGCCGTGGACGAAGCGCTCACGGGGCTGAAGTCCTCGCTGGCCGTGAAGGTGTTTGGGGAGGATCTCAACGTCCTCGAGAAAAAGGCTGTTGAGATCAAGCGCGTACTGGAGCAAACCCCCGGCTTCACGGAGTTGACCGTAGTCCGCGAACTTGGCCAGCCGAGCCTCATCGTTGAAGTGGATCGGGCGCGCATTGCGCGCTTGGGAGTGAACGTTGCCGACGTTGAAGCCGTGGTGCAAACGGCCGTAGGCGGCCAGGCGGCCACGCAGGTCATCCAGGGAGAGAAACTTTTCGATCTTGTCGTGCGCATGGAGCCGCAATTCCGCTCGAGCGCGCACGAAATCAGCGGACTTCTCGTGCCCACCCCCGCCGGGCAGCAGGTTCCGCTTTCAGAACTCGCGGACATCCGCGAATCTTCCGGCGCTTCATTTATCTATCGCGAAAACAACTCGCGCTACATCGGCATCCAGTTTTCCGTCGTGGGCCGCGACCTGGAGGACATCGTCCATGCTGGGCAAGCCGCAATTGCGAGGAATGTGCAAATCCCTTCAGGTTACCGGTTGGATTGGGGTGGTGAATACAGCGAGTTGCTCGAGGCAAAGTCGCAACTCTCCGTCATCGGCCCTCTCACAGTGCTGCTGATTTTCATGATCCTGTTTGCCCTCTACGACAACTTCAAGTTTCCCTTGATCGTGGTCTTGAGCGTTGTAATGACGGAGCCGGTTGGCGCGTTGATTGCCCTGAAGCTGACGCATACGCCGTTCAGTGTGTCGAGCGTGCTCGGCCTGCTTGTTCTCATGGGCGTTTCCGCTGAAACAGCCATCATCGACACTTCCTATATCAACAAGCTCCGCCTGGAGGGTATGGATATACGCACGGCCACACTTGAGGGGTCTTTGATCCGACTGCGGCCCATCATGATGACCGCGCTCGTGGCCTGTCTCGGCCTGCTCCCCGCGGCTCTATCCACCGGCGTTGGTTCGGATTCCCAGAAGCCGTTTGCTATCGTTATCGTTGCGGGTCTGATTTCGCGCCTTTTCCTGGGGCGAATTGTCAGCCCGGTGCTATACCAGTTAGTTGCGAGGGAGAGAGACGTCTTGCAGGTTTAGGGTTGTTCCTAGCTTCCAAATCTTTTTGATTGTCGCTTGGTAACTACTGCCCTCTGGAGCAACTTGAAACACTTGCATCGTTCCGAGCGTCTTATTAGACTTAACTGCTGTCCTAAGGGGTTGAAGTGAGTCCCGGATGCCTGTCTAAGACGAGCTTCCACAGGCGCATTGTCGCCTGTCTGGCCATTGCAGTTCTTTTGACTGGGACCTCATTAGCCCTTTGCCATCATCACGATTCTGCATCTGATTCTGAAAACGCCTGCCAGGTCTGCCATGTTGCGCATTTTCCGCTGCTCAGCCCGGCGCTTGCGCCCAACAGGACTTTGATTGTTGTAATCAGTACCATCCCACCGGCTCCCGAACAGAATCCCGGCCTTGCTCCCGTGGCGCCCCACGCCACGCCGCGCGCACCGCCCCTCTCAGCGTAATCCCTATCTTCCATTGCGGTTCGCGCTAGGTCTGGCCCATCTTGTGGGGCCGTGACCCGGCAATCATTTATGGATTTTCTCCAGGCCTTCGGGCCACCCCAGGGGAGGGGCCATGTTGAAGAAAAAATTTCTATGGAATGTGTTTGCATTCTTCGCATTCATTGTTTGCGCCAGTTTGCTTGTTGTCCCGGGGGCGCGGGCGCAGACCTCGGGAAACGCAGGATCCGTGGAGGGAACTGTCCTGGACCCGGATGGAAAAGCCATTCTTGGAGCATCGGTTGAAATACATAACCCGGTCAGCGCGTATGACGCGAAGACGACGACGAACGACCAGGGACATTTCCGCTTCTCCAACGTTCCGTTCAATCCGTATCACATGACCGTGACCTTCACGGGCTTCCAGCCCTTTGTGCAGGATGTGGACGTGCGATCCGGTTTGGCTGTCACGCTCAAGATCACTCTGAAACTGGCTGAGGCGAACGTCTCTGTTTCCGTTGAGGCCGGGGGCGACCTCCTCGAAAATGTCTCCACCGACCATACCGACGTTGACCGGAATCTTTTCGGTAAGGTTCCTCTCGAAAGCCAATCCTCCGGGCTCAGCGCGCTCATCACCCAGACCGCGCCGGGCGTCGTGGCTGACTCCAACGGGCTGTTCCATGGATTCGGCGACCACGCCGAAAACTCCTTCTCCATTGATGGGCAGAAGATCACGGACCAACAAAGCAAGATCTTCTCCAATCAGGTCCCGGTTCAGGCCCTGCAGTCCATCGAAGTCCTCCAGGGGGCGCCGACGGTGGAGTACGGTGACAAGACCAGCCTTGTTATCGTTGCCACGACTCGCTCCGGCCTTGACACCCTCCAGCCAACCGGCAGCATCTACAGTTCTTATGGGACCTTTGGGACCGCCACCGGCGGCTTTGACCTCGCCTACGGCGGGTCATCGTGGGGAAATTTCATAACCGTAAACGGCCTGAACACCGGCAGATTCCTGGACCCGCCCGAATTCACCGTGACCCACGACAAAGGCAACTCCGAAAATGTTTTCGACCGGATTGACTTCAGGCTTGGAAAAAATGATTCGGCTCAGCTCAATCTGGGCTACACCCGTTCTTGGTTCCAAAACCCCAATTCCTTTGACGCACAAACCGCGGACGCGTGGACCGGCCTCGTAGTTAGCAACGGCGGCCTCGGACCAAACGGCCTTGCGGTCGGGCCGCAGGACCAGCGCTCGCAGATCGCGACTTACAACGTCGCGCCGCTCTACACCCACGTATTCAGTGCAAACGCGCTGGTTACCGTCGGCGCTTTCTACCGGCAGGATCAGTTCAACTACTATCCGAGCGCGAATCCCTTTTCAGACCTCACGCCGGATCTGCAACGGCAGACCGTGGGCCAGAGCCGCAGGCTCGCCGACGCTGGCGCTCACGCCGATCTTTCCTACTCGAAGGGCGTCCACCAGATTAAATTCGGCGTCTCATACGACCAGACGTTTCTACGGGAAGGCGATTCCATCGGGATTGTGGACCCAACCTTTAACCCCGTCTGCCTGAACCCCGACGGAAGTCCGGTCACGGATCCGACAATTGTCAGCACAACCCAGTGCGGGCCGGGCGGGACGACAGTGAACAATAATTTCAATACGCTCCTCGCGTGCTACGACCTGACCCGGCCGCATCCCGCGGCGCAAGACGGCTGCTCCAGTTCCACCGCCAGCTCGTATCTTTTCCTCGGTCGATCGGACATCAAGGAGCTGGCGCTCTACCTTCAGGACACCATCACTACGGGCAACTGGTCCATCAACATCGGCGTGCGCGGCGACTTATACAACGGCATCACCATAGACCGGCAGGCCGAGCCTCGGGGCGGGATTTCCTACAACATCAAAAAGACCAATACCGTCCTGCGTATTTCTTACGCGCGCTCGATGGAGACTCCGTTCAACGAAAATCTCGTGGTCTCCAGCCTCGGGTGCCAGGACCCGGTCATCAACCCTCTCATGGCGATCACGACGGGCATTCCCTGTGACACCGTCCCCCTCCGGCCGGGCTTCCGCAATGAGTTTCACGCGGGGTTCCAGCAGGCCTTCGGCAAATACTTTGTTGTGGATGCTGAATACCTCTGGAAATACACGCACAACGCCTACGATTTCAGCATTCTGGGCAATTCGCCGATCTTTTTCCCGATCGAATGGCACAATTCCAAAATCCCTGGGTTCGCGATTCGCGGCAGCTTCCCGAATTACAAAGGCATCTCCGCTTACGTCACTCTTTCCAGCGTCGCTGCGCGCTTCTTCCTACCGCAGGTCAGCGGCATCGGTGCGACCCCCGGCGGCGGAGTGACCGCATTCGTACCCTTCCGGATTGACCATGACGAGAGCTTCGAGCAGAATACGCACGTTCAATATCAGTTCAAGAAGACCGGGCCGTGGATCGGCTTCAACTGGCGGTATGACAGCGGGCTTGTCGCCGGGGCGACGCCCTGTTTCGCGAACACCGTGACTTGTGCGTTCTCGTCGACTACGATCGGAGGGCAGCAATTCGTCACCATGGTCAACACCATCACCGGGGCGCCGCTCAGTCCCGACCAGGAATTCGAGGCTGGCCTTACGTGCGGCGGCCTGGCCGCAACTCCGACCCATGGCCTCCCGGCAATGTGCCTGGCATCTCAATTCGGCTCCACTTTCATAAATGTCCCCGCGCCGGGCGCGGAGAACGACGACCACAATCCCCAGCGCATCGCTCCGCGGCACCTCTTTGACGCCGCCGTGGGCGATGACAATCTTTTTCACACCGACCGTTACAAGTGGAGCGTGCGCTTCACCGTCATCAACCTGGCGAACAAGGAGGCGCTCTACAACTTCCTCTCGACGTTCAGCGGCACTCACTATGTCACGCCGCGCACGTTCACCGGGGAGTTGGGCTTCCACTTCTAGCAGGCGGTCTAATCGGGCACGGCGGCGGATTGCATGTGATGCATTCCGCTGCCGCGGCCTTCCACCCGGAAGCGCAGAAAAACGTAGAAAGCCGCCGGATGCGCGCCGTAAAACGGTTGAATGGCCGCGGGCACTTGATACAGTGTGAAGTTGCCTCCCAGTCCTGTAGCTACGTGCGGCAGGAGGCGTATGTCGCGCGTATAACCCGCGGTGAACTCGCCCACACGAAACGTCGTGCCAGCCGTTGCCGCGAGTTCCTGTTCGATTTGAGGGTTGTCGGCGAATAGCTCGTCGCGGTCCAACAGCTCGGCACGGCCCGTCACGTAATTCATTCTGCGAAACTGCACTAGGGACTCCACTAGGTAGCTGTTCAGATTTCGCTGCGCCGCCGTTTTGTGCACGCGTCCCCAGATGATGCTCGTCGTCCAGCGTCCTGTCTCCCACGGGCGGTCGTAAGATACGGAGGCCGTCGTGCGAACTTGGTCTCCCGGCTCGAGCGCTTCCGGCTTCGTAAGCCGCCCCGCGGAAAACTGCGCGCTCCAATTCTCTGTGGGCATCCAACTCGCCCGCGCCGACCACGAATCCGGCGCTCCCGCCTGGATGGTCCATCGGTTCTCGCTCGGCTCGGCTCCGTGAAAGCCGGACACCTCGACGCCCCAATGCTCTTGGAAAAAAGCGGCAGTCATGACTTCGTCCGTGATGTGCGTTGAATCCTGCAAGTGGTGGCTGAGCGGCGCCTGCGGCAGTTCGTCCGCCGAGTCTCGGTGCGGGAATGCCACGGGCCCCAGCGCTGGGTCACCGACGGGCGCGAAATAGACCTCAATCGTGGTCTTTTCGCGGACCCTTCTCGCGTAGGCTACGCTCAACTCCATGAACAGGTTGTGCGGATGCTGGCCGTTCACAATCGCTTGCCCAAATGCCGTTTCGCCTGTCTGGAACAACTCCGGATAGAAGCGTCCGGTAATCGTCGCGGGCTCGAGGCTCATCATCGCGCGGACTTGGAATGCGCCCCCTCCAAGTTTGTGCTCGGCCATTCCCATCAACCAATTTGTCGAAAAGAATTTGTCCGCGCCGAGCGGGCCCGTCTGCTGCACGTCCGCGATGAACCCTTCGCCATGAAGCATCAAGTTCCATCCGCCGGCCTTGGTCATGAGCATTGAAGTTGTCGCGGACGCGGGATTCGCGCTGGTCCCCGATGCGCGCTGCATCAAGAACATTGCGGCGCCGTTGGTGGGTTCCGCGCCCGTTGAAGGCATGTTCATCCCCGGCATTGTGTCTTGCGTGTTTTGGTCGTCCCGTTGCTGCGCGAAGCACGTGCTCGCGCTGGCCGCGATGACAACTGCAAGTGCGGTCTTTTTCCAGAGTTGTGGCATATCCACTCCCGTATAAACGCACCCTTTTCGGCATGGGGTCGCTTCCCTGTTCCCACTGCGAAGCATGATCTTTTATGCGGGAGGTCTAGATACGCAATACGGGCGTTGATGAAATGGAGAGTGTGTTTTTCGCCGGGCCAGTTTCAATATCTTGCTCGGTGCCCGCGCGGGCCAATCCCCCCGCCGCGGAGCTGGCAAGCGGAATCAGCGCGGACTTCTGCAAGCTCGCGGGATGGAAGTCGCTATGTGCTGTCGCGATGATTCGGCTGTGCGTGTGGGAGGCGTGTTGGTGGCTACCCTTCTCGTGCCCGGGCATGTGGCTGTGCCCGCCGCACGTGCCTGCGCCACCTGCCTGCGGCGCTGTCGCGTTTGCCGCGCAATTAATCTGGCACGCAAAGATTCCCGCGTTCGCGGCAGACAGCGCGAGTATTAGGACGCCTATCGCGCAAAGCATGGGCAGTCGCCGCATATTTTAATTCGACTCTGTATTCTGCCCCGGGGTTGCAAGAAACAGAAGTATTTTACTCGTTTGCCCGCACTCCGCGCCGCGGCTACAATGCCGTTGGGTGGCCTGCCGGGCGCGTGATGGCGCGAAGGCTGTTTGAACCAATGTGAATCTCACGGGCGCCCCATTAAACGGCGTTGTGCACGCCCCGCGTCCCGCTTCGCGGGATCCGGGGAAGCCTGTAGCCGGTGCGGGGTGCCCCCTTTATCAACGAGGTTCACAGCCTAGCTCCACACGGCTTTCGTGGACCGCTCACTTTTTTTGTGCAACAGATTTCATCCGTTGATGTTTTTCTTGAACCATGCGGATTCTCTTCATCGGCGACATTGTCGGCTCCCCGGGGCGCGAACTGGTGTTCAAGAACCTCACCCGGCTTCGCGCCGATGCCCGCGCGGACCTCGTTATCGCCAACGGTGAGAATGCCGCGGCTGGGTTCGGTATCACACCCAAGATTGCCGGCGAACTTTTCGCCGCGGGCATCGAGGTCATTACCGGCGGCAATCACAGTTGGGACCGCAAGGAGATCCTAGACTACATCCCGCATGAACCGCGCCTGCTTCGTCCGGCGAACTTCCCTGCGGGCGTGCCCGGCCGCGGCCTCTATCTGGGCGTGACGGAAAGCGGCGTTCACTACGCCGTGCTAAACCTCCAGGGACGCGTCTTCATGGCCCAGCTCGATTGCCCTTTTGCCACCGCGAACCGGGAGCTTGCGCTGATTCCCCCGGATGTTAAGGTCGTCCTGGTGGACATGCACGCCGAGGCTACGAGCGAAAAACAAGCCATGGGTTGGTATCTCGATGGCCGCGTCTCCGCCGTTATCGGCACGCACACCCACGTCGCGACCGCCGATGAGCGCGTCCTACCGAACGGCACCGCCTTTATCACGGACGCCGGAATGACCGGCCCTCACGAATCTGTCATCGGCATGGACCGCCAAGCCATGATTAAGCGGTTCCTCGATGGTCTGCCTGCGAAATTTGAAGTCGCGCCGGGCGATCCGCGCCTGAATGGCGTCGTGATTGAAGTTGACGATTCCACGGGCCGCGCGCGCGGCATTTCGCGTCTGCGCTTCCCGGCCTGAAAAGGCCCTGGCATCTCTCCGTCCGAAACTCTCATCTTCACCTATGTATAATTCCTGTTCCATGCGAACGCGCTCCAACGCTTGCCTCTTGCTAATCGCCGCGCCGCTGTTCGCCGTTGCAGCGGGCGCCGTGCGGCCCCAGGCGCAAATTGAGCTTACGCTCGAAGCCAAGAAGCGGCTTTTCCCCAGCCTCGCGCTTGGCGTCCGCGGGACAAAACTCGGGCCGGATGGCCGCTATTACATCCTCACGGCGCACTCGGTTCTTGTCTTCGATGCTGCCGGCGCCAATTTGGGGGAAATCCCTCCGCGCTCGCCGAAAGATAAGAACGCGGCCGGTTTGAATTACGGGGAAGCGTTCGACGTCGGCTCTGATGGCCGAATTTATGTCGCCGACCGCGGCGCCAACGCAATTCGCGTCTTTTCTCCGGCCGGCGAGTTGCTCGCGTCCGTCACGGCTCCTGCGCCTACCGGCGTCGTCGCGCTCGCGGGAGGCGAATTTGCCGTGACCAGTTCGACCGGTGACCACCTCGTTTCCGTCTACGACATGAAGGGAACCCAGCTTCGCACCTTCGGCGACCTTGTGGATCTCACGGATACGCCTGAATACAATCGCTACTTGAGCGTCGCCCGGCTCGCAACCGACAATGCCGCGAACATCTATCTCGCTTTCACGTTTTTTCCGGAACCGACCGTTCGCAAATACGACCGCTTCGGCTACGCTGCTTATGAATCCTTGCTCAACACGCTGGAATTCGCCCCATCAGCGCAGGCGGCGCGCCGCGAAATCAAACGAGTGGAAGCCAAGGGAGGCCCGCTCCAACTCAAAGAACGGCTCTCAGCAATCGGCGTGGACCCCGAAGCGCAGACCGTGTGGCTCGCCATTGGTGATGAGCTCCTGCGCTTCGATCGCGAAGGCAAGCTCGTGATGCAATACACGCTTACCATGCAGGATGGCAGCCGTTTCAAGCCGAAT
>Ga0187818_10000889_pt1 | contig 11520 bp, 8 predicted proteins | sample NC_wetland_sal_i_14_FD_130581 | JGI IMG/M metagenome (GOLD analysis project Ga0187818, IMG submission 130581) | Wetland sediment microbial communities from Neuse River Estuary, North Carolina, USA - SO4_3 | ecosystem: Environmental > Aquatic > Freshwater > Wetlands > Sediment | place: USA: North...
CACCTCGGCGGAGGTCAGCACGAACGGCAGCTGCATCTGCCCGGAGCCGAACAGCTCGCCGACGGTCTTCATCCCGTCGAGCAGCACGTCGTTGACGATCTCCAGGGCGGGCCGCTGCGCCAGCGCCGCGTCCAGGTCCGCCTCGAGCCCGACCCGCTCCCCGTCGATGATCCGCCGCTTGAGCCGGTCCCAGAGCGGCAGCGCGGCCAGTTCCGCGGCCCGGTTCTCCTTCAGCGCCTCCGAGTCCACGCCCTCGAACAGCTCGAGCAGCCTGGCCAGCGGGTCGTAGCCCTCCCGGCTCCGGTCGTAGATCAGGTCCAGGGCCGCCTGCCGCTGCTCGTCGGGTATCCGCGCGATCGGCACGATCCGCGCCGCGTGCACGATCGCCGAGTCCAGGCCCGCCCGGATGCACTCGGCGAGGAACACGGAGTTCAGCACGGCGCGGGCGGCGGGCTTCAGGCCGAACGACACGTTGGACACGCCCAGTGTCGTCTGCACGGCCGGGTGGCGGCGCTTCAGCTCCGCGATCGCCTCGATGGTCTCGATCGCGTCCCGCCGGGTCTCCTCCTGCCCGGTGGAGATGGGGAACGTCAGGCAGTCGACGATGATGTCATGGGTCCGCATGCCCCAGTTCTGAGTCAGGTCGGCGATCAGCCGCTCGGCGACGGCGACCTTCCACTCGGCAGTACGGGCCTGGCCCTGCTCGTCGATGGTCAGCGCGATGACCGCGGCGCCGTGCTCGCGGACCACCGGCATGACCCGCGCGATCCGCGAGTCGGGACCGTCCCCGTCCTCGTAGTTGACCGAGTTGATGACCGCGCGCCCGCCGGTCAGCTCCAGGCCGGCCTCGATGACGGGGGGCTCGGTGGAGTCGAGAACCAGCGGCAGGGTGGCGGCGGTGGCCAGCCTGCTCACCACCGCGCGCATGTCGGCCGCGCCGTCCCGGCCCACGTAGTCGACGCACACGTCGAGCAGGTGAGCGCCGTCGCGGGTCTGCGCCCGCGCGATCTCCACGCAGTCCTCGTACCTGCCCTCGAGCATGGCGTCACGGAACGCCTTCGACCCGTTGGCATTGGTCCGCTCGCCGATCGACAGGAAGGCCGTGTCCTGGCGGAACGGCACGTGCGCGTACAGCGACGCCACTCCCGGCTCGGGGCGCGGCTTGCGCCGGGCGGCCGACCGCCCGGCGACCCGGGCCGCCAGCACCGCGATGTGCTCGGGGGTCGTGCCGCAGCACCCGCCCACCAGCGACAGCCCGAACTCCCTGGTGAACCTGTCGTGGGCGTCGGCGAGCCCGTCGGGGGTGAGCGGGTAGCGCGCACCGTCCTTCGTGAGCTCGGGCAGGCCGGCGTTCGGTTCGCAGGACAGCGGTATCGTCGAGTGCGCGGCCAGGTACCGCAGGTGCTCGCTCATCTCCCAGGGGCCGGTCGCGCAGTTCAGCCCGATCATGTCGATGCCGAGCGGCTCCAGGGCCGTCAGCGCCGCGCCGATCTCGCTGCCGAGCAGCATCATGCCCGTGGTCTCGATCGTCACCTGCGCGATGATCAGCGCTCCGGGGGATCTTGGGTCTACGTCCGCCGCGGCCCGCCTGGCCCCGATGATCGCCGCCTTGGCCTGGAGCAGGTCGTAGCAGGTCTCGATGATCAGCGCGTCGGCGCCGCCGCGCAGCAGACCCTCCGCGTTGGCCTGGTAGGCGTCGCGCAGTTCGCGGAACGTGATGTGGCCGAGCGTGGGCAGCTTCGTGCCGGGGCCCATCGAGCCGAGCACCCAGCGCGGCCGGTCCGGCGTGGCCCAGCGGTCGGCCGCCGCGCGGGCCAGCCGGGCGGACGCCAGGGAGAGTTCCCCGGTCCGGTCGGCGATCCCGTACTCACCGAGGTTGGACAGGTTGGCCCCGAACGAGTTGGTGGTCACGCAATCCGCGCCCGCGTCCAGGTACGCCTCGTGGATGCCGGTGACGATATCGGGCCGCGTCACGTTCAGGATCTCGTTGCAGCCTTCGTAGCCTGCGAAGTCGTCGAGGGTGGCGTCGCTGGCCTGGAGCATGGTCCCCATCGCCCCGTCGGCCACCACGACGCGCTCGGTGAGGGCGGACCGTAGTGTGCTCATCACCGACCATCCTAAGAGCTTTAAGCACAATTTCCCCAGCCAGTCCCGGACACGCATGGTGATAACCCATCGAGCAAGGCCGACCACGTAGGCTGTAGGGACGGCCTGTGTCGTGCGTGGGGAGGTGTCCAGTCATCGAGTTCAACGACATCGGCGGACTCGCATCCCCGGTTGCCATCGCCGGGTTCGAGGGCTGGAACGACGCTGGCGAGGCCGCCAGCGGCGTGGTCAATCACCTGGGCATCGCCTGGCAGGCGACCCCGATCGGCGCCATCGATCCTGAGGACTACTACGACTTCCAGGTCAACCGGCCGGTCATCGAGATCGAGGGCGGTCATACCCAGCGCCTGGTCTGGCCTACGACGCGGATCTCGGTCGCCCACGCGCACCCTGCCGACGAGTCCGTGCCGCCCACGGGGCTGAGCAGGGACATCGTCCTGGTGCACGGCATCGAGCCGAACATGCGCTGGCGGGCGTTCAGCGAGGAACTGGTCCAGGGTCTGGAAACCCTGGGCGTGGAGCTCATCATCTTGCTCGGCGCGCTGCTGGCCGACGCGCCGCATACCCGCCCGGTGCCGGTGTCTATCGGCTCGTCCAACGCCAAGCTGGCTGCCGCGGCTGCCGCCGTCGGCGGCGGTAGCCGGGTGGACTACAAGGGCCCCACGGGAATCGTCGGGGTCCTCCAGTACACCTGTGCCGCGGCGGGCATCCCGACCGTGTCGCTGTGGGCCCAGGTTCCCCACTACGTGGCGCAGCCGCCGAGCCCGAAGGCCACGCTGGCGCTGCTGCGCGGCGTGGAGGACATTCTGGACGCGCCGCTGCCGCTGGCCGACCTGCCCGAGGAGGCTCGCGCCTGGGAGCGCGGCGTCGATGAGCTCGCCCAGCAGGATTCAGAGGTCGCCGACTACGTGCGGACCCTGGAAGAGGCCAAGGACGCGATGGATCTGCCCGAGGCCAGCGGTGACGCCATCGCCCGCGAATTCGAGCGCTACTTCAGGCGCAACGGCGCCGCCGGGGACACACCGGATCCGGGCGCCATCTGACCTGTCGGGCAGTCTCAGATCGGTTTGGGCTCAGATCGGCTGGGCTCAGATCGGGGGCCACGGGACGGCGGGCCAGTCTGCGGGCGGGTAGGGGTGGACGCGGTGCTCGAGCAGAGTCTCGATCCTGAGCTTGGTGGCATTGATCTCGCTCACGGTCAGCAGCCCGGCCAGTTCCGTCGCCAGGCTGCCCTCGGTGAGCTGGACGTTCAGGCGGCGAAGCGCCTCGACTGACCGCCGGGGCAGGGTTTTACCGCGCCATTGCCACAGCACGGTCCGCAGCTTGTAATCCTCGGCGAAGCAGACCCCGTGGTCACACCCGTACAGGTGCCCGTCGGCCACCGGCAGCAGGTGACCTATCTTCCGGTCGGCGTTGTTCACTACGGCGTCGAATACGGCCATGTCGCGCAGGCCGACGTGATCGGTGCGGCGGGACAGCGCGATCAGGTCCACCTCCTGATCGTGGTCGATCCAGAGCTGGCACATGCCGGGGCCGAACGGCCCGTCGCGCATGACCGTCGGCGGGACGACGTCCCAGCCGGCCGCCCGGGATACGGCGTAGGCGGCGACTTCCCGGCCGGCCAGGGTCCCCGCCGGGAAGTCCCAGAGGGGACGTTCGCCCGCTATCGGCTTGTAGACGCAGGCAATCGTGTTCCTGGCGTTCTTCGTGTCCTCGGCGTTCTTCGCGTCTTTGGCGTTCTTCGTGTCCTTCGCGCCCTTGGCGTTCTTGGCGCCCTTGGCTCCCTTAGCCGTTTTCGGTTCGCGGCCGCCGACATCGATGCCGATCGTGCAGTACAGCGTCGCGTTGGACGCATCCACCAGCCGACCCTTGACTTCGAGCTTCCCGGTGGCGAGCAGGTCGAGTGCGGCCTGCTCGGACCGATCGCTCTCGGGCGCGGATCCCTTCGCGTCAAGCATGGGCGGCGCGGTGACCGTTCTGCCTGGGGCAGACGTGCCCGTCGGTGTCCAGGGGCAGGCCGCACAGCGGGCAAGGCGGGCGGCCGGCGGAGACGATCCTGGCGGCGCGCTGGGCGAAGGCGCGCGCGGCGCCCGGGGTGATCCGCACCCTGAGCACCCCGGGTCCGTCGGCTGGCACGTCCTCGGCCAGCGGCTCTACCGGCTCGTCGGATTCTTCCTGGGCCTCGATCACGACCATGCCGCCATCGCCGTCCCAGGCCAGGGCGATCGCTCCGACCCGGAAATCCTCGAGCAGCGGCAGGTCGAGCGGCCCGTCGTCCTGCAGCGCCGCCGGAGCGGCGGCTGGTACCTCGGGTGACCCGCCGGTGCGCCTGAGTACCTCGTCCAGCAGCTCATCGATCCGTTCGGCCAGCAAGCTGACCTGGACCTTTTCCAGCACGACGCTGGTGACGCGACCGCCGGAGGTCGCCTGCAAATAAAAGGTCCGCTCTCCTGGCTGCCCCACCGCTCCGGCTACGAACCTGTCCGGCGGGTCATAGTAGTAGACCGGCATAGTCCTATCCTTGCGCGTCCGCCGACTCTTGACGAGCCGGGTGGAGGGCGTCGGCCGGGGCGGCCCCTGGCCCTTGTGTCCCGGTCGCTGCCCCATCGCGCCCGTTGTATCCGGCTCCGCCGGAGCCTCCGCCGACGGCCCCGTCACTTTCTGCGGCACCGCTGACCCCTGAGGAGTTGGAACCGTGTCGGTCGGGGCGCGGCATGAGGTCCTCCACCCCGCCGCCTCTGTCGTTCATCCGGACCAGGAACGGCCGCAGCGGCGTGTACCTGATAACCGTCAGCGAGCAGGGATCGGCCTGGATCCGCTGGCTCTGATCGAGGTGCAGCCCCAGGCTATCGGCGACGATGGCCTTGATGACATCACCGTGGGAGCAGATGAGGTAGGTAGCGTCCTTGCCGAGCCTGGCGTTCCAGTCCCTGACCGCCGCCACCGCGCGGTGCTGCATATCAGGCATGGATTCCCCCTCGGGGCCGGGGAATCTCACCGCGCTCGGGTGAGCCTGCACGACGCGCCAGAGTTGTTCGGCCGCCAGCTTCTTCAGCGGTCGGCCCGTCCAGTCCCCGTAACGGCACTCCCCCACCCGGTCTTCGGCGATGACCTGCTGCCCGTCCCGCCCGGCGGCGATCGCCGCCGCGGTCTGCATGCACCGCTCCAGCGGGCTGCTGACGATGGCGGCGAGCGGGAGCAGGGCGAGCCTGGCGGCCAGGGCCGCCGCCTGCGCCTGGCCGCGATCGTCCAGGTTGATGCCCGGCGTCCATCCGGTCAGCACGTGCCCGGTGGTCGCGGTCAGCCCGTGCCGCACGAGCAAAACGGTCGTCACGCCTTCCGACTGTAGCCGCGCTGGCGCCGTGCTAGCCCCGGGGAGACGACCCCCCGGGATCCGTGCTGGCCCGGGGGGACGACCCCCCGGAACCCGTGCTAGCCCCGGGGGGACGACCTCCTGGGATCCCCCCGCTCGCGGGGGGGCTGCCCGCCCCCCCGTAACCGCCTGGGGCCTGGACGACGAACATGGCCGAGCCGAACTGCACCATGTCGCCCGGGCGCAGCGGGACCGGCTCGCGGACCAGCCAGCCGTTGATCCGGGTGCCGTTGTGGGAACCCAGGTCCGACAGCAGCCAGCCATCCTCGCCGCGAGTGAGCTCGGCGTGGCGCCGCGACACCGACATGTCGGAGATGCGCAGGTCACAATCCTGGGTACGTCCGATGGTAAAGGTGGTCCCGCTGCCACGCGGAAAGTCCAGCGAAGCCGGCGCAGGCGGCGGCGCCGGTGCACTGGGCCGCCCGGACCAGGCCGCCGAATACCCCGGGGGCGCGTAGGCCGCCGGAGGAAGTCCTGGCCCCGGGGGGAGCAAGGGCGTGACGGAGGCGTCCGGCTGCTCGTGCTCGTCATGGTCGCGGCGGCCGCGGCCCAGCAGCGCGGCCTTCACCCGGGCCAGCAGCCTGGCGCGGCGCGGCGGCAGGTCGGTGAACAGGTGGGCCAGCTGACCGTGGTTACGCGCGCCGAGGGCGGTCTCCATGCGGAAGATGAAGGTCTCGTGGGACAGCCTGCCGTCGACGTACTCCTTCCTGAGCTCGTCGACGACGTGGTCGCGCTCCGCGTCAGAAGCACGGAGAAAAGCGGGTGTTGCGGGCCTGTCCGCCGACCCTCCCATGAATGGAGTATCTGCATCATCCGCGTTCAGGGCAAGCCAATGCCGCGGATAGGCGCCTTTGCTCCCGCTGGACCGTCAGTCGCCTTGTCTAGAACGGCTCGGCGGTGCTCGTCATCGCGTGGACATCGGCGGCCGCGCCGTTCGGGGTCTGCAGCGGGAAGTGGCAGGCGGCCACGTGGCCCGGGCCGAAGCTCCGCAGCTGCGGCTCTTCGACGGAGCAGATCTCCTGCGCGTACTTGCACCTGGTGCGGAACCGGCAGCCAGACGGCGGGTTGACCGGGCTGGGCAGCTCGCCCTTGACGGCGACCTCCCGCTTCGCCCGTTCGGCCGTCGGCTTGGGCGCCGGGATGGTGGCGATCAGGCCGGCCGTGTACGGGTGCGCGGGCCGCTCGTAGATGTCCTGCGCGGAGCCGAGCTCGACCATCTTGCCCAGGTACATGACGCCGATCCGCTCGGCCATGTACTTGACCACGGCGAGGTCGTGCGAGATCACGACGTAGGTCAGGCCGTGCGAGGCCTGCAGCCGTTTCATCAGGTTCAGCACCTGGGCCCTGATCGACACGTCGAGCGCGCTGACCGGCTCGTCCGCCACGATGAGCCTCGGGTTCAGGGTGAGCGCCCGGGCCAGCCCGATGCGCTGGCGCTGGCCGCCGGAGAACTCGTGCGGATAGCGCTCGACCGCGTTCCGCGGCAGCCCGACCTCGCCGAGCAGCTCGAAGACGCGATCCCGCTGGGACCGCTTGCTGCCGAGGTGCTGCACGGCGAGCGGCTCGCCGATGATCGCGCCGACGCGCATCCTCGGGTCGAGCGACGAGTGCGGGTCCTGGAACATGAGCTGGAGGTCACGGCGCTTGCGCCGCAGATCGGCGCCGTGCATCTTGGACACGTCCACGCCTGCGAGGGTGATCGAGCCGGAATTCGGCTTCTCCAGCGCCACGATCAACTTGCCGATCGTGGTCTTGCCGCACCCCGACTCACCCACCAGGCCGAACGTGGTTCCGGCCGACACGGAGAAGGAAACATCCGACACAGCGTGGACGGCCCCCACCTTGCGCTGCATGATCCCGGAGGTGACCGGGAACTCTTTCACCAGATTGCGCAGCTCAAGCAGCGGGACAACACCGTTCCCGTCCGCCTCGACCGCCTCGACCGGGCGCTCCGCCACCTCCAGACGGCCGTCAGCCGTCAGGGTCAGGCCCGCCGCCACGACGGCGGGCCGGGATTCGGCGCTCTCGTGCCCGATGTCCGCCCCGGCCAGCCCCGAATCCGCGAGCGGGGCATCGGCGACCAGCGGGGGCTCGTCGGCTGCCGAGGCTCCCTCGATGCTCGTGGCGTCCGGTGCGAGCAGCCCCGTGCTCGCGGCATCCGGCCCGCCCTGCCCGATCAGGGCGAGGACGAGTGGCCCGTCGACCGGGTGCCAGCAGGAGAACCTGTGCTCGTACGTCTTTCCTGACAGGGCGGGCTCGTCGGTTCGGCATTTGTCCGTAGCCCGTGAGCACCTGGCGGCGAACCGGCAGCCCTGCGGCGGGTGCGACAGGTCGGGCGGGAGGCCGGGGATGGCGTGCAGCGCCTTTCTCGCGTCCTGGTCGAGCTGGGGGATGGAGGCCAGCAGCGCCTGGGTGTAGGGGTGGTGCATCTCGCTGAATAGGTCCATCACCCCGGCGGTCTCCACCACCCGGCCCGCGTACATGACGTTGACCCGGTCGGCGTGCCCGGCGATCACGCCCATGTCGTGCGTGATCAGCAGCATCGCCATGCCGAGCCGGTCCTTCAGGTCCTTGAGCAGGGCGAGGATCTGCGCCTGGATAGTGACGTCAAGGGCCGTCGTGGGCTCGTCGGCGATGAGCAGCTTGGGCTCGTTGGCCAGCGCCATCGCGATCATCACGCGCTGCCGCAGGCCGCCGGACAGCTGGTGGGGGTAGTAGTCCAGGCGCTCCTTGGGCCGGGGCAGGCCGACCAGGTTCAGCACCTCCACGGCCCGGTCGAGGGCGTCGGCCTTGGAGGCCTGCTTGTGCAGCCGAACCGGCTCGGCGACCTGGTAGCCGATGGTCTTGGTCGGGTCCAGGGAGGTCAGCGGGTCCTGGAAGATCATCGCGATCTCGTTGCCCCGGACGTGCCGCAATTCCTCACCCTTCAAGCCGACGAGTTCGCGCCCGTCCAGCTTGATCGAACCCCCGATGATGGACCCGCCGGGCGGCAGCAGCCCCATGATCGACAAGCCCGTCATGGACTTGCCGCAACCGGATTCCCCGACGATACCGAGCGTCTCCCCGGCGTCGACTCGCAGGTCAACGTTGCCGACGGCCTGCACGACGGACCTGGTGAGCTTGATGTGCGTCGACAGGTTCTCGATCTCAAGGACTGGGGCCATCAGGCCGCTACCTCTCGTTGATAGTGACTGTGGTTGATGGTCGCACCCGCCCGGCGGGCTGGCCGCTACCGGCGTCTCAGCCGCACGTCCATCGCGTCGCGGAGGGCGTCGCCGATGAAGTTGAGCGCCATCACGGTCAGGACGATGCAGGCCCCGACCGGGAAGATCAGCCACCAGTAACCGTCTTCCAGATAGGTGCTGCCCGTGGAGAGCTGATCACCCCAGTCGACGTTGGGGAAATGCAGGCCGAAGCCGAGGAAGCCGACGTAGGCGACGGCCAGGATCGCGTCCGCGACCTGGAACGTCACGTTGACGATGACCACGCCGAGCGAGTTCGGGATCAGGTGCCTGCTGATCAGTCTCCAGCTACTGGACCCCGCCGTCCGGGCCGCCAGGACGAAGTCGCGTTCTCGCAGGCTAAGCACCTCGCCCCGGACCAGCCGGGCCGGGACCTGCCAGGCGAAACCGCCGATGACCAGGCTCAGCGACAGGACCGTCGCCCCGAACTTGACCGCCAGGATCAGCACCACGAACAGGAACGGGACCGAGAGGAACACGTCGACCACGCGCATCATGGCCGAGTCCACGATCCCGCCGGCCAGGCCCGAGACGGCGCCCCAGAGGGTGCCGATCACGATGGCGACGAACGCGGCGAAGAAGCCGATCTCCAGGGCGGCCTGGCCGCCCTTCATCATCCGGCCGAGCTCGTCAAAGCCGCTGGTGTCGGTGCCGAACAGGTGGGCGCCCGAGGGCGGCAGATTCGCGAGGGTCAGGTTGGTGTCGAGCTGGTCGGTGTGGTAGATGAGCGGCCCGACGAACGAGAACAGCACGAAGAAGATGAGCATGCCGAAGCCGATCACGGCCAGGCGGTTGTTCATGAACTCGCGCAGCGCGAGCCGCCACCCGCTCTGGATGGCTCCGATTTCGCCGCCTTCGGGGGCTCGCTGGATGTCCAGCGGCGGAAGGGATGATGTTGCCATTACTGCCTCCTTCCTCAGGCCAGCCGGATGCGCGGGTCGGCGACGGTGAGCGCGATGTCCGCGACCAGGTTTCCAGCGATCACCAGGACGGCGCCCGCCAGCGTGTAGGCGAGCAGCACCGCGTAGTCGACCTTATTCAGGCTCTCGAAGAAGAGCAGCCCCAGGCCCTGGAAGTTGAACAGCGACTCGGTGATCAAGTTGCCGGCCAGCAGGGCGGGCAGGGACAGCCCGATCAGGGTCACCATCGGCAGGCTGGCGTTGCGGACCAGGTGCCGCAGCAGCACCAGCCGCTCTGGCAAGCCTTTAGCCCGGGCCACCTTGATGTAGTCCTGGGCCAGCACGTCGATCGATGACGATCGCATGTACCGGGAGAAGGCGGCCACCGTGATCAGGGCCAGCGTGAAGATCGGCAGCGTCATGGAGTACCAGTCGCCCATGACGTACCACACGTTCGTGGACTGGCTCGCCTCGAAGTTGAAGATCGGGAGCGAGAGCGCGAAGACCTGGATGAGGATCAGCCCGAGGAAGAACGACGGCATCGAGTACAGGATGAACGCCGCGCTGGTGGCCACGTTGTCCCCGATGGTGTTGCGCTTGACCGCCTGGAAGATCCCCAGCGGCAGGGCGATGATCACCGCGATCACCAGCGAGATCCCGGACAGATAGGCGCTGCGCGCGACCCGCTCCTGGAACAGCGCGAACACCGACTGGTTCTCCACGTACGAGTAGCCCAGGTTGCCCTTCAGCAGGTCCGGGCTGGTGCCGCCGTTGGGGATGATGCCGATGTAATGCAGGTACTGCACGACAACCGGGTCATCGTAGCCGTTGGCCTTGTTGAAGGCGGCGATCTGAGCCGGCCTGGCGAGCAGGCCTAGCGCAGCCCGGGCCGGTGACGGGTAGGCCGCGTGCAACAGGAGGAAGATGAAGATGGAGACGCCGATCAGCACGATGATGGAGGTGATGACTCGGCGTATCAGGTAGGTGAGCATTTGTCCCTGCCTTCCCTGCGCGGCATATCACGCCGCGAGGAGATTACGTGGCGTTCCGCAGGCGCGTCCGGCCGAATCGCTGCCCTGGTCTCCGGTGTATCACCGGAGACCAGGGCAGTCCAGCGCCGAGCGGAATAGTTACATCACATCGAGTTGAAGTACCAGAACTCGGGCGTGGCGTAGTACTGGGTCAGGTTCTCCCAGGCCTGCGGGTTCACCGCCGACAGTGTGTTCTTCCAGGCCCAGACGTCATCCGGGTTGGGCTGGAACTGCAGCGGCTGGTTTTCGGTCAGGAACGACGCCTCGTTCTTGACCGCCGCCGGGTCGCCGCCCGAGATCGAGGCGTTGATCAGGGAGTCGGCGGTCGGGTTGCTGTAGTCGCCGATCTGCGAGGGTCCGCCGGTGTTGAACAGGCCGAACGTGGTCGCGTACGGCACGTCGGTCTCACCGCCGAAGTCCTCCATGGCCCACTTGTTCACGTTCGCCGGCGCGGACGGGTCCAGGTAGTTGGCGATCATGAAGTTGAAGTTGCTGCTGGACAGGGTGACATCGATCCCGGCCTGCTTGGCCTTCGACGCGAAGTCGGTGGCCTGGTTCCCGATCAGGGCCGGCGAGGAGCTGTAGATGTAGTTCCAGGCCAGCTTGGTGCCGGCCGGGATGCCAGCGCCGCAGTCACCCGCGGCGGTGCCTGCCTTGGCGCACACGTCCGTGCCGCCCGGGTTGACGGTCCAGCCGTTGGCCTTCAGGATGCTGACCGCGGTGGCGACGCTGAACGGGTACGGGTTGGTCGCGGCGTCAGTCGGCAGGAACGGGCTCTGCGGGTAAGCCGGGATCGGCCCGTAGGCAGGCGCGCCCGCGCCGTGCATGAACGCGGTGATCCAGCCCTGCTGGTCCACCAGGTGCGCGAG
>Ga0187818_10000890_pt1 | contig 11507 bp, 11 predicted proteins | sample NC_wetland_sal_i_14_FD_130581 | JGI IMG/M metagenome (GOLD analysis project Ga0187818, IMG submission 130581) | Wetland sediment microbial communities from Neuse River Estuary, North Carolina, USA - SO4_3 | ecosystem: Environmental > Aquatic > Freshwater > Wetlands > Sediment | place: USA...
AACGTAATTTTCGTAAGCGGACTTCGAGAACACGTCGGAGGCGAAGTTGCAGTAGCTGCACTTGGTCCGGCAGAAGGGGACTGAGAGGTAGAGGCCGATGGGCATGCTCTTGTCTATTCTATGGGACGCGCGCGACCCGATAGTGGCTTAGAATGGATGGGAAGGAGTCCGCTACCGAAGGGCTCAACAGACCACACATGGCACTGGGACGAGAACAAATATGAGCGCTGATCAGATTGATCTTTTATGCAAGCACTGTGGCCAGACGTTTTCCGCCTTCCTGCACGAGATGGCCGATCACAACGCCAAGGTCACAAAATGTCCGCATTGCGGCAAGAGCCATGAATTCAGTCCTCCGAAGGCTGCCAAGCCCGTCGCGGGGGCGCGACCGATCAAGAAGATTAAACCGTAACAGTCTGCCTAAAAGCCCTCGCACTTGACGCCGGATCGTTAGCACGTATAATAGTGCTGCACACATTTACGTGCTAACATGAAAACGAATATCACGCTCAAGCTGGACGCCGCCCTCCTGCGCGAGGTCCGGATTCTGGCCGCCGAACAAGACACTTCGATCAGCGCCTTGCTGGCGGTGCGGCTGGAAGAAATGGTGCGCCAGCGCAAGACGTATGATCGCGCGCGCAAGCGCGCTCTGGCCCGGCTGCGAGAAGGACTCGACATGCACTGGACTCCTCCCCGTTCCCGAGACGAACTACACGAGCGACGACTTCACGAACGATGACCTGCGTTTGATCGCCAATGACTGACAAGTACTTCGTTGACACCAACATTCTTCTCTATGCACACGACCCTTTGGCCGGCGCGAAGCGGGACCGCGCCCGCCAATTGATTGAACACCTGTGGACGACCGGGAAGGGCGTACTGAGCACACAAGTCCTGCAAGAGCTTTGCGTCAATCTCCGGCGCAAGGTTAAACCCCCACTCCCGGTGGATGAGATTCGGCGGTTGGTGCAGGACTACTTAAGCTGGGAAATCGTCGTCAACCGTCCGGAATCGGTCATTCAGGCGCTGGAGATTGAGGTGCGCTACAAGATTTCCTACTGGGACGCCCTGGTTCTTCAGGCAGCCGAGAGTGCAGGCGCCGCAATTCTCTATTCCGAGGACCTCGCGGCAGGCCAGAAGTACGGAGCGGTTCGGGTCGTCAACCCGCTTCGCTCCGGCGCGGCGAGATGAGGATAAACTAGGCTCATGACGGACTCGCCGCGCAATTCCCTCGCTCGCGCTTCTTCTTCTTACTTGCGTTCGGCGATGCATCAGCCTATTCAGTGGCATGAGTTTGGCGAAGAGGCCTTCGCGGCGGCTCGGCTGGCTGACAAGCCGGTGCTTTTGGATATTGGGGCGGTTTGGTGTCATTGGTGTCATGTGATGGATCGTGAGTCGTATGACGACGCCGAGGTGGCGGCGATCGTCAACGAGCATTACATCGCGGTGAAGGTGGATCGGGACGAGCGTCCGGATATTGACAGCCGGTATCAGGTGGCTGTGGCCTCGCTTACGGGGCAGGGCGGGTGGCCGCTGACGGCGTTTCTTACTCCCGACGGCAAGCCGTTTTATGGGGGGACGTACTTTCCTCCGGCGGACGCTTACGGGCGGCCCAGTTTTAAGCGCGTGCTGCTTTCGATTGCTCAGACTTATCGCGACAAGCATGGCGAGGTGCTGGAGCAGGCGCAGATGGTCGAGAGCGCGATCTCGCGGGCGGAATCTTTTTCGGGGGGCGGCGGGAAGGTGTCCGCCACAGTGATTGACGCGATTTTGGAATCGGCGCGGAAGATGTTTGACGAAGTCAACGGCGGATTTGGAAGCGCGCCGAAGTTTCCGCATCCGGCGGCGCTGGATCTGGTGATGGATCAGTATGTTCGCACGCGTACGGGCGACGATCGTGCAGGCGACGAAGAGCTGCGCACTATTTTCGTCCACACGCTGGAGAAGATAGCGCGTGGCGGCGTCTATGACCAGTTGGCGGGCGGCTTCCATCGCTACTCGGTGGACGAGCGCTGGATCGTGCCGCACTTCGAAAAGATGTGCTACGACAACTCGGAGTTGCTGAAGAACTATGTGCACGCTTATCAGGCGACAGGGGATGAGTTTTTTGCCGGGGTAGCGCGCGACATCATTCGCTGGATGGACGAATGGCTCAGCGACCGCGCGCACGGCGGCTTTTACGCTTCGCAGGACGCCGACTATTCGATGGACGACGACGGCGATTATTTCACCTGGACTCTGGAGGAAACGAAAGCGGCGCTGAGCGAGGATGAGGCGGCGGTGGCGGCGCTCTACTACGACATCCAGGAAGTTGGGGACATGCACCACAATCCGGCGAAGAATGTGCTCCACATTCGAGCCTCGATTCGAACCTCGCTGGAGGAAATTGCGCGGCGGCTGAACATTCCGGAAGAGCGGGCGGGCGCGCTGCTGGCTGCGGCCAAGAAGAAGATGTATGCGGCGCGTTTGCTGCGTCCGACGCCGTATGTGGACAAGACGGTTTACGCGGGCTGGAATGCGATGTGCGTTTCGGCTTATCTGGAGGCGGCCAAGGTGCTGGATATGGCGGAGGCGCGCCACTTTGCTTTGCGCTCACTGGACCGGCTGCTTTCCGAAGGATGGAACGCGGAGCGCGGGATGAAGCATGTGATTGCTTACTCGGAGGCTTTCTCGGATGCTCGGGCGGAGCGGCGCGAAGTCGCTGTGGCTGTCCCTGTCCCTGGCGTGCTGGATGACTATGCTTTCGCGGTGATTGCTTGTCTCGACGCTTACGAGGCGACGGCGGACCTGAGCTACTTCCGTTTTGCACGGGCGATCGGGGAGGCGATGGTGGCGGGGTTCTTCGATGCGGTGGCGGGTGGATTTTTTGATACGCGCGGTGGGGCGGCGGGCCGGGGAGCTGACGAACAAACCGCACTCGGCATTCTGGGGACGCGGCGGAAGCCGTTTCAGGATTCGCCGACTCCGGCGGGAAATTCGGCGGCGGCGATCGCGCTGCTGCGTCTGCATGGTTACGTCAACGCTGCATCGGATAACGATGCGTCGTATCGCGACCGGGCCGAGCAGACGCTGGAGGTCTATGCCGGGGTCGCGGGACAGCACGGCATTTTTGCGGCGACCTACGGGCTGGCGGTGGTGCACTTCATCCAGCCGCACAGACAAGTGGTGGTCGTCGGGAAAGATGAAGTGGCCGAGGAGTTGTATCGGGCTGCGGTGCAGCCGCTTTGCTTGAGCACAGCGGTTCTGCGTTTGGACGCCGATAAGGCTGTCGCGCAGAACCTGCCACCGGCTTTGGCGGAGACGATTCCGAATCTTCCCCAGCTTGGCGGGGGACGGGCGTTTGACGGACGATCATTTGCGGTGGTGTGCTCGGGGTTCGCGTGCCAGCCGCCGATTTTCGATGCGGAGGAATTAGCACGCATGGTGGGGTCGCAGGCGCGTCCAGTGGCGTGAGCTGGGTGAGCTGGTTTTAGAAGCGGGTGGACAACCTCGAGGACTCAATCCCCTAGGAGCTGACTATGTTGTCTATGGCGAATTCTGCTTGCCCAGGAGAGCACAATCGACGTTAATACTCTGAACGTTTTATTCATTGTGTTTATCGCCACGCTGATTCGATCGGCGTTCGGCTTTGGCGAGGCTCTGGTCGCGGTTCCGCTGCTCGCCTTCTGCATTCCGCTGGACGTGGCCGCGCCGCTCGTGGTGCTGGTGTCGATTACCATCGCTGGCATAGTCGTGGTGCAAGACTGGAAGAAGATTCACATGCGGAGCACAGCGTGGCTCGTGTTCTCGACCCTTCTTGGTGTCCCGCTGGGTCTTCTACTCCTGACGAGTAGTCATCAACGGATAGTGAAGGCCGCGCTCGGAGTGATTATCATAATGTTCTCCGCCTACTCCTTCATAGGCCGCACACCGCTGGAACTGCGACGCGACAGTCGAGGATGGCTTTTGGCCTGTGGATTCTGTGCCGGTGTGCTGGGCGGAGCCTACGGAATGAATGGCCCACCACTGGTTGTTTACGGAGCCATGCGACGGTGGTCAGCGCAGCACTTCCGGGCGACCCTGCAAGGATATTTTCTACCTGCCAGCATCATTGGCATGGGTGGTTATTGGCTGGCGGGACTCTGGGTCCGCGCCGTAACGCATTATTATTTGGTCTCACTGCCGGTCGCGCTGCTAGCGGTGTTCCTCGGTAGGGTGATCAATCATCGCCTGCATGGAGAGGCTTTTTTAAAGTACATTTACCTCGGCTTGTTGGGCATTGGAGCGCTCTTGTTGTTTCAGGCAACGACCGGCCGACTCTGAGCGCATATCACCTTTTTACGGACATGCTGCTCCACCCGCGCCGCTACTCGATGGAATTACGGCGCGCGAGACACATCGAGCGACACACCTGTGCGACAGACATTTGTGCGACGGACACTGTGCCCCGCCGTGCAGCCCTTCCGGTCCCTGAAGTTACCCGCCTTGACTGCCGATGAAACTAGAAGGCGGAGTGTCCAGACGTGTTTTCCAACCTTCTCGATAACCCGAAGCTGTTCCGGCATTTGGTGGAAGACTTGCCGGTGGGGATTTACATCGTGGACCAGGAACGGCGGATCCGTTTTTGGAACCATGGCGCGGAACACCTCACCGGGCATCTGGCGCACGAAGTGGTGGGACATGTCTTCGAAGATATTGTGCAGGCCTGCGACCGGCGGGGCAATAGCTTGAGTGGCGAGCGCTGCCCGGTGACGATGACCATGAGCCAGCGAAAGCCGCAGCAATGTACTGTTTTCTACCTGCACAAGAATGGGCACCAGATAGCGGTGAGGATCCGTACGCGGCCGCTACTTGAGTACGGCGACACGATCGGCGGTGCGACGGTTCTATTCCAAGAAGCGTTTATGTGCCGCGAGGAATCGTCGGGGCCGTCGATGTACGGATGTCTGGACGCGACGACGGGAATTCCTTCGCACCGTCTGACGCGGGCGGTGCTGAACGAATGCATGGCGGGCATGGAGGAATCGCATCTCGGCTTCGGGGTTCTGCGAATACGGATGCTGGGGCTGGAGGAGTTTCGCGCAAAACACGGTCCGCAGTCGGTCGTGCCTTTTCTGCGCACCGCGGCGCAGACGTTGCGCAACAGCCTGGCTGCGGAAAACTTTCTGGGATGCTGGGGAGAGAACGAGTTTCTGGTGGTGCTGCCCTCGGCGAGTCCGATGATGGTGGCCATGACGGCTGAAATCTTATGGAACCTGCTGAGCCATTCGGAAGTTACGTGGTGGGGCGACCGTTTCCTGGTTGAGGCCGAGGTGGCCTACGCCGTGGCCAGCGGAGGCAGCGACTTGGAATCGCTTTTGCGAGAGATGAAGCTTTCGCACTCGAAGGGGATAGCGAAGGCGGTAGCGGCGGGCGCTGCCAGCGATTCTGGACGCTTGCGAGGATGATGTTCCATGTTTTCGATCATTGGGATCGTGGTCGTTTTCGGCTGCATCGCGGCGGGGTATCTGATGGAGCACGGCAACATCAAGGTGCTGCTCCAGCCGGCGGAGTTGCTCATCATCGGCGGGGCGGCGTTGGGCACGGTGCTGATCTCGAATCCAATCCACACTCTGAAACAGATGATCAGCGGTCTCATGGGAGCATTTGGGTCATCGAAGTACAGCACGCAGCGCTACATCGATTCCTTGAAGATGATGTATGAACTGCTGCAAAAGGCACGCAAGGAAGGCCTGGTGGCACTGGAGACGGACATCGAGGAACCGGAGAAGAGCCCGCTGTTCTCCAAATACGAAGATTTCGAGAAGGATCACCATGCCGTGGCTTTCGTTTGCGACACGATGCGAATGGCGGTGAGCGGCGGCGTGGAAGTATTCGATCTGGATCAGATGCTGGAAGCGGACATGGAAGTCCATCATCACGAGGCCAGCGAGCCGGTGTCATCGTTGAGCACGATGGCGGACTCGCTGCCGGGGCTGGGCATTGTGGCGGCGGTGCTGGGGGTGGTGATCACGATGAGCGCGATGGGCGGACCTCCGGAAGAAATTGGACGCAAGGTAGCGGCGGCATTGGTGGGGACCTTTCTCGGCATTCTGCTGTGCTACGGGCTGATAGGACCGCTGGCGGCACGCATAGGCAAGATGGTGGACGAGGAACACGCGTTCCTGCAGGTGTTGCGGGTAACCATGATTGCTTTTCTGAAAGGTGTCGCCCCGATCATGGCGGTTGAGATTGGGCGGCGGACGGTGCCCGGACATGTGCGTCCTTCGTTCACGGCGGTCGAACAGGCTTGCCGGGGCGCGAAAGACGAAGCGGCGGCAGCGGCAGCAGCGGATACTGCGGCGGCGGCCGCGGGATAAACACGGGCATGGCGACACCACCCATCATCATCATCAGGAAAAAAGGCGGCCATGGCGGTCATCACGGCGGCGCCTGGAAGGTCGCCTATGCTGACTTCGTCACCGCCATGATGGCACTGTTCATCGTGTTGTGGCTGATGAACAGCAGCAAGCCGATTCAGATGGCGGTTAGCGGTTACTTCAAAGATCCCAACGGAACCGGGAAGGAGACGGGAAGTACTCTGGCCGGAACCGGCGAGAAGTTGCAACCGGCCAAGCAGGACATGGCGAAGCTCAAAGAGCAGTTGCAAAAGAGTATCCAGAGCATCAACGACCTGGATAAGCTGAAAAAAAATATCGAGATTACGGTGACCGCGGACGGTCTGCGCATCGAGTTGCTGGAATCGGAGAAAGGAACGTTCTTCGACAGCGGGAGTGCGGTTCTCAACCAGAGTGGCCACGATTTGCTGACGCTGCTGGCGGCGGAATTGGGAAAAGCTCCCAACCATATTTCGGTCGAGGGACACACCGACGCCAAACCTTTTACGGGCAAGGGTAGCTACAGCAACTGGGAACTTTCGGCGGACCGGGCGAATGCGGCGCGGCGATTGATGCAGCAGTCGGGATTGCGTGGCGATCAGGTCTCGCAAGTGCGGGGCTTTGCGGACCAACATCTGCGCAACTTAAAGGATCCGCTGGACCCGTCGAACCGGCGGATTTCGATCATCGTGCAGTACATCCCCAACAACACCGACGAAGCGGAATCTCCCGGGGAGGCTGCGAAAGAACCGGAAGAGGGAAAATCGTCAGCAGCAGGCGCGAAGGCGGAACCTGAAACCACGAGCAAGAAAGACGGGAAGTAAAAAAAAAGGCCGGCAACGAGGCCAGCCCGGAAGATTGCTTTCGTGATGCAAATGGTTACGTCATGTTGCTTACGTGGCTGCGTCGATCGTGCTAACCCTGATCGTCGCAAGTTCTGGTAGGACACGGATACGGCCCCCCGGGAGTGGGAACTCTCGGGACAGCAGCATACGCAAATGTTCCTACCAGGCCTACCAACAGCAGTAACGCTCTGAGTGAACGTTTCATTTGACTTACTTCTTTCTTCTTAGGGTCTGCCGAACGCCAGCGTCAAGCTGCTAGCTTCCGGTGCCGGGAATTATACACAACCCTGCAACTTTCTGATTAATAGGAGGTTATTTCAACGGCACCGAACGAGGCAAGAAGTTGACCGGCACGCCGAAAATTGACGGGGTCCTCCGGCAGGCAGTAGGAACGGTGTTTACGCTGGTTTCTTAAGGTAATGGTTTGAATAGAATCGCTTCGGTTCAGGCTCTGCCACAGGAATTTGGGGGCCCCCAAAAAATCCTCTTGACAAGGTTTTTGCGAGGGCTGTTTTTTGGGAGCAGCCAGGCCTATGGCCGGGTCTTGGAACCGGCTGCCGCGGAGTTGGCTCTGGGTGGATTACCAGGTCGGTTGAGCGGGAAGTGATTTTCCGCAGACTCCAGATTCGAGCTGCGCGAAAACGCGCGCTCCACCATGCCTTCGAACATCGGGATCAGCGAATCGGAAGGCACTGGGTGTTGAAGATCCGCCAAGCCCTGTTCCCATCGCTGGGTCTGCAAGTGGTTGACAGCGGCCTCGCGCACGGCTCTGCGCGAGAGCGAGTAGCCGAGCCAAACAAAAATGGCAAGAACATAAGCGGTCATGTTGATCAGGTTGAGATTTTTGAGGGTGACAAATCCCCCCGAATGCAGCGCCATCAGCATCAAGTCCACACCGGCGAAGAACCCAAAGCCGAGAGAGATCCCAAAACTGACTTGCTTCCGGGACACTCCCAGAAAGCGCGAAAACAGGAGCAAAAAGAGGATGAGGCCAAGTTGCACGATGCGGACCGAGCTCTGCAGAGTGGTGAGGACGTGCCACAGCAGATGCTTGTCGAAAGAATTCGAAAAGGAGACCACCACCGAAACCAGCAGCATCACCACGCCCGCCCACTTGAACAGCAAAGTGCCCAGGTCTTTCAGCGTGTGATAGGGGCGGAACACGTCGAGGAAAATCTCATGAATCACCTTGAAGCCGAGAACCGCGTTGACCGCCTCGCCCAGCCAGAAAAACCCGAAATATAAGTTGAAATTGCCGGTGCGCCAAAGCGGAAAGATGACGACAAAATTCGCAACCTGCGCCAGGAGGAACAAGAAAAACACGGGAAACTGCTTGTGCAGCTTCCGGCGCCATAAGATCAGCGCCACCACCGATTGCAGGATCGGTTGCGGGCACCACAAATAAAGGACGATGCTGTGGCTGTGCCAGGTCATAGGACAGGCAGGGCAAGTACGCGACCAACCGCGGAAGCCGCCGCGCCTGAACCCTCCCCCACATCCTCAGGCAGATGGCCCTTCGGGGTCAATCTACTTAGGTAACCTTGGTAACCATTACCCTCTGGCAGCGAGCCGTCACAGGGTAAGGGGTGGGCAAGCCTATCCGGCGTCGGGCGTGGAATGCAGGTAGGCGCGCATCATGCGCACTTCATCGTCTTTTTCGTCGAGATCGTGCAGCAGGATGTCGCGCAAGGAAACGATGCCCTTCAGTTCACGCCCCGCGCATACCGGCAGGTGCCGGAACCCATGCCGCTTCATCAGGGTCATGCAGGTCTCCAGGGGATCGTTCGGACCGACGGTCAGAGGATCTTCGGTCATGACCTGACTGACCGGGGTGCGGGCGGGATCCTTGCCGCCGACCACCACACGGCTCATCAGGTCGCGCTCGGAGAAAATGCCGGTCAGCTGGCCATCTTGCAGAACCGGTACGGCGCCGATGTTGTGCTCCACCATCATGCTGGCAACTTCGAGCACGGTCTGGTGGGCCTCAGCGGATATAGGGACTTGATTCCCGATCAGATCACAGATCAACATTTGCACCTCCCGTGGACTTGTGCCGGAAAGCGGCCAGCCGGGCAAACAGCTTCAAATTGGTCTTGGACGAAGGAAGCAAAACCGTTTTAATGTCTGGACCCCGGGGCGGAGTATATGTCGAAAATCAGCATGAGGGAAGAAAAAAATGAAAACCCGTCGGCGGAGGAGTTCGTGGCGTAGGCCGAGTGCCGTCCCTTGCCGGACTCGGGCTTTTCCACTTTCGACTACCCGGGCCTGACCTGCCGGGCTTTCCTGTTCCGCCGCGGCGCGGCTGGATCATCGTTCGTCCCACTTTTTCGCTCGACCTCAAGCGATGACACAGACTCCGGTGGCTCACGCTTGCGGTGTGACGGTACCATGTGGCGGCGGGGCTTCGCCCCCCCGGAACGGGGCGGAGCCCCGTCCCCACACACCCAGGGAAATGACGTAGGATCTGGCAGCCAAGGCGGCGGGCATCTCGGCGGCGGCGCGGGCGGTAACGATCACGTTGTAATCTTCACTGGCCCGAAGGCGACTGAACACCGGGGTCGCCTCCTGCGGCTCGACCAGCGCCAGATATCGCAGGAAAGTGAGGACATCTTCGGTGGGCTCCAATCCCGGCGCGACGAAGGAGACTTCGACATCTTCGTGGTGGAAGTGCCATCCCAGGGAGGCTGCCAGGCTTACCGCTCGCTCATACACCACGGGCGGCAGGACTCCGGGTGCGGGGTTATCAAACACGATGCGGAGCTTGCGTTCATCTTCGCGGCTGAACTCGCGCACTTTGAGCGCTCCGGTACGGGCCGTGGCTTTCCAGTCCACATGGCGGGCGGAATCGTCGGGCATGTACTCGCGGATGAGGTAAAGATCGTTGCCGCGGCCGCGCACAAAGGTTTCGAACTCGCCGGTGACCATGGGAAGAACTTCGAGGAACTGTTCGGCGGGCTCGACGACGGGATAGACGATCACTTCGCGCGCCAGGTTGATCCGCCGGGTTTTCATGAGGAAAGCGAAGGGAAAGCGCGTGGCCAGACCGAAGTTTTCTTCGCAGTAGCGGCCGCGGACTGGAAAACTTATTTCCAGGTCGGCGCGGAGTTCCTGTCCGGGAGCGAGAAAAGGAAAATAAACGGATTCTTGCAGGATCGGCTTTTCTGCTTCCTCGCGCACGCGCCGCAGGCGGCGGTCGGGCAGGCGGAGCCACTGGTCCTGGGGCGCGCGATTGCGAGGCCAGCCGAACGTGTAGGCTTCCCAACGCCAGCGGTCTTTATTTTTGCGCTTGGCAGGAACGACGCGCACGGAAAAAGATGGCAACCACGAACTGGCGTTGCGCAAAAGCAGACGCGCCAGCATCGGACGCCCGGCAAAAACGTGTTCGGGCAAGTGGACATCGAGCGTGAGACTACGGAGCACCAGCGCCGAGGCGATGCCGGAAACCAGAATGGCAGAGAGCAGCGCGGCGACGACCACGTAGAGCAGATTGTTCCCGGTGTTGATGGCGGCGATTCCGATCACGACGCTGATCAGGATGTAGATCATGCCGGCGCGCGTGACGTCGTAGTCCATGGCTTCGCGGACACGGGTTACGACGACCCGCCGTGCGAGGTAGGGCACCGTGGTCAGGCCGACGAAGGTGGCGAGCAACAGCGCCGTCGATGCCAGAATGATGGTTCCCCAGATGTTGCCCGCCTCGCGCGATACCGTCGAAAATAGCGCCGCACCGAAAGCGAGTGTCAGGCCCACGATGGCGAGCAGGAATCGCACCCAGACCTCCGGAAGTGCCAGCCGCGGAAAGCGTGGCGCTGCTGCCGGTTGCGGGCTAGTTGGCGTGCGTTCAGAAATCACGGGGTTCTCCAGTGCCGGGCGGTGCTTCTGTCAGGATATGACGGCGGAGGCGCGAGGGGAAGTGACGGAAGAAACCGAGGGTGGAGAGGCAGAGTTGGCCAAGCGAAACTGCCGCGGTTCGTTAAGTTGGTGAAATCACCTGTGGCTGTTGAAAAACTCTTTTCAGGGAATTTCACCGGCGAAATTCGTTCGCAAGTTATTGAATGTTAGTTCGCCGTAGGCGCTGAAATTCACTGAAATTACTTATTTGGTTCCTTTTTCAACAGCCACACCTGGTTGCGACAGTTACCGCTCCCACCTTCCGCGTGATGCAAAAGAAAAGCCGCCCGTGACCGAGTCTGTTACGAAACACTAGGCGGCCCAGAAAAGTAATGAGAAGATGCCCTCGCGGGAGCGGGGGCATTTTTTATGGCGTATATCCGGGGAGAGGCGCGGGAACAGACGACGATGTTTC
>Ga0187818_10000891_pt1 | contig 11504 bp, 9 predicted proteins | sample NC_wetland_sal_i_14_FD_130581 | JGI IMG/M metagenome (GOLD analysis project Ga0187818, IMG submission 130581) | Wetland sediment microbial communities from Neuse River Estuary, North Carolina, USA - SO4_3 | ecosystem: Environmental > Aquatic > Freshwater > Wetlands > Sediment | place: USA: North...
CGCCATTGCCCGCCGCCCAGGCGACCGTTTCCACCACCTTGGGCCGTTCGTCCTTGACCAGATGTTTCAACTCGTCCTGGAGCTGCTTGAAGCCCGCTTGCGTGATGTAGTTCTTGGCGCCAGGCGGAAGCTCCGAATGCTCGACCGTTGCCGCGTCGACCTCGTCGGGCGCCTCGTCGCCTTCGCGGGTGAAAGCCTTGCTCATCAATTACTCCAGGCGCAGTATTGTTTCTATCATGCTATCATCATCTATCATAAACAAACTAACACTTACTCGCCATTTGTTCAGAATGGCCGAAGAAAATCTACGCTCGCACCGTGAGATGGCATTGTTCGCAACAGTAAATCTGATGCAGGATTCGGTTGAAGCTTTTCTTCTTGCAGCATCTGAATTCGTAAATGCAGGAATTGATCCGAGAACGGACTTCGACAAATACTTTGCCAAAATCGACGAAAAGATTTCTCCCAAACAATTGCCGTTCCGCCTTCGATTGATTGCTCTGAATAAAATTAGAATAAATTCTAAGCACTACGGGATCAAACCGGATCGAACTGAGGTTCAGAGTTTTGTAACGGCTTGTCGTGAATTTTTCCGAGAAAGCTGCCAGCTGATATTTGATTGTGATTTTTGGTCGATCAGTCTTCTAGAATTGCTGGAAGATGGAGAGATTAAGCAGTTACTCAAATCCGCGCAGAATGAATTCGAGAATGGAAACTTTCTCGAATGTCTTATTGAGTGTCGAAAAGTCATGTTTATAGAGTTTGAGCAATCTTATGACGTTTCAAAATTTAAAGATGGGCCACAATTAGGCATACTTGGTGCAATGTCAAAAGCTCCGTACTACGCCCGAGATAAGGAGTGGATCGAAAAGAACGTCAATGATCCATTTAATTTCATTGTTTTAGATCATAGAGAGATTGAACGGGAATTGATGACTAATGGAATTGATACAGAGGTTTTTTGGAACATCTGGCGACTGACACCAGCTGTATATCGATACCCAACTGACAAGGAATGGGTTTGGCACAATGAACTTGCAAAAACAGAGAGCGGTGCCAACGAAGAAAATGCAGCCTATGTTCTAGAGCAAAGTATCGACATCGCCTTGCGCATGCATGAGCGACGACAGAAACTACGATATCGAGGACAAGGAAATTTCTTTGTATATTTAAAACATGATGGTGTGAATATATACAGAAAGGCCGATCGTAATAGCGATGTAAATGCTGTCACTGAAAATGGATTACGTAAAATTTCAGTAGAAGCATCCACGGTTGGTCTTGATGGCACTGGAAAGTATTGGAAGGTATCGCACCACATTCCTGGTAAGACATTCCTGACCAGTACTTTTTATTATGGTTATGTCCACGATGATGAGATCGATTGGACATATTTGGATTCAGAGTCTGCCGGCGACTAGGCGCCGCCTATTCTATCCAAAGCCGCTTCGAGCCGGAATAGCGCCGCGCGGGCGTTGATTTCGCGCTCGCGCTGCTCTTCCACCGCCTCGGGCTTGGCCTTGGCGATGAACTGCTCGTTGCCGAGCTTGGCCGCGATCTTGTCAAGCTCGCCGCGCACCGCTTGCGCCTCTTTCTGGAGCCGCGCGCGTTCCTTGCCGAGATCGACCGTACCCACCAAATTCAAAGTGAAGTTTGAATCCAAATATATAAGTTGAACCATAGTGGGAGCAATAATTTGGCTCATCTGGAGCATCGCATGTCCGTCCGGCATTTGAATAATGGGCATAAACGTAACTCGCGCTATTTTTTTTATTTGATCGTGGTATTTAATAATTCGGTCTCCTGCAGAATCACCTAAATGTTGAACATAGGCCGCAAGCATAGCTCCCGGTGGCACAGCTAAATCTGAACGCAGAGCCCTAATTTCATCGATCAGTCCAATCACCCAATTAATCTCGCCAAACGCTTCACCGTCATAAAATGGTTCTTCTGGCCATTTTGATGCGATTAATAGTCCTGCTTTGCCTTCGGTGAGGTGGTGCCATAGTTCTTCAGTGATGAAAGGCATGATGGGATGGAGCAGACGCACGATCTGGCTCAGTAGCCACGCGGTCATTGCGCGTGTTTCAGTCTTTGCCTCTTCATCGTTGCCAGTCAGAATTGGTTTAGTGAATTCCAGATACCAATCACAGAATGTGCCCCAAACAAATTGATAAGCTGTATTCGCAATGTGATTAAAACCGAAATCTCCAAATCCGATTTCTATTTGACCAACAGCATCCCATAGCGCAGTCCCGATCCAGCGATTGACCGTGAGCCGCGCCTTGGCCGGATCGAATGCCGGGTCGAGCTTGCAGCCATTCATCTCGGCGAAGCGCGCCGCGTTCCACAGCTTGGTGGCGAAGTTGCGGTAGCCCTCGATGCGGCTCTGCGCGAGCTTGATGTCGCGCCCTTGCGCCGCCAGCGCCGTCAGGGTGAAACGCAGCGCGTCGCAGCCATAGTGTTCGATGGTGGCGATGGGATCGACGATATTGCCCTTGGATTTGGACATTTTCTGGCCGCGTTCGTCGCGCACCAGCGCGTGAATATAGACCGTCTTGAACGGCACCTCGCCCATGAATTTCAAACCCATCATCATCATGCGCGCGACCCAGAAGAAGATGATGTCGAAGCCCGTCACCAGCACGTCGGTCGGGTAATAGTGCTCGAGATACTTCGTCCGCTCCGGCCAGCCCAGCGTCGAGAACGGCCACAGCGCCGAGGAGAACCAGGTGTCGAGCACGTCCTCGTCGCGTTTCAAGGGGACGGGCTTGCCGTAATGCTTGGCCGCCGCGTTCATGGCCAAGGCTTCGGTTTCCTCGACGAACACCATGCCGTCGGGCGCGTACCAGGCCGGAATCTGGTGGCCCCACCAGATCTGGCGCGACACGCACCAGGGCTGGATGTTGCGCATCCATTCGAAGAACGTGTTCTCCCATTGCCGCGGCACGAACACGGTCTGGCCACGCTCCACCGCCTCGATCGCCGGCTTGGCCAGCGTCTTGGCGTCGACATACCACTGGTCGGTGAGCCAGGGCTCGAGCACCACGCCCGAGCGGTCGCCGTAAGGCACCATGAGGGTGTGCGGTTCGGTCCGTTCCAGCAGCTCCAAATTCTCCAGCTCGTTCAAGATCGCTTTGCGAGCGGCGAAGCGGTCCAATCCGCGATAGCGTTCGGGCGCCTCGTCGTTGAGCTTGGCGTCGCGGTCGAGCACGTTGATGAGCGGCAGCTTGTGGCGCTGGCCGACGGCGAAATCGTTGAAGTCATGCGCCGGGGTGATCTTGACCGCGCCGCTGCCGGTTTCCGGATCGGCGTATTCGTCGGCGATGATGGGAATCTTCCGCCCGACCAAGGGCAGCACCACGTGCTTGCCGACCAGGTGCTGGTAGCGTTTGTCGTCAGGGTGAACCGCCACGCCGGTGTCGCCCAGCATGGTTTCGGGCCGCGTTGTCGCAACGGTGATGAATTCGCCCTTGTGGCCGTCGATCGGATAATTCACGTACCACAGCGAGCCCTTGGTCTCGCGGCTTTCCACCTCCAGATCGGAGACGGCGGTGTGCAGCTTGGGGTCCCAATTCACCAGCCGCTTGTCGCGGTAGATCAATCCTTCCTTGAAGAGCGCCACGAACACCTTGCGGACGGCGGCGCTGAGCCCCTCGTCCATGGTGAAGCGCTCGCGGCTCCAATCGGGCGAGGCGCCGAGCGCGCGCAACTGCCGGGTGATGGCGCCGCCGCTTTGGGATTTCCATTTCCACACCCGGTCGACAAAGGCGCCGCGGCCCAGATCCTGGCGCGAGATGTTTTCCTGTTCGAGCTGGCGTTCCACCACCATCTGGGTCGCGATGCCGGCATGGTCGGTGCCCGGCTGCCACAGCGCGTCGCGGCCGCGCATGCGCTCGAACCGGATCAGAATGTCCTGCAGCGTGTGGTTGAGCGCGTGGCCCATATGCAGGCTGCCGGTCACGTTGGGCGGCGGCATCATCACGCAAAAGGGCCGTTTTCCCGAATCGGGATGCGCCGCGAACACGCCCGATTTCTCCCATTGGGCGTAGATGCGGGCCTCTATCTCGGCCGGGTCGAAGGTCTTGTCGAGCATGCCGCCTTGTTTTAGGCGGGTGCCCGCGTCACGGCAAGGCGGGTGTCAGATAAACATCTGCGAGCCAAACGTAGTCGTGATTGAGGTCGTGTAACCACTCATTGCTGTGACAGCAGTTGGAGCAACCACCGACTTAGGTGGCATTTCACCGGGTGCGCCAGTTATCAGAAAGCCGCAAAGAGAACACGCAATAACGCCATCCTTTATGACTTTCTTTGCAGTCCGCATACAGCACTGACAAAATCCCATTTCAAACTCTCGTGCTCTAACGCTGCTGGGCCTCGCGGGCGAGGCGCGCGATCTCGTCGCGCACCACGCGCTCGATGATCTCCGGCAGGTTGCTGTCGAGCCAGGATTTGAGCAGCGGCTTCATCATCTCGCGGGTCATGTCCTCGACCGCCTTGCTCTCGGGCGGCACCGGCCCCACCTTCACGTGCGGCGCTTCCTTGGCCAGTTCGGAAAGCGAGGCCATGGCGGCGGCGGATGCTGCTTCCGAGATGATCCGGCCATTCTCCGGCTTGGCTGGTTCCGGCCTGAGCGGTTCCGGGGCTTCGCGCGCGAAGGTCTGGCTGTCGCGCGCCTTGCGCGAGGCGATCGACACGACCGAGCCGTCGGCCTCGGTGCGGGCGGGCAGTGCGAGGATGTCCTGCCGCTCCTGGTCGATGGTCGCGCCGCCGGCATGCGCGGTCGTGTCGCCGTCCTCGGCGATGATGCGGCGGATGGAGGCGAGTATCTCCTCCATCGACGGGTCTTCCTGGCGTTTCAACTCCGACATGACGGTCTCTTCCCTCTGCGCCCCTTATAGGCGGAAAACAACATATAGTATGGGAAGCCGGGGAAAATTGCTAGCTCTTGTGAAACATTACTGATTGGGGCCGAAACCGAACCATTTGCCGCGTACTTCCTTGTAATAGCGCTCGACGTCGTAAAGGTCGACCGGCAGCTGCAGGTCGGCGACGGTCAGGCGTCCCACCTGCTGCGCCAGGTTGAACTCGGCCACCGCGAGATCGTGCTGCGCCTTGACCAGGTTGACGCGGTCGGTGAACAGCTCCTGCTCGGCGTTCAAGACGTCGAGGATGGTGCGTATGCCCACGCTCTGCTGCGCCTTGGTTCCTTCATAGGCGGTCTCGTCGGCCTTGATGGCGGTGATCTGCGAGATCACGTTGGCGCGCTGCGCCTGGATAGTCTCCCAGGCCGAAGTCGCCCCCTGCACGGCAATGCGCCGCGCGTCGTCGGTCAGCCCTTGGCTCTGGCCGACCTTCTGCTTGGCCTGGCGGCTTTGCGAATAGATCACGCCCGCCTCGTAGATCGGCATGGTCACCTGCGCGATGACCGAACCGAAGGTGGTTTCGTGCCCGCTCAGTTGCAGGGGATCGTCGGTGCGGTTGACTTCGCCGACCAAATTGAGGCTCGGCAGCAGCTGCGCCTCGGTGGCGGTGACGAAATCGCGCGAGGCGTCTTCGGTGAACAGCGCCGAGATCACGTTCGGGTTCTTGACCGCGGCCAGGCCCAGCGCCTCGTCCCGGGTCATCGGCACCGCCGGCCGCAAGCCGGGCTGCGCCAGTTCGCCCGGCGGATGGCCGACGAAGCGCGCGTAATTGGCGCGGTCGCTTTGCAACGTGCCTTCGTCCACCTGGCGTTGCGCCGTGGCGGCGGCGAGCCGCGCTTCGGCCTGCGACACGTCGGTGCGGGTCAATATGCCGACGCGGAATTGCGCGCGCGTCTGGTCCAAGGTCTGCGACAGCACGTTCTCGCTCAGCTTGTCGAGCTCCACCACCGATTGATCGCGCAATACGTCGAGATAGGCCGAGATCACGCTGAACAGCACCGTGCTTTCGGTGGCGATCAGATGGGCGCGCTCGGCCTTGACCGAATCCTCGGCCTGGGCGGTCTTGGCCACGGTCTGGCCGCCCTGGTAGAGCGGTTGGGTCAGCTTGAAATCCAGCGAACGCGGCTCATTGACGCCTTGCGGCAGTTGGCTCGTATTCGGCGGTGTGTTTTCGAAACGTTCCTTGCCGACCGTCCCGGTGAAAATCAGCGTCGGCCGCCAGCCTCCCAATGCCTGGTTCACGCCCTCGTCGGTGGCGCGCAAATTGGCGCGCTCGGCCAGGATCTGCGGGTTGGTGTTGTAGGTTTCGACCAGCGCGTCCTCGAGCGTCTCGGCCCGGGCCATGAAAGGGAAAATGGCGACAGAAAAGCTCAGGGCGAGGGCAAAACTGCGGCGCATGACGGCAATCCCCTCGCTCCGGCCTCAGAAGGCGAAACCCGGCGCCGGCGTGAAGCCCGGCAGATAGGGCGTGCCGGAATCGAAGACCACGCGGCGGCCGAGCGTTGCGCCCTGGCGGGTCATCACCGTGGCCTGGCCGACCAAGGAGCCGCGCGCGCGCAGAACGGCAACCAGCCGCCCGCCTTCGGCGAGCTGGTCGGACACCGCGCGCGGAATCTCGACGGCGGCGCCGTCGAACAAGATCACGTCATAGGGCGCGCCCGGCTTGTAGCCCTGCTCATGCGGGCCTTCGGCCACGGTCGCATTGGCGAGATGCAACGCCGCGAGATTGGCGCGGGCCTCCTTCGCGAGTTCGCGGTCGGCTTCGACCGCCACCACGCTCTTCGCCAGCAACGCCACCGCGGCTGCGGCATAGCCGGTGGCCGCGCCGATCACCAGCGCCTTGTCCTTGGGCCCGACCGATGCCAGCTGAACCAGCCGCGCCAGCACCAACGGCTCCATCAGGAAGCGGCCCGGCTTCAAGAGAATGTCCTCGTCAACATAAGCGCTGTCATGCAAGCCCGCGGGCACGAAGCGCTCGCGCGGCAACTCGATGAACGCCGCCAGCACGCCGGGATGCGTCACGGTGTTGGTGCGCAACTGGCTTTCGACCATGGCGAGTCGGGCGGCGCGGAAGTCATTGACATTCATGTGAGGAACGATCCCTAACCGACTGATTTATTACAAGAACTCCATATTAGACTCGGGGCGGGCAAAGACCAAGCCCGGAATCCTTAATTTTGGCGGGGCGGCCCGGGGATCGGTTGCCGCCGCCTTGCCTAGGCCAGCCGCCAAGGCCTATATCTCGGGGCCCTTCCGGCCTGGCCGGGAGAATCGCCTCCGGCCGGATGGCAGAGTGGCTATGCAGAGGACTGCAAATCCTCGTACAGCGGTTCGATTCCGCTTCCGGCCTCCATCCTTGCCCGCTTGAACCCGTTAACGGGCGGTATGTTATGGTGCGGCCCTATTCGGGGGTAGCTCAGCGGTAGAGCAGCGGACTGTTAATCCGCTGGTCGTCGGTTCGATCCCGACCCCCCGAGCCATTTACATCAAGGGGTTGAGCGCAAAAATTGCTCGACCCCTTGAGCCGTTTTAGGGCTGGGTGTCATCGAGGCGTTGGGAAGGCGTGACGTGGGAGGGAAAAGACATGTCGGAGGATAAGCAACGCGTCTTTTCGGGATCGCTCCCGGAATTCTACGACCGTTATATCGTGCCGATGAACTTCGCTCCCTACGCCCGGATACTCGCCGACCGGGCGAAGGTTCTCGCCCCAAGCCGCGTCCTGGAAACTGCTGCGGGCACGGGCATTCTGACACAGAACTTGGTGCGGACATTGCCGGCGGGCGTGGCGATCACGGCCACCGACCTCAACCAGGCAATGATTGATCTTGCGCGGGCCAAATCCGGTATGGCGGACGTCACATGGCGGCAGGCCGACGCGATGAAGCTGCCATTCCCGGACGGGAGTTTTGATCTGATCGTTTGCCAATTCGGCGTCATGTTTTTCCCCGACAAGCCGGCGGCCTTCCGGGAAGCCTCACGCGTGTTGAGACTCGGCGGCGCATTTTTGTTCGCCGTGTGGGACAGTTATAAAACAATGAACAAGTCGCCTCTTGCCATCGCCGCGGGCGTGGCCGGAGACATGTTGGGGCGCGAGCCGTTATCGCTTCTCAGCCCGCCATACCATGACGAAAAGGCCATCCGCGCGGATCTTGCGGCGGCGGGCTTCGGTGCGGTTCAGGTTGAGCGAATCTCGCAACCGTGCCGCGCGCCTTCCGCGCGGGACGCCGCCGTGATCACGGTTCAAGGGACGATGATACGGGCCGCGATCGAGGCGGCGGACCCGGTTCGCCTGGGCGAAGTGACGGATGCGGTTGAGCGGGTCATGTTGGCTCGGTTCGGCTCGGGACCGGTTGAGGGAGAGATGAACGCGCTGATCGTCACGGCTGAGAAGCCTTCGGCCTGACGATAACCTCCGAGCCATCTATAGAAAGGGGCGGTTCCACCGAGCCGCCTCTTTTCTATGGAATTGGACAATCGCCTCGCGCCCTTCGACTACGCTCAGGGTGAGGCGATTTTCTTTATGCCATCCCCCATGTTCCTCACGCTGAGCCTGTCGAAGCGCGCAGGATAAGGATGCAGCGTTTCAGGCGCGCGCCGGGAAGAGCCGCTTGATCCGCGCCGAAAGCCCGTGGCGCAGACGTTCGCGCCACACCACGCCTTGGCTTTCGACCCAATTCAACTGGATGACGCGGCGCGGGCCGCTGGCCGGGTAATGGCCGTGCCAGGAATGCGGCGTCACCAGGAAGGCCAGCAGCGTGCCCGCCGCCGGCGGCACCTCGGCCACCATGTCGTCGAGGCCCTGGTTCGAGCGCAGCAGGCGCAACCGCCCGCCCGGCGATTCCCATGCCTCGTTCATGTAGATCAGCACGGTGATGATCTTCGAGCGCGTGTCGTTGTGGATCTGCCCGTCGCCCAGCCGCGCCTGGCCGCGCACCGTCACCATGGTCGGCTTGCCGGCGAGATCGACGGAAAACTTGCGCGCGAATGCCTCGCGCATCGCCTCGCCCTGGATTTCGGCGAGGAAGCTTGCGAACACCGGCCCATAGCGGAGATCGCCGGCGGGAAAGCTGCCGGGCCGGTCGATTTTGGGATAATCGGCGGAAATCGCGCGGCGCGCGGCTTCGGGCAGGAAGCCCGGCACGATCATATAGGGAAAGGGATCGGTCGCCAGCGGTGCTTGCGCGAAGGCGGCCAGATCGATGAAAGACGCGCCGCCGCGCGCACTTTGCTCGGCTAGGGAATCCATGCGCGCATCATAGCCGTGCCTTTCTCCCCTGCCAATGCGTCAAGCCGCCCGCTTGACATGAATCAAGGCGATATCCTCCCCTGGTGGCAGGGTATAAACAGGCTTGGGAAGGCGGAGTTTGGGCCGATGAGGACAGGTGGATTGATTTTGGCGGGCGCGGCGCTGACGGCGCTTGCCGCCTGCACGGGCGAGCCAGCCCCCTATACGGCGGCCGCGCCCGGCGTCGAGCAGGACATCAACGCCGCGCGCAATGCCGGCCCGACCTCCACGGCCGATACCGGCGCCGCCGAGCTGCTGCGCAATCCCACGCCGCCGGCGCCATCGCCGCCGCCGTACAATCCGGCGGTATCCCCGCCCGCCACCGCCGTTCCGGATACGGGGGCCGAGCCCCGCCCCGGCAATGTCCAGGCCGGACTCCGCTTCGCCCAGAACAATTGCCGGCCCTGTCACGTGGTGAAGGCGAATGAGGGATCGGCGATCCGCTTCGCCAACGCGCCGGATTTTTTCGCCATCGCCGACATGCCCAGCACCACCAGCTTCAGCCTCAATGTCTGGTTGCGCAATCCGCACCCGACCATGCCGAGCCTGATCCTCTCGCGCCAGGAAGCGGCCGACGTCGTGGCCTATATCTTGAGCCTGCGCGGCGCGCATTAAGCGCATCAAGCGCGCGCTGGAGTTTGCGCGCGCGCTTCCCGTACACTGCACGCCCATGGCCAAGAACAAAACCGGCAGAGGCGCGGTCAAGATTTTAAGCCGCCGGCGGGGATTTCGCGGCTTCTTCCGGGTCGACGTCTATCGCCTGCGCCACCGCCTGTTCGGCGGCGGCTGGAGCGACCCGATCGAGCGCGAAATCTATGAACGCGGCAACACCGCCGGCGTGCTGCTTTACGATCCGAAGCGCGACAATGTCGTGCTGGTCGAACAGTTCCGGCTGCCCGCGCTGCTCGCCGGATTCTCGGGCTGGGAGCTGGAGATGGTCGCCGGCATCACCGGTCCCAAGGATCGCAATCCCGCCGCGGTCGTCATCCGCGAGACCAAGGAGGAAACCGGCCTCGCCATCATCGGCCCGCCCATCAAGATTCACCGGGTCATGCCCTCGCCCGGCGGGTTGAGCGAGGTTTTTCACATCTTCTGCGCGCGCGTCGATGCGCGTGGCGCCGCCGGCATCCACGGCCTGGCGCACGAGCACGAGGACATCAAGGTGGTGGTGAAAAGCTTCCGCCAGGCGATGCGGGCGGTGAAATCCGGCCGCATCCGCAACAGCACCAGCCTGCTGGCGCTGTATTGGCTCGCCGCCAACCGCGCCGCGCTGCGCCGCCGCTGGCGCTAATCCCTTCGCCCCCTTATAGTCTGCCCTCTTTCGGCCCAAGATAAAAATCCGCCCATGCAAGTTCGAAACGGTTTCATCGAGACCATCGGCAACACCCCGCTCATCCGCCTGAGGCGCGCCTCGGAGATGACCGGCTGCGAGATCTTGGGCAAGGCCGAATTCCTCAATCCCGGCGGCTCGGTCAAGGACCGCGCCGCGCTCTACATCGTCAAGGACGCGGAGGAGCGCGGGCTGTTGAAGCCCGGCGGCGTGGTCGTCGAGGGCACCGCCGGCAACACCGGCATCGGCCTGGCATTGGTGGGTAACGCGTTGGGGTACAAAAGCGTCATCGTCATGCCCGAGACCCAAAGCCAGGAAAAGAAGGACATGCTGCATCTGTGCGGCGCCGATCTTCGCCTGGTGCCGGCCGTGCCCTATAGCGATCCCCGGAACTATGTGCGCTATTCCGAGACCCTGGCGAAAGAGGTGGCGGCGCAGTCGCCGCGCGGCGCGATCTGGGCCAACCAGTTCGACAACCTCGCCAACCGCCGCGCGCACATCGAAACCACCGGACCCGAGATCTGGAACCAGACCGACGGCAAGGTCGACGCCTTCGTCGCCTCGGTCGGCACCGGCGGCACGCTGGCCGGGGTCGCCATCGCGCTCAAGAAATTCAATCCCAAGGTGAAGGTCTTCCTCGCCGACCCGATGGGCTCGGCGATCTATTCGTGGTATGCGCACCATGAATTGAAAGCCACTGGCGATTCCATCACCGAAGGCATCGGCCAGAGCCGCATCACCAAGAACCTCGAAGGCGCGCCCTTGGACGGCTGGTTCCAGGTGACCGACGAAGAGATGCTGCCGGTGCTGTTCGATCTGGTGACCGAGGAAGGCCTGATCTTGGGCGGCTCGACCGGCATCAACATCATCGGCGCCATCAAGGCGGCCAAGCAGCTCGGGCGCGGCCACACCATCGTCACCATCCTGGCCGATTACGGCATGCGCTATCAGTCGAAGCTGTTCA
>Ga0187818_10000892_pt1 | contig 11497 bp, 10 predicted proteins | sample NC_wetland_sal_i_14_FD_130581 | JGI IMG/M metagenome (GOLD analysis project Ga0187818, IMG submission 130581) | Wetland sediment microbial communities from Neuse River Estuary, North Carolina, USA - SO4_3 | ecosystem: Environmental > Aquatic > Freshwater > Wetlands > Sediment | place: USA...
ACATCCGCCACGACCGCCGTGAGTGCAATGGCGGCCTGTTCGAACGCCTCTTCGGCCGAACTTCCGATTCCACGGACACCGATATCCGAACTATGCGAAAAGTGCTCCCATCGGGCCATATTCCTTCGCACCAGGGATAAGGATTTCATCTCTAAATACCCGCAAACACAACGTGGATCTTCTCGATAGACTTCTAGTCTGAACGGCTGCCTTGAGGCTGTGACGAACATCACGTCTCGAAGTGAGGCAGCGCATTGCGGCATGAATCGAATGCAAGCTACGGTCTACGGACAAAGGAGATTTCGTTTATGCGCGCTAAGAGAACAATCCACAAGAGAAAAGCCACGCACAGCAAAATGAGTACTGCGCAAAAGAGACTTGCTTCGAGCGATTTGGACGTTTTGGAGGTCACGGCGGCCGACGCAACGGGTCTCGGGCCGAATGCAGCGGGCCAGTCAGGTGACATTGAAGGCTTGTCAACCATTGCAACTGGAAATTCAGAGAGCGTGGCGGAGCTAGTCGAGGAAGGGCAAGACCTCGAGGCAGAGAAGGTGAGCGGTGTGGAAAATGCGCCCGATCCGGATGAGGCGGAAATTACGACACACGACCGGCGGGAATAGGCCTTTTCATTGAATCGTGATTCGAATTTTGCTTCTGCCGGCGACCATGGGTTCCTCAAGGGATCTGTGTGGGATAGCATCTTCTGACTCAGACGCGCTTCCCCCGATAGCATCCTAGGCGTCTGCTTCGTGGGGCGATGCGCTGGACGACCTAGCCGTTTCGGGGATAGCTCAGTTCGCTTGCGTCTTTTCAAGCGTTCTTGCATCTATTAATTGTAGCCACCCTGGAAAACCAAAGACGAAATGACCGTAAGTCCTTTCAGCAGTGATTCCAGTTCACTCCAGCAAGACTCAGTAGAGAAACGGGATCTCCGCCGAGGTCGGATCAGCTGTCCGGGGAACAGGAGTTACTATTGTTAGCGGTAAACGAAGAATTTCAACAAGACGCCCGCGCGGCAGAGACCGCCGAGGAAACGGATTATTCCGTCCTCTTTGATGGCCAAGGTGAGGCCCCTGAACATCCCGATGAGGAGGGAGCCGACGATCATGATCGCAGGCTGGAGGCACTGGCGGAATCAGCTGACCCGGTCACCGTATACTTGCGAGAGATGGGACGCACCCCGCTCCTGACACGGGACGGCGAAGTCCGCCTTGCGAAGCGGATCGAACGTGGCCAGCTGCGCGGTTTAAAGGCGTTTTCGCGTTCCCCCATCGTGTGGGCTGAGCTTGTGCGTGCTGCGGAGGCCTTGCGCCGTCACGAGCGTTCAATCGAAGAAATCATTGACGTGGGCGACAAGTCGCTCACTCCGGCGCAGCGTGAAAAGCGGGCCCGAGAACTCCTTGAGGTCATGGACCGAATCGCGAACCTTCATAAGTGTGCTTCGCGGGACTGGGAACATCTGCTTCGAATTCCAAGGTCGAATAAGGCTGCGCTCCTGCACACTCGGTATCGGTTGGCACGAACATGGGTCGAGATTTCGAGTCTGGTTCGTACGATCAAGTTGAACGCGGCTGAAAAGGCACGGCTCTCCGGAAAAGTTCGCGAAGTTCTGGAGAAAACTTTGACCCTGGAGGGCGAAATCCTCGGGCTCCAACGAAAGTCTAAATCCTCCTCCAAACTGGCTCTTCGAGGGGCCCGAAAAGTCTTGGCAGCACGCCGCGCGGAATTGAGACGGATGGAAGCAATTTTTGGCCCCGGGCTGAAAGGTCTCAAGCGCACAATCGAGACGATCCAGCGGGGAGAAGCCGAAACGGAGCAAGCCAAGAAAGAGCTGGCTGAAGCAAACCTCCGTCTCGTCGTTTCCATTGCCAAGAAATACCAGAACCGCGGACTAGATTTCCTCGACCTTATCCAGGAGGGAAATATCGGCCTGATGCGGGCGATCGACAAGTTCGACTGGCGCCGCGGCTTCAAGTTCTCCACATACGCCACCTGGTGGATCTGGCAAGCCGTCAGTCGAGCGATTGCTGACCAGGCGCGCACGGTTCGCCTACCGGTGCACTTGACCGAGGTCATCAACCGGTCAGCGCGCATCAACCAGGAACTGACGAAGCAATTGGGTCGGCGCCCCACTACAGAGGAAATCGCCACGCGCATGGGGATCTCGATTGGAAAAGTACGTGACCTGATGCAGACCGCGCAGGAAACCGTTTCCCTCGATATTCCGATCGGCGAAGAGGAAGAGTCGCGTTTAGGCGACCTGATCGAGAACAAAACCGCTGTCTCGCCATCTGAGGCTGTCATCGACAAGGATCTGAAAGAGAAGGCGGCTCTGGCATTGAAAGCCATTACGCCGCGAGAGCAAAAGATCATCCGGATGCGTTTTGGTTTTGACGGCGATGAGCACACCCTCGAAAAAGTGGGTGAGACGCTCGGTTTAACCCGAGAGCGCGTTCGGCAAATTGAGAAACAAGTGATGCGCAATTTGCGGGATTCCGCCGATGTCCAGCAACTGGAAACCTATTTGCGGCGCGCCTCCTAATTTGCGCCTTCCATGCAGGACCAAATCCCGGGAATCATGTCTCGAAAAGCGGCGACGATGCGTAAGGCGTGGAGCCCGCCTAAAAGCAGCACGGCTCACTTGCGTGGTGCCACGGCCTGTTCGAGCTGATCGAGCAGGCCCAATTGGCCCTTCAGAATTTTGCGCCTTGCCAGGTTAATGTTGAACCAGTCGGCTCGATCGATCTCTGGGAATTCTTGCATTCTGCCCGATCCACGCGGACATTCCATGGAGAAGGTGTTGCTCGTGACTGCGGCCGCGTTCAAATCAAGATGCACCGCCCACGCGTAGACGATTTTCCCGCTTCTTTGCTGGGCAGGCTTCAGGGGTTGGAATTCTCCCTCCGCGACCAAACCCGTTTCCTCCCGAAACTCTCGCTTGGCGGCGTCGAGCGGCTCCTCGCCCTCGTCAAATTCGCCTTTGGGGATAGACCACGCTCCGTCGTCTTTTTTGGCCCAGAAGGGACCTCCGGGATGGACCAAGAACACTTCCACGGAGCCGCGCACCTTGCGATACAACAACAGTCCTGCACTTTTCTTAGGCATAACGTCATTGACCGCTGCCGCTGCCAGCCGAAGTTACTCGATTTGAGTGATTCGATCCCTCGTTTTCTGTCATGGCAGGTTTTCTGGCAAATGTGATTTCCGGTAGTTCAGTTGGGCGCTATCAAGTTGTCAATGAAACGGCGCATGCGGCTATAGTGAGAACCCTTCCAATAGATCCGGTCGCATTGAGGACAATTGTAGAATTCATCAAAGTGCTGTTTTGTGTGCGGCAGGAGGCGATCGCTGATCGTCTCCTTTGAAACCGGGCGCAACACGTCGTTGCAGTGCATGCACCGGCGAAAAGGATTGATTGCCCTGGCCAGGTCGAAACGCTGCAACAACTCCGCCAGTTGCCGGGCCGGCTGCGTGGCTCGCACATAGCAGCCGTGCGTGACCACAGCTCGCATAAGTAATCCGCGGTCTCGGGTCAGCAAAATTCTGTCTTCATCCGAGGAAAGTCGGGCCAAATCTTCGTCCACACAGTCATTCCGATAAAAGGTGTCGAAGCCGAGCATTCGAAGGTAAGCCGCCAATCGGCCCAGATGAGTATCGGCGACGAAGCGCAGTTCGGACAGGGGTAGGGGGAGCAAACGTACGCGCGGGGGTATTTCGATGGACTTAAACTCGGGGTAGACACTGATCCTGTCGTCCTGTTGCACGCGATAGGTAAAATCCACAGGCTCGCCATTCACCAGGATCAGGTCCACTTCTGTGTGCGGCACGCCCAGGGATTCGATCATGTCCTTGACGGAGCCGCTCACGTCAAAGCTATACGTGATGGTTCGCGCTCTCTTTTCGGGCGGCAGAAAGTCATTCAATTGCGCGTAGAACCGCACTCCAGCCTGCTTCATGCGTGCGATCCCAGCTTGGGGGCGGAAGGTTGCATAAGCCATAAGGAATTTTTCAACCCGCTTTTAAACATTGAGAATTTGTCCTGAATCATTCACATCGATGGATGCGGCGCGAGATACCTTGGGAAGTCCGGGCATGAGCATCATGTTTCCGGTGATGACCACAACAAAGCCGGCACCGGCGGACAGCGATGCATCCGTCACATGCAGTGTCCAGCCCGTGGGCGCGCCCAGGAGTTTCGGATTGTCAGACAACGAGTACTGCGTCTTCGCAACACAGATGGGCAATTGACCGCTGCCCCACTGGGTAAACTGATCGAGCCTTGCCTTGGCTTGGTCAGTGTACGCCACATCCTCCGCTCCGTAGATTTTTTGAGCGACACGCTGAATCTTCTCCGTCAGAGGCTCCTCCAGCGAGTAGATCGGTTGTACTGGGGGTGCAGGGTTCTCGGCGATGGTATCGAGGACGAGTTCGGCAAGCTCTTTCGCTCCAGGTCCTCCTCTTGTGAACGCTTCCGAGACTGCACTGGCGATACCGTGTTGTGAACAGAAATCGGCCAGCCGCTGCAAATCCGTGTCGGTGTCGTCAGGAAAACGATTGAGCGCGGCGATGACCGGTACGCCGAAACCTTTCAAGATTCCGATGTGTTTGAGGAGGTTTGGCAAGCCTCGTTCGATATACCCTTCTCCCTGATTCCGGATGCTCTGCACGGTGGTCACGAGAACCGCAGCCGCAGGCGTGATGCCGGACCGCTGCATGACAATGTCGAAGTACTTTTCTGCGCCCAGGTCAGACCCGAAGCCGACCTCATTGACGACGTAATCGGCGAGGCGCAATCCCATTTCCTGGCAGAGGACGCTGCTGGTTCCCGGAGCGATATTCCCGAAAGGCCCGGTGTGCACGAAAGCAGGTGTGCCATCAGTTGTCTGCACCAGGTTCGGAAGGAGGGCATCAGCAAGCAGGGCTATCATGCCACCCGTCGCCCCAAGGTCTCGCCCGCGGATCGGTCTCCCGTCGCGCGTGACGCCAATGACGATAGATTCGAGGCGTTCCCGCAAGTTTCTTCGATCCTTCGCCAGCGCCACGATGGCCATGATTTCGGATGCAGCCGTAATCACAAACCCCGTGTGGCGTGCCGCGCCGTCCTTTTTGCTGTCCAACGCGATAGAAATCCGGCGAAGCGCTCGGTCGTTCATGTCCAGCGTGCGCGGCCAGCTGATTCGATCAGGATCGAGGTTCAGATCATTGCCGTGGAAGAAGTGGGCATCGATGAGCGCGGCCAGCAGGTTTTGTGCGGAGGCAATCGCATGAAAATCGCCGTGGAAATGGAGATTGATCTTTTCACTTGGTTCAACTTGTGAAAGGCCGCCGCCGGCGGCGCCTCCCTTCATGCCGAACACAGGGCCCAGAGAAGGCTGCCGCAACGTAACGACAGCCTTCCTCCCAATTTCCGTGAGACCTTGCGCGAGTCCGATGGCAGTAACGGTTTTCCCTTCCCCGGAAACCGTAGGCGTGGTTGCGGTGACGAGAATGAGTTTTCCACGCCTCGGTAGAGAGGAGTCCGCAAGAAGCTCCAGCTTAACCTTGCCGCCGAAAGGGCCAATCTGTTCGAAGTACTGATCTGGGAGTTCGAGCTTGCGCGCAACGGTCTGGATTGGACGAAGCTTGTTTCGCATGATGCTATTGAGTCTTGCTAGTGGAGTTCACTTTTGTAGAATCTGAAAAATACCACGCTTGAGGCAATTCGTTCTCTTTGATTCTCGAAAAGTTGATTTCCTTCCCAATTTCGAGCACATGCTATTTCGATCACGGGACAATCGCCGTTCATGAAACAATGCCCTCTCAGCTTCTTGAGAGATGGACACAACCTCAAGCTAGTCGGCAATGGAAACAGGGAGTTTCTTCATGAAATCGATCAAACAGGATGCACTCGACTATCACCGCACCGGCCGTAAGGGCAAGATCGAAGTTGTCGCCACCAAGCCTTGTCGTACCCAGGCGGACTTGAGCCTTGCCTACACACCGGGAGTGGCGGAACCTTGCCGAGAAATTGCGAGATCGCCCGAACTGAGCTTCGAGTACACCGCCCGAGGAAACCTTGTCGCGATCGTCACCAATGGCACTCGGGTTCTCGGTTTGGGAAACATTGGAGCTCTGGCGGGAAAACCCGTCATGGAAGGCAAAGCGGTACTCTTCAAACGCTTCGCGGATATCGATGTTTTCGATCTGGAGGTGAATTCGGAGAAAGCGGAAGATGTCATCAAGTTTTGCCAGCTTCTTGAGCCGACCGTTGGCGGCATCAATCTCGAAGACATCAAGACGCCGGATTGCTTCTTTATCGAAGAAACGTTGTGCAAGACCATGTCGATTCCCGTGATGCATGATGACCAGCATGGAAGCGCCATCGTTTCCGGAGCCGCGCTGCTGGGCGCCTTGGCGATTGTGGGCAAGCAAATCGACCGAGTGCGCGTGGTGTTCGTCGGTGCGGGAGCGGCAGGGATTGCTTGCGCCGGACATTACGTCCGATTGGGCGTCCAGCAGGAGCACATGCTGATGGTGGATACGAAAGGCGTGATCTACCACGGGCGCACCGAAGGCGTGAATCCATACAAGGCACGGTTTGCCCGGCAGACCGAATTGCGGACCTTAACGGAAGCGTTGCGCGACGCCGACGTGTTGGTCGGATTTTCAGCGAAGGGAGCGGTGACCCCGGACATGCTGAAAGTCATGGCGCCTCGTCCTATCGTATTTGCGCTGGCCAATCCGGACCCGGAGATTATGCCGGAGGATGCGCGAAGCGCCCGCAACGATCTCATCATGGCCACCGGTCGCTCCGATTATCCCAATCAAGTAAACAACGTGCTCGGGTTTCCGTTCGTCTTCCGCGGGGCGCTGGATGTGCGCGCCCGCGCCATCAACGACGAGATGAAACTTGCCGCGACCCATGCCTTGGCAGGATTGGCCAGGGAAGAAGTGCCGGATTCGGTGTGCCAAGCCTACGGCATAGACAAGATCCAGTTTGGCCCCGAGTACATCGTTCCGAAGCCGTTCGACCCGCGGGCATTGGCCTGGGTGGCCTCAGCGGTCGCACGCGCGGCAATGGAATCAAACGTGGCGAGGCAGACTATTGTTCTGGAAGAATACCGTGACCGGCTCGACCGGTTGGGGTTGCGGCTCATGCGTCCCAGTTCTTCGACGTAGCGCGGTGAACGTTGACCATTCTTGCTTCGCTGATACTAAGCGTCAACATTTTGCGGCTTCGTGAGTCACTTGAAAAATTTAAGTTTTTTCGTCATCCACGGTTGTGATTGAAGTCACAGCCCTGTGTTGCTTGACTGAGATAAGAGGAATCTAGGACGTCCACCGATTCTCATGGGAGGCGGGCAACTGAGTCAGAGAATTTTAGTGCCGCTTGACGGTTCACCTCTCGCAGAGCTCGCATTGCCTGAGGCGCTCGCATTAGCAAAGCTGCCGGAGTCGAGAGTGACCCTGCTCCACGTGATCCCTCCCATAGAGGATGTGATTTCCGATGGTGAAGTGATCACAATCGATCAGCAGTGGGATAACCGGAGAATCCACGCGATGCACTATCTAGAAAACATCTGTACCCGCCCTGACTGGAAGAACGTAAAGGTGGCTGTCGCCGTGGAAATGGGCATCCCCGCCGAAGTGATCCTCGATTTTGCGCGAAAGAACAAAATCGATCGGATCGTGATGACGACGCATGGTCGGACTGGCATCAACCGATGGGTTTATGGGAGCGTCGCCGATAAAGTGCTTCGAGCTGCTGACAGAACCGTAGTTCTTGTTCGGGCTGGATCGCCAATTGGGCCACAGTCCACTAAAAGCAATGCACTTTAAGATAAGGCTTTCGGCAATTGAGGACCCCGCGACGAAGAAGAGCGGGCTCCCGCGAAAGACAGAATGGAAACTAGGAGGAATCATGGCACTGCATCGAATAATCCCGCTTGCTGCCTTGCTCTTGGCCCTCTGCGCCGCAGGTGCCAGAGGAGCCCCAGCACAAGATAAAAATCAGCTTCCGGCGGACTATGTACCGTCCGGCGCGGCGATCTACACACAGTATTGCGCCGCATGTCACGGAGCCGACGCGAAGGGCCACGGTCCCGTGAGGGCCTCGCTTAGAAAACCCGCGCCGGATCTCACGACACTGGCCAAGCGTCACGGCGGCAAGTTCCCATATCCCTATGTCATTGGTGTTCTTCGCTTTGCCCCCGGCGTTCCTTCCCACGGATCGGGCGATATGCCCATGTGGGGACCCCTTTTTGAATACTACTACAATCAGAAATCTGCACAGCTGCGCATCCGGAATCTCACTGACTTTCTGGCGGGTCTGCAGGAAAAGTAGTCGGCAGAAACGCTGGGGCGTAGAACGGCCCGGAGGTTTCTGACCTTACCCAGACTCAGGAAAGACTCTGCGGGGCGATCCCGAGGTAATTCCACGCTCCTCGAATCAATTCTTGACGGAGTTTAGACTCTTTGTAGCGTTGCGAGGGGAGAAAATCGCAGCACATTGGATGCGGATAAGAGCTTGGCGAAGCAAAGCAACGTAGGATTTGTTTCACTTGGTTTTCTGCCCGCCACCAGTCTCCTGCTCGTTTTCGGCCTTTTGCCAACTGGAATTGGGGTTGTATTCCTTCATGGCTTTAGCGAGAACATCGGTCTGCTTGCCGAGATCCTTCTGATACACGACTCCATCCTGGTTCACGATGAATGTCATCACGCCGGATGACCTGTATTCGGCCGGATAGGCCACGAAAGCGAAACCCTCAGTCATTTTGCCGTTTGCGATGTAACTTTTCGCGCCGCCCGGGGCATTTGTCCCCTGACCCGTTAGGATGTGGTAGTAGTAACCGCGGTAAGGAGTCGGAACGTCGTCTCTTTTGACATATCCCTCAGCAACGGCTGATGCCACCAACGGCCCGATAGGGCTCTGCGGTGCGCCATTCGCTGCCTTCCAATACAGTCCATTGTGCTGCCCTTCATCACTGAAGAATTTCTGGGCATACTCGTTGTGCTGTGCGGAGTAGAATTCCTTTTCCGCCGCTACGAGCTCCTGGCAAACGCGAATGGTCGATAGTTCATTCCGGCCAATTCGCCTATACAAAATTTCTTTCTTGCCCGCCTCCGTGTCGAAATACCACGAGTCACCTTTGTTCACGAGCGGAATGGGAGTGGGCCAATTCTCTGCGCCAATATACAAAGTCGTGGTTCCATCCGGTTCCTTCACCAGACGGTGCATTTGCTGATATTTCTGTACGAAATTAGCGCGGCTTTGGGCGTCCTCGATTTCATCGCCCGACGAGATGATTCGTTTTTCATCTGGTCCGAGGATATCGAGTAGCGCTTTTTCGTCGCTATTCTGCGCCGCCGTGACGAGCGCATTGCTCGCGTCTTCTGGCGATGAAAATGTCTTCTGGCCCTCTTGCTGCGCCATCGAACGGGTGGGCACGCACCCCGTCAAAAGCATGGCAATGGCGGCTAATTTGGGAAATTGGGCCGGATGAAATACATGGAAGTTTAGCTTCATTCGCCGCATATGGCTTCTCTCCATTTCTAAATCTCAACAACTGCAAGAAAACCATCTACAAGGAAAAGATAAAACAGTCTCCGAGTAAAACCCGCACCCTTATGAGACTTTGATTACCGATGCCCGCCACCGCCGCCGTGAGGCGCTCCGCCACCACCACCGTGAGGCGCTCCACCCCCTCCGCCGCGCGTTGCCCCGCCGCCGAAACTCCCGCTTCCGCGGGACGAATAGCTTCTTGTCTGTCCGCCACGGTCGTAGCCGCTGAAGGCTCCCGAACGGGTTCCGCTCTGACCGCGAGGTTCCGCGTATCCTCGAGCAGCCTGGTTGTTTCCCCCGAAGGGCCTGGTCGTTCCGCCGGGACGGTTGTAGACTCCGCCGCGACCGCCGAAGTTCCCGGCGGGAGGCCTATTCCCGGCGCTGGGGCGGCCTGCAAACCCACCGCGCGCGCCGCCGCCTCCTCGGTAGAAATAGTTCCGGTTGTAAAACGTGGTGCTCCGGGAGTAGTACCTGTTGTGGTTAAAAATTGGGTATCGGTGATACCAATCGAATCCCCAATAAGGCCAGCCCCATCCAAAACCACCGAAGAAGCCAATTCCAAAACCTATTCCGAACGAGAGGTATGGCCCCTCATACCAGATTCCGGGATATGGGTACCACCCCGGCCACGGCATGAGCGGATATCCGTAAACCAACCACGGATCATATGCGGGAACGTAAACGACATCGGGATTAGCAGGCTGAATGGTGACCGTCGAGCCTTGCGTGGTAACGGTTTGCTGCGGCGTTGACTTCAGAGTGCCGGCCTGCTGTGCCTTCTGGCGCATCACCTGCACGGCATCCATCACAGCCTGTTGCTGATTGTAGTAGGCGTCGCCAAGAGACGACGCCCAGGAGAGGTTCTTGTCCATATTTCCGAGGACGGATGGAAATGCGGTGAGCGCCTTGACGCTCGGGTCCCAAGGTTGTTGATCCACGGCTTTGCCCAGAGCTTCGCCCTTCAGATCAGGATGCTCTTGCACCCATCTGTCAGCTTCGACGACTTGCTCGGGAAATGTGGACGCCGCAAGGATCTGCGCCACAAGGGAATCCGGATAGAGCGCAATCGGAGCTACCAGCTGCTGCAACTGCTCGGGGGTCTGTTGCATGTACGGAGGCGGCGGCGCGGGCGAGGTTTGCGCCGGGGCTTGCGCGTCTTGATAGGCGGACAGATTCTGGGGCCATGTCGCGAACAACAGAGCCAAGGACATCAGGGAAACCAAAACCTGCCTGCCCAATCCAGGCCTTGAGAAGCCGATGGCACGTCCGAAACTCTTCATGTTATTGAACCTCCTCCGCACCTTCATCGCTCGAGGCCTCCAATGGGATAGATGAGCGGGACGCCGTTTAAGTTGGTTCCCGGTCGGAGATTGATGAGGAGGCCGAATCTCTGCCGCCCAGAGACGAGGCATAGTGGAAAACGAAGTTCGTATTACAGTTCTTGCTTCGCTTATCATTACATTCCGCTCGGCGGCAATTTGTCCGGCGACCTCAATTCGCTTCCTCCCCGGACCTTCCTATAACCAACTCCACACTGCGAGTATCTTGACCGCAATTCTGTGATCCGCATCACACGCGTAAATGTCATCGCTCGCAATGCACGGTTATTGGATTCATGAGTGCTTCTTCTTCCAGACAGTACTCAGTGGAAAGAAAAAACAACCCGGCTTTTTTCACGAAGTGGTAACAGAGACGGTAACAATCCCGGCTCTCTTTACGGATTCCTCAGTTTTATTGGGAATTTTGCAGTCTTTTGAAATTTGGTAGCGATACCGGGAGTCGAGGCTCTCGCCCGTGTGATTTTGCCCAAAAAACTGGGTTTTCACTAACCTTTTCTAACGTTCAACTTACAAACAGGCAAAGTGTCCCAGAATTTTGACCACCTGCTTTTTGCATATTTGAAGGGGCAATTCAACCCCCATTTTCGGGGATTTTTTGGGACAAATTGGGACAAAT
>Ga0187818_10000894_pt1 | contig 11495 bp, 10 predicted proteins | sample NC_wetland_sal_i_14_FD_130581 | JGI IMG/M metagenome (GOLD analysis project Ga0187818, IMG submission 130581) | Wetland sediment microbial communities from Neuse River Estuary, North Carolina, USA - SO4_3 | ecosystem: Environmental > Aquatic > Freshwater > Wetlands > Sediment | place: USA...
GCGCCCCCAGTTCCGGGGAGACCGCTCGAATCCGGTCCACCAGCTCTCGCAACCCCTCCTGATTCGCGTTGTAGGCAGGCGAAGTCGCGGCTCTTTTCAGCAACTCCCCTAAATGACGGACTTCTTTATGGGTATGCGCGAGCAGGCGGGAAACTTGAGTTTCCAGAGTACGGGCGTTGACGATCTCTCCCAGCGAAGTATTTGTCGAGAGCGGCAGCAGATAGCGCGTGATATCGAAAGCTCGCGCACGCAGGGTGCGGTCGTAGGCCTCCTGCTTCATGTCCGCGGGCTTGGGCGTGATCTCCACCAAATAGCGGAACATTTTTTCGGAAAGCGATTCGTATTCGGCGAATAGAAAATCCATCGCGTCGCGATATAGATCCCGAGCTGGAACCTGCACGGGCGAGACGCCCGCCTCCACCTGCTCATCGCCAAAATCGGGCGTGAAATAACCGCTTTTCTTGAAATCCTGGTAGCGGGTGGAACGCTCCTGGCCATCCCAGCGCTGTTCGTCGGCCACCGCAATCGCCGCCAGAATAGAAAGCCGCTCAATGGCCAGCGCGACGTGTGCTAGATCCGCAATCGAACGGTGTCCGTACTGGAAGTAGAAGGTGTTAAGGAATTTTTCCGCCTTCTGCTGGCTGATCTCCTTGAGCGACTCTTTCATGGAGAGTGCCGAGCGCGAGTACTTCGCCATCGCGTAGGCCTGAATTTCAGGTTCCACGCCGTACACGGCGTACACTTCTACCGACGGACCACTGGGAGCCGCATGGTTTCCATTGATGGGGCGGGATGTGTCGCTGGCCTCAGGCATGCTTGTCGCTGACCTCACACTGGGGGAGAGACTTGAATCTTAATGGCGGATTTCCTGGGGCGCAACAAGAATGGGAACCTAGGGTGGACCGATCGCGTATTAACCGTGGAGACGCTGAAAACGCAGGTTGAATGACTGAGGTCGCAATCTTGGAACCTTTCTTTTGCATGGTGAATCGTATATAAAGTAGGTACCGCATTTACCCATGAAGAAGACTCTTGTTACAGTGTGGGGGCTATTTTTTTGTTTGGCAGGAGTGTCGGCCGCCCAGGTCAAGCTCGTGCCGGTGTCTGGCCCTGGGGCAGACAATCGGTCGCAGTCGTTCCAGTCGCAATCATTGGTGTTATCGTCCGACATTTTGCTTCCGGTCGCTGCTTCGAGTGCTGCGAGTCGTACTCCAGCGGCATTAGTGCCACCAGTTGCGCTTCCTCGCATGGCTCCGGAGCTCGCGCTGCAGGCTTGCAAGGGGCGCTCGCTGGTGCAGGCTGCGAGACTGGCGTCTTATTCGGCCACTACGCTGATACGGGCTCAGCTTCCTGACATGTCACAGCAGGGCGAGTACGAATTGCAAAAGCAGTATTCCACTCCCCGCAGCCTCGCGTTCAAGGCCCTGCGCTTCACGGGTGACAATTTCGTGAAGAGCAACGTCATTGTTCGCCTGCTGCAATCGGAAGTGGACCATGTGCAAAAGGATGATCCTGCCCTGAGCGCGATCACTCCCGCCAATTACAAGTTCTCCTACAAGGGAACCAGCCAGATAGAAGGACGGGTGGTGCACATCTACCAGTTGAAGCCGCGGCAGAAGCGCGCCGGACTGTTTAAGGGCCACATTTATCTCGATGCCTACACCGGCAGCCTGGTGCGCGCCGAAGGCCGAATGGTGAAGTCTCCGTCGTTCTTCGTGAAGAAGATCGAGTTCGTTCAGGATTATGCAGACGTCAATGACTTCACCTTCCCGGTGCACATCCATTCGGAAGCGCAGGCGCGACTGGTAGGCCGCACCATTGTCGACGTCTATGATCGTGACTATCAGCCGGTCGCAGTTCGAGAAGGTGGAAGCTCCACTCCCGCCCTTTAAAGATCCCAGAATCTTGCCGAGTTGTATTGCGAGCCGCCCAACCTTGCCCTATGCTTCCTCCGTAAGCCATGCACCTCGGTCCAGAACAGCTTCTGCTTGAGCTTTTTGCCATCTTCGTTTCGGCGAAGGTGGTGGGCGAGATATTTGAGCGCCTCCGTTTGCCATCCGTCTTGGGCGAAATCCTGGCCGGAGTTGTTCTTGGGCCCTTTGCCTTAGGCTGGATCCGCCCCAGCGACACGATTTATTCCGTCGCGGAACTGGGCGCAATTTTTGTGCTGTTCAGCGCAGGTCTAGAAACCAGCCCCCGGGATCTCATTCGAGTGGGCGGCAAGGCGATGCAAGTCGCTGTCGCCGGCGTCGTCGTGCCGTTTGTCCTGGGCTTCGCCTACATGAAAATGCGCGGCGACGCGTCGAGCGAAGCGATCTTTGTGGGCGCTGCCATGGTTGCCACCAGTGTTGGCATCACCGCGCGCGTGCTGGCTGATCTGCGTGTGCTTTCGACTCGAACCGCCCGAATCATTCTGGCTGCCGCTGTATTCGACGACATTCTGGGCATGCTGCTGTTGGCTGTCGTGGCCGGCCTGGCGGACGGCGGACGGCCGCAATGGTTACATCTGGGTGTTCTGCTGGCTGAGGCGCTTGCGTTCGCTCTGTTCATGATCCTGGTTGCCCCCCGCATCGTGCGCCATATCGAGCCGCGCATGGAAAGATTTTCAACCCAGAATGGTTCTCTGATCGTTGCCCTGGCGATATGTCTGTTCTTATCCTGGCTCGCGGCCAAGATTGGTATGGCTGCGATCATCGGGGCGTTCTTCGCCGGCCTGGTGTTTGCGGATTATGCTCCGCAATGGAATCTCCTGGCCCGGGTTAGTGGCATCACCGAGTTCCTCGCGCCTTATTTTTTCTTTGCCATCGGCGCGCGCCTGAACGGAAGGCTATTCACGGGAAAAGTATTGGCTGCAGCCATCGTGGTTTCGCTGCTGGCCATCGTTTCCAAGGTGATCGGCTGCGGGTTGCCACTGTTCGGCGAAGGCTGGCGGGCGGTGTTTCGCGTTGGCGTCGGCATGATGCCGCGGGGTGAAGTGGCATTGATCGTAGCCTTGGTAGGGCTGCAATCGGGAATTGTGCTGCAGTCCACTTATGCGATTGTCGTGTTTATGACCGCCGTCACCACGCTGATTGCGCCGCCGCTGCTGCGTTATCTGTTCCGAGGCGACATGCCGCACGATGAGCACGCCGCCACCGCCCAGGTGCAGCTATAATTTCCGCTTCAATCGCGAAGGAGAAAATCATGACCCTCACAGGCCGGGTCGCGCTGGTCACCGGCGCGTCTCAGGGCATTGGCCGTGCATGCGCCGTGAAGTTGGCGGGACTGGGCGCGACCGTGGCGGTTGCGGCGCGCAGTCAGGAGAAGCTAATCGAACTGGTGCAGCAGATCGACGCCAGTGGCGGGAAAGCTTCGGCCTTCCCCATGGATGTGGCCGATGAAGGGCAAATCAAAACCACATTCAAAGACGTGCTTGGACAGTTCGGCAAGATCGATATTCTGATCAACAATGCGGGAATCACGCGCGACCAATTGGTGATGCGCATGAAGCGCTCCGACTGGGATTCCGTCCTCAACACCAACCTGACGTCGGCTTATCTCTGTATTCAGCAGGTGATCGGCTCCATGCTCAAGCAACGCTGGGGACGGATCATCAACATAACCTCTGTCTTTGGGCAGATGGGCCAGGCGGGCCAGGCAAACTATGCGGCTTCGAAAGCCGGCCTGATCGGGTTGACCATGGCCATCGCCCGTGAAGTTGGGTCGCGCAACATAACTTGTAACGCGGTGGCGCCGGGATTCATCGAAACCGCCATGACGTCCGGATTCTCGGAGGAGTTCAGACAGAACGCGCTCAAGAATATTCCGCTGGGACGCATTGGGACGCCGGAAGATGTGGCGAGCTCAGTGGCATTTCTGGCTTCCGAGGAAGCTTCTTACATTACCGGCCATGTATTGAGTGTGAACGGTGGCATGCTGATGGGGTGACGCCGGCGATTCCGGGACTTGTGCTCTTACAGGCGGAGTCTGCTCGACAGTTCGCTCAGGCGCGGGAGCTTTTCACTGAGTACGCTCGGTCGCTGAACTTCAGCCTGTGCTTCCAGAACTTTGATAACGAACTCGCGGGCCTGCCTGGCGACTATGCCCCGCCCGATGGCTGCTTGTTGTTAGCAGAGTTCGAGGGCGAGTTGGCGGGATGCGTCGCGCTGCACAAACTCGATGCTCGGATCTGCGAGATGAAGCGGCTCTACTTGCGTCCCAAGTTTCGCGGGAAGGGATTGGGACGAGCGCTGGCGGAAACGATTATTGCGGAGGCACGAAAGATAGGGTATGAACGTATGCGTCTCGACACAGTTGAGCCAGCCATGAAAGATGCAGTGGCGATGTACCGCAGATTAGGCTTCCGCGAGATTGCCCCGTATCGGGCGAATCCGATGGAGGGCACGCTGTACATGGAGTTGGAGTTGTGAGCTGGGATTTCTTGCGGCGCGGCATAAGTTCCAAACGATTTTGGGTGGCGCAGCGCTTCCAGCGCTGCGATAAGTCCTCGCATGACGTGGGCTTTAGCCCCTGAGGCACCTCAGCGGCTAAAGCCGGTCGGTCGGTTACCATTGACCGCAGCGCTGGAAGCGCTGCGCCACCCAAAATCAGAATTTTTCCGCAGCTTGTTTAGGTGCTGAGGCCAATATGACTTTCAAGAGAATTGGTTTGTTGGTGGCGATGTTGTTGCTCGTCTCCTCCGCGTTCGCCAGCTCCCAGAATATTGTCTACAAGAGCGTTTCCTACAAGAGCGGCGACGAGACCGTGCAGGGCATTCTTTACTCGCCCGATGGCAAAGGCTCGTTTCCGGGGATCGTTGTAATCCACGAATGGTGGGGACTCAACGACTGGGTAAAGGAACAGGCTTCTAAATTGGCCGATCAAGGTTACGTCGCGCTGGCCATCGATCTTTATCGCGGCAAAGTTGCGACCACGCCCGAGGAGGCGCACGAAATCATGCGCGGACTGCCGGAGGACCGCGCCAAACGCGACTTACACGCCGCCGTGGAGTTCCTGATGTCGCAATCGAACGTCAAGAAAGACCGCATTGCTTCCATCGGTTGGTGCATGGGCGGCGGCTATTCGCTTGACGTGGCGCTCCAGGAACCGACACTCACGGCAGCGGTTATCAACTACGGCCACCTGGCCACTGACACTGAGTCGTTGAAGGGAATTCACGCTTCCATCCTCGGGCTTTTCGGCGGTCAGGATCGCGGCATCGCGGTCGACGATGTAAAAAAGTTCGAGGCGCAGTTGAAGCAAGCGGGCAAGAAAGTCGACATCGTGATCTACTCGAACGCCGGACATGCTTTCGAAAATCCCAACAACAAAGCCGGCTATCGCGCCGACGACGCCGCTGATGCATGGAAGCGTACGGTCAGCTTCCTCGCGAGCGCGCTCAAGTAGCTGTCAGTGTCAGCCGTCAGCAATCAGCTATCAGCACTCAGCCTCGGAGCAAGGTTTTCTTCTGACTGACACAGCCCTCGCAAAGATCGTGCTGGCTGAATGCTGAGTGCTGATTGCTGGGTGCTCACTGCTGATTGCTCCCCAGTGCACCGGCCATTGTGCAAACAATTTTCACTTGCCAGACGGTACTACTCTGATTACTATTCAGCCATCCCGGAGACTGAGTTGGCTTCCCTCTCTATGAACATCGGCGAGACCATCCGAAACTACCGGCTGCAGAAAGGCATGTCGCAAGGCGATATCGAGAAGCGCACCGGGTTGCTGCGTTGCTACCTCTCCCGCGTGGAAAACGGCCACACCATCCCTTCGCTGGACACGCTATCCAAGATTGCCGGAGCGATGGAACTTCCGCTGTCCCAGTTTTTCGCTGAGTCCGGTCACAGCAACGGAGCTAAGGGACTGCCCCAGCTTTCCGATGATGAAGTCCGCTTCCTCAGTCAGATCCGCCGCTACGCCGTGAGCCTCAACGACAGCGACCGCAAGCTAGTCCTGGCGATGGTCAAGAAGATGGCGGCGAATTCGGGGAAGTGAATCAGCTATTGGCTTTTGGCTCTTAGCTTTCGGCTTGCCGGCTTCGAAAGAAATTGTCCTCCCGGAACCACGTCTCATCAAGTCGGATGTTTGATTCAGTAGCCAAAAGCTAACGGCCAAGAGATAAAGGCTGCCCCTTAGTGACTTTCGTTCCATCCCTGTGGTGACCCATGGGGACCTCGCCCGCCCGCCTCGCGCCACTTAAACTGTGAGTTGGAGAGCTCTCGGTGACCATCGACGAAGAATTAACTTTGCTTGAGTCACAACTGCGCCGGCTCAAGATCGAGTACGAGGTTTATTTCAACAATCCGGCCAAAAAACCTCCCACTGATATTGAGTGGAAGGTGCTCAGCCTGTTGCGCAAGTTTAGCGACGGCGGCCGGCTGAGTTTTTCTCAGCGTTTTCGTTACAACGAAATGGCGCAACGCTACGCCATTTACAGCGATCTCTGGCGCAAGAAAGGCCGCATCCGAGAGGAAGGCTATCGCCGTCCCCAGGATGCTCTGCTCTCCGTGCAAGGAGTGCGCCCGGCTGAGGAGCATGAACCGACGCACCCACCGGTATACGGGCTGGCGCACGCAGGCACGGCAGCCGGAGCCGCAGTCGCAACTGCTCTGGCAACCGCACCCAGCACGGAAGAGCGGCAGCTCACGGTACAGTGCTCGGATGCCCGCGCAGAACGAGTCCAAGTCGAAAAGCTCTACAACGCACTCACCGCAGCCAAGAAAAAAGCTGGTGAGTCGGTTACCGGAAACTTCGACAGTTTCACTTCTTTCGTGCAGAAGAAAACCGACCAGATCCGGAAACAGTACGGCTGCCAAGCCGTCGAATACACAGTCGAGATGCAGGACGGCAAGGTCCATCTGAAGGCAAAAGCCAAGATCTAGTACCGAGTACCTGGCACCGAGTACCCAGCGCGAAGTACCGCGTCCGCCAACCTGTTAGAATCTGTGTTCGCCTCCCGGCACATCCCCTTTCGAGGCCCCTTGCCATGTCCAAGATTCAGCGCGCCATTCTCAGCGTCACCGATAAAACCGGCTTGGTCGAGTTCGCCCGCAAGCTTTCCGACCTAGGAGTGGAACTGATTTCGACGGGAGGCACCGCCAAGCTGCTGCGCGACTCGGGCATCGCCGTGAAAGATATTTCTGAGCTGACCGGTTTTCCCGAGATGCTCGACGGCCGGGTGAAGACGCTGCATCCCAAGGTGCATGGAGGAATTCTGCACCGGCGCGAGGACGCGGCACACCGCACCGCGATCGCGGAGCACGGCATTCAGCCAATCGACATGGTGGTGGTCAATCTGTATGCCTTCGAGAAGACCGCCGCCAAGCCGGGTGTGCATTTCGGCGAGCTGATCGAGAACATCGACATCGGCGGGCCTTCGATGATTCGCTCCGCCGCCAAGAATTTCCAGGACGTTGCCGTCGTTACCTCGCCCGCCGACTACGCCGCGATTGCCGAAGAGCTTGCCAAGTCCGGTGGCGAATTGTCCTCGACCACCAAGTGGCGGCTGGCGCAAAAGGCATTCGCCACCACCGCAGCCTACGATTCCGCCATCGCTTCCACTCTGGAGCGGGTCAGCGCCAATGGCCGTTTCGAGTTTCATCCAGATGCCGGCTTCCCGCGGATACAGCGCTTGTCGTTTAACAAGGTCATGGACCTGCGCTACGGCGAGAACCCGCACCAGAAGGCAGCCATGTATTCCGATGGCTCCGGCCTGGGCGTGGCCAACGGTCGCCAGATTCAGGGCAAGGAGCTTTCCTACAACAACATCGTGGATTTGCAGGCCGCATGGGACCTGGCCCAGGAATTCGATGAGCCAGTCTGCGCCATCATCAAACACACGAATCCCTGCGGTACGGCGACGGGCAAGACACTGGCCGAGGCATACAAGAAGGCTCTCGAATGCGATCCCGTCTCGGCTTTCGGAGGAGTGATTGGAGTGAACCGTCCGCTGGACGCCGATGCTGCCGAGGAGATGGCAAAGTTGTTTCTCGAAGTGATTGCCGCACCCTCGTTTGACGAAGCCGCCAAAGCAGTCTTCGCCGCGAAAAAGAATTTGCGGCTAGTGGAGATCACTAGGGCTCCGCAGAAATGGGTGCTGAAGAACGTCTCTGGCGGGATTCTGGTACAGGATGCGGATGCGCGGCCGCTCCTGGAAAGCGATCTGAAAGTCGTCAGCAAGCGCCAGCCCTCGGCGGAAGAGAGACGCGCTTTGTTATTCGCGTGGAAGGTCTGCAAGCATGTGAAATCGAACGCGATCCTCTACGCCAGGGATGGGCAAACCGTGGGCGTAGGCGCCGGCCAGATGAGCCGCGTGGATTCTTGCAAACTGGGCGCGATGAAGGCTGTACTGCCACTGCAGGGGACGGTGGCTGCTTCCGATGCGTTTTTTCCGTTTCCTGATGGAGTGGAAGAAATCGCCAAGGCAGGCGCTACGGCAATCATTCAGCCGGGTGGGTCGGTCCGGGATCAGGAGGTGATTGAAGCCGCCGACCGCCACAGCTTGGCGATGATCTTTACCGGGGTGAGACACTTCCGGCACTGAAGTAAGCTTCTGGCTCCCAGCTTCTAGCTCTTAGCCAAGTCAGTGTTTGCCGGGGTCGGCAACCCGTCGAAGAGCTAAATGCCAAGTGCTAAGTGCCTTTAGTCAATAATCAAGAATCGCGATCTCCCATGCCGCCCGTCCCTGTACCTCCGAGTCTTATCGGGCGCGGTTCCGCGCCCTCTTTTTCGCTGTCTCGGTTGACGAAGGTTTACAATAATCCGAGCACCCCACCCGCAGCGGTTCAGCATCCAATCGCTATGGTATTGGGAATCCGAAGGTCCTTGATGAAAAGCATTTACCGCAGTCTTTTTGTTTTGTTGATGGCCGCATTGGTGATGGCCCAGACAACCGCACCCTCCACTCCTGCGTCCACAACCGCCGGCGCGTCAGCTTCAAAGCCGGCTACTCCGGCTGCGCCCCGAAAGGTGGACCGGGCAGCCGCCTACTATCACTACGCCATGGCGCACATGTATGAAGAGCAAGTGACGATGTATGCGCGCAGCGACCTGGCCAATAAAGCCATCGAGGAATATCGCCTGGCCATCGATGCCGATCCGACTTCGGAGTACCTGACTTCTGGTCTGGCCGAACTCTACGCCAAGACCGGGCGCATTCGGGATGCGGTGCTCGAGGCGCAGGACATTCTGAAGCGTGATCCAAATAATCTGGAGGCGCACAAGCTGCTGGGCCGTATTTATCTTCGGTCGCTCGGTGACGTCCAGGATGGAAGTGGCTCCGATAGCGTACTGAAGCTGGCCATTGAACAGTATCAGGAGATCATTAAGATCGAACCTGACAGCGTCGACGACCACCTGCTGCTGGGCAGGCTCTACCGCTTAAACAACGATTTACAGAAGGCGGAAAGCGAGTTTAAGACTGCGGTGAAGCTGCAGCCTGATTCTGAAGAAGCCATCACCACGCTTGCCCTTTTGTACGACGAAGAAGGGGATTCAGCTCGGGCGGCAACCGTTCTCAGTTCGGTTCCCGATGCAGGCCGCTCGGCCAAGCTTTACTCCACGCTGGGCTACACCTACGAGCAGCAGAAGGAATACAAGAAGGCGGTCAACGCCTATCGCAAGGCGACGGAACTCGATCGTGACAACCTCGACGCGATCCGCGGCCTGGCCCAGAACCTGATGAACGACGGCCAGAACGACGCCGCGCTTGAACAGTACAAGATCATCGCCGACGCCAATCCCGAGGACGCGCAGACTTATCTGCGGATGGCCGAAATCTACCGTAGAAACGGTAAGTTCGATCTGGCACTGGAGAACTTGAAGAGGGCCGAGTCCATGGTGCAGGACTCGATGGAAGTGCCCTACAACATTGCTGCCGTTTACCAGGCGCAGGGCCGCTATGACGATGCTGCCCAGATTTTGCAAGACCTGCTGAAGAAGGGCGAAAAGCCTGACAACAACTATAGCCAAAGCGACAAGAATAATCGGGCGGTGTTTCTGGAGCGGCTGGGAACGATTTATCGCGATAACAATAACAGTCAGCTCGCTATCGAAACTTTCCGCAAGATGTTGTCCCTGGGCGACGAGAACGCCGAGCGTGGCTATCAGCAGATCATCGATACCTACCGGGAAGCCAAGCAGTGGCAGCAAGCCACCGACGCCGCCAAGGAAGCGACCCAGAAGTTGCCCAATGATCGCGGACTGAAGATGGTCTACGCGGCACAATTGGCCGATATGGGCCAGCCCGACGAAGGCCTGCAGCAGGTAAAGTCTCTGCTCAAGGGAACGCCGGATGATCGCGACGTTTACATCACGCTGGCTCAGATGTACAGCCGGCTGAAGCGCTGGCCGGAAGCCGAGGATGCCATCGACCAGGCGGCGAGGCTCTCCAGCAAAGAAGAAGACAAAGAGTATGTGGAGTTTTTGCGGGGATCCAGTTACGAGCGCCAGAAGAAGTACGACCAAGCGGAAGAAGTGTTCCGCAAGGTGCTGGCCAGCAGCCCGCAGAATGGCGCCGTACTCAACTATCTCGGCTACATGCTGGCCGATCGCGGCGTGAAGCTTGATGAAGCGCTCATCATGATCAAGAAGGCGGTCGATCTGGAGCCTGCCAATGGCGCATATCTGGACTCGCTGGGATGGGTGTATTTTAAGCTGGGCAAATACGAACAGGCGGAAGACAACTTGACCAAAGCTTCCCAGCACATGGGGATGGATCCCACCGTGCAGGAACATCTCGGCGATCTGTATCAAAAGACTGGACGTTTGAAGCTGGCGGCGGGGCATTGGGAGCGAGCGGTGGATGAGTGGAATAAGACGGTGGCCGCGGAAGTAGACACCGAAGAACTGGCCAAGGTGCAGAAGAAGCTCGAGTCCGCCAAGATCAAGCTGGCGAAGGAAGATTCAGGAAACAAGTAGCCAGTACTCAGTACCCAGTACCGAGTGGAGGGCACGGGTTCCCGCGCCTTTTTTCGTTTCGGGCTGGAACACTATCGCTGTTTTTAGGGGATTGCGGTACTCGCTACTCGGTACTCGGTACTGCTAGACTCAAACCATGCTCGCCGATTACGCGGTGCGGGTGGAACAGTCCCGCGGACGCCGTTTTCCCGAGCCTCCCCATCCCTACCGCAACGACTTTCAGCGCGACCGTGACCGCGTCATCCATTCGCGCGCCTTTCGCCGCCTCGAAGCCAAGACGCAGGTTTTCACTCGCCGCTATTCCGACCATTTCCGCAATCGCCTGACCCACACCATCGAGGTGGCGCAGATCGCCCGCACGATCGCGGCTCAACTTGGGCTGAACGTGGATCTGGTTGAGGCGCTCGCCCTGGCGCACGATGTGGGTCATCCACCATTCGGCCACGCCGGAGAGAAGGCGCTCGATGCCGCCATGCGCGAGCACGGCCTCTTCTTTGACCACAATCTGCACGCGCTGCGTATCGTTGAGGATTTCGAACTTCGCTACGCCGCTTTTCGCGGGCTCAACCTGACCTTCGAAGTTCGCGAAGGCATCA
>Ga0187818_10000895_pt1 | contig 11488 bp, 8 predicted proteins | sample NC_wetland_sal_i_14_FD_130581 | JGI IMG/M metagenome (GOLD analysis project Ga0187818, IMG submission 130581) | Wetland sediment microbial communities from Neuse River Estuary, North Carolina, USA - SO4_3 | ecosystem: Environmental > Aquatic > Freshwater > Wetlands > Sediment | place: USA: North...
CGCCGCCGAAGTAATAAACGAGAAACATCAAAGCCATTCCGCTTAGCCAGGTGAATGCGGCCTCCCAACGAAACCAGTGCAATTGGCCGGGAGGGACGCCGAGATGCTTTTGCTTGTTCACTGTGTAGAAGCCGCCGCTGTGCACCATCCAGAGCGGCGCGGGAGAATCGCTTTTGTTTGCCGCGTTTTCGAGGCGGCGCAATTGGCCGTCGAGCCAGGTGAAATAATAGGTGGTACCAATCCACAGGATGCCGGCGAAAACGTGAAACCACCGGACCAGAAGATTGAGCCACTCGAGTAGCGATGAGTTCATACGGTTCGAGCTAGCTGCCGCGATAAGTGGAGTAAGAGTACGGGCTCAGAAGCAATGGAACGTGATGGTGCTGTGCGGCGTCGCGGATCGAGAAGGTGATTTCGACGCATGGGAAGAAGCCTTCCAAATTGCGCGCGCGGAAGTAGGCGGCGGTGTCAAACGTGAATTTGTAAGCGCCGGGAGAGAATGAGGATTCATTCGCCGCAGACGGACGCCAGCGGCCGTCCGCGTCCGTTGCGCCCTGCGCAAGCAATTTCCACGAACCGTCGCTCTGGCGCGCGGCGAGGGAGACGGGGACGCGGGCAGCGGGCTTGCCGAGCGAGGTGTCGAGAACGTGCGTGCTGATGGAGCTCATAGATTTAGAAGTTTTTCGAGGCGCAAGCGCGTGATCTTGCGCTGCTCCCCGGCAGCGATGCCCAGTTCGGCTTCGGGGCTGTTCGACATCCGCTGCCGGAGCATGGATAAAACCTCCGCGGCACTTTTTCCGCTCGCGCAAACGATGAAGATGTAGCCGAAGCGATCTTCATAGGCGCGGTTGGCCGCAGCTAGTTCTGCCACAACTCCGGCCTGCGCGCCAGAGATTCCGGATTGCTCCTGCTCCGACCACGATTTTGCCCGGCTGGAGGTCTCCGCGGGCGATTTCTTTTCGCCGAGGCGCGGGTGGTGGCGGAAGGCTTCGAGCCAATCGCCTTTTTGAAGACTCGCAAATGCGGATTCCATTTTTTCGATAAGCTGGTGTGTGCCAGCAAATGGAGCGGACTTCGAGATTACGTCCACCCAGGTTGCCGAGCCGCAACAGTTCAACAATTCCGCGCGCGCAGCAGCGGGATCAAGCGAATTCAGGAAGCGGAGCGCTTCCGAAGCGCGGCCTTCCTTTGTTGGTTGGCCGAAGATGTGAAGCCGACTGACGCCCCCGTCGGGAAAAATGTTGAAGCGAACGTGCGTCGAGGATGCGACGCGGCGCAATTCTTTTTCAAAGATGTGAAGGCGGTCCGGGCCGAGCTGCGTGCGCGGGAGGATTGCCTGCCAGTCGCGAGAGGCAAGCGCGTCAGCGGTTGCTTCACCAGAGGCAACGCAGGCTTCGAGGGAGCAGCTCTCGGGGAAGTTGCCTTTGAAATGAGCGGTGTCCACTTCGATGCGATGAATTTCGCCGGCGATTCCCAGCTTCAGAATGGCCCAATCGTGGCCGGGGCCGCGGCGTCGCTTGGTTTCCCAGCCGTCGCCCATGTTGTCGGCGGCGTAGGGCATCAGGAGATTCTGAGGGGCGCTGTAAAACATGTCGCTGCAAGCGAGGGCACGGCCGCCGTGTTCAATCGCGGCAAGATTGATGTCCTTGCCCGGGGCGAGAACTTGCCGCCAATCAGGGAGAACTTCGCCGTGAACGCGGAGGCGTGCGACGCCGCCATCGGGATAAATGTTGAACCGAAGATGCGTGCAGCGATGAGGGTCCGCGATGGAGAATGAATTTTCCGTGTCGCCGCGCAATTCTGATTTCGACAGAACTTCCCGCCAAATTGTGTTGGAGCTTGTCAATTCCTCGGCAAAAGTCGATCCACCAGCGGCGCAAGCTTCGATCGAACAGTGAGGGGGGAAATTTCCGCGAAAAAAGCTCGTGTCCACAATCACTCCGCGAAGAATTCCCGGCAGACCGAGGCGGATAATGCACCAATCGTGGCCGGGGATGCGGCGGCGGCGAGTCTCCCAGCCATCCATCCATTTGCCGCGGTCTGTGTGTTTGTCCTCAATGAAGATGGGCTTCGCGGCCTTGAGAAGGTTTTCCTTCGGCGCGAAGAATTCATCGCTGGCAGTGACTACTGCGCCGCCAAGACGTTCGGAGGCAAGGTTGACGAGTTGTGCGAATTCGGTCAATTGCGAGCACGCACGAAAATATTTCCAGTCGGTGCGCCGGAGATTATGCCACGGTCGTACGCTATGTTGTCGCGAACAACCGTTGTATTGGAATGACGGCCGCTGGCGACCAAGTTTGTCATGTGCGCCCGTCCAAACCTTGCAGGAACGCTTCGAGGAGATTTTGCGCGACACGCGCGCGGTAGCGCGCCGTCGAGCGGAAGTCGTCAATAGGAGCAATCTCTCCCGCGAGCGCACCGCGGGCCGAACGAATCAATTCGGGCGAAATCGATTGGCCGCGCACCAAGTCCTCCGTTTTTGTGCAGCGAAGGACAACAGGCGCGACACTGCCAAGCGCGATGCGGATATCGCGGACTTTGTGATCGCTCAGGTTTGCCGCGGCCGCGAAGCAAACCTTGGAAATCGCCTGTGCTCTTCGCGTGCCTACTTTGCGGTAATGCTGCCGCCAATTCAGTTTGGTCCTCGGAAGGCGAATCGAGCGAATGAGCTCGGTCGGGCGAAGATCCATTATTTTGTACGCGGAATGGAATGTCCGGTAGGGAGTCCAGCGGACGCCTGAAGCCGAGACCAACTCCAATTCCGCGTCGTAAACAAGCAAGGCAGGAGGAGAGTCCGCGGCGGGGGAAGCGTTGGCAATATTTCCGCCGAGCGTGCCTCGATTTTGCGTGGCGACGCCGCCCGTTTCGGCCGCCGCGCGACAAAGCAGAGGAAATTCGCGCTGCAAAGCCTTGTGCGCCAGGATTTGTGAGTAGGTCGTCAGCGCGCCGATTCGGATGTGGTCCGCACTCTCCTCGATCCCACGCAATTCAGGCAAATGCCACAAACTAAGATAATTTCGATGGTCGAGTTTTCCGGCCTCGAGGAGAACCATCAGATCAGTGCCGCCGGCAAAGGGACGCCAGACGGCGGGCTCAAGGGCCATGCAATCAAGCGTGGCGGCGAGATCCGGGAGGCGACGCAACTTAAACGCGGGGACGTTTGACCTCATTTGTGGATTCCAGAGGCGCGACAGGCTTGCAGGACTGATTCAAAGATACGCATGTAGCCGGTGCACCGACAGAGGATGCCGGAAAGGCCTTCGCGGATTTGCGCCTCAGTGGGCGATGGCGCGCGCTCGAGCAGATTCACAGCGGCGAGGACCATGCCGGGCGTGCAGATGCCGCATTGCGCTCCTCCACATTCCAGAAACGCGCGTTGGACGACGTGAAGGGCATCGCCGAGAGAGAGGCCCTCGATGGTCGTGATCGAGGCGCCGTCGGCGTGGAGCGCGGGCACCAGACAACTATTCACCAATTCGCCGTTCATCAGGATCGAGCACGCGCCACATTCTCCTTCGCCGCAACCTTCCTTCGTGCCCGTCAAATGAAGATTGCTGCGCAGGACGTCGAGCAACCGCTCCATAGGAAACGCGCGCAGCGTCACGCGCTTTCCATTGACGGTGCATGCGATGCTAATTTTTCCGGTGGCGTCAGACATGGACCGCCTCCAAGGTTTCCATTAGGACTTCCGGCGTCACGGGAATCTTTGTGATGCTCACGCCTGTCGCCTGCTCGATGGCATTCACAATCGCGGGCGCCGGACCGTCAATCGGGAGTTCGCCAATTCCTTTGGCGCCCATCGGGCCGTAGGGATACGGATGCTCCTCGAAAAAGATGCGGATGCGCGGGAGGTCCGCGGAAGTGGGCATGATGTAATTCGTCATCTGTGAATTGACCATGCGGCCTTCGCGCCAGACCACGTTCTCGAAGAGCGCATAACCAATCGCCTGCGCGATGCCGCCTTCGATCTGGCCGGTCGCGAGGACGGGATTCACGACTTTTCCTACTTCCTGCACGGCGACGAAATCGTCCACGCGCGTTTCAAACGTCACCGTGTCCACAGTCACTTCCGCGACGTAAACCGCCCAAGCATAGGCGGCGTAAGCGTCGCCCTGATAGGTTTGGTCGTTCCAGTGAATGCCGGGCGGGGGCTGAAACTGCACGGTGGATTTCAATGCGCCGCGTGCGGCGACGTATTGCTTGCATGCATTTGCGAATTCAAGCCCGGTGTATGGCTCGCGGAGCAGCCCACTGCCGAGCAAAGTTTGTTTCAGTCCGAGCGCGGCGGATTCAACGAGCTTGCCGACTACCATGCACGTTCGGGAGGCAACCGTTGGGCCGCTATTCGGCACCTGGGAAGTGTCGGGCTGTGCGATTTCGACCAGGTCGTAAGGGATGCCGAGCGCGTCCGCGGCGATTTGCGCGAAAATCGTGTTCGTGCCCTGGCCGATTTCTGTGCTTGCCGAGAGAACGCGAATCACACCATCAGACGTGGCTTCGACTCCGGCAACAGATGCCAAGTATTCTTCGCCCGAGCCGGTGAATCCCGCGCCGTGCATGAAGGCGGCGAGGCCCATCCCTCGCTTCAGGTGATTCCCGGGGTTCTCCGCCGCGAAGCGGCACGACTTTGCCTCGAAGCCGGAGAGTTCGAGCGCGCGATCCATTAAACGTGCCATGTCCACACGCTCGCGAATCACCTGGCCGACGGCGCTCGTCTGGTCTTGTTGAATGAAGTTGCGCCTACGAAATTCGGCCGGGGATAGTCCGACAGCTCTTGCAACACGATCCATGTGGCGTTCCAGAGCGAAAATGCTTTGCGGCGCGCCGAAGCCGCGGAAGGCCCCGTGCGGCGGGGCGTTGGTGGCAACAGCCCGGGCACGGACGCGCACATTGGGACAGAAATAAGGGCCGGCGGCGTGGATCGTGCCGCGCGAAAGAACCACGGGCGAAAGTGTTTCGTAAGCGCCGCCATCGAGCGTGAAGTCAATGTCGAGCGCGAGGAGCTTGCCATCGCGCGTGACGGCGGTGCGGTGGCGCGTGCGCGAGGGATGGCGCTTCGTCGTGGCGGCCATGTCCTCGGCGCGATCGTAAATCATTTTGACGGGCTTGCCGGATTTCCAGGCGAGAAGCGCCGCGTGAGCGGCAAGCATCGAAGGGTATTCTTCCTTGCCGCCGAAGCCGCCGCCTGTTTCGGTTTGCACGACGCGCACCTTTTCCTTTGGCAGGTTGAAAAGCGCCGCGAGCGCCTTGTGGACATAGAAAGGGCACTGCATGGAGCCCCAAACGGTGACGCCGTCATTGGGATTCGCGACAGCAATCATCCCATTTGGCTCGATATAGAGCTGTTCCTGGGCGCCGGTCAGGTACTCTCCTTCCACGACAAAATCTGAGACCTTCCACGCCGCGTCGACGTCGCCGCGCTGGACGAGAAAAGATTTGAAAATGTTGTCTTCGCCCCAGATGACTTGTTTGCGCGCGAGCGAATCTTCGATTGTGAAGACCGTGGGCAAAGGCTCTGCTTCCACGCGCACAGCGCGGCGCGCCTGTTCGAGCAGATAAGGATCCGGGTGCGCGAGGAGAAGAACCGGCTCTTCGGGATGATTGATGCGGCCGTCGCAGAGGCACGGCTGATCGTCCAGGATCAGCGCGATGCAATTCTTGCCCGGTATGTCCCGGGCAGTGACGATAGTGAACTCGCTCCACGGGATCTCGGGCTCGAACCGAATCGCGGTGATGCGTCCGCGAGCGATGCTGCTTCGGACGGTCGTTCCGCGAATCATCCCGGGAAACGTGAGGTCGTCCACGTACTTCGCGCGGCCAGTGACCTTTTCGCGGCCTTCCTTACGCGGAATGGATTTGCCGACGAAGCCCGTCATCGGCTGCGCCTCCAAGCGACGGCGAAGATGCCGTCGCTCAGCGCTTCGAGACGCTGGACGCTCTGGCCTGAAATCTGATTATAGGAAACGCTCATCCCGCATTTGCGCACAGTACTTGCATTGAGGACGCTCGCGCGAGGAGAAGGCTACTTCGACAAGTTGCGCCGTGTAAAGCGTGAAACGGGATGAACATGAGGGCATAGGCGGGTCTTAGATCAAATGTTCTAGCCGGATCTCTTTCAAGGCATACGCGCGTCCCATTTTGCGCAGGAGCGGGATCGCCTGGATGGCGTCGAGTTTGGATAGGTCCGCTTCTTTGGCGAGAATTTCCTCCCCTTCCTTTCCAAGGAACGATTGGTTGTAACGAACGTAGCTAAACCACTTGCGGCCCCCCGCCGCCATGCCGACGAGATCGCCAATTTCAGAATCCAATTGCTCGCCGAATATACATTCGCCCAGGCAACGGCACAAATAATCCTGTTCCAGGGCAATTCCCTGAATTAGAGCGGCCGGAATTCGAGAAACGTGATAGAAAAGGCCCATCTCACTCGCCTTCTTCTCAAACGCAGCAGAGGTAATGCGAATTGTTCCGACGGAGATCAGACGAATCTTGTCCGGGCCCGGCTCCCATTCGATTCTATAGGAAGGAAGAATAGCTGTAAGAGCCGCGATCAAAGCAGGGTTGTTATAGGGAGTTATGGCACCATCCACGAAAACGTACTTGCGGTCACCCAGGACAATTTCCTCCGGGTCGAAATAAACGGGCGCGGCGGTGCTGGCTCGGACAACTTTCCAAAGCGGTACGTTCAAATTGCAGTCGGGAAGTTTGGGGTCATTGTATTTGGCCTTCGGATTATTCGTGATTGGCCAGGCGGATCCCGTAGTGTGATTGCGCACCACCACGAGCAAGAGAGTTTTCAGCCGCTTGGTGCTCAGAAGTGCGGGTTTCTCACCTTTTCCATCCTCGGAGAAGATGCGCTGAAGAAGATCCGAAAGAGGTTTGGCCTTATATTTCGAAACAAACATTCGCTTGACCGGCCGGTACCAGGGGACACGCTGGAACATCGTCTTGCCGTGTTCCACATAGAGTTCCAGAACTTTTTCAACGTCCAATCCCCAACTGAGACAAGTGGCGATGACGGCGCCTGTGCTTGTTCCGGCGAAAAAGTCAAAGTGATCCGCCAGCACGAGGTGAGGAGAGCCGGCGTGCTCGCGCAGCATCTCCTGCATTCGCAAAAGGATTTCCAGGCTGTAAACGCCGCGTATTCCGCCGCCATCCAGAGCAAGAATCCGCTTCATAGGATTACCTGCGCGGCAGCTTGTGATGCAAGATCAGCGACTTCCACTCGATTACCTCAGCCAGTAAAGCTTTCTCGACGCTTTCCGCTATGCGCAACACGGTGGGCCATGTTAGCGCAAATGCGAGCTGTTTATCCCACTCCTGGAGCAGGTCATGCAACTCCCGGTACCGCACGCGGCGCCGTTCGTGATCATTGACGACGAGCATTGCCCCGGAGATCGCGGAAACTTGGAAGAACACGGATCCCAAAAGCAGGAGGTCAGACTTCAAATGAAGGACCGATCTTAATTGAAGGGAATCACCATTTAGCCACCACCGGCTCGAAAGCACCACAACGTTGGCAATGATTGCAATGATGATGGAAATTTTGATCGCTAGCTCATATTTCTTCGCTTTTGTGTCCGAAAGTGCCGCATGCTCCGAGAAATATTTAATTTGGCCTTGTACTCGATCCCTTCGATAGTCTTTCTTAAATTCTTCGAGGTTGGCATGGCTCCCCGCGCCGTCCGACATCTTCAGATAATTGAGCGACATCAACATTCCGGAAAGTTCAGGGACAAACTCCGGGCCGATTACGTTGTAAGGACTCGGTGTTTTCCAAAAGGCAAGATTCGATCTGCAGACTTCCGTTGCGGTCCTGGTTTTCGCCCAAAATTCTTGTCGCTTTTGCATTTTCAGCAGGGCCGGGACGGCTCCGACCGTGAATCCAAGCACGGATCCAATGCCCGCCCAAATTGTGGTTCCGCTGATATCGGCAATGGTACCAAGTGTGCTGAGGATGGACGCGGCGGCCGTGCCGAGTATTGGAATGGCCGCCAGCCGGCGAACCCGCGGTGACGCGTTGGTTGCAGTCGTATCAATTTTGACGAACCATGCCCTTGCCAGGTCTCCCGGCGTGCGGGTGCACGGTTCTTGTTCGACTTCCGGAAGAGCATTCAGGAAATCCATCTCCGGATCATTCAACAATTCCTTGTCTTCGTTGAGATGCTTTATTTCACCGGTTTGGCTGTTGATCCAGACGATCGGCCGGCCCTCCGATTCTGCAAATTTATAGATCTGTTCTGTACCACCCAACCCGCGCGATGGTTCGCCATCCCACAAGGCCAGCAGCATGCGGCTTTTTTGCACTGTTTCGATGCCACACTCGTAGTACCGCTCATCGCGGGACAGTTCTCCACCTGTGACTTCAACCGACATGGCTTGCCGCAAGACATGCTCGACACGCTGCCAGGTAGGATCATCAAAGTCCTCCCGGAATTGTTCCTTTGGCATGGGGAGGAGAATCCGTAGCCGCAGACCGAGCTGAATACAGCTCTCGGCGAACAACAAGTCCCCGCCGGCGGCCGCAGAGGAAACACCATAGACAGTTGCCGGCGTTTTGTCCTTTTCCTCCTTGAGGAATTGGAGGATTTGGGCGCGGGACTTCGCTTCATCCGGTAAGTGACGGTGCCCTGTGAACCCGATCGCAAGGACAGAGGGCAGAATCACAGACCCGCCTGAAGATGGCGGCGAAGTGGCCAACGCCTTGGCTGAGGCGGAAGGGGGCATACAGCTTATTGTGTACGTAAATACAAAACCTGCGGCGGGGGGAACTTGGAAATATCCACGGTCACTCGTGAAGATATTTCGAAAATCAAGCGGAACATATCCCGGTTCCATGAAGATTGTTTCAATGGGTCGTCCGATTTTTCGTCGGCGACCCGGTACGTCTTGCCCATATAGTCCAACTCAACGAGAGAAGGCGTAAGCTGCGTTTCCGCATCAATCTTGCCACTCCAGATCAATTTCAGCAAAGGATGATCCGCCTCTTCCGGAGGAATTCGAGCTTGGTCTGGAATTTTTTTGCCTTTATTCAATATTGCGTCAAATACATTGTCCTCCTGAGATGCGGCCGCAATAGCTCCAATGAAAGAGCGCAGCACAAAGTGCGCAGGTTCGGCGCCAGTCGTATCCTGGGTGGCGTAATTACCTTTTATGGCCAACCCCGCCTTAAGAAGGCCAATCGTGGGCGCCAGTGATTGTACGTCCTTCAAAAGAGGCATATCCTTATAAATTTCACACAACAAGAGGTTATCCGCGCTGTTAAATTTATCAGGACAGTCTTTGTCGGGCGTTTGTTTGGCCTTTTCCGGAAGGACCGGAAGGATTAGTTGGAATGCGAACTGGGGCACATCTTGGCCAAGCTCCCAGGACTTTCCGTCGGCTGTTTGCCTCCAGATTAAATTTTTGGCTTGTGTATCATTGACATCCTTCGCTAAGGGCGCCGGTAAACCGGTCATTATCACTTGGAAAGAAGATGGTTTGCCCGTGATTACCAAATGGCCTCGACGCTGCAACTCATAAGCGAGCGCGCTGACTCTCAAGAAAGTCAGATACCCCTCAACATTGTCCCCGGAAGGAGTATTTCGGATGATCTGAAGCGCCCCAGTTTTCGGGTCACTGTATTCAATACGATCCACCAACAGTCTCATCAACTGATCCAGACGGTATCCTTGATTAAAGAGGTCGTAAAAATGTTGAGGGTCAATAGGCGTCAGCAATTGTTGTGCGACAACGTCACCGCCGACCGGGATAAACTGGAAAATGGGGTCCTGTTCATAAAGCAGGTTGGGTGTTCCACCACCCCCGACGCCGTTCGCGTTGCCCGTCGGGCTGTACGTGCCATTCCCGTTCAACCCAAATTGGACCCTGTATTGCGTGGAGATTTGGCCCATCTTAAAGAAATATGTTGGATGGTGCTGATTCAAACGGGCGAGGTTCAGAAGCATCTGGCGATTGGAACTTTCGGCGTATGCGTTCTCATAGCCCTTGAAGTCGGCCCGAAGCCTGGTTGCGCCGCACCCCGGCAATGCCACCAGGGCGAGAGCGAGTAAAGACAAAAGCGCGCCACTCCTCCACACCTGACACCGCGACGAGGCGCGGGCCTCTTGGGGCACAACCAGCAATCGGGGATGGGATTGCTTTATGATCAAGTCGCGCGCAATTTTAGAAATGGAACACGCCGCTGGCAATTTATACGTTTATGATTGTGCTTTATTGAGCAACGGATTAGGCGGCCAGAGGATTCTATTTTGATTGCGGCTTCTGACTTATATTCAGGAGCTTCCGGAGCCGTGCGAATTCCGGTGAGGTGATACCGGCCTTTTCGAGGTCATCGAAGTCTTTCAAAATGGCTGCCTCCCACGTTTGCTTTGTATTTGCATCAAGGATCTTGCCTCGGTTTCCGAGATAGATCGCGTCCGCCTCTGAAATTCTTCCGAGGAAAAGCAGAGCATGGGCGCGATTCGTATCAACATATAGGTCAGATTCATCCAGTTTCTTTCCGGTTTCGCTGGAAGCCAAGGCGCCGGCAAAGTCGCGAGTAAAGAGTTGATACCAAGAAAGTCCCACGTAGGCGCTGACCAGGGCCGAGCGCCTATCCGCATCGTCCTTGATCTCGCGCTGAACATAAGCGATCCAGTTGTTTTCCGCCTGCACCGCTTCGTTCCAACGACCCAAGCCGCTTAAGATCGAGGGCAACTGCTGCAATGCGTCCCCGTCATTTGGGTTCGCAGCGAGCCAGTTCTTTTCCGCTTCGAGTGCGTCATCCAAACGGCCTGATCTCCTGTAAAGCGATATCAACTTGAGACGCGCATCTCTGTCGTTAGGATTCGCAGCCAGCCAGTTCTTCACGGCATCTACCGCGTCATTCAAACGATCATTCTTCTCATAAAGCGCGGTTAACTGCTGCAATGCGTCCTTGTCGGTTGGGTTCGCAGCCAGTTTCTGCTTCGCGTCCGTAATGTCACATTGGAGCTTTTCTTTCGGCAGGGATTCCATCGTGGTTCGAAGTCTAATTCCATCGCAATAGGACCCGACAAATATTGGCAGATTCCCATCGAGAAGATATGCACGCACGATAGTCCCGACACCAGCACGCGAAAGGCGGAAACTCGATTCGAATAGTTTGCCGCCAAACTCAATCGTTCCGATTGCCTGCCATCCGCCTGCAGGGTTTGGCTCAATAATCAAAGGCTTGATTTTCTCTGAGGCGCTCTTGCGCTGTGCCTCGGGAGCGGACGCAAGCCAAACAAGATCGTCTTTCTGATCGATCAAAACATACGTACCTTGATCCGGGTGCTGGACAATCGCTCCCATGAAAAAGCGCAGATACGCGATTGCGCGTTCGGGCGTGTCCAATTTTGGCGGAGATTTGCGGTTCATTCCCATGATAGGGGTGTCTGTACCGTCGAGGAATACCCATTCTTTCCCGCGCTGCACGAAGGAAATGATACCGTCCCGGTTCGCTCCCGCTGTTACTTCAAGTTCATAG
>Ga0187818_10000896_pt1 | contig 11485 bp, 7 predicted proteins | sample NC_wetland_sal_i_14_FD_130581 | JGI IMG/M metagenome (GOLD analysis project Ga0187818, IMG submission 130581) | Wetland sediment microbial communities from Neuse River Estuary, North Carolina, USA - SO4_3 | ecosystem: Environmental > Aquatic > Freshwater > Wetlands > Sediment | place: USA: North...
CCGAGCTACTCGATCAACAGTTGGATGGATTGCAGCAGTTGCGGCGAACCCTGCGGCCGGAGTTATTGGCGGAGAGCCGGAAACACAAAGCTGCGAAACTGCTACGTGAAATGGGGAGTGGGTGTTGAAAAACTCTATTTTCCTCCCAAACAGCCAAAATGTGGGAAATGTAAAATGCCTAGAAAAACGAAAAAGTCGTTTGTAGGGCATCCTAGCGCAAAGTTTTTTTCAGGCATTTTCTGGTGAGTGAGTTTTTCAACAGCCACGGGATTTATCGCCAACCAGCCTCGCTACTATCGCTCCTTCCAGCCCCTTTCTATGAAGGAGGGCTGATCAGCTTCGCGATAGGATACCCGTCCCTTCTCCTTTTGCGCGATGCAACTTGCCTCTCTTTCCATTCGGGTCCATTCGAAAGCCCAGTCGTCGGTATCAGCCGGGTCCTGAAATTTGCAGCTGTGCAGAGTCCGCTCTCGTACCTTGTCGTAATCCAGGAGTTCGATTCGAGTGCCTACTTTACGTTCAATCATGACAGATGTGTCCCTGCTGTCGTAAGAACGGAAGAACCCGAAGTTGTTTAGCACTCGCGAAAGCTCAATCGCCTGGACGCGTGCGGAAAAGTAAAACGTCTTGCCCGTGACCGACCAGGCCCCTTGTGGTCGAAACATGGATCCGTAGACCCGAAGATCAAAACCGCTGGCCGAAGCCGACGCATCGACCATCTCGTAGTTGGGCAGAATCTTGTGCTCAGTGAGGCCTGGGTCAGCGCGATAGGACCACACATCGCTGCGCCGACCATGGTCATATAACGCCCACCACAAGCTCGTGATGCGCTCGGATTGCTTGCCGAGGATTATCTGACGAAGCCACACATTGCTGAACTCTTGCAATGGAATGTGAAAATCCCGGACCTCAACGTCGTATTCGATTTCACCGTCGTTAACCTTGTTGAGTACCTTCCGAAGGCTGAAGTCGGTCGTCTTGATTTCGGCGGGGAGAAAGCCCCCCAGGTAGGAGGGCAGTGGCAACTGGTCGCAGAATGGAACATCGATACGCGCTTTCTTCTCCACAGCGAGCGCCGCAATCACATAAAAAAGCAGGCCCGGAAGGATCAGGAGATAGAGCCAGGAGCTGTGCCAGCGAAAAGTCTTGGTTAAGGGTTTTCCTGAGACAGGCATGCCACATTTTACACAGGTTGCTGGGAGGCAACAGCCTGAAGGCACAACCAGTATGTTGCCGTCTCGATATACGGTGGCCGTGCTCCCAATTCCGCTCGCGAAAATACTCATCTTCTCCTCCGGCAACGGCAGATGCTAGTTACTAAGTCTCCGGTCGCCCTTTCATTTAAGCGACCGATTTGACTGAGATTTCTTAGAGCCCGGGAAGCAGGAGCATTCTACGACAGATTGTTTCCCTGATTGATTGACGAAACCAGGCCAATTGCGCTCAAGAACCCTCAATGAGCTCTATAAAAAGCAGTTGATCGCGCCTTGAGCGCAGTCGCTGGTACCAGAAACTTGTCGCTTGTATCACGCTTCTGCCCCCTCTCCGCGTGCTAATCACAGTGACTTTTTCAACACCCACAGGATGTTTCAACAGTAATTCTGTTTTACGTGGCGCTTTGCGAGATACACAGATAAACTCAGTTTCATGCGGCCCTGCGTGGGTTCTCAGGGCTGATCTGGCGTACCTTTAGGACAAGCAAATGGCGAGCGACGAAGAATCCTTCAAGGCGTCGATCGAGGAAGCGATTGCGCTGGAAGAAGCTGGCAAGCTCAAGGAGGCGCTCGTCAAGTGTAAGGAAAGCCGCGTGGTACAAGACACACCTTCTGCAGCCTTGCGACATTGCCGTTTGGCAAGGAAACTCCAGTTGTGGGATGAGGCGGAAGAGGCGGGTCTCACCGGTATTCAACTGGACCCCACGAACAGAAAGGGCACACTTCCCTGGCTGTATGGGCAACTAGGCGTTACGCTGCTGGATCGGAACACCGTGGACGGCGGGAAGGAGCACCTTGCGAGGGCCCGAGACTACTTCTGCAAGGCCACAGAAGTAGGGCAGATTTCCGAACACTACGTATTCCTTGGCACAACTTACATGAGAACGGGAGACCACACGCTGGCGGAACAGAACCTCCGCAAAGCGCTAGAGCTGGAACCGACTTATGAAGAGGCCATGTACAACCTGGCCGAGTTGCTCAGAGAATCGGCCCCGGACGAGGCTCTCGCACTCTACCGAAAAAGTTTGGAGATCGATCCCAATTACGCTGAGGCGTATCGTGGCCTCGCGTGTGTGTTTTACTATTCGAAGCAGTTCGAAGAGGCGGAGGATTATGCGCGGCGAGCACTCAAACTCAAGACGGACGACTGGTGCGCCCATACTATTCTGGGCAGAATACTCAAACGGAAAAAGAAATTCAAAGCAGCAAAAGAGGAGTTGGAACGAGGTGCCGAATTGGGGATGGGTTCGTTTGATGCTCAATGGCCACTGGCTTCGTTCTATGAGGATCGGGGGAATCTTCACGAAGCTGCAGAAGCGTACCGCAAATGTCTGGTGTTAGAGCCGGAAGATGTTTGGGCGAATCGAAGGTACGGAGCAGTTCTGGCCGACCTAGGGGAAACGGTCCAAGCCAGAGCCTTCTTCGAGCGAGCGCTCGCTCTTGGTCCCCTGAATGAAAAGTCAAAGGATTACCTGGACAAGTTGTCCACACTGCGTCCATATCGGCAACTACGAAAGCGACGAACTCCCGGAAGAAACCAAAAGTAAAGCGCAGCCCCCTTCCCGTAACCTTTCGCAACCAGGGCGAAAAGCATGAGCGGCCCTTTTTGGCCATAGTTGTCGAAACCAGGCTTTCACTCAATGTATGGTCCGCTGCCGAACTGCAAGAGGTTTGAAGCGGGCGAAGCTCAGTCCGCGTAAATGTATCCGGCCTCTAAGTGGAGAATGTTCTCCGGGCACGCGATGATGATCCGCGCGTGTCAGTCCTTTTAAATCCCTCGGTCCCTAATTCTTTGTTTATCGAGCATTAAGGGTGCTAAACTTGGCGGCGACTTTCGGGGAGGCTGTGGAAAGCGGGCACGAGTAATGCAAAAGGGGAACGTCTCAGCAGCATCACATTAGCCGTCCGATAAGTAACCAAGCCCTTGTATGCGGCTTGTTTCGATTAGGAGTTCCTCGCCAACCAATAAATATGAGTGCGCATGTGGCCACGCCTGTCTCACAGATTCGATTTGGTGTTTTTGAGGTTAACCTCCACACAGGAGAACTGCGTAAGAAGGGGCACAAGCTGCGGCTACAGGAGCAGCCATTTCGGTTGTTGGCCCTCTTGCTGGAAAAACCGAACGAAGTGGTTACCAGGGTGGAGATCCAGCACAAGATTTGGGGCGCTGATACCTTCGTTGATTTCGACCACGGCGTAAATCGCGCTATCAACAAACTACGTGAAGCTCTGGGGGATTCTGCCGACAACCCGCGTTTCATCGAAACCCTTTCCAGACGTGGTTACCGCTTCATCGCACCTGTGCAGCAGAGCCTGCAGCCGCCGAGCAGCGGTAAGAAGATGCTTGTTGTGTTGCCATTCGCGAACATGAGTCTTGACGCGGAGCAAGATTATTTCTCTGACGGCTTGACAGAGGAGATGATCGCGCACTTGAGCCGGCTGAATCCCGAGCGTTTGGGTGTGATCGCCAGAACCTCGGCGATGCAGTTCAAGAAGACATCGAAAAACATCAAAACCATCGGGCAAGAACTTGGTGTGCAGTTTGCCCTGGAGGGCAGCATCCGGCGTGCAGGTGATCGTGTAAGGATAACGGCACAGTTGATTCAGGTTAGCGATCAGACGCATCTCTGGGCTGAGAGCTATGACCGTGGGCTGAAAGATGTGCTGGCAATTCAAAGAGATGTCGCCGAGCGAATCGCCCGGTCACTGGCCGTTGAGCTTGTCCCCGAACGGCAAGCACTCGGCGCACGTTCAATCACCGGCAATACGGAAGCCTACGAACTCTACCTTCGCGGGCGCCATTATTTGAATCAAAGAGTCGAGCCGGGGTATTCGAAAGCGATTGATTATTTCAATCGGGCGATCCAAAAGGATCCGGGCTATGCTCCCGCTTATGCCGGTCTTGCCGATGCCTACAGCGTGATCGGATTCTACGGGGCAATCCCGTCCAAGACTGCCTTTGAAAAGGCCAAGGCCGCGGCACGGACCGCCGTGCAATTGGATGACACATTGTCTGAGGCTCACACATCTCTCGGCTATGCGACTCTCCAATACGACTGGGATTGGCTGGCTGCGGAAGCAGAACACAAGCGCGCCATCGACCTGAATCCGAACTGGTATGCCTATGACTGGTACGGATTCAACCTCGTGCAAGTTGGCCGGTTTTCCGAAGCTTTTGCTGCCCTGGAGTGCGCCCGGCGGATCGATCCTTTGTCCTCAGTGATTGGCTGCCACATGGGTTGGATGTTCTATTTTGCTCGCGAATATGACAAGTCCATCAGGCAGCTGGAGAAAACTGTCGAATTCGATCCGGGATTTCCCCTGGCGCGCTATTACCTGGGAATGACGTATGCGCAAACGCACGATTTTGACCGGAGTATAGATCATCTGCAGAGCGCGGCGAACCTCTCCGGCGTCCATCCCGGAGCGCTATCGGCATTGGCCTATGTCCTCGGCGCTGCGGGCCGACAGTCTGAGGGGCGAGAAGTTCTGGCAAAGCTTGTTGGTTTGCAACAACATCGTCACGTCTTGGCCTATTTCGTCGCCTTCGCCATGAGTTCATTATCTTCAAAAGACGAGACCCTCGAATGGCTGGAGAAAGCTTATGAAGAGCGTTCCGGCTGGCCTTTGTATCTCCATTTCGAGCCTGCGTTTGATGCCTTGCGCTCCGACCCGCAGTTTGCAAGTCTGCTTAAGCGCATAGATCCTCTCAGGCCGCGCTTCGGTGTGCAGGCGCCCTTTAGGTCTGCCGGATAACACGGCGGAGAACACCGCGGACGAGGAACTGGCTACCTGAACCTTTCCATAGGTGCGCCTTTACGATAAGGTTTCAGGTCAATCGCCAAAGACTCTCGGCGCATTGTCATACAAATCGTCGCAGCGTAAAGTGTAGGCTCTGTTTATCCGGGCGGTAAGAAGGGGCAGCGTGTCCGTTCGAACTGCATACAAGCGAAGCCGTAAACCGCGGATTTTGATTGTGAATTGTTATTTTGACGATCTCCGCGAAAATATTCCCCGGACAAGAAAACTTCCCATGGCCATGGGCCCAGCATATTTGGCAGGGGCTTTCAATCGCGATTTCTGCGACGTGCGCCTTTATAACGAAGTCAGCAGCGGTTCTCTCGAAGATCCACAACTCTTGTCATGGCCAGACATGCTCGTGCTTACAGGGCTTACCACAGGATTTGACCGCATGCTGCACATTACAGCCTATGCCCAAAGTCTTAATGCGCAGGTCATCGTGGTGGCAGGCGGACCGGGAATACGTTCGTTTCCGCGGTATGCGAGGAGTTTCTTTGACTACTGCTGTCTGGGAGATATTGAGGAACTCGGAGAGGTCGCGCGGGAAGTGCTTGGTGAGGACGCTGTAGCCGAAGAGATGACTCCCCGATTCGATCTTGCCTATTGGGTTCGCAGTGTGGGCCACATCGAATCCAGCCGCAACTGTAATTTCCGTTGTGCCTTTTGTTCCATGACCGCTGAGGGCAGAGGCTATCAGAAATACGATCTTGACTACACGCGCGAGCAAATCCTGGCGGTCGGCTACAAGGATTTCTTTCTGTTTATCGACAACAATTTCCATGGCAATGACAAGAACTACTTTCATGAGCGCATACGTCTGCTAAAGGAGATGTACAAAGACAGGCGCTTTGGCGGTTGGGGCGCCTTGGTCACGAATGATTTCTTTTATGACGATGTGAACCTTGAGAGTGCCCGGGAAGCCGGCTGCGTAGCCCTTTTCACTGGAGTTGAATCATTCGACAACACCTGGCTGGGCTCCATGAACAAGGGCCAGAACAGCCGCCTGCCGCAGGTTGAGATGATCTCCAAGTGTCTAAATGCGGGAGTCCTTTTCCTGTACGGATTGATTCTGGACGTGACTTCTCGAACCGTGGACGATCTCGAACGTGAATTGGCATTTGTGATGCGGACACCCGAAATCACTCTGCCCTGTTTTCTGTCCTTGCCGATCCCTTTTCCCGGAACGCCCTTCTTTCGGGAGTGTGTGGAAAAGCGCCGTCTGCTCCCGAACATCAGGATCCGCGACCTCAACAGCTCCGTATTGTCCCTAAAACCGCTTGAGAGCATTGCGCGAGTACAACCGTTTATTGAGGCGACTCAAACCATGCATGGTTATCGCACACGGATATTGAGTCACACATTCAGTTTTTATCGGCGCTATAGAAAAGTGTTAACGCGCTCACAGATGCGGCTTGCCCTGATGAATGTCGGCCTGTTGTTTGCCCACGAATTATTCACGGCGCCAGGCTGGATCGGACGTGCCCACAAGAGAACCTACATCAGTAGCTCGGAACGACTAGACAAGGGTTACCAGCCCGCATTTCGAATCAATCCACGATACCGGCACTACTTCTCACCCACCATGCTGACCGACGAGAACGGCGAAATTGCTGTTGATTTGCAGGACGATATCAGTGGTCCAGTGATCTTAAGGAACAGAGGAGAGCTGCTGGTTGGCCCGGGCAGATTAGCTGTATAAGGTCTGAGCCTTCGGAGCGCCTGTCGGAAGCAAGGATTCAGACCCGGCTCTGTGGAAACCAGACTGACCCTTTCCTCAGCCTCCAGATTATTGCCGGCGGTCCCCGAAACCCGACAACCCCCACTGTTTGTTCGTGATGACGCGGGATGTCGCACATTGTCGCTTGCGCGGCTCTTCGCAGGGTTGTACTCACTTTGAAGCACCTGATTCCGGGTGCCGGATCCTGAAACACGGACTCCGTCACTAATGGGGAATGCAGCCGTTGAGCGTGTCCAAATGAAGCTTTCTGACTTCAGCGGGAAGCAGTGGCGGGTATTGTTGATCCTGATGCTGGTCAACTTTGTGAATTATGTTGACCGGCAAATCGTGTTCTCGTTGTTCCCCTCGATTCGTCGTGACTTTGGCCTTAGTTATGTGCAACTTGGCTATCTGGCGACGGCTTTCACGGTAGTGCTTTCGATAGCGAGCTTCCCCCTGGGTATGCTGGCCGATCGGATTTCACGACGCGCCGTGATCAGTGCCGGTGTCCTGTTCTGGAGCGGTGCGACGTTCTTCAGCGGATTGGCGGGCTCGTTCCGTGCCCTGTTGATGGCAAGGGGATTGGTCGGTATTGGGGAAGCGGCCTACACGCCAGCCGGTGCGGCATTGATCAGTGCTTCATTTCCGCAGGAAGTCCGAGCCCGGGTGCAGGGAGCTTTCGACATGGGTATGTTCATCGGAGGCGCCACCGGCATCGCTCTGGGTGGGATCATAGCGGCCGCGTTCGGCTGGCGCTTCGCCTTTTTCCTGGTGGGGATACCGGGAATCGTTCTGGGCTTGACTGCCTTGCGGCTGCCCAAGTCGGTCGCCAGCGTCGCGAAAGAATCTAGGCCCGTGCGTGAACTGCTGCGGGTACCGGCGTTCCTGGCGCTGTTGGCCAGTGGATGGTTCTGCAGCTTTGCGGGATACACCTATGTTGCCTGGGGCCCTGAGTTGGTACAGGACTACAAAGGTTTCAGCGCGCGGCAAGCAGGCTTGGCCCTGGGGTTGACGATCGTGTTGGGGGGCACAATTGGCATCGCAGCCGGCGCATACCTATCAGACTCACTGGCGAAGCTGCGCAGTTGGGGACGAGCCGTGATCGTCCCGATCGGCTTTGTGCTGGGAGCGCCGGCAATCTATTTTTCGCTGCACTCCAGCGGGAAAATTCATTTTCTGCTGTTTTTCGGATTGGGGGCATTCTTCTTGAGTTGGTATCACGGCCCGCTGACCGCCACGATTCACGACCTGGTTCCGCCGCGCGGGCACGCGACGGCCTTAGGCTTTTACTACCTGTTCGTGAACCTTTTCTCCATGGCCCTTGCGCCGGTTGTGATTGGGAGGCTGGCGGACCGCTACGACCTGATCACCGCCCTGCACATACCGATTGTTGCGCAGCTGGCGGGAGCGGCATTTTTCGTGGTGGTGATTCAGTGCATTCGGCACGACGGGCTCCGTCATCCAGTGCTTGCACGCCATTGGGATGACGCACCTCGCGAGCTGGCGCCAGGAGTTGCCTTCGCGTTTGAGGAATCTTGATCGGGGATGAGCATTCTTAGCAGCATTTCCCTGTGGGGAAGAATTTCGGCATTAAAGGAGAAACTCCATGGCCCAAGCGGCACAGTTGCCCATCATCAGTCATTACACTGCATACAAACCACGGCCTTTCACGCGCCAGGAGCGTCACACAACCACGATTCTCTACGGCGGCCTCACCTGGAAGCATGAACGGGGAGGTCGAATTTGCAATCCGCGCTCGAAGTCGCTGACGCGCCTAAAGACCGCCTGCCCGCGCTCGCCGCGAAAGTTGAGCTCGACCGTCTCGGCCCGTCTCCCAATAAGTGATTCGTGTCCGACTCGCAATATTCCGCCCCGACTGTAGTCGACTAACCGTCAGAGCGGTCATTGACTGAGGTCCCGAGTGCTATCGGGTTCCGACAACTACCCACAAGGAGAACTCGGTCGACATCATGGCTTGACATGTTAGAAGGACCTATGACGCGAAATTTACTGAACGTCGGTTTAATCGCCAGCTTCATTCTTTGGGTCGGTTCAGGAGGATTTCTCTTCGCGCAGGAACAATGGATTATCTTTCTGCTCCCAGAACACTTTAGTGGCTGGGCCTGCGTAGACTTTGGCGTCGCCGCCGCTCCGCCTTTGCCTCGCGAAGGAAAAACATTGGTTGTGAGACCTCGTATTGGAGAAGTTCTCAAGACCTCCGACGAACCGAACGACCAATTGTTTCTCGGTTCAGAAGCTGAAGCCTGGTTTGAGATAAAAGGCCAGAGACTCCCGCTGCCGAAAGATGTGCACGGTCAACAAAAGAAAGGCGATGAGATTTGGAGTGACAGCGAACTAGGCATCCAACACTACTGCGCATTCTACGGTACCGCGGACGAAAAGGATGCCGCCGCCGACCCGCCCGGTTTTCCGCGCGCTAGGCAGGACATCTCCCCGGAAGAACGGGTGGCGCTTGTGGATCTTTACAATGCCACTGGTGGCGACCATTGGGATCATCACGTCGGCTGGTTAGGCCATCCCGGGACAGAATGCCATTGGCATGGCGTTGAATGTCGGCCCCAGCTTGAATCGGGAAAACTTGCAAAACTCACGGGCCTGGATCTCTCCGAGAACAACCTTGTTGGAACTATTCCGCAAACTGTTGGTCAGCTAGTGCATCTCGAGGCATTGGCGATTTCTGGAAACCACATCTCGGGTTTACTCCCTCGCAACCTGATCGATCGCTGGCTCGACAGTAACCTCGCGGTGGATGAAGTGTCCGTTCTCACTAACATATCTAAGATCGAGGTCGAGTGGGACCCAGGGTTTCTTATGTTATGCAATAAGCTGTCTCGCAAGACAACCCTCAGTTCAGACGGTCGCGCCTCTCTCATTGTTCAACGCTGCCGCAACGCCACACATCGAACGGCTTTTGACTACCCCCTAAGCACCTTCTGCGAAATAACGGAGGGGAGAGTGTCAACAGATGATTTTGCCAAGCTAGCCTGGCTAATTGAGAAAGATGGTTTCTTTGACCTCGAACGCCACTTTGACCCCAATTTACCCCCGCTTCCGCCATTACCTCCCGGCACAGATCGTTCCCTCCCGTTGTTCTACGGTATTCCTTCCCCGGTGGACAAGATTCGCGTAACGCGAGACGGAGAGACCGACGTGGTGCGAAGCGATAACCCAGGTCCCTATCGCTTTCGATTGTGGTCAGTTCAGCGTGCCATCGAAGGTGTAGCCGCATCCTTAGTCGAATGGAAAAGACCAACCACCCGATCAAAGTGCCCTAAAGGAGAGTAAAGGCATGCATCGAAACATGAATGAATCCACTGTTGTCGATAAATCCCGGTAGCAACAACCGCGGGAATTGGGTAGATAAGACTTCACCGCTGAAGCTGATAGTTGACCTGTATTTGCATAAATTTAAGGTCATGCGTCTAACGTTAGTATGGGTGTCGGCGAGAACAAGGAAAGCGTGGGTCGGCCCCCTTTCCAGTTGGAACAGGAGGTTCCGAGTGCAAGAATTCCGAAAACGCTCTGCGTTTGCGGGCATTGTGCTGGTGCTGGTTTGCGCTCTCGCAGGCACGCGGGCCGGGGCGCAAAGCGACGATCTGGTGACCGCAGTCGGCGACGACGACCTGTTGCGCGTGAAGGCCCTGCTGGACGCCAAGGCCGACGTGAATGCGAAGTCGAGCGATGGCGACACGGCACTGATTGCGGCATCGCTAATGGGCCGCAGGAGGATGGTGCAACTGCTGCTGGACGCCAAGGCCGATGTGAACGAAAAGGGGGACAAGGGAATCAACCCCCTGGGAGCGGCCGCGAGCGAAGGCGACGCGGATGTGGTGCAGATGCTGCTGAAGGCCGGGGCCGATGTGAACGGCAAAACAGAGAACGGCGTGACAGCGCTGATGTGGGCTTCGCACAACGGCCAGGTGGATGTGGTGCGGACACTGCTCGCCGCTAAGGCCGAGGTGAATGTGCAGGCAGTCAACGGCGCAACGGCGTTGTATTCGGCGGCGCAATTTGACCATGCGGACGTGGTTCGGGTTCTCCTTGAGGCCAAGGCAAGCACCCGGGAGAAAACGAATGAAGGGCTGACGGCACTGCAAATCGCGGCGCAGGAGGGACACGCGGACATAGTGCGGGCGCTGCTGGACGCCAAGGCCGACTTGAACGAAAAGGCGAGCGATGCCACCAGCGCGCTCTTCTGGGCATCGCACAACGGGCACCTGGAGGTGGTGCAGGCGCTGCTGGGAGCCAAGGCAGATGTGAACGCAAAGGTGGGCAACGGGGTGACGGCGCTGATGGGGACCATCGAGGGCAATCACGCGGATGTGGCGGATGCGCTGATCAAGGCGAAGGCCAAAGTGAACGAACAGGGAGCCTTAGGCTTGACGGCGCTGATTTACGCGTCTCAGGAAGGCCACGTGGAGCTGGTGCGGGAACTGCTCGGCGCCAAGGCGGATGTGAACGCGAAATTGGAGAACGGCGGCACGGCGTTGTATATGGCGGCGCAGGAGGGCCATGTGGAGGTGGTGCAGGCGCTGCTTGGAGCGCGGGGCATCGATGTGAACTCGAGGACGAACGACGGCTCGACGCCGCTGACGAAGGCGCTGGAGCAAGGCCACGCGGACGTGGCGCTGGCGCTGATCAACGCGAAGGGCGATGTGAACGCTGGGGCGAGCGACGGCCGCACGCCGCTCATGGAGGCGTCGCAGATGGGCAACCTGGAGGTGGTGCGGGC
>Ga0187818_10000897_pt1 | contig 11479 bp, 6 predicted proteins | sample NC_wetland_sal_i_14_FD_130581 | JGI IMG/M metagenome (GOLD analysis project Ga0187818, IMG submission 130581) | Wetland sediment microbial communities from Neuse River Estuary, North Carolina, USA - SO4_3 | ecosystem: Environmental > Aquatic > Freshwater > Wetlands > Sediment | place: USA: North...
GATCGAGGAGGAAGGATTCGTGAGTTGGAAGCGCAGAATGAGGGTCTTTGCTGGCAGGATGTTATTGGTGGTGGTTGCAGGTTTGACGTGCGCGGCACAGAATGTTCCGCAGCAAAGGCCAGGGATTCCTTCGAACCCGCCGCCGCCGATTTCACCGGTGGCAAGCAACACATCGACGATCGCGAAAGAGGCAGAGGGCTGGCTCGCGGAGATGATCAAGTTCAATACTTCGAATCCGCCTGGGAATGAGCAGGCGGAGGCGAGGTATGTTGCGGGATTGTTGGAGAAAGAGGGGCTGACGCCTGAGCTGCTGGAGGTAGCGCCGGGGCGGAGCGCGGTGGTGGCGCGACTGCGCAACTCAGCGGTTGCGGATCCTTCGCGCGCGCTGCTGTTGGTGGCACACATGGATACCGTGCCGGTGGACAAGACGCGCTGGAGCGTGGACCCGTTCGGGGCCGTGATTAAAGATGGATATCTGTACGGGCGCGGAGCGATTGATGACAAGGGCATGCTGGCTGCGAACCTTGCGGTGTTTATTTCGCTGAAGCGCTCGATGGCGCACTTGAACCGCGATGTGATTTTTCTGGCGACGGACGACGAAGAAGCCGGCGGCGACGCCAGCATCCGGATGCTAATCGCGAAATACTGGGACAAGTTTGCGGCAGGCTACGCGATCAATGAAGGCGGAAACGTTTTCGAAAAGAATGGAAAGGTGCAGTACATCGGGGTGCAGGCGAGCGAGAAAGTCGCAGCAAACATTTCGGTGATCGCCCGAGGAACATCCGGGCACGCCTCACAGCCGACCAAAGACAATCCCGTGGTGCACCTGGCGATGGCCATCGACAAAATCGGGAATTATTCAACGCCGGTGCATTTCACCTCGATTGTGCGGAGATATTTCGAGGGACTGGCCCCGCTCGAAGACGATGATATCGGCAAATGGATGCGGTCGCTCGATACCGCAGACCGGGGGGAGCATGCGCAACGCGTCATTGCGGATGCGAGCCCGTTGTGGAACGCCATGATGCGGGACACCATTGCGCCGACCATGTTGTCCGCCGGCGTGGCGAACAACGTGATTCCAGCGGAGGCGCGGGCAAATCTGAACGTGCGTCTTCTTCCGGGAAACACGATTGACGCTGTGGTGAACGAACTGAATAAGCTGGTGAACGATCCGCAGGTGAAGCTCGAAGTGCTGCCGAACGCTGGTCTGGCGGCGCCGCCATCCTCACTCGAGTCCGATTTTTATGGTGTGATCGCGAAGGTGGCCTCGCAGGAATTCTCCGGCGCTCCCGCGTTGCCGTTTCAGTCGACCTGGCTGACGGATTCGGCGCAGTTGCGGTTGCACAACGTGCAGGCGTACGGCCTGGTGCCGTTTCCGCTGCCGCAGGAAGATCTGAAGCGCATGCATGGAGATGACGAACGGATCCTGCTGGGGGCGTTCGACAAGGGCGTGGACGTGCTGATGAAGATCGTTATGGAATTCGCGGTTGTGCACTGAGCGGGCCGAGCGGCGACCTCTGGCCGGCAAAAAAAGTTAGTTCCACCGGGCCGCATTCCTTTCCAAAATTCGGGCAGCCGGGTATCATCACCAACAAGAAAATATGAGTTTTCGACACTCGAAAATTGTGTGCACAATTGGTCCGGCAAGCCGCTCGCCGAAGATGATCGACCGGCTGATCCGCGCGGGGATGGACGTGGCGCGGCTGAACTTTTCGCATGGCACGCATGAAGACCATGCGAAAAGCATCGCCATGATCCGCGCGGCCTCGGTGCACCATGAAAAACCGATCGCGATTCTGGCCGACCTGCAAGGCCCGAAGATTCGAACTGGACCGCTGGCGGGCGGGGGGCCGGTGCTCCTGCGGGCGGGGCAAAGCTTCGAAATCACCACCGCCAAAATTCTGGGAGATTCCACAAGGGTAAATACGACATTCACGCCTTTGCCGCGCGAAGTCCACAAGGGTGATCGCATTCTGCTTTCGGACGGGTTGATCGAGTTGCGGGTGGAGCGCGTGCGCGACCGATGCGTGGTATGCGAAGTCGTGAACGGCGGAGCGCTCGGCGAGCACAAGGGGATCAACCTGCCTGGCGTAAAGCTGCGGGTTCCGGCGCTGACGCCCAAAGACCGCGTGGACTTGATCTTTGCGCTGAAGCACGGCGCGAATTACATCGCGGCGAGTTTCGTGCGGCGCGCGGAGGACGTACTGCTGGCAAAACAATTCATTCGGCGGGCCGGCAAAGATGTTCCGGTCATCGCCAAGTTGGAGAAGCCGGAAGCCATCGAGAATCTGGATGCGATTCTGCAAGCGACCGACGGCGTCATGGTCGCGCGAGGCGACCTGGGCGTGGAAATGAGTCCGGAGCGAGTGCCGGTGGTGCAGAAAACAATTATCTCGAGAGCGCGGGAGTTGCGGCGGCCGGTGATTACAGCAACGCAGATGCTCGAGTCCATGACAGAGAATCCGCGGCCGACGCGCGCGGAGGCTTCCGACGTGGCCAATGCGATTTTCGACGGGTCGGACGCCGTGATGCTGTCGGCGGAAACGGCGAGCGGGAAATATCCCGTGGAAGCCGTGGCCATGATGGCCAGCATCATTGAGGAAGCGGAAGCCAGCATACGGGAATTTCCGCGGCCCGCCCAGCAGGAGAACCTGAAAGTGGCGGGGACGGTGGCGGAACTCGTGTGCCATGCCTCGCGTGAATTGCGCATGAAGGTCATCGCGGTGTTCACGCACAGCGGATTCACGGCCAGACTGGTGTCGCGGTACCGTCCACTCGTGCCTGTGGTGGCCTTTTCGCCGGAAGCAGAGACGCGGCGAAGGATGGCGCTGGTCTGGGGCGTCCTGCCGCGGAAGATATTGGACGTGCAGAAAGTGGACGGATTGGCAAAGGTGGCGGAGAAGCGGTTGCTCGAAGAACGGCTGGTCCGAAAGGGTGACGTCATCGGAATCGTGGCGGGGACGCCGATGGGAATCCGCGGAACGACCAACTTCATGAAGTTTCATATTATCGGCGGGCCGGCGTAACGCGGAGATCAGCGACCAGATATCAGAGATCAGCAAGAGAGATGAGCGCATCACTAGACCGCGAACACCTGTAGGTCGAGAGATCAGTAAGAGAGACGAGTGATCAGCAGTCCGTCAATACTTTGTAGGTCGAAACACCCCGCCCGACTTAACTTCAGAAATTGTTCCTGTTTTTTCTGATTCCCGAATCTCTGATATCTGATCTCTGGAAGAAAACTAATTGACCCAATTGTCGGGACGCGAAGGCGGCTCTTTGCGGTGTTTGTTGATATACACCTCGAAGCGCTTGCGATTTCGCCGGTACTGCCAGTCGGAAACGGTATTGCGCACGTTGTAGAGAAACGAACCGCGCCGCAAATAGAGCCAGCCCACGAGCATGCCGCCAAGGTGGCAGATGTGGCTGACGTTGTCTCCGTCAGTCCGCGTAAGCAGCGGAAGGAAAAATTCCAGCGCAGCGAGGCCGAGCACAAACGCGCGCATGGAGACGCGAATCGGCAGGAAGAAAATGCCGACCTGCCGGTCGGGGAAAAGAATGGCGCAGGCGGCAAAGATCCCAAAGATGGCGCCGGACGCGCCGATGGTCGGAATGTCGGAAGGCGGGCGGCCGAAAAAATAAGTCGGCACCAGCTTGACCAAAACTTCGATGACCCCGGCTCCGACCCCAGTCAGAAAGTAATAGCGGATAAATCTTGCTTTTCCCCACACCAGTTCCAGTTCGCGGCCAAACATCCACAGCATGAGCATGTTGAACAGCACATGTAGAAAGTCGGTCGGGTCATGGAGGAAAAGATAGGTGAAGGGCTGCCAGATGCGAAACAGAGGAAATACGCCAGCGGGAACGAGCCCGAACCAGAGTAGGAGTTTTTGATGCGCGAGGGGCCCAGCGAAGACGCGGATGAGCACCTGCAAGAAAAAAACGGCAAACGTCGCGATGACGAGCCACTGAACACCCGGAGTGATGTAAAAGTTGAAGCTGACGCGATAGCTCCGGATGTTCGAGCGTGAACCCATGTTCCCGAGTGTAAGACGAGGAAAGGCCCGCGTCAAAGAATCTGTGGCGAGTTGGTGACGCGGCCAGGTTACAGCCGGGATACAACACGGTTAAAGATTCAGTCCAGCTTCTTGCGGGCGAAATAGAAGAGCGACGCCGAAAGCAGCAAGAACATGAAAACGCCGAAAAGGTTGCTGCTCGCCAATGGCCCAAGGAGTTTCGGGCCGAACGAAAACAGATCGGGCCGCCAGGGGAGGCGAAGCACGACGCTAAGCCAGTGCGGTGTTCGCGTGGAAATCTCCGGATCTTGCAAAAGATTGATGATGATTCCGAGCAGGCCGAAGACGCCTCCAGCAGCAATCAAACCGCTCGAATACAGCGCGCCGGGGCTGGCTTCGCTTTCGTCTTTTTTCTTGGTGGTGGCTTCGACGAGGACGCGGACGAGCCCGCCGGCAAACATCGCCGAGGTCGTCGCGATGGAAAGATAGGAGCCGGTGGCGAAAGCGAGAGAACGCACACCCAGGATTTCGACGGCGACCACCAGCGCGACGCCCATCAAAACGAGGCGCCAGGGCAGGCGCTGATTCAAAATGCCGTTGATGACCGTGGCCATGAGGCGAGCCTGGGGAGCGGGAGCCTTGTCGCTGCCGATGCCTTGCGCCCACTGAAACTCGATTTGCTTCGTGCCCGCGTCGTAGAGGTATTCCCCGTCGGGAATTTCGTGCGAGCCGAGCGAGTTGATCAGCACGTAGCTTTTATTCTGGTATCTGAACGTATCCCGCTCGACTTTGACGCCCTGTGGCAAGGCCTGGATGTCGACGGGAATCGGAGTGGGAATATATTTTTCCAGGCCCTTGTTCATAAGATTCAACGTGGTGCCAATGGCGACGGTGGAGACGGTGACGCCGACGAGCAAACCCATTTGTTGCCAGAAGGGCGTTGACCCGACGAGATAGCCGGTCTTTAAGTCCTGCGAAGTGGCGCCGGCAATTGCGGCCGCGATGCATACGACGCCGCCAATCATCAGCGCAAGAACGGAATAGTTCGGGGCGGTCCATCCGCAAACGAAAAAGATGGCGCACGTGGCCATCAGCGTGGCGATGCTCATACCGCTAATGGGGTTCGAAGAATTGCCGAGCAGGCCGCTGATCCGCCCCGCCACCGTTACGAAGAGGAAGCCAAAGACGACGACGAAGACCGCGGCGAACAGATTCTGATACCACAAGGTGCTGGCGCCTTTCATGGGATGAAAGGTGAGCAGGACCCACATCATCGCGATGATGACGGCCGAGCCGAGAATGACAGTGCGCATGGGAACGTCACGGTCAATTCGGGCGGACGAGGCGGAGTTTGCGGCGCCTTCGGCGCGGACATCTTTCAAACCGGCGCGCAACGCGGAGATGATCGTCGGCAATGTGCGCAGCAACGTAATCAATCCAGCCGCGGCAACAGCGCCCGCGCCCATCGGACGAATGTAGCTCCGCCATAAATCGTCGGGAGTCATCTGCGGAATGGGGATGGTGGAAGGATAGATGGGCGTGTTGCCGGCAAGCTGCCCGTAGAATTTGATGGCCGGCATCATGACGAGCCAGGAACAGATGCCGCCGGCAAACAGAATTCCCGCTACGCGAGGACCGATGATGTACCCGACGCCGAGATATTCGGAGGTGATATTCATACGGAAACTCGCGCCGGGGAACCAGCTGGGGCGAGATTCGGGCTGCTCGGTCCAGGCAAGGACCGTTTTCATCAGGAAAGTGTAAACGCCGCCGAGGCCCAGTCCCCAAAACACGCGCCCGGCAAATGACCCGCCGCGCTCACCGGCAACCAGCACGTCCGCGCACGCGGTTCCTTCTGGAAACGTGAGATTGCCGTGCTCCTTGACGATAAGCTGGCGCCGGATCGGCACCATAAACAGGACACCGAGCCAACCGCCGAGGATCGCCAGAGGGAAAATACGCCAGAAAGTAAATTCCGAACCGAAGCCGAGAAAGATCAGGGCGGGGATGGTGAACATGACCCCCGCGGCGAGCGATTCACCGGCAGAGCCGGTGGTTTGCACGATGTTGTTTTCGAGAATCGTCGGCCGGCCGAAGGGTGGCAGGTACGCGCCCATCTTTCGCAAAATGCTGATGGACAAAACGGAAATGGGGATGGATGCGGAAACCGTGAGCCCGGCGCGGAGGCCGACGTAAACCGTCACGGCTCCGAACAGCAACCCAAAGAGCGCGCCCAGAACCACTGCGCGCAGCGTGAATTCCTTGAGGCTCTCTTCGGTGGAAACGTACGTGCGGAATTCGCCTGGGGGCGCCGTGGAACTCCATGCCTTGCCGCGAGCCGCCGTTTGTTCGCTCACCGAAGCCTCCCCATCTGTTGGAATTGAATGCCAATATGGCCGCTGTGCGGGGCGATTATGCCGTAGTAGGGCGAGGCGGGGAAGAGAATCCTGCATTCGGCGCGGACCGAACTTTTAGTTCTCTTGACAGGGAGATAGCATCCCTGTAATGTCCGGCGTTATACAGTACTCAGGTTAGCAACAAACAATGGCCGGGAGCCCTTCCATGCCCTCACCACTCTTGTTTTTGGTCCTGCCGGCAGGTTGTGGTTCTTGGGATCAAGGCATTCTTTGCCCTGGAGATTAGCCATGTCCTATTTACGCCCGATTTTGCTGCTGGCTTTTGCCTTGCTCGCCTCCTCACTCTTGCTTCTGTGTCCTGTCAGGAGCGACGAATGGCAGCCCGTAACTCCGGAAGAATTGAAGATGACCAGCGAGCCGAAGGCGCCCGGCGCACCCGCGATTTTTCTTTACCGGCAAGTGGACCGCAAGGACCTCGGGCGAGGCAATACAGAGTACAACTACGTTCGGATCAAGATCCTCACTGAGGAGGGGCGCAAATACGCAAACATCGAGATTCCGTATCTCCGCCAGCAAGTGGCCATCAATGGTATCCGGGCACGGACGATTCGTCCCGATGGCTCCATCGCTAATTTCGACGGGCAGGTTTACGAACAGATGCTCGAGAAGACTGGAAATCGAAAGATTGTGGCCAAGACATTCACCGTTCCGGACGTCCAGGTGGGAAGTATTGTGGAATATCACTTCAATTACGATTTCCAGGACGGTTACGTCTTCAACTCAGAATGGATCCTGAGCGCCGGGCTTTTCACAAAGAAAGCGCTCTTCACTCTGAAGCCTTACGATCGCTTCCCAGTTCGATGGAGCTGGCCTGCGGGGCTTCCAGAAGGCGCAAGCAAGCCGGAACAGGGTACCCACGATGGAATCGTCCGAATGACCGCACGGGACGTTCCGGCGTTTCAAGAAGAGGAATATATGCCGCCGGAGAATGAGCTGAAGTTCCGGGTGAATTTCGTCTACAACGAGATGGGCTTTGAAGAGAAAGAAGACAAATATTGGGAGAAGTTTGGCAAGAAGGAATACCACCGTGTAGACGGATTCGTGAGCCACGGCAAAGCCATGGAAGAAGCAGTCGGTACCATCATCTCACCCTCGGACGCGCCAATTACAAAATTGCAGAAAATCTACGACCGGTGCCAGCAAGTCCGCAACCTTTCCTACGAGCCGTACAAAGCCGGGGCGGAGGAAAAGCGCGACAAATTCAAGATGCCCGATAACGTCGAAGAGCTATGGAAGGCCGGCTACGGATCGGGGAACGATATTACCTGGCTCTTTCTCGGCCTTGCGCGCGCGGCAGGCTTTGAGGCCTATCCGGTTATGGTCGCCAGCCGTTCGGAGTATTTCTTCAATCCCAAGCGGATGGACAGCCACGAGCTCGAGGCAAATCTGGTGGTCGTGAAGGTCGATGGAAAAGACGCCTTTTATGATCCCGGCTCGGCCTTTACCCCGTTTGGCCTCCTCCCATGGTATGAATCGGGAGTTCAAGGGCGGCGGCTCGATAAGGATGGCGGCTCCTGGATTGAGACGCCTCTGGCCCCCAGCGCCGCTTCGCGCATCGAACGAAAAGCAGAGCTCAAGCTGGATGACGAAGGGGAACTGGCGGGAAAGGTGACGGTCAGTTATTCCGGACTCGAAGCCAGCAGCCTTCGCAGGGCGGAACGCAATCAGGATGAAGCGGGGCGCAAAAAGTCACTCGAAGACCGGCTCAAGCAGAATATCCCGGCGAGCGCCGAGATCGAGCTGAAGAATACTCCGGATTGGAAGAGTTCGAACCAGCCGCTCGTCGCAGAGTTTGACGTCAAGATTCCAGGGTGGGTCACGGGCGCCGGCAAACACGTATTACTTCCCACGGGGCTGTTCACCGCCGCTGAGAAGCACATGTTCGAACATGCCAGCCGCACTTTCCCGGTGATCTTCGATTACACATATCAAAAAGTTGACGACATCACGATCTCCTTGCCCACTGGCTGGCAGGTAAGCAGCACTCCGAAACCAGTCGACAAGGATGCTCAGGCCGTGGCTTACAAATTGTCGGTTGACGGCGCGAACAGCACCGTGCATTTGCAGAGGACGCTGCGCAACGATCTGTACATGGTGTCGGCCGACAAATATCCGGCGCTACGGTCTTTCTACCAGCTTGTGAGGTCAGCCGATGATCAACAAGTCGTGCTTCAACCTGGCGCGGCTGCGGCCAAGAATTGAATTTGTGATTTCCTCAAACTGCCGCCGGCTGATTCTCTTCTTTCTGGCAGCGGCCGCGCTCGTGTTTGCCTGGCCGCATTCCAGCGCAGGCGCGGACGCGCCGGGGTGGATGCATTCTGTCGTCAACGTGCCTCTCCCCGCTTACGATGAGAAGACCAACGCTGTACTGCTGTACTCCGAAGACGTTCTTACGGTGCAGTCGAATGGCAAGATCAAGAAGATTGAAAGGCGTGCGTACAAAATACTGCGCCCCGACGGCCGGAGGCTGGGAAAACAGCATTTCTTCTACGACGCGGAGACGAAAATCACGAATATCCATGGGTGGAGCATTCCTGCTCAGGGAAAGGATTTCGAGGTCAAGGAAAAAGAAATGACCGACACCGGCTACTTCGGTGTGGAATGGGGTGAACTGTACACAGATCTTCATGCCAAGGTCATGAGTATCCCCGCCGCAGAACCCGGTAACATCGTCGGCTACGAAGTCGAGCAAGATTGGCGGCCGTACGTGATGCAGGATGTCTGGTATTTTCAAGACGTCATGCCGGTGCGAGAAGCGCTATATACATTGCAACTCCCGCCGTCGTGGGAGTTCAAAGCGGTGTGGCTGAATCACGCCGAGACGGCACCGGCGGTTTCCGGCAACGGCCAGTACCAGTGGGTCGTAAACAATTTGCAGGCTATCGAATGGGAACCAGAGATGCCGCCGTGGCACGGTGTCGCGGGCATGATGATTCTCTCGCTGGTGGGCCCGGGGGGAGCAAGCCGGGGATTCCTAAACTGGTCGGATATGGGCCAGTGGTATAGCCAGCTGATTCAAGGCCGGCGCGAACTAAGTCCGGAAATTCACAATCAGGTCGCGACCCTCACGGGAGCCCTCAACGGAACATTGCCGAAGATGCAGGCTTTGGCGGATTTTTTGCAGAGGGAGATACGATACGTCGCCGTCGAGCTTGGCGTAGGCGGCTTCCAGCCCCATGCTGCACGCGAGGTGTTTGCGCATCGATTCGGAGATTGCAAGGATAAGGCCACGCTGATGAGCGCGATGCTTGGCGACATCGGCATCGAGTCGTACTACGTGGTCATTCACACAGAGCGAGGCGGGGTTACTGCCTCCACCCCGCCGCACCTTCGGGATTTCAATCACGCCATTTTGGCGATCAAGCTTCCGAATGACGTTCAGGATCCCTCGCTCACGGCGACGATGCAGCATACAAAGCTCGGGCGGCTCTTGTTCTTCGATCCCACGGACACGATGACTCCGTTTGGTTCGTTGCGAGGCCCTCTGCAATCCAACTATGGGCTGCTGGTGACAGCTGACGGCGGCGAACTTGTGGCGCTGCCGCAGTTGTCTCCTTCCACGAGCGGAATCCGGCGCACCGCAAAGCTGGCCATCAACGAACAGGGAACGCTCACGGGAGAGTTTGTCGAATCCCGCATCGGAGATTCCGCGAGCCGGCAGCGTTACGCGCTTCGCTCGGTTTCCAAAGATACCGACCGCATCAAGCCGATCGAGACGCTGATGTCCCGTTCGCTTGGCACATTCCAATTCACTAAAGCCTCGGTGATCAATGCAGATTATCCGGACCGGCCATTCCGGTATGAATACTCCATCGTGGCCGCCAATTACGCGAAAACGGCGGGAAACTTGATGCTGATTCGACCGCGTGTTGTGGGCGAATATGCCAGCGGCTTTCTCGAACAAAAAGAGAGGCGGAAATACCCCGTGGAGTTCGAAGGGCCGGTGCGGGACACCGACACGTTCGAAATCACGCTGCCCGCGGGATACGAAGTGGACGATTTGCCGCCGCCAGCGGACGTGGATTTCGGCTTTGCGAGCTATCACAGCAAAACGGAAGCTGCCGGCAATACGCTGAAATATTCGAGGACTTTTGAAGTGAAAGAGCTTAGTGTGCCGGTGAGCAAGGTCGATGATTTGAGAAAACTCTACCGGATTATCGCGAGCGATGAGCGAAATACCGCCGTGCTGAAGCCCGTGGGGCATTGATCAGCACTCACCAACAACTACGAACACGGGCTCGCAGCGCCGACTCGGCTTCCGGATTTGAGTCCAGTAAGCCTTGAAACCGCCGCGGAGATTTCGCGTATCAAGAATTCTTGCGCGGAGCAAAGAAGAGCAGGGAAGAAGGAGGCTGGGGCAGGTTCAATTTTCGCCGGAGACTGCGCGGCCCCGCATCGAGCATCTTCTTCCACAGAGTGAGCCTGATTTCTTGAGGAAGGTGAACGCGGTACATGTCCGCGTGGTGCGCGTGAGAATACTTGTCATAGTGGGGAGCGGAATCCTGCGCCGAACCCAGCAGGATCTGCCAGAGGCTTTTGGCGCGGAACAGGCGCTTAGATGAGGCTTCCTTCTGGGTGATGAAAATCTGGGAACGCTGCGTCCCGCCGCCGATTTCAAGCGCGACGGAAGTCACCGCGGCGGAGTCGAAAGGACGCCCAGGATCATCATCCGGAAATGCCGATAGAAGAGCCGTCATCTCGGCCGCGTCGGAGGAAAGGCCTTCCCACCAATACCGATAGCCGTTGTAAACCACGGTGCCCGCGCGAAAAATCTGCTGCAATCGGGCGGCGTCCTTTCCCGTGACACTCACGACCATGTCCGTTAACTCGGCAAGACGAAACGTTTGCCGCACGACCGGGCGCACCGTCACGTAACCGGCATCTTCTTCGGTGAAGCGCACCGCGATGGTTTCGGGAAGCGGCATGAGGAAAGAATAACGAAGGCAGTTCGCCGAGGCAAAGACCGCCCGGGTTTACACATTTAGCGCATTTTCAGCCGAGCTTCGAAAGACGTTCTCGGACCCGATCGCTGAGCGCTTTGCC
>Ga0187818_10000898_pt1 | contig 11478 bp, 10 predicted proteins | sample NC_wetland_sal_i_14_FD_130581 | JGI IMG/M metagenome (GOLD analysis project Ga0187818, IMG submission 130581) | Wetland sediment microbial communities from Neuse River Estuary, North Carolina, USA - SO4_3 | ecosystem: Environmental > Aquatic > Freshwater > Wetlands > Sediment | place: USA...
ATCGCCGCCGAAGACTTCGATACGTGAGTTGCCGCGGTTGGCGACATACAGATTTCCCTGCGCATCTGCCGCAATGCTGTGGGGCGTGTTGAGTTGGCCGGGTCCGTCGCCTGGCTCGCCAAATGATTTAAGCCATCTGCCGTTCTTGTCTACCTTGGCGACACGCGAATTGATGTAGCCGTCGCTGATGTACGTGTTCCCCGCCGCGTCCCACGCCACGTCCGTCACCTGCCGGAAGTATCCGTCCACCGGAGGGAGGGGCGGCCTCACATGCCGCACTGGCCCCGTTCCCTCGTCCGAGGCCTCCTGCTTCCGCCCGAAAACCATCACCACGCGCCCTTCGGGATTGAACTTGACCACCATGTCCGAACCCTTGTCGGTCACCCAGATGTTGTCCTCGGGATCAATCTTCACTGTGTGCGCGTAGGACCACGCATACAGGTTGTGCCCGATCTCGCGGATAAACTTGCCATCCGCGCCAAATTCCAGAAGCTGCGCCGCGCTCGCGCCATACGCCGGCCCGCTCGTATTCCCCCGCGAGAAAACAAACACGTGCCCTTTGGAATTCACCGCCACGCCCGACACTTCGCCCAAATACATGTCTGCGGGCACCTTCAGGAAATCCGCTACCGACCGGTACCGAATCTCCGGGACCGAACCTTGCACCGCAGGCCCCTGTCGAGCAGGCGCGGACAGAAATGCCCGCTGCGCCATCACCGACGACGAACTTTGATGCGCCGTCGCTGGCATCGTCTCTTGCAGCCCGACTGCCGACCCCGCCACCAAGATCATCGAAGCAATCAACACGCGCCTCATCGCATCCTCCGAATGAATCTGCCGCCTGTTCCACGCCTAAGATAACTCGAAACACTCGCCGCGGCGCCAACGTTTGCCTGAATTTACCCGCAACAGGAGGGAACCTTATCGAGTGAACTATCGCGTCTCGTTGCGCAGGGCTTTCTCAAGATCCGGCGCCACCTTCCATATCGGCCCATCCCAAAAGATGGCCGCCGGCAAATCCTTCCATCGGCGATGCGGCGCGAAAAGCAATGCGTCGTCCCAGTAGAATCCGTCGTCCTCGCAACATTTTGGCGCAGGCTGCGCCGGATTTGCTTCCCGGATCCGGGTCAGGTCACGCGAGACGATATGATCCGCATCCCAGAATTGTATTGCGCGCGGATCCGATATCCGCCCGAGCGCGCTCGCGCTGGGAGCGCGCAGGTCTGTCACCCGCATCGGTTCCCAAACCACCAGCACGCGCAATCTTGAATTGGAATACCGATTGAGAAATTCTTGCACCGCGGAAGCCCCCCGCAGGCACGCCGCTCAAGTCGGGGAGACCTGCACGACCAATCGCGGCCCGCCGGCCGCCGCGTCGAAGGCTGCCTCGAATTCGGTGAAGTTCGCCGCCGAAATTCTCATTAGCGGCTGCTGCCCCGGCGGAGTCTTGGAAGGCCCCCATAGATAGAGCCCGAAGGAAACCAACACAAGCGCCACAACCGTGGTGATCCAAATCCCCTTTTTCATTTCACGATTCACAAACTCAGCAGAAACCAAATCACGCGGGCGGCGCAACTCCAATCGTCGCTAGCGCGGGCTGGCCGAGGTCATCCGCAACCGGTATGTCTGCTTCCGCCACGCTCGGAACAGCCTGCGTCGCCGGAATTAGCCGGTCTCGCAGTCGCAGGATCGGGTACTCCACCAGTTTTGACATCGCGACTCCGATGATCAGGCTGCCGGCCAAATAAACGGCAAACCCGCTGTATTCTCCATTCGGAAAGTGGATGGCATGTCGCAGCAAGCCCGGCAGCCAGGCCGCCGCGGGGCCGTGCCATAAATAAATGGAATACGAAAACATCCCAAAATAAGCTAGCACGCTCCCAATCCGGCCTGCCATCACGCCGATAGTCCCGGGCAGAACTCCTCGCACATAGAGGCCGAGCAGGAGAACCCCAGCGCATCCCAGATAGGTGAACGTGTACCCAAACGTCGCAAAGAACCGGTTGTCTTGCGGGATAAAATAAGACGTCGAGAGCAGTCCCGCGGAGAGAACGGCAATCCCGATCCGGTTCGCCGTAGGTTGCAACAGCCTTTCCAAAACGTGTGGACGGAAATGAAACAGATACCCAAGGAAAACCCCGAAGAAGAGCGCGTCCATTCGATCGTGCGTCGCCAGGTACACCATGTTGTAGTTCGGTTTTCCGATGTCCGCGGAAATCGCCCTCAGCACGATGCACGTCGCGCCGATCACCAAACACGCCTTCGGCAAAACTTGAAATGGGTCGTCCCGCCGGCTGGAGTACCGCACCAGAATCAGCAGAAAGAGCGGCAAAAATATGTAAAAGTGCTCCTCCACGCCCAGCGACCATGTGTGGTCCCAGACCCCGTGCGTGTAGTTCATTATGAAAAAGACGTCCTGCAGGTAATGCGTCGCCGAGGCGGTCGTGTGGAACACCAGATACGACGCCACGCCCGTCAACAGCAGAAACGCGTAAAACGCGGGGTAGATTTTCAACCCGCGTCGGATGAAAAACCGCTTGAAGCTGATCGCCTCGCGTTTCTTATATTCACTGAAGAGCAGCCCGGAAATCAGGAACCCGCTCAGCACAAAGAACAGGTCCACTCCTACCCACCCAAATACCGAGAAAAAGTGCGAAATCGACGAATGATGAATGATCACGGTCAAGACCGCGACGAATCGCAGAATGTCGAGCCGCTTGTTCCTCATCTGCCCGCGTCAAATCCATCGCGCTATAACGATGAATGTCCCCACTTATGGGACTCTAGCCCTGATTTCTTTTCTCTTGCCGTTTTTGGCATCCTCCTGTGTCTTATTTCTCAACTGTGCGAAAATGTCCCTGGCGTGGCCACCTCCTCTTCGGCGGTTTTTCCTTTTCTCGCGCGCCTGCTCGAGCGCGATGGCCGCCGCTTCCCGCTCAAGATCATCGGCGGCGCCTCCCAGCGCGCTGCTCGCGGAAAGGCGGCGGCGTGAAGGTTTTGATTTACTCCCACGGCTTCGCGCCACAAATTGGCGGCGTCGAAACATACGCCATGCTCCTCGCGCAGGGCCTTGCCACGCGCCGCGTCTCGCCGCCGATTCAGGTCGTCGTCGTCACCCACGCTCTGCGAGGCGCCTTTGATGACGGCGCTTTGCCCTTCTCAGTCGTCCGCCGCCCCGGCCTCGCGCGTCTCGTCAGTCTCATCCAGCGCTCCGACGTGGTTCATCTTGCCGGCCCGGTCCTCGGTCCCCTTTTTCTCGCGCTCCTGTTTCGCAAGCCCGTTGTCGTGGAGCATCACGGCTACCAGGCAAACTGCCCAAATGGCCTTCTTCTGTACGAACCCTCGAAGTCGCCTTGCCCGGGTCACTATATGCAGCACCATTACCTCGAATGCCTGCGCTGCAACGCCGGGGAAGCCGGCTGGCTTACCAGCCTCCGCTGGCTAGTGCTTACCGCTCCTCGCCGCTGGCTCTGCTCCCGCGCGAACGTCAACCTCTGCATCACGAATCATGTCGTCCGCCGCGTCGAACTTCCGCATTCGACGGTTGTCTACTATGGTGTCCCCGAGCCTCCCGCCGCTGATGCCGTCGCGCATCGCAGCCAGGCCCAAAGCGCTCCGTACGGCTCCTTATCAATCGCGTATGTGGGCCGCCTCGTCCACGAAAAGGGCGTGATGACGCTGCTCGAGGCCACGCGCCTGCTCCAGAGCGAAGGCCGGCGCTTCGTACTCAAGATCATCGGTGACGGCCCCCAGCGCCCCGCCCTCGAATCCGTCGCCCACGAAACGGACGCCGCTTCGGCCGCCATCCAGTTCACTGGATTTCTTCAAGGGGAATCGCTCCGCGCCGCTTTGCAGGACGCCGCGGCTGTTGTAATTCCTTCTCTCAATGAAGAGCCGGCAGGTCTCGTCGTAATGGAGCAAATGGCCGCGGGGCGCCCTGTGATTGTCACAAACCACGGAGGCGCCCCGGAAATCGCGGGCGAGGCCGGACTGACCTTCCCACCCGGTGATGCCGCCGCGCTTGCGCAATGTCTGCGCCGCCTCGTGGATGAGCCGAACCTCTTGGCCGATTTGGGCGCACGCGCGCGGAAGAGGGCCGCTGCTCTTTTTACTCAGGCCCGCATGGTTGACCAGCATTGCAGCTTGTTTGAAGATCTTGTGAAAGAGGCATCAGTTTGAGACTGAGCCCGGTCAAGGAAAGCTCTAATAGCAAGCGCGGCTCAGATCGCGCACCGATAGGATCGGCCTTGGCAATATCGTTGATTTCCCACTTGGAGCATCCCTGATGAACATTTTTTCTGCTGGGTTTTCGCGGCGGCTGGCCTTCGCCTTACACAATCCTTTGTACACGGCCAAAGCCCTTGCCCGCGAGATCCTCGGCACGGACGCACAACTCTTGGCGGCAGTTTCTGGATCTGACAAGCGCGAGATTAAGGCCTATCTCAATGAACCCTTGAGCGATCGCGCCTTCTATAATCACCTTCGGCAGTCGGAATCGGTTTTCCGCAAGACCGATGTTATGAGCGCGGATCTGTACGCCACTAAAGTCTTGCTGCAATATGCGCTCGTACGTGCGGCGAAGCCGGAAACCATACTCGAGACAGGCGTGGCAAATGGTGTCTCGACTTCGTACATTCTGCTGGCCCTGAATTCAAATGGCCGAGGCACATTACATTCCATTGAGGTCGGTGACACGCGATTTCTCCCGGAAGGCCGACAGATCGGTTGGATAGTCCCTGAATCGCTTCGAGGACGCTGGAAACTTCATGTTGGCGACTCGCGCACGCTCCTCTGCTCCGTTGCTCGGGAGCTCGCCCCGCTGGACATTTTCATTCACGACAGTTTGCATACTGACGACCACATGATGTTCGAGTTCGAAAATGCATTCCCTTATCTGCGGCCGGGCGGCATCCTTTTGGCAGACGACGCCCTCTGGAATTCGGCATTCTCAAAGTTTGCCGCCCAAGTCCACGCTCCGATCGCCCAGATCATTCACGGCGTAGGCATCATGCGCAAAAGCGACGGATGAAGCTAAGGGCCTGGTATCACCTCAAGGATCTCCACTTTTATCTGAGTCCTATCCCCATACATGCGAAAGTTTGAGAATGTGGACGCATCCCCCGCAAATACGGGCCGCAACTTGCCTTCATCCTCCAGCTTCTCAAAAGCCTTTTCAAGCGGTTGCGGATAATCCGGCGACTTCACGACCCAGCGAATGCCACGCTGGCTGAGAAACTGCTCAAGTGAGTCGGCGTCCGAAAGTTTATCCGGGTTGACCAGCCACGATTCCCCCGGGCTTCCAATCTCGAATGGCACGCGCAAGTAATATACAAACTGAAGGAAAACCATCGCCTTGCCGCTCAATCCGCTCAATGACCTGTTCACAAAGGCCACTGCCGGATAGTCCGGCGCCATGCGCATCAGGAACCCTTCCCGGCTTTCCCGGCCAACAATTACCGGCAGAAAGTCCCGCGCATACACGGCCTCGCTACTCGCGCCGAAAATCAAGAAAAGAACAATCGAGCAGATAGCGGCCCCATGAACGATCCGCCATTTTCTTTTTGCAGCCTCTGCCGCCCCGGCGAAAATCAGCGCGATCGCAAGAGGGAACGCGGACAGGAGATACCGCGGCTGTTGCGCAGTGAATTCGTTTGTGACCAGAATCGCCGCCCACATGGCCCCACTCACACCCCACAGAAACCCTTTCCTCGTCCAAATGACAAAGAAAAGCAGCGGCGCCAACGCAATCACGAGCGGACCAAACCAACGCCCGAAGCCACCGTAAGCGTCCCCCGCCACTGAAAACAGTAAGGGATACCTGATCAGCCCGATCAGGGTATGGCTCGTATCGGGCGGAGTCAGCCCTCCCAAAATATCCTTTAGCGCATACGGGTTTAACTGCCCGGGATTTACCCAACGCGTCAAAAAAGGAAAGAGCGGGTCGCCGGTCCACCATGCGTTCCTGACGAGGGGGAGGCAGCCGGCAAAGAGAGAGCAGACGCCGCACAGCACGCTTTGTCGCAGGGATCGCGTTGAAATCAGACAGCAAAAAAAGAGGAGCGCCGGAACCACCCAAGACGTGTATTTTACGCCGGCGGCAGCCCCCGCAAAGACCCCGGCAAGATACCACCAATGCTTCTGCCGGCTCTCGATGCCCCGCCCGGCCGCCAGCACAACAAGCGTAACGTAGAATGCGATCCAAATATCCGGACTTCCCGACGTGCTCATTTGCCAGTACACCATCGGGCTCAGGAGAAAAGCGAGCGAGGCAACCCAGGCCCAGCGCTCGGACACAAGCCTCCGCGTCAAAACAAACAGCCCGGCGGCGGCAAGCGCTCCACCCAAGAGAATCAAACCCATTGCGAGACGCTCGCTTCGCAGTGTAAGGCCCAGTTGTATTAAAGAGTGGCCAAGCCCCGTATAAAAGCTATACGGCAGCCAGAAAATCGGCTGCCACTTCTTCCCAACCTCGAGCATTGGCGCAGCGAAGTGGTACAACATCGCATCCGAGCCGGTTAGGGGAGCCGTCGAGAGCAGCGCGTCCAGCCCAAAGAACGCCAAGTTTGAAATCATCAGAAGGAGAGTTAACGGCTCTCGCGACGCACCCCGCACCTTCAAAACAAATGCTGCGCCAAGCCTCCCAACCTCTTTCCACTCACTCCACGCCAAGACTGCCGCAACTATTAGGACTGCAATGATGGAAGGGGGATTCAGCAAACCAAATAAGGACAACAGGAACGCCAGCGCCTGAAAGAATGCAAAAAAGAGACCAACTCCAAATAGCGTCCGCTCTAACCTGCCTTCAAGAGAGACGCGAAACCACCTCAGCATCCGGGAGCCGAAAGCGACCCCCAGGCAGGCAAACGCGAGAACAACGAACAAACTTGCCACTGCGGAGATTAGTGCCATCGCCGGAATAAGTGCCCGAAGCGCTGGATTACGAGACCTTTGAACTGGGCGTAATACAGGAAATTTACTGCGACAACCCAAGCCACAAACAAAAGCTCAACCACCAGCCTCCACGCCGGCCCCCGGCCATTCTTTGGTGGGACAATTGCCATCAATTCATGAGTGGAAAGTCACGATCAGGAACTCGCCCGCGATGCTAGCTCCGAGCCGAATCGAATGCAAGCGCCGGACTCATTCACGATGTAAGCATCGCGCGCAAAAGCGGCGGATGAAGCCTCCGATTTCCTTTCCCTTGCCGATTTCGGCATCCTTCGGTGTTTTATTTCTTAATTGTGCGAAAATGCCCACCGAGGGGAACGACAGAAAGGCATCTCGCCTTCCTTTTTTCGCCACGTGCAGATGGTTTTTCCCTCAGACGGTAATCCTGCATGGGCGGCTGGTTCATTTTCTTGGAGGCCATTGGGATGCGGGGTTGGATCGCGAAACAGATGCTGAAGCGCGAAAGCGCTCTCGCGACGATCGCCCGCGTGCCGGTCCTGGGCCGTTGTGTGCGCGCAATTGGCCAAAAAGTTGTGCCCCATCGCTCCATGGTTTGGGCAAAAATAGAAGCTGGACCGGGCAAAGGCCTTTGGATCGAGCTGAATCCAAGAACCGGCAGCATATATCTTCGGGGCGACGCTGAGCCGAAAGTTCAGGCCTTTATTCTCGACCAGCTTAAACCCGGCATGGTCTTCTACGATCTCGGCGCGAATTGCGGTTTTTTCTCGTTAATAGCCGCGCGGTGTGTAGGAAGCGCTGGTCACGTTTACAGCTTTGAACCCGAATCTGAACTTGTCGAGCGCATCCGTCGCAATATGCGCCGGAACCAATTCGAGGCATTCACCATCGTCCCGTCCGCCGTCTGGCGCGAAACAGGCCGCGTTTCCTTCGCTCCCAGTGACCGTTCCATCTCACCCGATCAAGGCACCGGCCAGGTAACGCGTGCGGGAAATGACGTCCAGACCGTCCAGGTCCCTACTGTCGCTCTGGATGATTTTGCCCGTCACGCCAGGCTCCCCGATTTCATCAAGTGCGATGTCGAAGGCGCCGAAGTGGAAGTCTTCCGCGGCGCCGCTCACGTTCTTGCTTCCCGCCGACCCAAGATCGTTTGCGAGATTCATTCCACCGAGAATGGACAAGCTCTTCGCCGGGATTTGCAAGCCCTCGGCTACGTGGTTCAAGACTTGGACGAGAACCACATTTCAGCCTCAATGCCATGAAGGCGTGGGACCCGCGCCTCCCTCCCGGCTAGACACCAGTCCCGCTACTCAGAACACCCCGAGTCGGCGCGCTTGGGGGTGCAAGATACGAAACCCGCAATTCGCGTGAAGCCCTGCCGACAAAACTACCCGCGCATACTGTCGTGGAGGGCTCGGCATTCGTAAAAAAATGCCAGGTCAAACGAAAGGAGTTCCTAGGCGCTGCAGCGCGCGGGGGCGCATGGAGTGAAGAGCGTGTTCGACACGGATGTGATCGCCGGCGCGAAGGAACAGGGCAGCATGGATGCCTTGCCGGCGCCACGCATGGGCGTGAGCGTCGGCGAAAAAGTTGTCGGGCAGCTTCATGGCCGCATTGTTTTCAAGCGGCGCGTGGCCGTCCTTGCCAGGCATCTCGCCGCCATGATTCCGCCGGGATCGCAGATTCTTGACGTAGGCTGCGGCGATGGCAGTCTTGCCGCGCTTTTGACCCAGCTTGTTCCGGGACTTTCCGTCCAGGGCGTCGAGGTCCACGCGCGGCCCGATTGCGCGATCCAGTGCCGCCTTTTCGACGGCAAACGCCTCCCATTCCCGGACGGTTCATTCGACGTCTGCCTTTTCGTGGATGTTTTGCACCACACCATGGATCCCGAAGCGATTTGCCGGGATGCCTTCCGCGTGAGCAGGAAATATGTCCTGATCAAGGATCATTTGTGCGAGAACGCACTCGACGCCTGGACGCTCCGCCTCATGGATTGGGTCGGGAATAGCTCTCATGGAGTGGCGCTTCCCTACAATTACCTTTCGCGGAAGCGCTGGGCCGGCCTGTTTGACACGGCGGGGCTTGAGACCGTCCAGACCGAGCACGAGCTGCCACTCTATCCGCCACCATTTTCGTTTTTGTTCGGACGCGGCCTTCACTCCATCTCCCTGCTGCGCAAGAAGGTTGACCGGTCACAGATGTCGGCGCCAGCCACAGCCCAACAGCGCCCCTGCGTAGTCCCCAACGGATAGGAGTTTCTTGGAAAACACCTTGCGCGTTGAGGGCGTGTTCTTAACCTACTGATGGCGGACCTGCAGACTGTCCTGCCCGCCAAAGTTGTACAAATATATCGATTTGCCGATTATTTCCAGGGGCTTGCGGCCTCGCAGCCACGCGAATGAACCATCTTTCGCATACTCGAGGGTGAGGTACCGCACGCTGACAGCCACATAGCCATGAGTCGTGGGGACGTCAGCCGAGAGTAAGGAATATGGAGGCAGACCAGCTTTTTCGAGAGGAGCAGTGCCGAAGTACTTTATTGAAACCTCGTCAACTCGGAGTTCTCTCAGCCGTCGGCTCAGGCGATATAGATCCTGTCCCCAATCCAGATCTGATTCAGCTAAAATCCTTTCCGGATGCGCGCCGGCAAACTCGTTAAAGTATGCCAAATAATCCGGACGAGCCATCCACGAATCAGCCACAACCCAAGCGACAAGCATAATCGGCACCACCAAAATCGCACGGGATGCCCGTTTCGCCAAAACGAAGAACTCGGACGTCGCGCAACCACCGATCACCGCCAGTAGCGGGTAAATTGCCAGGATATGACGCACGCCGAGATCGATTCTAGAACTCATGCACACAAGCATGATGGCGACGGGAAAAATCACTGTGAGGTGCTGTTGCCACGGACCCGACCTGTAGCCGCGCACGATCGCGAAGATGCCGCAGCCCGCAAGAATCAGAAAACCGATCGGAGTCTTGACCCCGACGACGACTGGAAAGAAATACCACCAACCGGTGCGACGATACTCGCCAAACAAGTAAGAACCGTGACCCGATGCATTGTGACATTCCAATATATGGATTCCGTTAATCACCTGACCGAGCGGAATCGGAACTTTGATCGCTTTGTAGGCGAGGCTGTGAACAAGTGGTCTTTTCGCAAACGCGTGGTCAATAGTCGCGTTTGCAACGGTGTGGGCCGATATTGGTGACAATGAGAAGCGGTACCCCGCCCACATCAGCATGAATGCAACGCCACACACGATCAAAACCCGCACAAACAGACGGCGCCATCGGATTAAGTTAAATGAGGCGCCCCGCTTTCCCAGAGCCACGTAAACGAGGGTACAGAAGAAGCATGACCCGAGAAACGCGACACTCGAGAACTTGCAGAGGAAGGCGAGCGCTAGCGCCGCGCCCAGGAGGATGAGCCTCTGCCACGTCGGATCCTCTAGGCACCGCACGAACGCGTATAGGGCTATCGTTACAGTTGCGGCGCAGGCCATATCGACCGTAGCTAGGCCCGCATGCCCAAGAATTGGAGGAAGGCTCACGAACAGGAGAACCGCCCAGATAGCCGCTGCTTTACTGAACCAGCGGCGAGCCCACAGGAAGACAGAAAAGCACCCCAGAGCGAGAAAAGGCAGGTTGCCACTTCGCGCAGACGCAAGATTACTCCAGTAATTCCCACCGGAATACAAGATCGCATTCCCATCATCTATCGCGTTTGGCAGAGGGGATGACCGCAGGCCTTTAATATATGGTCCAAGTGCGACAGCTAAACGCGCAATCGGCGGATGCTCCAGATCGTAGGTGTATGTTCCCTTGTTGAGCCACTCCATGCCGCTCGCGATGTGGAGGGGTTCGTCGTACACGGCAGAGAGGACAGTCCAACAACCCTCAACCTCGACAACTGCCACCCCAATCAGAATGAGGACCCCCATTGTCCACAGCCAGTCAGAGCGGGCCCAGCGAAAAATCTTACGGTTGCCCTGCGCCCCAGGGTCGAGCGCGCTGTCCGTGCCCTTCACCATAGCCCCTTCGTCTCCCGAAATCTTACCGCTCCCTGGCGTCGAAGACATGGCCTTCCGTGGGCCGTTTTCACAGCGAAGATGTTTCGTTTCATGTGCTAACGACACGCGCCGTAATATGACCCGATGAGCTGCGCTACCGGCCCTGCACACAATAGGAAGGCGTGCCAAGCCGCTGGACGGAGTAAACCGCCCCGGATTGCCATCCTGTCGGACCGGCATAATTACCGATCTTTTGCACGTGGAAGTTCGGATTATCGCGAATCCTGAACTGAAACCAACGGAGCCCCGGGTCGTCAAGAACGACGAAGGAGTCCCACGAACACAGCGCGGAGCGGTAGTCGAGGATGCGCTCGGGCCAGTAGCCATACGTGCGCCAATTCCGCATGAGATTGTCCTCTGTGACGGCGCCGATCCACGAGGCTCCTGCGGCGGCGGCGGCGGCGCTGTCCAACAAGAAGCGCAGACGGTCCCGGTCCGTGGCATCGTATTCCATCAGCGACAGGAATACGTCGCCGTGCTCGACCGCGATGGG
>Ga0187818_10000900_pt1 | contig 11471 bp, 6 predicted proteins | sample NC_wetland_sal_i_14_FD_130581 | JGI IMG/M metagenome (GOLD analysis project Ga0187818, IMG submission 130581) | Wetland sediment microbial communities from Neuse River Estuary, North Carolina, USA - SO4_3 | ecosystem: Environmental > Aquatic > Freshwater > Wetlands > Sediment | place: USA: North...
TAGCGCGCAGCCGGCGGCGAGTACGCCGGCGTCAGCAACGAGTGCGACGAGTGACGACAACAGCGACTCCACGCCCGACGAAGATGCGACGCCAGCTTCCACCAAGCCGTCAGCTTCCGCCTCGTCCGCGCCCAGCAAAACTGCTTCGGCCACGAAACCGGCCCCGGCCGCAGCCCCGGCTCCTCTGGTGGTGAAAGGTGGCGCAGCCCCGCCAGCGAAGGCAATGCCCGCGGCGCCGGATGCTCCTGCTCCGAGCCTGATTGGAATCGCGGCACCGGGTGCGAACGGACCTCTGCCCAACCTCGGCGGTTCAGATACAGCATCCAGACCGGTTCTCCAGAGATTGAACGTTTCCCAGGGCGTGTCGCAGGGGTTGCTCGTCAAGAAGGTTGACCCGGTCTATCCTGCGAGCGCTTTGAGCCTGCGTATCGAGGGCGCGGTCGAACTCCTGGCCACGATTTCCAAGAACGGCGACATCAGCCAGGTGCAAGTGCTCAGCGGCGATAAGAAGCTCACTGGAGCTGCGGTGGATGCCGTCAAGCGCTGGAAATACAAGCCCTACCTGCTCAATGGCGAACCCGTCGAGATTCAGACGCAGGTCACCATCCACTTCAGACTGCCACATTAGAAAAACCGGTCCAAGGTTTTAGGTCTTAGGTCTTAGGTCCGAGTTCCGAGGGCCGACGTCCGAAGTCCGACTTTTTCCACAGTTTTTTCGGTAATAATTTACTTGACTAACCATGGTGAGTGTGCTACCTTACTCACATGGAACATCCAAAGACACTCCAGCAGGCCATCCGGCACTACTCGGATGAGCAAGTGTGCATTGACGCCGTAGCCGCCCTTCGCTGGCCTGATGGCAAGCCAACCTGCCCAGCATGCGGCCATCAAGAACACTACTACCTGAAAACCCAGAAGCGCTGGAAATGCAAAGAGTGCTGGAAGCAGTTCTCTGTCAAGATAGGGACCATCTTCGAGGATTCCGCCATCCCTCTCGATAAATGGCTGGTTGCTCTCTGGATGCTGGTGAACTGCAAGAATGGCGTTAGTTCCTACGAGATTGCCAAGGCCATCGGCGTCACTCAGAAGTCGGCGTGGTTCATGCTGCATCGCCTTCGATTCGCCTTGCAGGACAAAGAAACTGGCGGCAAGCTTGGCGGCGATCCGCACAGCAAAGTGGAGATTGACGAAACCTTCATCGGCGGCAAAGCCCGGAACATGCACAAGTCCCGCCGGGACCGCATGACCACCTACGGCGCAAAGACTGCTGTCATGGGAATGCTGGAGCGTGGCGGCAAAGTCAAAACCGCCGTTCTCGGCAATAAGCGCCATGGAAAAGTCATGCAGGAGATCATCCGGGAAAACGTAGTCCCCGGAACTTGGCTGATGACCGATGAATTCACTGGCTATCAAGATTTGCAGAAGGACTACACTCATCTGGTGGTCAATCACCTTGAGCGCTACGTACAGGGCAATGTGCACACTCAGGGAATCGAGAACTTCTGGAGTCTGCTGAAGCGCGGCCTTGGTGGAACCTACGTTGCCGTGGAACCGTTTCATCTGTTTCGTTACGTGGATGAGCAAGCGTTTCGTTTCAACAATCGCGGAAACCGCGAGAACAAAGTGACAGACGCAGATCGGTTTCAGCTAGCCTTATCGCAGATTGCGGGAAAGCGGTTGACCTTCGCGGAGGTGACTGGCAAGGTGGGCGAAACGCCGTTCTAATCCGTTTTACCGGAAGCGTGGCCGGAAGGCCGCTTCCGCCGCTGTTTCCGCACTCGCCTCTCGTGGTCGAGTTGAGCCTTGAGAGCGGAGTGCGGGACAGACAAAACTTTTTTAAGGGCGTTCTCAAAAGTAGCATATTCACTCTGCTCATTCCTGCCGGAAGCGACGGAGGTTGCTTTTTGAGACACGTTGACCTGCTGGAAAGCAGGGTAATTCTACGTGTGTCAAAAGTCAACTCTGCAAATCCCAGCCAGACAAAGGGCTGTGCCTTGTGATCTACGTTTATGGAGACGACAGCGCCGACGAAAAGAAAGAGCGCGTCAGTGCCGTCTCTGTAATCGCGGGATACGAAGAATGGTGGCAAGACCTGCAGGATAAATGGGTCGTGAGAACTGCCGGAATCCCATTTCATGCGAATGCTTGCGAGAGCGACCATGGTGATTATGAAGGAAAGCCACATCGTGAGAACAAGGAACTGTATCGCGATCTGGCTACACTGTTAGCCGAAAGCAAAGTCGGGGGGATCGGGATTGCGATAGATTTGGTCGCACAACGCAAGATATTTCCTCACTCGCTGCAGTTGGCCTACTACAAAGCCTTCCTTGACTGCTTAGAGCGCGTGACCGAGTTGGCCAAGAACCTGAGAGAAGTCGCAAAACTCACATTCGACATAAGCACAGAGAACGAATACAACGCTGCCTTGTTGTACAAGACTATGAGAGACGGCGATTCAGAACTGCTCGAATGGCTTCACCCCGAAATCTCATTTGTTCCTTGGCGCGAGTCCCCCCGCGTCCAGGCCGCCGATTTGTTGGCGTATGAAGCAATGAAGGCGCTAGATCACACTGTGGGGCCAGTCAAAAGACGACGCGCATCCTGGGATGCTCTACGGGCAACACAGCGCTTCGAGACCTACAGCTACAGCGAGCAATGGTTTATAGATTTGAAGGCCAATATAGATTCTGGGAGCTTGAAACGAAAAGTCAATTTTGACCAAGGCGATTACGTGCGATGGCTGAAAGAAAGAAATCGGCACCATGATCTAACCAATCTGTTCCTGTTTATTGACTGGATAAGAAAGAGAGACGATAAAGAAGGCGTATAATTCGCGGCGCTATGGAGAACTGGTACAAGGTCATCCTTCCATATGGGCAGGGTTTCGCCCCGGCCAACCAAATTCGATTGGACTTCGAAATTATCTGGGAAGATCACGGATCGCCCAAAGATGCGGCACTTTTCACGAGTCATGACGCCGAACATAAGCATGAGTTTATTTACTTCTCGCCAGCGGCTGCCACGATTGCACCGTCAATTCTTAGGAAGTTTGAGGCGCGGGCGTGTTTACCTCCGGCGAAGTACGGGGCGACTCAGTTGGTCGGGCATCCAGATGCCGCCGAATGTTTACTGCGAGAAGAAGCGGATAGCAATTAAAAATTCGCGCATCACTGCCAAACCCCTCGATTCGCCCACTTGTATAAATCCTATATTCCCGCCCTTCTGCCTTCACGCGAAATAGCAATTCCTCTCCCTGCAAGCATTTTGAACATAATTTCGTATTCTGCCCTGTCACGGTAACTCCTTTGTTATCACAAATTGGTTAGCTTTGTATATTAGTGCCGTTTTTTCTGCTTATGTGACGGACAACCTTCCCTGAGGATTTCTACCTGCCTAATCTGGCAGCGTAGGTGCCGGGTGTGATGCTGCGCCAGTCCTAGGAAACTCGCGGCCCCCGCAACCTCCCCATGCGAGTGAGGGACAGAGGGACACCCGTTCAGGGCGCTTCAGGTACGCTACCCCAGATAGCGAGGGGCTGGCGCCCGTTGTGGGAGTGATCACTCCTAAGCTTGAAAGAACCTAAAGGCTCAATAAAAGGAAGCAAGAAAGGAAACAAGCAGGGAAGCCAGGAAGAATCCCAAAAGACAAGAAGCCACGAGCAGAAAGGACCCGCCTCCGCCGGAATCGGGCAAGGAGGCGCACACTGTTTCCGCGCAGGCGTGATGCCTCTCCGTGCTCATTGCGGCTGCAGCACTTCGTCCACCACCACCTTGTCGCCTTTCTCGGCGGTGACGATCTTGTGTATCGGCGTGTATCCGGTCAGAGTAATGTCGATGACGTAGTTTCCTGGATCAAGCGCCACATCCAGCGGTGAATTCTTTTCCAGGATGTGCTGGTTGATCGCCACCTGCGCGCCTTTGGGCTGGGTATGGATGCTCACCACGCCTTGTCCCGCCGGAATCCCTTTGCCGCCGAACAGCTTCGACATCTTGCCCACGGTCTTGATGTTGTCCGCATTGCCCAGCGGCCGCAGCGTGGGAGCAAAGCTGAAGGTCTGTCCCAGCGCGAACTGCCCGTTCATGGTTTCGTCGATATATCCCATCATCCTGACCAGAACCACATGCTGGCCCTTGTCCACGCTGACCTGCGCCGGCGTCCTGGCGCCCACATCCCGGCCGTCCACGTAAATATTGGCGCCAGCAGGATCACTCTTGACCACCAGCGTGGCCATCAACTGCGACAGATGTGCGATGACCGTGACCTTGTTGCCGGAAATTCCCATCACCGAGCGCGTGTCGGTGGAGTAGCCCGGCTTGCTCACCGTGATGGCGTGCTGTCCGGGCTGAAGATTCGAGAAAGCAAACGGCGTCAGCCAGGTCGGTTCGGTGCGCCCGTCGATCTGCACTTGAGCGCCCTGTGGCGTGGAATCCACGGCCAGTTGTCCGGGAATGATCATGGGCGCCGGCGGCGGAGCCTTTTTTCTGCCACGAGCCGACCTCGCGCTCGCAACCGGCTGAGCCGCGGGAGCCTCGGGCTGCGCCGTCTCCTCCGGTTGGGGCGCAGCGGCTGGCGGTGCTGCACTGTTCGTTGCTGGTTGGGGTGCTGGTTGGGACGCTGGTTGTGGTGCCGGCTGGCTGGCTTCGGGTTGTGCCGGAGCCTCGGCCACCGCGGTCCGTCCCGCCCCCGCGTCGTCGTCGCTCCCCAGATTGTGAATGTAAATCGTGACCCCGATCCCAATGACCAGGATCAGCACGCCCGCGGCGCCCAGAGCATAGAGCATCAGCTTGGGCGGAACGTTCTTGATTTCCTTGATTGCCTTTTCCGCCACTTCTCGAGGCTGCACCCTGGGCTTCTCGTCGTGCCTCAAACTGCCCCGGAACACGGTTGGCGCGGCGGGTGCCCCGGCAACCGGCTCGAATGCCGGTGGCGGAGGCGGAGGAGGAGCGATATAGACCTCTTTCAGCGGCGGCAGTTCTGTCATTTCGGAAAAACTGGTGCCGGTCGTGCCGCCCTGCCCGCCTTCGGCCATCATCGGATCTATTGCGATTTTCGGAGCTTCCTCGGCCTGCGGCTCGAAGGTATCGACCTGCGGTTCATCGGCTACGGCGGACGACATGTAGGCCGCTGGAGCCTCCGGCGACTCGGTGGCCGGCATTTCCGCAGAAGGCACGCCCGACAGATCGAGATCAACCTCTTCGCCGGAAACCTCCGCGGTGTCACCGCTGCCGGCTCCCGCCGCAGCCGCCGCCACTTTCGGAGCAGCGAGCCTGCTGGCCGGCTGGGCTAGCTTTGACGGCCGTACTTCTGCGCTTGCCGACGGCGCCACTTCGGTCTTTCTCTCTGCCAGCTTTGCCAGCGTCGATTTCGTTTCCACTGGCCGGGACGCCGGCGCTGCCAGCCCGGAGGGCCGAGCCAGGCCTGCCGGCCCTGTCGCTTTTGGCGCAGGCTTGGTCAGAACAGACGCCGGTGCAGCAGGCTTCGCCGCCGCGGCAGGCTTCGCCGCAGCACCCGCCACAAACTTGGATTGCGCCGCCGACTTCACCTGACCGGGAATCGCTGGGCCCTTGGGCGCCTCCGGCTTCTTGGCCGCGAGCGGCTTGGACTCCTTGCACTTTTCGAGATCATCGAGCAGCGCCCTGCCCGTCTGGTAGCGCTCAGCCGGATTCTTGGCCACGGCTTTCATGATCAGCTCACTGAGCAGAGGATGGATCTTCGGGTTCACCTGCACCGGCGCAACCGGCGTGGCGCCCAGAATGCACTGCCGCAACGATTCGGCGTCGGCGCGATCAAACGCCTTCCGCTCCGTCACCATCTCATAGAACATGGCGCCCAGACTGAACAGATTCGACCGCTCATCCATGGGCTGGCCGAGAATCTGCTCCGGTGACATGTAATACTGGCTGGCAGCGATTCCCTCGGGTACGTGCTGCACAAAATTGCCGACAACCGAGACTCCGTAACTGAGAATTTTGACCGTGCCGTCCCAGCCGCACATGATCTTGCCGGGTTCCAGGCTGTAGTGAACCACGTTGTGCGCGGCCGCGTGATCCAGGCCGCTCGAGAGCTGGCGCCCGATGTCGAGCAGATCCCAGATGGAGAACCCCTCTTTGCGCGCCAGCATGGTGGCAATGCTGTTGCCCTGGACGTAGTCCATGGCGGCGCAGAACTGGCCCTCGATCTCGCCCGCCCCATATACATTCGTAATATTGGGGCTGCTCAGGACTTTGGTGTTTTCCGCCTCCGCCAGCAGCGCTTGTTCCAGCGCCGTGGCGCTCTCTCCGAACGCGCTCAAACGGATCGCCTTCAGAGCAACCGTTTGCCCGGTCTCAGGATCGTTGGCTTTATAGACCGATCCTGTGGGCGACTTCGCCAGTTCACTGAGAATCTCAAAGGGGCCGATGTTCATAGACATTTTCTTGCCGCTCCATTCCATCGCGAGCTTGTCGCAGCGCCGCGACATGGCTCGGCCGGCGGAGACCCGGGGGATGGGGTATGCACAGAATATCGCTGCTCGTGCTCGACTTCGAGTTACCAAAGTAAGGCGAGTATCCCCATCGCACGACTGCACTTGCATGCTTCAGTCCGCCTGAAAAACGGCTGCGTTCAGGGCAGACGCCGATAGAAACAGAATCGTCAGATTTCAAAATTCGCCGCTGGCCCGAAATTCCGCCGTAACTTCCCGCCCCGGCCCGCGGTTGTAATGGCTATGTTTCCTCGGGTGACAATTGTCATCCGGACCTGATGACGATCTCCACTGGCGAGCCGCGGCCGCGTGCGCAAGGATAAGGATGAGAAGAAAGGGATCTCTCCACGAGCAGTGATCGCCCATGGTGAAAATCGCACCCAGCACGGTTGAACCGGGGAAGCAGCATCGTTTATTCTGGCTGGGCTGGGACGTGCCCGCCTCCCGTGTCCGGCTCCTCCGTGGTTCTGGAGTTCATTCATGACGTTGACCAGGTTCGTCACCAAGAACGCGTTCCGCAACAAGCGGCGCAGCATTCTGACGGTGTTGAGCATCGCTTTCTCTCTGTTATTGCTCACGGTGATGATGACAATCTGGCGTGGATTCTATCTCGATCAGGGAAGTCCCGAATCGGCGGAAAGGCTGGTGGTGCGGCACAGGGTTTCACTGACATTTACTCTTCCCAGTTACTACCGGGAAAAGATCCGGGCAATTCCTGGGGTCGTGGCGGTTGTGCCGCTTTCGTGGTTTCAAGGGATTTACAAAGACCAAAAGCCGGAAAACTTCTTTGCCCGGTTCGGCACCGATCCCGATGAGTTTTTCAAGGTCTACCGCGACATGGAGATGCCCGAGGACCAAATTAAGGCGTGGCAACGCGATCGCCAGGGAGTGATCGTGGATGACACATCGGCCAAGAAATATGGCTGGAAGCTGGGCGACCGGATTTTTATCCAAGGGGACATTTATCCCGTTAATCTCGAACTGAACGTGCGCGGCATTTTTCACTCGAACCCAGACAACAAATCGGTCTATTTCAATACCAAGTACGTGGAAGAGGCGGTTTCCTGGTTCAAGGGGCAGGCCGGCACGTTTGGCATTCTGGCGGATTCTCCCGCGGACGTGAGCAAAGTCGCCAGCGCGGTGGACGACACGTTTCACAACTCGCCTCAGCCCACCAAGACGGAAAGCGAGAAGGCCTTCGGGCTGGAGTTCGTGGCCATGATGGGCAACGTGAAAGCATTTATTCTGTGGATCTGCTCGGCGGTGGTTTTCGCGACCTTGCTGGTGTCGGCCAATACCATGGCCATGTCCATTCGCGAGCGAACGCGGGAAGTCGCGGCCCTCAAGACTTTGGGCTTTACTAGGGCCAACGTTCTGGGCCTGTTTGTGAGCGAGGCGGTAGCGCTGTCGCTGGCGGGCGGCTTCATCGGCGCTGGCATGGGGTGGCTGATGATATTCGGCCTGACCCATTCCCCGCAGTTCGTCAGCTTTTTCCCTCTGCAGGTGACGCCCGCCATCTGGCTGGCTGCCATGCTGACCGCGGGACTGGTGGGATTGCTGAGCGCCGCTTTGCCTTCGTATCACGCTTCGCAGATAAACATAGTGGACGGATTACGCCACATCGGATGAAGTGCTTGGGATGAAGTCATGACCCTGGGAAGTTTTGTCGTACGCAATACGTTTCGCAATAAACGCCGCAGCCTGCTGACCATGATCAGCATCAGCTTCTCGTTGCTGTTGCTGACGCTGATGATCTGCATCTGGCGTTCTTTTTATGTGGACCAGGTGGCGCCGGAAGCGTCGCGGCGCTTGATCATCCGCGACAAGGTCTCCCTGGCGTTTTTTCTGCCGGCGTACTACCGCGACAAGATTCGCAGCGTGCCCGGAGTGACGGCAGTCGTGCCCATGACCTGGTTTGAAGGCCGCTACATTGACAACCGCCCTGAACATTTTTTCGCTCGGCTGGCCACCGATCCGGACGAGTATCTGAAAGTGGCGTCGGACAAGATCACGCCGCCGGACCAGTTAAAAGCCTGGCAGCAGGATCGCGCCGGAGCCCTCGTGGATGAAACGCTGGTCAAGAAGTACGGCTGGAAGCTCGGCGACCGCATCCACATCCAGGGCACGATTTTCCCGGCGGATCTCGACCTCACGATTCGCGCCATCTACCACCGTGATCCGCCACAAAACGCCCTCTACTTCAACGCCAAGTATCTGGAGGAAGCGGTGAGCTGGTTCAAGGGACAGGCCGGCTGGTACGGCGCGCAGGTAGATTCGGCAGATCATGTCGCGTCGGCGTCAAAGCAGATTGATGACATGTTCCGCAATTCTCCGCTGCCCACCAAGACCGAGAGCGAAAAAGCCTTCCTGCTCGGGTTTGTAGCATCTCTGGGAAATGTGAAGGCGTTCATTCTGGGCATTTGTGGCGCGGTGGCATTTGCCATCATGCTGGTTTCGGCCAACACCATGGCGATGTCGGTGCGCAGCCGGACCCGCGAGGTGGCGGTACTGAAAACTTTGGGCTTCACCCGCAACCGGGTGCTTTCGATTTTCGTGAGCGAGTCCATAGCCTTGTCGGTGGCGGGCGGAGTGCTGGGGATTCTCGTGGCCATTCCCGTGATTGCGGGGATGACGCAGCGTTTCATCGGGCTGGGAATTCCGCTCAATATGAGAGTGACTGTGCCCACAGCTGTGCTGTCGTTACTGGCAGCACTGACCTTGGGAATCGTGAGCGGCTGTCTGCCGGCTTATCGCGCGTCGCGCATGGGCATTGTGGATGGATTGCGCCACATTGGTTGAGTACAGCGTTTTGCAAATCGGTCTTGGGTAGGGCACGGCTTCAGCCGTGCCGCCCAGGGCCAAAAAAGATGCGGGGCTTTAGCCCCTGAGGGCTTTGCCCTCCGGCAACGACTTCGACAACAGAGTTCACTTATGGCGATACCGATCAGCTATAACGTTCGCAATCTGAAGCTCCGCAAGGGCCTCACCATCATGACGGCTCTGGGCATTGCGCTCACCGTGACCACCACGATTTTCCTGATGGCGTTGCTGGCCGGGCTGAACCGCGCTTTCGTCTCGAGCGGCAGCCCGCTGAATGTGCTGGTGCTGCGCAAAGGATCGGAGTCGGAGTTGACCGGCGGATTCGATGCCACGCTCTTTCCCGTTCTGAAGACTCTGCCCGGCATCGCCAAAGACAGCCACGGGGAACCCATGGCGTCGGGCGAGTGGGACGTGGTGATCGTGCTGCCGCGCAAAGACGGCACCGGGGAAGTCAACGTAACCGTGCGCGGCATGATGCCCGACGGCCTGGAGATGCGCACGCTCCCCGGAACAAAAGATCATCCCAGCGTGAAGCTGGTGGAGGGGCGCTGGTTCCAGACGGGTCAGCGCGAGGTGGTCGTCAGCAAGTCCATTCGCCAGCGCTTTTCGCACGCCAACATCGGCGACAGTATGGCGTTCGGCAAGGGATCATGGACCGTTGTCGGCGTCTTTGACGCCGGAGGATCGGCGTACGAGTCGGAGATTTGGGGCGATGTGAATCAGATGGCCTCGGATTTTGATCGCCAGGGAGGCTATTCGTCGGCCTATGTGCGGGCGACCGACCCCATCGCCGCCGACGCGCTCACCAAGCGAGTCAGCGATGATCAGCGGCTTAAACTCGACGGCGTCCTCGAGACCGACTACTACGCCAAGCAGACCAGTTCCGGCGCGCCCATCAAATATATCGGGATGGTCGTGGCCGTCATTATGGCGATCGGCTCGATCTTCGCGGCTATGAATACGATGTACGCGGCGGTGGCGTACCGCGGGCGGGAAATCGCGACGCTGCGGGTCATCGGCTTCTCCCGGCCTGCGATCTTGACTTCTTTCGTGCTGGAATCGTTGCTGCTGGCGCTGATGGGAGCGCTCGTCGGCATTGCGCTGATGCTGCCCTTTAACGGAATGCAGACCGGAACGTCGAATCAGGTGACGTTCGCCGAAGTGGTGTTTGCGTTGCGCATTACATGGACAGTGGCTGGCTATGCCATCCTGTTCGCGTTGGTGATGGGATTCTTTGGCGGTCTGGCACCCGCCTGGCATGCGGCGCGGCAGAACATTTTGAACGCGCTGCGCAGCTAGGCCGGATTATTCATGAGGAACTGCCACGGTTTTGAAAGGGCGCGGCTTCCAGCCGCGCCGACACGGGCAAGAACAAGTCCGGCTTTAGCCGCTGGGGTGAGCCGTTGGCTGCATCCTGGCGGAGTTGGAAAGGAAGACGGCAGCGCGCTCGTCCGCAGGGGGCTGAAGCCCCAAGTTTCAGGCAGGCCAGGGCGGCGCGGCTGGAAGCCGCGCCCTTTCAAAGCACTTCATGAATAGTGCAGCTGAAAGGGCAACGAAACTACTTCGAGAATTGAGCCGTACCTATTCTTATGGCGATTGATACTAAACACCAGGATCTGCAAAACCTGCGCATTGACCGCAGCGAGCGCGGCAACGGCGGCGGAGAGCCGCCGGCCTGGGCGCGGCGCTACATCATCGGCGGCATCACTGTGGTCGTGCTGCTCGGCCTCGTCACGGTGGCCTACCGCCTCTTCTCCTCCGGCACGCCGGAAGTCGAGGTGGTTCGCGCTGCCGCCGAAAGCAGCAGCGTGGGCGGAACCGTGCTTTCCGCGACCGGCTACATCGTGGCTCATCACACCATCAACGTGAACTCCAAGGTCACGGGCCGTCTGTCCTGGATCGGCGTGGAAAAGGGCGACAAGGTCAAGGAAGGCCAGGTGCTGGTGCGTCTGGAAGATCAGGAATTCCGCGCCGCCTACGAACAAGCCAAAGGCATGGTGGCGAACGCGCGCGCTTATCTCGAAGAATTGCAGCACGGCTCCCGGCCGGAGGAGATACAGGAGGCGCAGCACAATCTCGACGAGGCCCGCGCCACGCTGGCCAACGACAAGCTGACGCTCGACCGCACCAAAGAACTGGCCGCGGGAGGCGTGGTCTCGCGCCAGCAACTCGACGATGCCACGGCCAA